>JACCDS010213491.1_pt1 | contig 13073 bp, 15 predicted proteins | sample 7446441 | NCBI WGS metagenome assembly JACCDS01 (sample SAMN15323445, study PRJNA562643) | freshwater metagenome | isolation source: river surface water | place: USA:Blue River Watershed | collected 2017-08-17
AAAGAACCAGATCGACTGCCGCGCATACGCGTGAAAGAACACCGCGAAATAAATCATCGCGATAACGCCGGTCGCAATCGCATTCGGTGAGTACGGCGAGGCGACATAGGGATTGATCGCAACGAAACCAATGACGACGAATGCCGTCATGATGCCGCCGGCAAGCCGGCCCAGCAGCAGGTACACCCCTGGAATGTTCGTGAACAGCCACAGAATGCGCAGCTCGTCATTCGGCACATAGATCGCTGCCGAAAACAGTTCGATCAGGCTCGCGATCTCATAGGTCCACGCAATCGCAAGGAACCAGTGCTTGCGGCCACGCAGCGCTGCCCACAGCACAAAGCTGGTCGCCGTGAACCAGCGCATGGAGCGCATATGCGTTTCCGACAGCGGCGGCGAGATGCCCGACTCGATCAGCCACAGGAACAGTCCGGTCGTGATGCCGCCGAACAGCAGCAACACCGTCAGGAACTTGAACTGGAATTCGCGAAACTCCTCCCCCTCCGGGAAGTCGACGCGGCCGAAAAAGAAGCGGGACAGGAAAGTCATCAGTGATGTTTCTTTCGTGCAAACGTTATCGAGTTTAGGGCATTTTCGGGCAATCGCCCAGCGGTCCCGGAGTAGTCCGGACGCAACGAAAGGCGAGGATTCCCAATCCGGCAAGCCCTGCCCGGACCCAGCCGCGGCGCAAACTCGGGCAGCGATTGATGGCTTTATCTCAGTAAATTGCCATCGGGCAATGGTATAGTTTTCCGGACGATGTGACGATCCCTGTCCCTCACTGACCGCTTACCGCCATGTTCCGCGATCACCACCGCTACCCCTTCGCCCGCGCGCTGACCCTGCTGCTGGCCTCCGTGCTGGCTTGCCTGTCGCCGGCCGCATCGGCCGACACCGAGAATTTCGGCAACTGGATGGTCGGCACGATCGAGGGCGGTGAAGGCTTCTTTGCCGCGACCGTCAATGACAGCAATGCGGTGCTGGGCCAGTACTGCTATCTGGAGTCCGGTGATTGCCTGTGGCTGCTGGCCACCAGCACCAATTGCGAAGAGGGCGAACGTTATCCGGTGCTGGTGAACGCCGACGGCGGATCCGCACAGCTAGAACTGGTGTGCCGCAAGCTCGGCAAGAAGCCGCGCTACATCTTCACCAATTTCGATGCGATCGACAAATCGGTGCGCTCGTCATCGAAGTACATCGGCTTTGCGTTTCCGTTGCAAAGCGGCCTGTTCTCGGTAGACCGCTTCCTGCTCGATGGTGCAGTGGAATCGCTGCTAAGGATGCGCGCTGTTGCCAAGGGTGGCACGCGCAAGAAAGGCGGTGGCGGCGCTGCGCCTTCAACGAAGAGTTACAAGCTCTGACGTACTCTGAGCGATCCCGAACCACCGCTCGCGATCCATGACAACCCGGAACAGCTTTTTGTCCTGACACCAATGGTGGTGACTCGTGATTTCACGCAAGTGCATCGCGTCGCCCCAACCCTTCAGCCAGCAGTGAAAGCACCAGCGTATTCAGACTCACGCCCTCGGCTTTCGCCCGCTCGGAAAGCATCAGATGTATGCTTTTCGGTACCCGCGCGACAAATCGCCCCGATACATCGGGTACCGGACCCGCGCGATACAAAGGACTCGGTATCGCTTTTCCCTCGTCCACCATTGCGGATATCCATGATGCGAATGCATCGCGACCGTTCCGGACCGCCTCTTCCTCGGTTTCACCATCGGACATGCAACCGGGTAGATCCGGAAAAGTAATCAGAAAACCGCCCCCGTCTTCTGCGGACAGCGGGCTCACGATATGGGCATAAGCTTCAAACGGATAAGGTGGTTGCGCCTTTCGCACCTTACGGACTCTTGTCTCATTCATTTGTTCATCTCCATCACGCTGTCCAGCAGACACAGGAATTGCTTGACATACACCGGCTTGATTGGCCGGTGAGCCGGCACGCACACCCCGCCGTCGATTCCCGGGTAACTGAACACATGATGACTGGAACCATGGTTTCTGCATGCAATACCGAAATGCAATGCGACCGCTAGCAGTTGCTCGACACGCCAGCCTTGCGGGTGGTTGCGCATGGATTCCAGGAGCTTTGACCGTTTGCTCACCCCGAAAATAGTACTGAATATAGTACTACATTCGAACGGCATGTTGGGCAAAACAGACAACGATTCGGGTATCGCGCCTGTGCAAATCAAAACAATGGCTTTCGCCAACCGCTGCGCAGATGCCGTTTGATTCGCGAGATCGAACGCTGAGGCCAGGAATCTCGTCCAACGGCATCAGGCGTTCACTTGACAAGGAAGAATTCACTCCGCGTCAGGACGACGCAGCCAGCGCTCCAGCCACGGCCATAAGCGTGGCAACAACAACAAAGCCAGTGCACTGGCGGTGAGGTTGAACAGGGTATGCACCATCGCCACCTGTTCACCGGCACTTAGCCCACTGTTCAGGATCGCACTCACGGCCGGCTGCAGCACGGTTGCGAAGATGACGACGCCCATAGCATTGAACAGCGTATTGATCCATGCCAGTTTGCGGGCAACGGTACCCAGTGAAGCACCGGCCAACAGCGCCGTCGACGTCGTGCCCATATTGGCGCCGGCCACCACCCACACGGCGGCTTCACCGGGCAGTATCTGCTCGGTCACAGCCAGCACCGCCAGCCCGCTGACGACCGACGATGACTGCACCGCTGCACTGACGACCAGCCCGAACAACAGCGCCGCTGCGGGGGACGCCAGCAAGGGCAGCCACTCAGTGGCATGCTGCGTGCCCCACTGATGCAGCGCCTGCGCAATCAAATCCAGCGCAAGAAAGATCAGACCGAAATAAAACACCGCCTTGCCATAAGGCCGGTATGCTCGCGGAGCGCCGAGTGACCACAGACCGCCAAGCGTGACAAAGACGGGTCCCAGACCAGCCACCTTCAGCGCAATCAACCAGGCGGTGAGCGTGGTGCCGACGTTCGCGCCGAGCATGATGCCGACACAGCCGCGTGTGGAGAGCGCCTTGCGATCTGCGAGGCCCACTGCCATCGAGGTCACGGCCGACGACGATTGCACGATGGCGGTGACCATGGCCCCGACCACCGCCGACAACCAGTCAACGCGTGTCACATACGCCAGGAAACGGCGCAGGCGCTCGCCGCCGAGTCGAGTCACTTCCTCTGAAAAGGCCGACAGACCGTACAGGAACAGCATCACCGCAGCGATCGCGGAGAATGACAGGCTGATGACTGCATCAACGACCATCTGAAGCTCCGTGCTTTTGGTTGGCCAGATGGGTGGGGCTCAGCGACTCATCGGTAGACATCATCATGATCACCGACGTTGACGAGAATGATCTCCTTGTCGGTAATGATCATCTCCAGCGTCACCCGATAGCTCATGTTGATCGACACACTGTGCAAGCCTTCGAGCCTGCCCTTCAGAGGATGCAAACGCAACGAAGGATGGTAGGGATTGGCTTCCAGCAGGCGCAGCGCCTTCGCATAGATACCTTCGATATCGGGATGCCGCTTCAGAAAACGCGCTGCGCGCCGCGTGTACTGCTCGGTAAAGATGAGCTGCCAGCTCATTCTGCGTTTTTGTTGATGCGGGCGATACGACGCAGGTGCTGCGCGACGGTCTCTTTCACGAAGCGGCCAGCATCCAGGTCTGCCCTCGATTCGGCCAGCGCCGCCTCCAGCTCGCATTCACGCAGATACTGGTACTGCTCCTTGCTCATCACGACGTATCTGACCTCACCTCGCACGGTTACCGCCGCTTCGGGCTGCTCCTGCAGCGCCTCATCGATCGCGCCGACACCGCGGGTCTTCAGGTCATTGGCGGATATAGGACTCATGACAGTACTCCGAATCGTACGATTGAGAGCATTCTAGAGCGATCGCCGGGTATGCGCAATTCTTGCTGCAATGCAAATATGTCGGACGTACACCCGAAATGACAATGGCGCCCGCAGGCGCCATCCGATACCTCCATGCCGCCCGGCAGACGGTCATTCCCACTCAGTAGTTACACAAACAAAATACTCTATATAATCAAGTACTTACGTCCTCGTTAATCATGTGTGTAACTTTTGCGTAACTTTAAGCATAAAATGAGTGTCCTTAAGGTTGTGCTAAGTGTTTGTTAGACTTAGATTTAGAAATGTACTTGCTACACAGCAAGCAACCGAAAAATTAAACCCCCAAGTTGTCAGCATAGTTAACAACTGTATCTGAAATTAACTGCTTCCAAATTGGGGCTTCGCTTTCCCTATGTTCAGCACACTTAAGTAACAAATCTTCAAGAAGGTTGCTGTCTACAACCCCTTTAGAGAACATGCTATCAAAAAATATTTTGAATAAGGACAACGGCAACGGAATAATATCGAGTCTCAACTTAACATCATCATTACGGTACCATGTTCCAAGTCTAAAGGTTTCAGCTGTATTGCTATCTATCTTGTTTGCCAAAAATAATCCATACACACGCTTATTTTTTGACTCATAAAAATCAACAATATTGGCAACATGCCTCCTTACAGGCTCACCCTCAGCAGCCTCTTGTCGTGAATTAGTAGTAAGCGTAACTTCTCCAACAATAACAAAATCTTCGAACTCGAAAATTAAGTCAGGACCGCCACCTGGGGCAGTTCCAACCGGCAGAAAATCTTGGTCGATTTTGAACCTTCTACACTCATTAGGCTTATTAATGAGCGAATCAATCGCCAAAAAAGCCCTCCAAACTATCCACTCAAAATAAGCCGGTGCCTCGCCTTGAGGGATGCTTAATCGCTCCCCGTTATCCAACGTTATTGTCTTACTAGGGTTTGTAGACAAAATATCAAGCCAAGAAGAGATTTCTTGCCACTCTTTATACTGATTGTTGGCGTAATCTATTTCATTTAGCTCGAATAATTTGTCCTCCAAATCATGTCGTAATTGATTTATATCCGCAACATTAGAAACGACTAATCGTTCCGTATCGGTAACTATGCCTTTTTCTTTAAGCTGGTTAACTAAGTCATCGACAACAGCTATCGCCGTATCTTTATTATCAGTCGGAAGCACCGAACCGTTAGTCAACCTTAAGAGCCAATCTTTTCCATCTGCGGGGATATCATTATCTTCGCATAATTTCTTAACGAAAAGATTCTTTTCGGGAACAATAGTTATGCTTCGCCCCTTAGACTGAACAAGACCTGTCGCTTTAAGATATCTAAAATTAGTATCGGCATAGTCATTGAAAGTTGTCTCTACGTAGCCGAATTTTCCCGAAGCTTTAGCCCGCTCCTCTCTGTCGAATGCCTTTTTATTTGTAGACTTTTCTCTATTATTTCTAAGTTGAAGTATCGCTCCGACTATGTCATCTATCTTTTGATTAGCGTTAGAAAACTGGACTATTACCGCCATTTCTAAAAAATTTAAGACAGATGTTCCAGTCCTCTTCTCTAACTCCAACATAATTTGAAGCGTAAGCCTCAATGGAGAAAAAGTTGAAGTAAATTTATAGCCAGATTCAAATACATTTGGCACATAGTAAGAAGCAAGCGACCTTAAAAAAACTTCTTGTATTGCGGGAACTGATTCGGCATTAATCAGACGCCATCCATTAGGAGTGATGGTATCTACTGGACCAATATCGCTTTGAGAGATATTAAGTCTCTCAGGGATAGGAGGATAAAGGAAGCCTAACTGCGAAAGGGCAACTCTCCATTTCCTACCTACGCTATTGGTATCATCTGAACCCAAATCTACAATACCAACCTCACCAAGTAACTTGCGAAATGCCTTGTCTTGCTCTGTACCTCGCAAATTACCTTGTAGAGAAGATTGAGATATCGCAGTCAATCCATCTTTAAGGCGGAAAGGACTTCGAACGGTTGTATTACCAAACAACCACGGTGGAATTCGAATTTTAGTAGCCAAGGAACAAGTACTCCTGTGCCTTATTTTTATTATTTTCCACTTTATTACCCTGGTTACCGAAAGAATATTTGTAGTCTATCTTAACCACCTCAACCTTTTTGTAGTTGCTCATGATGGCGACCATATCTTCGAGAGTAGGCAAAGAGTTGGAAGAATAAGAAACAATCAAAATCTTATCACTGTACTTATTGAACAGCTTATCGAATGCGTCAGCAGCCCCTTGTTTCGACGAGAATGGAGTAGGATAACTCTTAAATTTCCTAGTAGATGTATGCCACTGTATGTCAACACCTTCCCAATCACACGCAAGACCCTCGACAAAGTGATATCTCCTCACATATTCGTTGTCACTTAAGGGACTGTAATAAGGAGGGTCTATATAAACCAAATCGGCACTTAATTTACATGTCAAAGCATCGCCACGACGAGATTTATTTTGTCGACCATTGTCAAATATGGACTTGTTAATTAACCGAATCGCTTCTATGAAATGATGCTCAAGAGTCGTCACCAAATCACTTCTGCCGTCATCATAGCGATGTCCAGTGTACGTAAATATTCCTCTTGGTCGCTTTTTAATACATGCCCTTATGAGAGCAGTTTTCGCAATTGCCTTTTTATACGGATTGCGAATTTTCTTTATGTTTTCCCTAATATTGTCAATCAATAAGTTTTCAGCATCAGTGTAATACAACCCCTTAAAAGTTTTCGACACAAATAAATCTGGCTTTTTATTTCTTTCAAGAAGCTTAATAACATCATCATCATTTAGAGTTACTGAGCTATTCTCAATCATAGCCTTGGCATACGTAGAAGCCATTGCCATATAATCATTAGAGATAACTTGCTTTCCCTCCGACTTAAACATGTAGCTTACTATGCCAGATCCGGAGAACAAATCTAATACTGAATTATGCTTAAATTGGCTCGCTATTTCCCAAATATTGGTTAGTAGCTTATTTTTAGAACCCATGTAACGAGTACTAGGATACTTCTCAATTTGAGAATTAATCGGCGACGGAACCACCTTTAACCTCAAATTTTTTTTAGGTTTAATAGTTACAATTACGTCTTCCCCTGTTCGCTTAGTGGAATCAGAGTTGATAAATCTTTTTGTCTGAATTACTTCGATGTTGAAGTCACTATAGAGTTGATGAACTAATGGGTGGTTAGAATTAGTCAAAACAACATGGCAACCGAGTTCATGTAACCGCCGAACCTCGTTCGCCAACTCCACATGATCTTCCTCATAAAATTGTTCTTTGGTGTATCTTTTGAAATCACTATATTGTGAAATCGGAAGGTAAGGTGGGTCCAGAAATACGAAATCATTTTCCTTAGCGTGCCGCCTTAGAACATCCTTGTAATCACCAAGAACAATTTCCTTGTTAGCCAATAATTCTGACGCCAGTACGATAGCGTCCTCATCACAAATTTTAGGATTTTTGTATCTTCCAAAAGGGACATTAAAATTCCCATTTTTGTTTACACGATACAAACCATTAAAACACGTTTTATTTAGATATACCGTTCTTGCCGCCAACTTAATAGAAGACAACTTCGCTACATCAAGACTCCTAAGCTCATAAAAGAAATCACTATCATTTACCATTTCTGATAGCTCATTTATCAAGTCAAATGGATTGTTTTTTATTACTTCGTAAAGATTAACCAGTTCATAATTTGAATCAGCTATCACAGCATTTTCTGGTTGTATCGCAAAGAATAAAGCTCCTCCACCGATAAAAGGCTCAATGTATTTCCCATAAGTTTTAGGCAACTTAGGTATTAACTGTTCCAGCATTTGGGTCTTTCCGCCAGCCCACTTCAGTATCGGACGCAGTATTTTCCTATTCGGCACTTTAATATTTGAAGAAATCGACATTTCGTTAGACTTAATGTTTTGCTTGGTTAGCTACGCTGAAATTCTTTGTGTATTGTTGACACACGACTATGCCGTTGGTAGAGTCGCGTGTCAATACCAACAACCCTTAAGGAGCCACTAAATGACTCGCGTAGACGAAATCAACGCACAAATTGCCAAACTTGAAGCAGAACGTGAAGACGCAATGATGAAAGAACGAGCTAACGTACTGGCTAAGATGAAATCAGATATAAAGCTTTACGGCTTCAAAACTACAGACTTTAAGGGCGTACTCGCCACACGTAAAAAGCGTGGCACAGCGGCTAAGAAGGTAGCTACGAAGAAAGCGAAGTAATTGGTATGCCAAAAGCCTTTAGTCACATACCAGTTCCCAAATTCGGTGCTAACGAATTAGCACTTGCGGAAGTCTGTGCTATTGACTTATGGAATGGCTTTGATTACCAAACAGGTAAAGAGTGTGATGTAAGTGATGAAGACTTATTAGTAATGTTTGCCACACCAACCTTCGCAATGTACAAGAGTACACGAACAAGGCAAACACTAACAGAGCTTGATATGCGTGAACTTATACGTGTAGCTCAGCTTAAGGCTTTATTCCGCTCTACCCAAGCAACAGATTTTCAAGGAGCTATCTCTGCTTACAGAGCTACGGCACTTGCTGTTTATAGTGGCTGGAAAAAGAAAAGACTTAAGCTTGCCAACAACTACGACTACGCCACACAAGCAATACTTGATTGGAGCGTAAAGTTTGTTAACAACACAAGTGCCTCCTTAAATGGAAATCATCGTGTTCCTTTAGCTTGTCGTATTTTGTTCTTTGCTATGCCAGATATGATGGTTTTTAATTTTTCAAATGGCTTAGCTAAGAAAATGCGTTTTCAGACAAGACCGCAAGCCGCTATACCAATCTTTAACAAATATCTATATGACGGACTTAATGTCAACCAAGTCTTATTGAAGAACTTAAAGATGCCTGAACCAACTACATTAGCTAAAGATATTTGGACTGAAGCTAATAAAGGTGGATGGTGGCAACGACGAGTACTTGACTTAGCGTTGTTGCTTCACTTTGGCTTAGTGTCAGCAACACCTCAACTACAGACTAAAGGAAGGCAATTGGCGGCAAGATGGGCAACAGCTAAAGCAAAGCCTTAAACCAATTCAATCGCCTTCCTTTTCATTGCGTCATTAACGTCAATATACGCCTGTGTTGTACTAATGTTGGCGTGCCTACAGATGCTTTGTAGCACCCTAACGCTGACACCTTTGTCTGCCAAATTAGTAATTCCAGTGCGTCTTGGACTATGACTACTGGCACCTGAAATACCGCATTCGCGGAACAAGTGGTGAAAATATTGACACAAGGTATTGCTGTTCCACCCTTCACTTGGACGCTTTTGTGAGTAAAAAAGCTTGTCGCTGAGTGACTTAGGTGGAAACGCACGAACGTAGCTTTGTAGCTCTTTGCGTAGTTTTTCGCTAACAAATACAACGCCACCCTTTCGTCCCTTTGTTTGCTCTGCGGACAGATAAAACTCAGTTTTAATCCTACCCTCTGCGTCCAGCACATCTTCGTAACGAAGTGCGGCACACTCTTTGACGCGAAGCATTGCGTAAAGCATTGTCAAAAACATCGCCCTATTTCGCTCTGCGTGTGGACGTGTAGCCACGTAATCAAGCACCCTACGGATTTCTTGTGCTGTAAGTACTTTTGCTTGTTTGGACATTAGTGCTCTCCTTAATGTAAGCTTTCCAATGTCTAAAGTGTATTTTCTTTGTTTCTTAATTCCTACCGGTTTTGACGTTGTTTGTTCCAAAGTAAATTCCTTAATATTTTCAACAGGTTATGTGTATTTAACCTAAAAAACAAAGCTTTTAGTAATTCTCTTTGGTTTTGGATTGGGTTTTTCTTGTGGCAGTTCAGCCACATACAAGCAGACTTGCGTATAAGCCCTACACGCTATTTTTAGCTTGTCCAGCTACCCAAGCTTAGCTCAGCTTGTTTTAAGCGTTTGTGGCTTGTTTTAATGCGTCAGCTTTGCTTTAGCTGTTTGTTCTTTAGCTCTGTACTACGCAGTTTTTCTTCTTTCGCTTTCAGTGTTTGACTGTTTGAGTGTTAGCTTTAGCTGTTTACTTGTGTTTAGACATAGCTTCGCCAATTAAAGCTGTTACAGCTTTAAGGACGAAGCAAGAGCCAAACGTGGGCAGTAATGCTTTTAGAAAAGAGTCCAAAGGACATTGTCAGTGTCCTTTGTGCCAACCTCTTTAGTGATGTACGAAATCCAACCGCTGTCGGTAACGTCCACCTTGTGTTCGCTGTCTATGTTCTCAACTTGTAGCTTGGCATTGGTAACAAGCGTGTCAAACTGATTAAACTTAACGTGACTTGGCAATCCACCAATGGCAAAGTGAAGATGAAGATGCTTATTGCTTCTCTCACCTTCAACGATTGGCAAATACTTTAGTGACTTACCGCACTTGTCTGCCGCATACTTTCCGAACACTTGTCTGTTCAGTTTTTGTATGAAACGTTTGGCTATGCGTTCGCAATCATCACGCTTCAAAGTTCTTCTGTACACGCCTCTGTCGTTTTTCTCAACAATGGTTTGCTTAAGCGTCAACGTCAAAGACAGCGGAAATTCCTTACTCATTCCACCTAACCAAGCACGTACCGCTGCCTTCTGTGTAGGCAGAGCGTTAGGGTCATAGGCTGTACGAGAGCGGATTTCTTGTAGTTTCATACTATTATTTATACGAAACCAAAGGATTGGAGAAATTTTCCTTTAGGTTGTCCTTAATAAGTTCTGAAGCTACATTACAAATTCCACTTTATGAAAAGGAGTTTGTATGACTTTTATCGCCAAATTGAAGCTTGTAGCAAGCAAGCGTGAGCGTAATCTTAGCCCTATCCTTGTTCGTAGAAACAAGCTTGCGGCAAAGATTGAAGAACAGTTACAGCTTGCTACGGCACAAAAAGAAGGACGTTTGTTCGCCCCAAAGCGTATTAAAACGGTGACTAACGAACTCGGTGAGCGTGTAGCGGTAGAGACTACCAAGCGTGTTAAGGAGTGGTTTTGGACAACACCATCGAACAAGATTAACCTAAGCGTTCGCTACGGAAGCAAGACATTGGAGTTAGCTAAGGGCAAGAATGCCATTGAACTTAGCTCTGGTGAAGAATTGCTGTCTACTTTGTCAATGCTTAAGGAAGCGGTAATTGCTGGCGAACTTGACGATGCGATTACCAATGCCAGTGACAACCTACGTGCTGGCTTTAGCAAATGACAAAACAAGGGCTGGCTTAGTTTAAGTCAGTCCATTCTTCCTTTTCTCACTAAATAAAAGAAAAGGAGACTGTATGAGGTTCTTTGAGTTTGCGGATGCGGAAGCACAGCTTGGCTTGTTGCGTACGATTATTGACAACACTTGGGCGGCTATCGCAAAGCAAGCGGAAGAACAGAAGCGAGCCGAAGCACAGCGTAAGGCTAACGCCAAGCTCAAGCCACGTAAGCGTAAGGCTGGTATGGGTAAGGCTATAAAAAAGCCACCCTCACCACCACCCCCACCTAAGCCCAAGCCACCCTCACCCCAACTCCCACTTAAGCCAAATCCAAAAGCCACCAACCCCCAACCTACGTCACAGCCTAACTCAGCACTACCCACAAGTCAGCAGAACCTATCTCAGCCTTACAATGGAGCCGTGTCTCGCCTCAATAATGCGTCTTTCGGCGTTAAACCGCACACTTTTGGCGGTGATAATGGCATATAAAAAAATCTGGTTTGTGGTGACGACAGGCATAGCAAAAATGGTTCTGCTACCCTTAAAAATTGATACGCAGTTTTTTTAGGTGGAGTACTTACGCTTTTGGGGTGGTGATTTTTTACCTATACCCCCACCTACTACTTACTTGGGTATAAGCAAGCCATCCTTATAGTAGAACTGTGGCAGAGCGTTTTCAATCATCTTACGCTCTGTAGTGTGGTAGTAGGTTTTCTCAATCTGTGCCGTACTTGTGCCACAAGTCTCAGCTACTTGCGTGGGTGAAGCACCTTTGTTAATCATATCTGTTATGAAGTAGTGACGGAAGCTGTATGGCACTAAATCTCGCTCGTCTCCACCGTCAATTTCACAGCGTGTGAGTATCTCGTCAAAGTGGTAAAGGATTACACGAGGCGTTAGAGGCATCTTGCCGTCTAAGCTAAAGATTAACGTCTTGCCGAACGGTGTTGCGTTCTTTTCTCCTTTGTGTGCCTTTATGTAGCGTGGATGTAGGAACTTAAACAGTTCGTCAAAGTACTCCCAATCCTTAACAACGAAGTTTCTTGTCTTACCTACTTTGGATGTTTTACCCCTAACAGTTATCTTAACTAAGCTGTAGGTTTCGCCTTCTTCGTCCTCATTGTTTTCGCTCTTTACTTGCTTTTCTAACCAACTAATGTCACTCCAAGTTAGCTGTAACTGTTCTCCCCTACGCAGTCCAGTTATGATTGATATCAGCAAGTAATAGCTTGTGACGACTTTGTTAAGGTTGCCGTACAAGCTTAAATCTTCTTTTGCTTCCTTTATATATTTCTCAAGCTCAGACTTTATGGCAATGATTTCTTCATCCGTAAAGGTATTACGCCTTGTACGCTCGTCACCAGTATCAATCTTTCCAAGCTTCTTAAATTCAAAGGCTTCGATATAGCTTTCGCCACGTTTGTGTAGCCAACTCATCATTGCGTTGATGCTACTTTGCTCATTAAGCACAGTGGTTCTACTAACGGGCAACTTCTTCTTGTTCTTTGTTCGGTTGTGGAAATAGTTTTCGCAGTCTGTGCGTTCCATTTCCTTAACTTTAGTATCTTTGCCTATGAACTTAAGCCAATGCTCTAAGTGTGTTTTGATTGTGCCAAGCCTACCCTTAACGATTAAGCCCGCTTCCATATCCTTAGTGCGTTGCTTAAGGTATTCATCAACAGCTTGCTTAGCTGTCATAGAGAAGTATGTTTTACCCGCTAATTGCTGTGCCATTAGCTCGTGGTAATGCTTTTTAGCTTTAGCCTCTGCTGTGTCTCTATTTCTCGTACGCAGACTAAAACGTGCGTACTTCTTTTCCTTAGCCAACCACATACGCATCTGCCAATATTCACCTCTTTGGTAAATTAAGGCTTCGTCGTATATGGCTATCTCATTGGATTCGTTTGGCTGTTTTTTGAGAGGCATATGGCGTTGAAGTTACTTACGAATTTGAATAGCTACAGCTTTGTGTAGCTTTACGTGTAACTGTAATT
>JACCDS012195895.1_pt1 | contig 13071 bp, 15 predicted proteins | sample 7446441 | NCBI WGS metagenome assembly JACCDS01 (sample SAMN15323445, study PRJNA562643) | freshwater metagenome | isolation source: river surface water | place: USA:Blue River Watershed | collected 2017-08-17
ACTCGCCGCGATGCTCCTGCACCAGTCGTACCGCACGTTCCCGGACTTCCGGCGAAAACTTGTTCGTCTTGTTCATTGCTCCATTCTCTCAAAGGAAGGAGCCTCCTCAAAACCCGGAGCGATTCAATCCCACCTTCCGCTTGCTTGCCGAGTTTCTTGGCTGTGCCACTCTTTAGTAGCATGAATGACTGCTTGATGCTGGATTGAGCGGGGGGCGTCGCAGCGGCGGGCAGTGTGGAGGCGCTATCGTCGTTGCTTGTGTTTTTTTCCTTCTGGGATTTGATTCCTGTTTCAGGTTTGCTCATGCGTTTCTCCAAGGTATGTGTACTTTTACGGTGCCGCAAAACAGAAAATCCCCGTGACCAATGAGGTCAAGGGGATTCCGGAGTGGAGCGTTTTCGCGGTCTTGTGGTGCGCGTCTAGCGGCGGTACTTCAGGTCGAACGACACATCGAGGCTGCGGGGCAGGAGGTAGCGCTTAATATCAGGCGGAGATGTTCGGAAGCTGATTGGTCGTCCATCGCCGGAGTGCGTGCGGGTGTTGTTGCTTGACCATTGCCAGGTGGGCCGTGCGGTAACTTTCATCATCGGGGAATTCCTTATTGCTGCTTTGGAAATGGAAACGCCCAAAGATCTTTGGGATCTTTGGGCGGTGGATGGTCGAGAAGGGACCATAAATATCATATATGCCGGAACGTTATCCTGATCCGGTCGGGCTAGCGAAGTTTGCCCTCTTTGAGGAGTTATCTCGCCTACATCGGTGCGCCAGCCATGCGAGTGTAGGTGTGTAGCTGCTATGGTGACATCAAAGTCAGTTCCCGGCTCCCAAGGGGGCAACAAATCCCGCAGCGAGATGCCAGTCCTGCGATTGCAATTCCGAAGCTTGTGCCGCGCAACTATTTTATTTGTATTGTCTGACTCAAATAAGCATTGCAGAGACTGCCCATGTCTTGTAATCTTTAAACATTACAAAACATACTGATTTCCCAAAGATGACGTCATATATCTCGTTAGCTGAGGCAGCAAGCATGTTGGGCGTTAGCAAAGAAACGCTTCGAAATTGGGATAAAGCAGGCAAATTAAAGCCCGTCCGAAATCCGATTAACAACTATAGGATGTATATTTTGCAAGAGGTTCAAGCGGTTAATCCGATAAAAGACATGGTGGAGCAGCAAACCCTCTTCGAGGTGCCACAAGACTTAGATCAGCAGGCCTCGTCGCAGATGGACCAGCGCGAGGGTTCAGATAGGGATATTCGGAAGGCGCTTTCGAAGTTGCATAAAGCATTGCGTGATACAGATGGCAATAGCAGCATCATCGAGCGTTTTGATGAAGTCACGAAATTGCTTTTTCTAAAGTTGTTGGTAGAGCAAGAGCGGCACGATTTGGACTTGTTTTCGCGAAACGAAAAAACGACCGATAAAGAATACGCAGAAAGAATACGAAAGGCCTTTTCCGACGTCGCAATTAAGAACAAAGACCTATTTCCGGAGAAGTTTCGAGAACTCCGGTTGACCGATTCAGCGCTGGGCGCTACGGGTGCGATTCTGTGCGACCTTATTTTAGGGGGAGGGACTAATGATATTAAAGGATATGCCTATGAGGAGATGATCCGTAACACTTTTGATAAGGGTGATCATCAGCAGTTTTTTACCCCTAATAGTGTTGTGGAGTTTATGGCGGGGCTTGTCGAAAACCATCTTTCAGGCGTCGTGGCTGATCCAGCATGCGGCACTGGGGGCTTCCTCGTTGAGGTTGCGAAGAGAAAAAAGTCAGATATAGAGCTTGTTGGTCTGGAAATCGATGAGAGACTTGCATGGGTTAGTGGAATAAATCTGTTTGTCCATAATGCTGCGGAATTTCGGACTCATTGTTTGTCCAACGGGGGCACTCTAGGAGCGTCTGGTCGAAAATTTGCCTCGCAGTTCGACGTGATTTTGACGAATCCGCCGTTTGGAAGCGACTTTACCGATCGAGATGGGCTGGATAGTTTTATTTTAGGGCGGGGCAAGCCGAGCCGCCGCCGGGGAATCCTGTTCCTTGAGCGCTGCTTAGTGCTTCTTAAAGAAGGCGGGTGGCTCGCAATTGTTATTGATGAGGGTGTCTTATCTTTGCCATCGGCCTCAGACGTCCGCGATGTAATACTTAACCAAGCAGAGCTATGTGCTGTTATTAGTCTCCCCGACAGCGCCTTTATGCCGTATGCAAGCGTAAATACATCGATTCTTCTGCTTCGGAAGAGATCTGGTCACCACACAAATTCATTGACTTTTTACGCCCGTACAGAAAACGTAGGAAGAAAGCCAAATGGTGAGCCGGATCTAATCTACGATGATGCCGGAATTCCTTCCCTTAATAACGACCTCCCCGAAATCCTATCGGTGTGGCGAACGTTTGAACGGACGGGAGTCCTTGAGCGCCAAACTGACAATATGTTTGTCGCTAATTCGTCTGCAGATTGTTTTACTGTTGCGCGCTCGGAAAATCGACTTGATTTTCGCTTTCACCATCCGGCAAGGGTTGCCGCACAGGCAGCGGTTTCAAGGTGCGAGTTTCCATTGGCGCAGCTTGGTGAACTGTGTAATTTGCGAAATGAGAGCTACGTTCCGTCTGTTGATCTCCCAGACCAGATTATTCCGTACACCGGGTTGGCTCATATTGAGTCGTACATAGGCGTTGCTCATCAAATTAGAACACCCGCAAATTCATTATCAAGCGGCGTAAAGAAGTACTACAGAGGTGACATCTTGTTCGCAAAGATGCGACCAAGTCTACGAAAAGTGGCCTATATCGAGTTGGATAGCCCAGGTTACGCGTCTGCTGAATGTATTGTGTTAAGCGTACGTAAGCGAGATGAAACCTTCATTATTGATCCCTTATTACTATCAATATTGCTTCGTTCCGATTTCGTCTACGGCCAAATCATTCATTTGATTGCGGGTATCGGACGCCCTCGAATAACTCTTAAAGATCTAATGAACGTCAAAGTTCCTATCCCGCCAAGGTCACGGCAACTTGAGATACTGGAGGCGTTCTCTATGACAAAAAATCATTATGAGCGCATACGCCAGGAAGCACGCCAACTGGAACAGACGGCAGCCCAAATGGAAATTCAGGCAATCGGTTCAGTTGCTAACGGTTTTGTTACCAAAGGATGAGTATGACGACAAATAGCGTGTATTCCCTTGCTGGGACTTCAGGATTAACTTCTCGGCAGTTTGTGCAGAGCTTACTTAATCTAGCAATTAATCGGGTCAACGCTGGTGTGTCTAAGACGCTGACCGCAAGGCGAACGAGCGAGCGTCCCCCGCGAGATCCTCGTCACCTAACAGATACCCGTACACGCGTCTCAACGTTGCTGGAATATTCAGTAGCATATGAGATGAATCATATTTTGCAGGAGGAGGGGCAGGGCTTTTCCGTGTCATCCGTACTTTGGAACGTTTTCCCCGATTTGATAGTTCGAAATCGTCAAAGAGATAACGAGATCGGGTTGGAGGTTAAAGCGTTGCACACAGCGGCGGAAGAGAAATCTGCCAACTTGATGACACCTCTGAAGCTAATAAGGTATCAAAAGGATTTCATTGTCATTATTAACTGGGGATGGCAGGTCGGAATTCTTGATGGGGTCAGTATTACTTATCCTCATATTCACCTCGGTGGAGTATTCGACGCGTGGTTACTTGCAAAAATTCGAGATTATGGTTGGTTACTGAACCAAGGCAATCGTGTCAAAGGAATTGATATTGCAACTCCATTGATAAACGGCGACGGCGCGGCATTCAAAGCGGAAGAAGGTAATCTAGGAAAGCTTATGAGGATCCAGCTGCCAGACGATATGCCGGAAAGTGTTCCACATTATGTAGAAATGAAGGCCGAAGATAGCCTGTATACAGCGTTCAAGCAGCAAGTTCTAGCGCTTGGATTAAGGGAGACATTTCTCGATATTTGCCTTCTTGAGGGAATGCCTCCGCCAGTTGTGCAAAGTGGGACGGGGTATCCGGTAGCCTGCCAGGTTCTTGGTAGTGCCGCACTATCGAATGGAGTTCAATTCCATCTATTAGCGGGGCCACGTCCAGAGCAGTGGCTACGGACGGTCGCAGCGGAGGTCATCCCAAACCGCTCTGCAGTTTTATGGCTTGGGACAAAACTCGATTGGAAACTGTTCGCAAAGAACAGCGGACACTGGACAACTATCGATCAAGGTAAGAAACCTGACTCGGAATACGATCGCATTCAGGGAAATCTGCGTGCGGCACATTGGTTAGAAGCCGTTGCGGCCCCCTAATATACATGTGTCATTGATGCGCCAATATTGTTTCGAGAATTTTGGAACGCCGTATGAACTTCTTCTACGAATCGGATACCAGAGACGTGGTGAATAACATCTGCTAATCGTCCCGCACTGGTGGCAGTCAACTCCACCTCCATCGTGATATTCAGGACCTGAAATTGTGCGTTTGTTTTTCGGATATTGAAGACGTACCCGAGGCAGCTTTCATCAAATCCATTAAAAGTAACGCAAATCGTTGCACTCTCTCTGTCCGCAAAAATATTGGCGAGTTGCTGTTCAGTGATCTGTTCAGGAGTTATCCGCAGAGTTTCGAAAGGGAGTGGTCGATCTCCCTCGAAGTATTTAGGCATAGAAGACGTCGTTGAGCGTTGGGTATTGCCCTGAAGCTACAATGAAACGCCATTTCTGTCCAGAAACTTTGATTGTGCCTTTTGTGGGTGACTTTGTGCCGGATTGCTAGCAAAAGGTGACCGTGACCGGAAATGGACCGGAAGGAGCGGTTTTCTGGGAATTAATTCGGAGATTAAGATTTAGCGACGCGAGGACCAATATTCGCATCCAGAAATGCAAAAGGGCTTAGCCGAAGCTAAGCCCTTGATTTTCTTGGTGGCCCGGGGCGGAATCGAACCACCGACACAAGGATTTTCAATCCTCGCAAAACCCCATTTCCCAGCGTTGACCGCAATTCCTGAAATCCCTGAAAACCTAGCAATATCAACGGTTTTTGGCGATGCCTATCATTTTCTTGATTGATCCTCGTTGATTGATATACTCCGTTTTTGGGTACAGGTTGGGTACAGGTTCGTTGGGAGCCTTTCCGGGGTTGTTAAATGGCAAAGATTGAATTCACTGCAAAGCGCATCGCGGACCATGCCTGCGACCCAGGCAAAACCGCCTCGTTTCGTTGGGATTCTGTTTGCCCCAGTCTGGGACTACGAACCGCTGCACCCAGCGCTAAGAAGCCCGGAGGGGCCAAGAGCTTCATCTTTCAGGCCAAGTTAAACGGTGAGGTCATCCGGATAACAATTGGCCGTACCTATGACTGGTCGATTCCGGACGCACGAACTGAGGCGCGTCGTTTGATGGCATTGGTTGATAGTGGGCAGGACCCGCGCCAAGTGAAGGCCGATAAGCTGGCCGCTGAGCAGGCAGAGCGAGAGGCCAAGGCTGCCGAAGCCGCAGCACAAGCCGCGAAGCAAATGCGCGAATCCGTAACGCTTGGGCAGATATGGGAGGTCTACTGCGCTGACCGTTCGCCTTTATGGTCTGAGCTTCATCGCCGCGACCATGCCAGCATCATTCAACGTGGTGGAGAACAACGGAAGCGGAGCCACAAGCTAACCGAGGCAGGGCCGTTGGCCTCGTTGGCAGGGGAGCGTTTAGCCGACCTCACCGCCGAGCGCATAGAGGTATGGGCAAAGCGCGAGAGCAAAGCCAGACCGACCCGCGCTCGCCTTGCTCTGCGGCTGCTGAAGGCTTGCTTATTCTGGTGCGCCACCCATAGAGAATATTCCGGTATCTGCCCGCCCTCTGTCGCGCAGAGCAAGCGGGCCAGAGAGAGTCTCGGAAAGCCAGCAAAGAAAAATGACGTGCTTCAGCGCGAGCAATTGCCAGCATGGTTTGCCGGTGTGCGCCAGATAAGCAACCCCGTAATTTCCAGCTATTTGCAAACACTGCTGCTCACTGGCGCTCGTCGCGAAGAACTAGCGTCCCTGAAATGGGAGGACATTGATTTTCGCTGGGCGAGCATGAAGCTGTCCGACAAGGTTGAAGATTTCCGCATGGTTCCGCTAACCCCATACGTTTCTTATCTGCTGGCCTCGTTACCTCGTCGGAATGAATACGTATTCAGCAGTCCCACAGCAGCATCAGGCAGGCTGACGGAGCCAAGCATTGCTCATCGTAAGGCCTGCGCTGTGGCTGGCCTCGATGTGTCATTGCATGGGTTACGGAGAAGCTTTGCGACCCTTGCTGAATGGACGGAAATGCCTGCCGGTATTGCTGCTCAAATTCAGGGACACGCGCCACAGGGAGTCCGTGAACAAAACTACATCCGCAGACCGCTAGACCTGCTGCGTATGTGGCATATCCGGTTTGAGGAATGGGTTTTGCAGCAGGCTGGAATTTCATTTGATGCTCAGCTTGCAAAACCAGGACTGAAGGTAGTACCCGCTAACTGACGGCTTTGGACGCAATCAACATGGGGATATTCATGGTCAAAGAACACGAACTAACGGAATTGCTGCGGCATTACAACGCAATGGACGCAGGAGGTAAGCGATACATCATGGGGATGGCTGAATTCATCGCCAAACAATGCGAGCCAAAACAAAAATCACCAAACCTCAAGTTAATTGTGGGCGGAAAAGAAACTGATAGCTCCACTAAAAAATTGCATTCGACCCAGAGCAAGAAAAAACGGGATTAAGAGCAGTTTCCGCCACCTGACGGCCTCAGGTAATAGCGGCCAGCAAGGATGCGCAAACACCCTTGCGGCCTAACCACGACGAACGAAGGAGGGATTCATCATGGCTAACGAAAATAGTAGCACTTACGAATTGGAATACGGAGTTAAGGCGCTATTCGATGAGAAGGCTTCGCTCATATGCTATGCGAGGATGCGGGCCACCCAATTAGAAGCGCTAACTTCATATTTGAGTGTCAGCGACCCTACCAGTCATCCAGACAGTCTGGTCACGGACGTGCTTTGGCTGGCCGCCAGTCTTTCCCGCGAGATGAAGGAATTGGTTGAAGCGCTCTACAAGGGCGGTAAGAGCGAAGCACTTGCGTCCGTTAAGCTTGCCAAGTTGGGTGGTACCTAATAAGCAGTTTTTGCTGATTGAAAATCAGCCTCCTTCATGCGTCAGATTAGCCCGACGGGGCGAAAAGCAGGAGCCTTCACCTGCCTGTCTGGCGCACCTATTTCTGAAGGGCGCACAGAAGGGCGCATTGATGAGAAAGAATTATAGGTACAAGCTCTGCATCGATTTTGACAAGCCGATTCGCTTTGAAGATTTGCCGTATTTGATAGCCAACGTTCTGTATCCGGATGAAGAATCAATTGAGCACGGTGCTACGCGCCTGAATCTGGAAACCGAGTTGGAAGGCGCAGCTAAGAATGGGGCCATAACCGTCAGAAACGCCCTTAGTTTTGGGCCCAGTTCTTTGCTCGTCGGAGCAGCCCTGAAATCATCGGTAGTTTTTGTGGACGATATCAAAGACTTTTGTGATGCACGATTTATAGAGTTGATAGATTTAAAAGAAAAATCCGACTCAAGTTTTCGTGAAGTGAAGCATAAGAATAAGCAAATTTTGCAAGAGGAAGCGATTATTGCGGCACTTGTCGAAATCGGCTTGGAGCCGAAAAATTTGCCCAATAGAGAGCCCGGTAAGGCTGGGCCAAAATTAGATATTCGGCAGATTTGCTTAAAAAATAGGAATTTATTTACCGACAGCTCTTTTGAGGCTGCATGGGGGCGCCTGCGTGGCCGAAAGGAAATAGTGGGAGCTGGTTAGCAGTACCTACTCAAGGTGTCCCCTAAATTGGGGTATAGGGGGACACTTGCGCGGGAGGATAGTACGACGATTCCAATGCATTCCATACCGCATCTGCGGGTTTATACGGAGTGCGTCTCATGCCCCAAATAGCAATTCCTCCATCGCTAGCTGAAATCGCAGCTGGTCGCGACCACATACAAACCGCTGAGTTTGCTCGCGCCGCGAATCGAGCTAGTCAGACCATCAGAAAAAATTTCTGCTTGAAAGGAGAATGCTTTGGAATCCGCCCCATCAAGTTCGGTAACAAGCTGCTTTGGCCTGTCTCTGAAATTGCCCGCCTATTGAACGGGGAGGGCTCTAAATGAAGAATCCGGACCGCCGCCAAGCTGAATCCGGATTCAAGCAGTTGAGCTTTCTGCCAGAGCCGGAGTTTACTCCACAGTGGCCTAATCCTCATACACAGCCAGCGAAAACGCTAACCCGCTTGCTCGCTGGTGAGCGGCTTACCCAACCAAGTTATGGACTAACCCGTTGGCGGCTCGCCGCCTATTGCTGGGAACTGCGAAAGCTTGGCTGGCCTATCCAAGCTGACAATGTCGCTTGTACTGATGAATTGGCAGCACGCCGCCCAATTCGCGAATACTGGCTTCCCGCTGATTGTATCAAGCAAATAGTCGGAGCACTGAGCTTTGCCCGATACGAGCAATTGAAGCGGCAATGGGATGATTATCATCCCGCAGCGAGCTCTGCGAAGCGCGATGCAGCGATGCTTAATATCGCCAGAGATTGCGGGGTGTGACGATGGCACGTATCCGCACAATCAAGCCAGAATTTTTTACGTCTGAGGATGTCATTTCTCTGACTCCCCATGCTCGCCTACTGTACGTTGCGCTCTGGTGTGAGGCCGACCGAGAGGGACGTCTAAAGTGGAAGCCGCAGACGTTTCGCATACGGTATTTTCCTACTGACGCTGTCGATATTGATGAAATCACGACTGCTTTAATCGAACGGGGACTAGTCACGCTTTACGGAGACGGGCTGGCATACATACCTACGTTTCTTCGACATCAGCACATCAATCCTCGGGAGTCACAAAGTATTCTCCCATCACCGGAGGACGCGTCATGCACGCGTCGCTCACGCGTCAGTGACACGCATGTAGGAAGGGAAAGGAAAGGAAGGAAGAATGTCGCGTCATCACGCGAGGCTCTCCCTGTCCTTGAATACCTAAACACCAAAGCTGAAAAGGCTTTTCAGGCAGTAGATGCGAATCTCAAGCCTATCGCTGCCAGACTTCAGGAAGGTGCTTCTATTGACGACTGCAAGGCCGTCATTGATGCCAAAGTTAGTCAGTGGGCTGGTGACGAAAAGATGCGGGATTACCTGCGGCCCAAGACCCTGTTTAGCCCATCAAATTTCCAGCAATACCTCGGCAGCATCGGAGCCTTGAAGGCGCAGGAGGTGACATGGGAGTGATGCCCTATGGAGCTTTGCCCATCCTGCGAGCGCGGAAGTGCGGCCAGCGACCGGCTGACATGGTGCTGATTTCCATGATTGGCGCGTTGCCAGGGGAATCAAATCCGGTGGTTATCGCAGACAAGCCGGTTACATATGAATGGGGCTGGCTTAAAGGGCTTCATGCGTGTTTTTGGACGCACCCTAAAGGGTACAGTTCAAAGCACATTCTGGACGCCTATAAGGCCAATCCTGCCGCCTTGTACTTATGGGACTGCGTTAACTTGAAGGGTTACGACATCATGGTTTTGCCGTCGCTGGATTCCATCTCTCGACCGCATGATGAATGGGTCTGGCGAGTCCATGCCGACCGCTGGCTGCCATCGGCTGAACGAGAATTTTTGGAGGGGGAGGCGATATGGAGCTAATCCCCGACAGCATCGACTTCTCGGCATATCGGGATGAGCCAGAGACGCACAAGGTTCGGCCTGCAAGTGAGTTTGTTAACGACACCATCCAAGCTTTCTACCCACCACCGGATAGCCGGGCTAACCCACGTCCGCTTTGGGACAAGGCGCTCGGCAAGTTGGAGTTTCGGCCTGGTGAGGTGTCACTGTGGGCGGGAATTAATGGTCACGGCAAGAGCATGATGCTTTCACAGGTGACTCTGGACCTAATCAAGCAAGGCGAGCGAGTCCTGGTTTTGTCATTTGAAATGCGTCCCGTCAGGCAGATGCTCAGGATGTCGCGGCAGGCTCATGCGTCAGCAGAGCCGCCCATTCCCTTCTTGAGGGATTTTCACCGATGGACCGATGGAAAGCTATGGATGTACGACCATACCGGCAGCATTCACTGGGAGAAGGTGTTGGGCGTAATGCGTTACGCGCAGGAGCAGTTTGGTGTGACGCAATTTGTTGTCGATTCATTGATGAAGTGCGTCCGGGGCGATGATGACTACAACGCGCAAAAAGATTTTGTGAACGAGCTATGCGTATTCACTCAAGGCAGGCAGGTTCATGTTCATCTTGTTCACCATGTCCGCAAGGGAGATTCAGAGGATAAGGTTCCGGGAAAGTTTGACGTGAAGGGCGCGGGCGCAATTGCCGACCAGGTAGACAACGCCTTCATCGTCTGGCGTAACAAGAAGGCAGAGAAGGATGACCCGACAAAGCCAAGTGCAATGCTCAAATGTGACAAGCAACGTAATGGAGACTGGGAAGGTCAGCTTGGGTTCTGGTTCGATGCTGATTCAATGCAGTATTTGGAAAGACCAAACTGTTTGCCGATTCGTTATGAATTGAGCAGCGTTGGACAGTCCGATATCGGGCCAAACTTGAGATAGGAGAAGCGGCCTATGAACAAAACAGAAAATAAGCCCGACAAGAGGAGGGTATTGGCGATTTCCGCCACAGAGGAGAGCGCGGGGCGAGTCATAGCGGAGGCTGTTCTCGGGGGTATGGTAGGAAATGCCTCGGCAGCGCTAAGCTTTGCGTCTCACCTGAATGCAGATGTCGACCTGACTGAATGCGTTGGAGTTGTGGAAAGGGAGATTTCAGCAGTCAACAAGGGCGACTTAAACAAGTTGGAGGGAATGCTGACGGCGCAGGCAATCGTGCTAAATGCGATTTTTAATAATTACGCAAAGAAGGCCCTCGCATCCGAATACGTTTCGCAGCTTGACCTAAATATGCGGATTGCCTTGAAGGCGCAGGCTCAATGCCGAACAACTGTCGAGGCGATAGGTGAAATCAAATTTCCGAAATCTGCGACTTTCATTCGACAGCAGAACGTGGCTAATCAGCAGCAAGTTAACAACGGCGTTGATGCCCTCGCGCACGTAAATCCTAATAGTTGTTTGAACGGACTATTAACAGGAGCGGTAGATGCGAAGTTGGAGCAAAGAGGAGCGGGAGCGGCAAGCTCAAATGATTCGCCAGTGGCAGCCGTGGGCCAAATCAACCGGGCCAAAGACTATCGCGGGAAAAGAAAAATGTAGGCAGAACGCGATTGTTCATGGCGAGTTCTCGGTGGCCGCGAAGTTGGAAAGAAAGCGGTTGAGTGCGCTACTCAAGCGAATGCGGCAGCTTATCGTCTCATCTTGACGAGCCTATCAGTTCAGCATTTCGAATTGCTCTGCTAAGTCGAGCAGCTTTACTTTCCGAAGCTCGTATCTGTACAACATTTGTTGCCCTTTTTTTGCGAAGATTGGCTCACTTTCCAAGGGAGAAAAACGGATGCGATTACATCGAGCTTTCGCCTTATGTCTTTTGGTTTTCTTTTGCCAATCAGGTTATGCCCAAGCGCTAGTTCAGGGGAATGTATTGTCACGCCAGCCTAAGATTGAGCGCGATGGGAACGGATTTGTCGCGTGCGGGCTAAGTACAGTAATTACAGTTAATAGAGAAGAGTGGGTTGAGGTTCACCACTTGTCTCTTTTGGTAAATGGCGAGTCGATGCTTGGTTTGTTCGATGCCGCAAAGACAAACGTATCTCAATCGAATGCGCGTAACGGCAAATATGTTGGCGATATGGTGAAGCCCACGCCCATGAGATTTTGGATTGCGAAAGAGACAGATAGTAAGGCGCTGATACCAATTGAGATTGTTAAATCAGGCACCCCCGGGCACATCACCGGGAAACTCGATTTTTCAAGAAGTTTCGGCCTCCTCGCAGCAATGATGCACGGTGAGCGAGTTCAGTTTGTCCTGGGATATGAGGACCAATCAATTGATGAGGTAATCTCGTTTTCAGAGAGGCTTCCTAGGCCTGAGGCAAGTGCGCTAGCGGCTTGTCTGAATGGCGTACGTGATAGGGTTTTGCAGAAACGTAAGAGCCTAGAGTCACCCCGATAGGATGCGGCTTAATATGTGAAGTTGCCAAACGTCTAATGCCGGCCTGGGGCGCAAGATATTGGGTGAGGTTCGGAGGTTGCGGCACAGTCACTGGCAACACCCGCAGGTGGGGTCAAACGCCCAATCCAGCACACCAGATTCCTCATCGCCGTCCGGTTGCCCGAACGTAGCAGTCCCGCCGACTTTCTGGCTTTCGAACCTCGGCCATAGACTACCAAAAATATGCTTCAGTAGGGAAGCGCAAGTATCGGCTTCCAAGGCATATAAAAATTATGTAATCCGCTACCTCTGAGCGCGGAGGGACTGTTAGCCGTCAGCCTTGCTTATCAGGTCTCCTGCGTGGGCCACAGACGGCGAACTGATACCCCTACCCCTGAGGGTTGATTGCAAAAAATTGGGGCGTGGCTTCCTCTGGTGCACTTGAAAGATTTTTAAGTCATTCATGCACATCGTGGCGGCAATAGTCCGCCGAGCTTGGACAGCCTAGGGTTTTGCCTGCTTTGCGTCGGCCACCGACTTTTGGAAGTCCTGAAAGCTCATCCCGGAGAGGGAGTGCGCTTCAAGCACTAAAAACCACGAGAGACGCAGCTTTCCCTCGCGCGTATTTGAGATTTCTGCGAGCGATATGCTCAACAGCCGACTTAGTTCACTGTCGGATTTCAGTTGAAAGCGTGCGTAAGCCCAACGCAATAGGTCTATCGCCTCAAAAGGGAGCGCGGTTCCGGGTAATGACCAAGCTAGTTGCCTGTGCGTCATTTTGGGGTACAGGTTGGGTACAGAGATTTTCCGATGGGCCGGAAAATGAAAAAGGGTTAGTGCCCACTTAGGCGCTAACCCTTTCATTTCTTGGTGGCCCGGGGCGGAATCGAACCACCGACACAAGGATTTTCAATCCTCTGCTCTACCGACTGAGCTACCAGGCCAAGACCGCAAGTATAGCAAAACATTCTCGCAATGCAAACCCCCTTGCTGA
>JACCDS011045255.1_pt1 | contig 13066 bp, 10 predicted proteins | sample 7446441 | NCBI WGS metagenome assembly JACCDS01 (sample SAMN15323445, study PRJNA562643) | freshwater metagenome | isolation source: river surface water | place: USA:Blue River Watershed | collected 2017-08-17
GCCTCGTGGCTGATGCCTTCCATCAGGCAGCCGTCGCCCAGGAACACATAGGTGTGGTGGTTGACGATCTCGTGGCCGTCGCGGTTGAAGTCGCGCGCCATCAGCTTCTCGGCCAGCGCCAGGCCGACGGCGTTCGTCACGCCCTGGCCCAGCGGGCCGGTGGTGGTCTCGACACCGGCGGTGATGCCCACCTCGGGGTGGCCCGGCGTCTTGCTGTGCATCTGGCGGAAGGCCTTCAGCTCCTCGATGGGCAGGTCATAACCCGTCAGGTGCAGCAGCGCGTAGATCAGCATCGAGCCGTGGCCGTTGGACAGCACGAAGCGGTCACGGTCGGCCCAGTGCGGGTTGGCCGGGTTGTGCTTGAGGTGCCGCGCCCACAGCGCCACGCCGATGTCGGCCATGCCCATGGGGGCGCCCGGGTGGCCCGAGTTGGCCGCCTGCACCGCGTCCATCGCGAGGGCGCGGATCGCGTTGGCCATGAGGGTGGGGGAGGCGGTCGATGCTGTCATGGCCGGGGGCTTTCCTGAGCTGAGGGGCAAAGTCGGTGATTTTACGGGGCCCCCTCTGCACGGCTTGATCCAGCGCAAGGTGTGGTCGTCGCCGAGGCGCGACGCTTGGAGGATGTTCCCGTCGCCCATGCCCCTGACGGTGCGCGTCACCCGCGCAGAGCACGACGCGCTCGCCGCGATGCTGCGCACGCTGCCGTTGCTGCTGGAGGCGCAGCGCCACGCGGGCACGCCGCCGGACTTCGGCGCGTTGCGGGCCATGCTGTTCTATGTCGACGAGTTTCCCGAACGCTTCCATCACAAAAAGGAAAGCGAGCTGTTGTTCCCGAAGCTGCGCGCGCGAGCGCCCACGCTGCGCGCAACGCTGGACGACCTGGAGGCCGACCATGCGCAGGGCGAGCGTGCGGTTCGGGAACTGCAGCACAGCCTGCTGGCCTGGGAGCAGATGGGCGACAGCCGGCGCGACAAGTTCGAGCAGCAGGTGAAGGTCTACAGCGCGCGCTATTTGCGCCACATGAAGCGCGAGGAGACCGAGGTGCTGCCGCGCGCCGCCGAGGTGCTCAGCGGCGAGGACTGGGCCGAGCTCGACGAAGCCTTCGGCGCGCACACGGACCCACTCGCGCCACGCGCCGGCCAGGCCGTGGACGAGGCCTACGCGCCGCTGCGCCAGCGCATCCTGTCGGCCTTGCCGGCACCGTTCGGCTGGGGGCCGGCGCTGAACCTGGCTCCAGCGGCGCCGGGCGCCTGACGCACCGCCGGGCCGGGCCCGCTCACAGCGCCATGCGCGAGCTGAGCTGCGTCAACCGGCCCGTCTTCACCCACTCGTCCAGCCGCAGCCGGGCGTCGTCGCGCAGCTCGGTCTCGCTCTGTGCTTCGGCGTCGACCAGGCCGACCCAGGCGTTGCGGCCGATGTCCTTGGCCTCGTACAGCGCGGCGTCGGCCAGGTCGATGGCGGCGTGCCAGTCCAGCGCGGCCGGCAGGCGCGTACACAGCGGGAAGGCGCTGAAACCCACCGAGCTGGTCAGCGACAGCCGGAAGCCGCCGTCCAGCTCGAAAGGCCGGGCGGCGATGGCCTGGCGGGCGCGCTCGGCCAGCTCGGCGGCGCGTGAACGCGGCGTGCCGCGCGCGACGATGAGGAACTCCTCCCCACCCCAGCGCACCAGGTAGTCCGTCGAGCGGAACACCTGCTCCAGGCGGCCGCGCATCTGCGTCAAGACGGCGTCGCCGGCCATGTGGCCGTGGGCGTCGTTGATGCGCTTGAAGTGGTCGATGTCGATGAGGAAGAACAGCAGGTCCTGCTCGCTACCGCCCGGGCTCGGGATGCTGGCGATGGGCTCGTAATGCCGCACGGCCAGGGCCGCGTCGGCCGGCAGCTGGCGGTCCAGGAAGCGCCGGTTGCGCAGACCGGTCAGCGGGTCGGTGACGCAGGCTTCCTCGAGCTCTGCGGACTTGGCCGTCAGCGCGGCCGTGGCGGCCTCCAGCGCCTCGGTGCGCTCCTGCACGCGCGCTTCCAGCACGCGGTGGCGGCGCAGCAGCAGCCGCGTGCGCATGCGCACGATGCCGGCCACCAGGCCCACGGCGGCCAGGGCGGCCAGAGCGCGCGCCCAGCCGGTCTGCCACCAGGCCGCCCGCACGACGACGTCGACCACCCGCTCGGCCGAGCCCCAAACGCCGTCGCGGTTGCTGCCCTGCATGTGCAGCCGGTAGTGGCCCGGCGAGAGGTTGGTGTAGGTGGCCGTGCGGCCCAGCGTGCCGTCCACCCAGCCGTCGTCCATGCCCTGCAGCCGGTAGCGGTAGCGGTTGCGCGCAGGCTGGCTGTAGTCCAGCGAGGCGAACGCCAGCGTGAAGGCCCGCTCGCCTGGGCCCAGCACGAGCTGGTCGGCGCCGGCCGGCAGCGCGCGCTCCTCGCCGTCGACGCGCAGGTCCGAGATGACCAGCGGCGGCCGGTAGGACCAGGGCGAGAAGCGGTCGGGGTCGACGATGAGCAGCCCGCGCGCGCCGCCGAACAGCATGCGGCCGTCGTCGAGCGGCGCGTAGGCGCGGAACCAGCCGGTGCCGAGGTCGGCCCCGTCGGCGGCGCCGAGCTCGCGGCGCTCGCCGGTGCGCGGGTCGAACATGTTGCGCTGCGACCAGATGCGCCCGCGCTTGTCGACCAGCAGGTTGGCACCGAAGGCACCGCCGGCGTCCGATGCCGCGACGGCCTCGAAGCGCGCGTGGCTGCCATGGCTCTCCACCAGCCGATGCAGGCCGGTGCCGGTGTCCACCCACAAGCGGCCCGCCAGGTCCACCGCCATGCCCAGCACGGTCTGGCCGGTCAGGCCCTTGGCGTCGACCCACTCGGCCACCGGCTCGTCATCGGCCGGCGAGGCGACGCGCAGCAGCCCTGCCGCGCCGCCGGCCCACAGGCTGCCGTCCGGCAGCCGCGCGAAGGCGTTGAGTTCGCCGGTGCCACCCACGAGGCCGGCCGTGGCCACGGGGCGCATCTGCGGTTGCCGGGGCGTCCAGCGCATCAGCCCGTCCAGCGTTGCGATCCACAGCGCGCCGTCGTCTCCCGCATGGAAGCGCCGTGGCACCGCGTTGCCGCTGCGCATGGTTTCCTTCAGGCGGCCGCGTTCGTCGAAGCGCATGAGCTGCGTGTCGACGGCCACCCAGACCGAGCCGTCCGCCGTCTGGCCGAGCGCGTTGATGCGGCCGGCCGGCAAGCCGCCGGCGCCCGGCGCGATGTGGGCGATGGGCTGCAGGTTGCGGTCGCGGCGCTCGATGCCGCCGGCCAGTGTGCCCAGCCAGATCTCGCCGTTCTTCAACTGCAGGATGCTGCGCACATCCAGCGCCGCCGGGCCGATGCCGTCGCGCACCATGGACAGACCCGGCAGCGACGGCACATGGCGCATCAGCCCGCCGCCGTAGCTGCCGGCCCAGATGGTGCCGGAGGGGTCGCGCAGCAGCGCACGCACGTCGCTGCGGGGGCCGGCGGCGGCACCGGCCGCGGCCGACAGCCGTTCGATGAGGGCGCCGTCGCTGGCACGGCGCCGCGACAGGCCCGACGAGTCGCCGAACCACAGCTCGTCGGCATCCGGCTGCGCCATGGCCATGACGGGCCAGACGCTGGCCGAGCCGTCGGCGGGCGATCCCGGGCTGAAGGGCAAGGCCTGGCCGGCGGTGGACAGCGCCTTCAGCCGCCCCTGCGCGGTGCCCGCGATGATGCGGCCGTCCAGCGTCTCGGCCAGCAGCGTGACGAGCTGGTCGGACAGGCCCACGTCCAGCGTCTCGATGGGGCCGTCGGGCGCCTTGCGCGCCAGGCCGCGCCAGGTGCCTATCCACAGCGTGCCCTGGCGGTCCACCAGCAGCGTCTGCACGCGGGGGTCGGGCAGGCCGTCCTCGCGGCCGCGGTGGTGCGTGAAGCGTTCGCGCTTGACGTCGAAGCGGTCCAACCCGCCGCTGCCGCCGATCCACAGCGTGCCGTCTTTCTCCAGCGCCAGCGTGCGCACGGTGTTGGCGGCCGGTGCGGCCTCGTCGGCGGAATGGCCGTCGCGGGCCCAACGCGCCCATCGACCGGTGGCCAGGTCCATGCGTATCAGGCCGCTGTTGCCGGCCGCCACCCACATCCAGCCGCGCGGGTCGGGCAGCATGGCGCGCACGAACTGCTCGGGCAGCAGCTGCCCGTCGGGCGCGGCCAGCGCGTGATGCTTGAAGGTATAGCCGTCGAAGCGCATCAGCCCTTCGGGCGAGCCGGCCCACAGCAGGCCGTGGGCATCGAGGGCCAACGCGGAGACCACGTTGTCACGGACGGCGCCGGATTCGCCCACGGGCTCGAAGCGCGGCACCACGGCGTGCACCGTTCCGACCAGCCCCAACACGATCACCAGGGCTACGCACCCTTTCGTTATGTCGACCCTCATCCCGGCATTCTCAACGACGCCCGACACCTGCCGAGCCCCGCCCCCGCCCGGGAAAGCCCCGGTGCCGCACCGCCTTTGCCGGGCCACAGCGTGAACTAGTGGCGGCTGCGCGGTAGTTGTATCAATTGGTATTGCGCGATTTTATCAATTTGCGGCAGACTGGGGTCACGGTCCTGCTGAACCACCTGGTGAGTCCGGGGCCGCCGGAGTTCCCCCATGGACGCGCCCCTCGCACCACCCGCTCCCGTGCCGCCCGCCGATGCCCCGGCGACGCTGCTGTTCGTGGACGACGAGCCCTCGATCCTCAGCGCGCTGCGGCGGCTGTTCCGCCCCCACGGCTACCGCGTGTTGCTGGCCGACAGCGGTGCGGCGGCGCTGGAGATGCTGGCGCAGGAGAAGGTCGACCTGGTGCTGTCGGACATGCGCATGCCCGGCATGGATGGCGCGCAGCTGCTGCAGGCCGTGCGCGAGCGCTGGCCCGACGTGGCCCGGCTGCTGCTCACCGGCTATGCCGACATCGGCTCGACGATTGCCGCCATCAACCACGGCGAGATCCAGCGCTACATCGCCAAGCCCTGGGACGACAACGAAGTCCTGATGGCCGTTCGCGATGCGCTGGAGCGCTACCGCCTGCGCATGGAGAACCAGCGGCTGCTCGCGCTCACCCGTGAGCACAACGAGCAGCTGGAGCGCCGCGTGGCCGCCCGCACGGCCGAGCTGTCGCAAGTGAACGCCATGCTGGAACAGGCCTTCGCCGAGCAGCGCGAGCACTTCATGCTGTCCATCAAGGTGTTTGCGGCGCTGATGGAGCTGCGCGACGGCGGGCTGGCCGGCTACTCGGAGCGCGTGGGCCAGCTGGCGCGGCGCCTGGCCGAGGCGATGAACCTGCCGCCCACGCAGCAGGAGGAGTGCTATGTGGCCGGCTTGCTGCACGAGGTGGGCAAGATCGGCCTGCCCGACGCGCTGCTGCGCAAGCCCGTGTCGCTCATGCGTGATGACGACCTGATCCGCTACCGCCGCTATCCGCTGCAGGGCGAGGCCGCGCTGATGCCGCTGTCCGGCCTGCGCAGCGCCGCGCGGCTGGTGCGCTGGCACCAGGAGCGGCTGGACGGGCACGGCTTTCCCGACGGCATCGGCGGCGCGGACCTGCCCGTGGCGGCGCAGATCGTCGGCCTGGCCGCAACCTACGAGGGCTTGCAGGCCGGCCGCCTGTCCGAGCGCCGCCACACGGCGGCGCAGGCCCGTGCGGCCGTGCTGGGCGCTGCGGGCACCCTTTACCTGTCTGACGTGGTGACCGCGTTCGACCGCCTGCTGAGCACCGCGCCGCCGCCGGCGCAGCGCGAACGCGAGCTGTCGGCGGCGGAGCTGGCGCCCGGCATGGTCATGGCGCAGGACCTGCTCAGCCCGCAGGGCACCTTGCTGCTGGCCGCCGGCTTCGTGTTCGACGCCCCCGTCATCGCGACGATCCGGGACCTGCTGGCGCGGGAGGGCCTGGACGTCTGTTTCCGCATCCGCGACACCCGCCCGCAAGCCATCCCGGCCTGACCTTCAGCAGAGAACGAGAACGCCCATGCCCAGCCTCACCACCGCCTCCGGCATCGAACCCCAGCATGTGCTGCTCGTCGACGACGAGTCGGCCATCCTGCACGCCCTCGTGCGCACGCTGCGCCGTGGGGTCACCGAAGGCCTGTGGCCGGCGCTGCGCACGGAGCTGTTCACCGACCCTGCGGCCGCACTGGCGCGCGCCGAGGAGCAGACCTTCGCCCTGGCCATCAGCGACTTCCGCATGCCCGGCATGAACGGCGCGCAGTTCCTGGCCCGGCTGCGCGAACGCCAGCCCGAGTGCCGGCGCGTCATCCTGTCTGCGCATGCCGACTTCGAAGGCCTGGCCGACGCCATCAACTCGGCACGCATCGCGCAGTTCCTGTCAAAACCCTGGAACGAGCCCGAGCTGCTGGCCGTCGTGCACGAGCAGCTCAACGAATACCACCAGGCCGTCGAGACCCAGTTGCTGGCCGAGCGCCAGCGGCTGAGCCAGGGCGAGCTGACGCCGCAGGAAGCCGAGCGGCGCCGGCTGGAGCGCATGGAACCCGGCATCACGCGGGTCGAGTGGAGCAGCGACGGCGCCTACGTGCTGGACGCCGTCGGCGCGTTCGGGCCATGAACGACGCCCAGCCCCTGCCGCCCGGCCTGCGTGCGGGGCTGGAGGCGGTGTGCGCACCGCTGCTGGCGCACGACGGCGAGCGCATCGTGTTCGCCAACGACGCCATGCTGCGCCTGCTGGGCCGCAGCGCCGACGAGCTGGCGCTGCTGGCGCCCGAGGCCTGGGCGGCGGACACGCAGCAGCTCTCGCTGCGCGACTACGGGCGCCGCTGCCTGGGCAGCGACGAGGCGCTGCCGACGATGGAAATCGAGGCCGTGAGCGCCAGCGGCAGCAGCCGGCACCTCGAAATCACCGCGCGCCGCCTCGCCAGGGAGGGCGGTGCCGCGCCGCTGGTGCTGCTGAGCTGCCAGGACCTCAGCGACATGCGCCACGTGCAGAACAGCCTGCTGGAGGTGGGCCGCGTGATGTACCAGATCGTCGAGAACGGGCCGGTGGCCAGCTACGTGCTCGACAGCGGCCACCGCGTCACGCACTGGAACGCCGCCTGCGCGCAGCTCACCGGCCAGCCCGCGTCGCAGATGCTGGGCGGCGACGAGACCTGGCGCGCCTTCCACGCGCAGGCGCGGCCGACGCTGGCCGAGCTGATCGTCGACGGCCGCGTCGAGGCCGACGGCCCGCTGTACTACGGCGCCGACCTGCAGCGCTCGCCATTGCTGCCCGACAGCTTCGCCTACGAAGGCTTCTTTCCACAGCTGGGCCCGGCCGGGCGCTGGCTGTATGTGACGGCCGCGCCGCTGCGCGGCATCGACGGCCAGGTGATGGGTGCCATCGAGACGCTGCAGGACGTCACGACCCGCCACCAGGCCGAAGAGCAGCTGCGCCGCCACCAGGCCGCGCTGGAGTCCATCGTCGAGCAGCGCACCGCCGAGCTGCGGCTGACGCACCGGGAGCTGGAGGCCTTCCTGGAGAACGCGTCGGTCGGCATCATCTCCACGCGCGACATGCAGATCACGCGCAGCAACAAGAAGTTCGCCGAGATCCTCGACCTGCCGGACGATGTGGCGGCGACCGACGTGCCGCTGCGCCGCTTCTTCCTGGACGATGCCGATTTCCACGACCTCGACCGCATGGCCGCCAACGCGCTGCGCGCCGACACCTCGCTCGTGCAGGAGATGTGGTTGCAGACCTGGACGGGCCGGCGCATCTGGGTGCAGCTCATCGCCTATGCATCCAACCCCGAGGGCAGCGCGCCGGGCATGTGGTGGTTGCTGCAGGACCACAGCGACGTCATGCGCGCGCAAGAGGAGCTGGTGCGCAACTACCGCAACATCCAGGAGACCAACGCGCGGCTCGAAGAGGCGCAGAACCAGCTGCTGCAGTCCGAGAAGATGGCCTCGATCGGCCAGCTGGCCGCCGGCGTGGCCCACGAGATCAACAACCCCATCGGCTTCGTCAACTCCAACCTCGGCACGCTGCGGCGCTATGTCGAGCAGCTGCTCGCGCTGATCCAGGCCTACGGCGCCCGCGGGCGCGGCACGAGCGATGCCGAGCTGGCGGCGATGGAGAAGGCCGCCGACCTGGAGTTCATCGCCGAAGACCTGCCCATGCTGCTCAACGAGAGCGAGGAGGGCTTGTCGCGCGTGCGCAAGATCGTGCAGGACCTGAAGGACTTCTCGCGCGTGGACCACGCCGACTGGCAGGACGCCGACCTCAACGCCGGCCTGGAGTCCACGCTCAACGTCGTCATGAACGAGGTCAAGTACCGGGCCGACGTGAAGCGCCAGTACGGCACGCTGCCGCCCGTGCGCTGCCTGGCCGGTCAGCTCAATCAGGTGTTCATGAACCTCATCGTCAACGCCGCGCATGCGATGCCGACGGACCGTCGCGGCGTCATCACGCTGGCGACCGGCGTGGCGGAGCAGGGCGAGCGCGACTGGGTCTGGATCGAGGTGGCCGACGACGGCTGCGGCATGACGCCCGAGGTGCAGCGCCGCATCTTCGAGCCGTTCTATACGACCAAGCCCGTGGGCCAGGGCACGGGGCTGGGCCTGTCGATGTCGTTCTCCATCGTGCAGAAGCACGGCGGCCGCATCGAGGTGCAGTCCGCCCCCGGCGAGGGCACCCGTTTTCGCGTGTGGGTGCCGGTCGCCGGGCCGGTTGCCGGCTGAGCCGCGTCAGGCCGCCAGCGGCCGCGTGATGGCGTCGATGCGCTCCACCACGTCGGCCGTCAGCTTGGGCGTGACGGCCAGGGCGGCCAGGTTGTTCTGCAGCTGCTCCATGCGGCTGGCGCCGAGGATGACGCTGGACACGCGCGGGTTGCGGTTGGCCCAGGCGATGGCGAGCTGCGACGTGTTGCAGCCGAGCTCCTCGGCGATGGCGCCGAGCTTCACGACGGCGTCGTTGCGGGCCTTGTCCTGCACCTTGTCGCGCAGCCAGCTCATGCTTTCCAGCGCCGCGCGGCTGCCGGCGGGAATGCCGTCGCGGTATTTGCCGGTCAGCAGGCCGGAGGCCAGCGGGCTCCAGGTCGTCAGGCCCAGCCCGATGTCCTCGTAGAGCCGGGCGTATTCCTGCTCGACGCGCTGGCGGTGGAACAGGTGGTACTGCGGCTGCTCGACGACGGGCTTGTGCAGGTGGTGGCGCTCGGCGATGTCCCAGGCGGCGCGGATGTCGGCGGCGCTCCACTCGCTGGTGCCCCAGTACAGCGCCTTGCCCTGGCGGATGATGTCGCTCATGGCCCAGACCGTCTCTTCGATCGGCGTGTGCGGGTCGGGCCGGTGGCAGTAGATCAGGTCGATGTGCTCGAGCTGCAGGCGCTTGAGCGACCCGTCCACGGCCTGCATCAGGTATTTGCGGTTCAGCGTGTCCTTGCGGTTGACGGTCACGCCGTCCCGGTTCAGGCCCCAGAAGAATTTGCTGGAGACGATGTAGTCCAGCCGGTTCCAGCCCAGCGCCTTCAAGGCCTGGCCCATGACGACCTCGCTCTCGCCTTGCGCATAGACCTCGGCGTTGTCGAAGAAGTTGATGCCTGCGTCGAAGGCGGCGGCCAGCATCTCGCTGGCGGCCTTGGTGTCGACCTGGTTGTGATACGTGACCCAGGAGCCGAGGGAGAGTTCGGACACCTGGAGGCCGGCGCGGCCGAGTCGGCGGTATTGCATGGGCGAGTCCTGTGGGTGCAACGGAAAGTGCGGCAGCTTACGGCGGCTTGCATGGACGCGTGTGCCGGGCGGTTATCGTTGCGGCCATGAACCTCGCCGTCATCGGCGCCGGGCCTGCGGGCCTGGCGCTCGCGCTGCTGGCCGCCGAGCGCCTGCCCGCCGCCACCATCCACCTCTTCGACTCCCGCCCGCTGGACCGCGACGTCAGCGGCGACGCGCGCACCTTGGCGCTCAACCTCGGCAGCGTGCGGCTGCTGCAGCGCCTGCAGGCCTGGCAGCCGGCAGCGGCCGAAGCCATCCGCACCGTGCACATCAGCCAGGCGCCGCCGTCGCCGCTGGCCGGCGAGGTGCGCCTGCATGCCGCCGAACTGGGCGTGCCGCAGCTGGGCGCCGTGCTGCCTTACGGCGCCTTGGTGGCGCCACTGCAGCAGCGCTGGCTGGACCGTGCGGCCCAGCAGCCGCAGCGGCTGTTCACGCGCTTCGGCACGGCCGTGCATGCGCTGCGCCAGGAACCGGCCGGCGTGGAGCTCGACAGCGGCGACGCCCACCTGGCCGAGCGGTTCGACCTGGCCGTGGTCGCCGAGGGCGGCGTGTTCACCGAGCAGGTGAGCCGCGCCGCGCCGGCGCTGGGCAGCCCGGGGGGCTTCAGGCTGCGCAGCGACTACCGCCAGAACGCCTGGGTGGGCACCGTGCGGCTGGCCGCGCCGGGGTTGCAGGGCCTGGCCGTCGAGCGCTTCACGCGCAACGGGCCGCTGGCGCTGCTGCCGCTGCCCGACGACGCGCAAGGCCCGCGTGCCGCGCTGGTGTGGTGCCTGCCCCAGGCCGAGGACGACATCGCCACGCTCAGCGACGCGCAGCGGCTGGTTGTCATCCAGCAGCAACTGCCCGCCGTGGCCGGCCGGCTCACCGGTATCTCGCCGCTGAAGTGCTTTCCGCTGGGCCTGAACGCCGAGACCCGCCTGCTGAACGGCCGCACGCTGCGCATCGGCAACGCGGCGCAGACGCTGCACCCCGTGGCCGGCCAGGGCCTGAACCTCGGGTTGCGCGACGCGCAAGTGCTGGTGGACGCGCTGCGTGAATGGACCGAGGCGGCCGCCCAAACCGGCCAGACGCTGGACGCCGCGCTGGCCGGCGTCGAGCGCCAGCGCGCGCCCGACCGCTGGCCCATGATCGCCGCCACCGACTTCCTCGCCCGCAGCTTCGCGTGGCGGCTGCCGGGCCTGCCAGGCCTGCGCGGCCTGGCGCTGGCGGGCCTGGAGCTGGCGACGCCGCTGAAGGCCGCCCTGGCCCGGCGGATGATGTTCGGCAATTGAATGGTTATTCGCACTATCCGGCCTGACGAGATCGAGGCTGCGCGTCAACTGCTTGTCGATAACCGCTGGGGACCACGCGTCGAGGATCCGATGGTCTTCCGGCGTCTTGTCAGCCAGTCCCAGGTCGCGCTAGTGGCCGTGGATGACAACCGTGTCGTCGGCTTCCTGCGTGGCATCACTGACGGCATGTTCAATGGCTACATCTCGATGGTCGTCGTCGCCGAAGCCTGCCGTGGCCGCGGCATCGGCGGCGCGCTTGTGCGGGCGGCGATGGGCAGCGATGACCGCATGACCTGGGTGTTGCGCGCCGGCCGCGACGGCGTGTCGGCCTTCTACGAAAAATTGGGTTTTCGCTTGTCGGAGGTCGCTATGGAGCGCCCCGGCCAGCGCAGATGAACAGGGAAAACAAGATGCGCCTTTCCGTCACGTTGGCAGCCGCTGCGCTGCTACTGGCCGTTGCACAGTCGGCTCACGCCCAAGCCGCGCCGCTGATCCCACCCAGCAAGCCCGTGGCCGGTGTGGCTCAAGAGGAATGGTCCAAGCGCTGGTGGCGCTGGGCGCTGTCCTTCGACGACGAGGACAGCCCCGTCGCCGACCGCGACGGCCGCTACTGCGCCAGCGGGCAGGAAGGCGCGGTGTGGTTCCTCGCCGGCACTTACGGCTCGGCGCGCACCATCCGCAGCTGCCATGTGCCGGCGGGCAAGACGCTGTTCTTCCCGCTCATCAACTACATCACCGTCGAGCCCGACGACGAGGACGAGAGCTGCGTGTCGCTGAAGCAGCGCGCTGCGCGCCTGGTGCCCGCGCCCGATGCGTTGCTGCTGGAAGTCAACGGCAAGCGCTTCGCCGGCCTGGAGGCGCACCGCCAGGTCACGCGCCGCTGCTTTCACCTCAGCGACGACGACGACACGCTGGCGGCCGGCAACGGCTTCTACGTCGCGCTGGGCCCACTGAAGAAGGGGCGCTACACGCTGAACTTCGGCGGCATCCTGCCGGGCATGTCGCAGGCGGTGACGTACACGCTGAATGTGGACTGACGCGGGGCTCGCGTCACGGGTGCCACGGGTGGCGCCGTCAGTTGGTAATTTTCCGCCACTCTCGCACGACGCGTGTTCGCTAGAGTCGCAGCTAGCGCGAACAACAGCCGGGCGCACCCGGTACAAGGAGGACTCCGCCCATGAACGCGATTGCAAAAGGCATCGACGAGAAGTTCTGCGGTGAGTGCGGAGCCGTCATCAAAGTCAAGGCCGAGATCTGCCCCAACTGCGGCGTTCGGCAACGGCCGCCGCCTGTTGCGGCCAGCCCTCGCAACCGCGTGGTCGCCGCGTTGCTCGCTTTCTTCATTGGCGCCATTGGCATGCATCGCTTCTATCTGGGACGTAGCGTTTCCGGCGTGCTCTACCTGGTGTTCTTCTGGACGTTCATCCCCGCCATCCTGGCGTTTTTTGAGACGATTCGATTGCTGCTGATGTCTGACGCCACCTTCGCGCAGAAGTACCCCTGAATTCAGCCCGGCGGTCACCGGGCAAGTCTCGCTAAGGCCATCGCGAAGCACTGGCGGCCCGCCCCTTTGGGACAATCGGGAAATGAACCAGCCCCCACGCTCGCCCTGCTCGCCGCCCCCCAAGGGGGCGCATCAATGGCTTCGGGCGGCCGAGCGCCATTGATATGAGCCTCACCGCCTACATGGACGACCTCGGCCGCGCCGCCCGCGCTGCCGCCACGACGATGGCCGCCGCTTCCACGGCCGCCAAGAACGCCGCGCTGCTGGCCCTGGCCCGCCGTCTGCGCGAGGCGGGCCCCGCCTTGGCCGAGGCCAACGCCCGCGACCTGGCAGGCTCCGCTGAACTGAGCGGTCCGCTGCGCGACCGCCTCAAGCTCGACGCCAAGACGCTGGCCACGGTGGCCGAGGGCTGCGAGCAGATCGCCGCCATGCCCGACCCCATCGGCGAGATCACCGGCGTGAAGCGCCGCCCCACCGGCATCAGCGTGGGCCAGATGCGGGTGCCGCTCGGTGTCTTCGGCATGATCTACGAGAGCCGCCCGAACGTGACCATCGAGGCCGCGTCGCTGGCGATCAAGAGCGGCA
>JACCDS012291270.1_pt1 | contig 13066 bp, 10 predicted proteins | sample 7446441 | NCBI WGS metagenome assembly JACCDS01 (sample SAMN15323445, study PRJNA562643) | freshwater metagenome | isolation source: river surface water | place: USA:Blue River Watershed | collected 2017-08-17
ATTCGATATTTTTAATTGCACACCAATCTTTCAAATGCGCAAAAGCCGGTATAATAAGGGCTGCAGGGAATCTTTCATTTTCACCAATCACCATTATCTGTTCAATAAATTTCGATTCTTTGAATTTATTTTCGATGATTTGAGGAGCAATGTATTTACCACCTGCTGTTTTAAATATTTCTTTCTTACGATCTGTAATTTTCAAATATCTATTCTGCACCCATTCACCAATATCTCCCGTATGAAACCAACCATCTGCATCAATAACTTCGTTCGTAGCGGCTTCATTGTTATAATACCCTTTCATAATGTTTGGGCCTTTCGCTAAGATTTCACCATCTTGAGCTATTTTAACTTCTACTCCAGGTATAGTTGGACCAACTGTTCCAAACCAACGCATTCCTTTATCGAGACCATTCACTGCAACAACAGGTGATGTTTCTGTTAAACCATAGCCTTGTAGTACAGGAATTTTTGCAGCCCAAAATACTCTTGCCAAGCGCTCTTGTAATGCAGCTCCTCCGGCACAAATAGCTTTGATGTTTCCTCCCAAAGCTTCTCTCCATTTTTTAAATATTATTTTATTGGCAATGGCTAATTGAAATTCATACCACCATCCATTAGCACCATCATACTCATACTTTAAACCTAAGTCTAATGCCCAGAAAAATAATTTCTTTTTAATGCCAGTAAGTTCAGCACCCTTCGCTACAATTTTATCGTATACCTTTTCTAATAATCGAGGAACGGTAGTAAACATATGAGGTTGTACCTCCTTTAAATTATCAGCAATTTTCTCAAGTGACTCGGCATAATAAATACTTACACCTTTACTCAAATACATGTATACAACCATCCGCTCAAAAATATGTGAGAGTGGTAAAAAACTTAATGCTTTATGAGAACCTTCTGGAATTAAAGGATTGGATGATTTGAAATTACTAACCAAATTATCATGCGTTAACATTACTCCTTTCGGATTTCCTGTCGTTCCTGAAGTGTATATTAAAGTAAGTAAATCATCCGGCATCACATTATCTCTGTATTCAATTACTTTATCCATATCACTCGCCTCTCCAATATCTTTTAAGTATTCCCAATTCTTTACATCAGGCTTATTTACTTGATCATAGGAAAACACATGCTCTAGTGCTGGACAATCTGCTTTAACATGTAATATTTTTTGATACAATTCTTCATTCGCAACAAACACAACTTTTGCACCTGAGTCTTGTAATATATATCGTAAATCTGCTTCGGCTAATGTGGGGTATAATGGTAAATGAATGGCACCCATTTGCATAACTGCAAAATCTACAATGTTCCATTCAGGTCTATTTGGCGACATGTTGGCAACTTTGTCGTTTTTCTTAATGCCAAGTTTCAATAAACCTAAACTTAATTCATCAACTTGTCTTATGAAATTTTCTGTATCATACTCTTTCCATTGACCATCTACTTTTGCAGCAAAAATGGTTTTTTCGGGATAATACATCTTAAGAAATGGAAGTAAATCGAATACTCTGGTGATTTTCATAATGTCCAATGTTTATGTTTTATAATTTCATTCTTTCTTTTTATTGTGCCTTAAATTGTAGATATTAGATTAATTAATTACCCTATACCAATTTGGTATATAGTACAAATATATCATTATTTAAGTCAAAAGCAAGTTTTATGTCGATAAATTTTAATTTTAGTAAAAATTTCAATCTCAAATTACCTCTTATTATGGCCCCCATGTTTTTGGTATCGAATGAAAACATGCTTAAAGCAGCAATGCAATCTGGCATCATGGGAGTGTTTCCTAGCTTAAACTACAGAAAAGATGGCGAACTAGAAAACATCCTTCAAATATTAAATACATATAAATCTGAAATTAGTTTGGGAAATTATGGGGTAAATCTAATTGTTCAGAAAACTAACATCTTATTTGAGAAACATTTAGCGATATGTGTAGCGGCAAAAGTCCCATTTTATATCACTTCGTTAGGATCTCCTAAAAGAGTGATTGAAGAAGCACATAAATATGGCGCTAAGGTATATTGTGATGTAACCAATTTAGCACATGCTCAGAAATGTTATGAATTGGGTTGTGATGGATTTATTGCCGTGGGGCAAGGAGCAGGTGGACATGCAGGACCAAATCCTTTGCAAGTATTAGTGCCTAGTTTAAGGAGAGCGTTTCCATCCGTTCCTGTAATTGCAGCTGGAGGAATTGCAAACGGAGAAGGTATATTATCTTGTTTAGCATTAGGAGCATCGGGAGTATCGGTAGGTACTCGATTTATTGCTAGCAATGAAGCTACAGTAAGTATGGAATATAAAAATGGAATAGTGCAAGCTGAGATGGACGACATTGTATTAACCGAAAAAATATCTGGCACACCTTGTACAATAATTAATACACCCTATGCTAAAAAAATTGGGTACACACAAAATTGGTTTGAAAAGTTTTTATCTAAAAACAAACAAACTAAAAAATATTTTAAGATGCTGACCCAGTGGAAAGGGATTAAAAATCTAACTAAATCAATTGTTCCTGGATCATACGAAACATTATGGTGCGCAGGAAAGTCGGTATCACTAATCAACGAAATTAAACCTATCAATGAAATTGTGCGTGATATAGAAAATGAAATACAAGACGCAAAACAAAATTTAACAGAGCTGATCTAATGAAACAACTCGAAAACATATTAAACAAAGCGTATAAAAATAAATTTTGGCTTTGGGTGTTGAATAAAGGATTAAATAGAGTAATTCCATTTAATGCACCTCATAAATTTCATATAGAAAAAATAGACCTGAACCATATTCAAGTAAAAATTCCTTACATCAAAAAAAACTTAAATCATTTAAATGGAATTCATGCTTGTGCATTAGCTACTGCAAGTGAGTTTGCGTGTGGTTTTTTACTTATTAGTAGATTGAGTCCGAGTAAATATCGTTTAATCATGCGGAGTATGCATGTTGATTATATTAAACAAGGGAAGACAGATTTGTGGGTGAAGTTTAATCTAAGCGAAAAGAAAATTGAGGAAATAAAAACAAAACTTTCAGAAAGTGAACAATGCTTAGAAATTTTGGAAGTGGAAGTAAGAAATTCGAAAGAGGAATTAATTTCAATAGCGAAACTCGAATGGCAATTAAAAGCCTGGAACTTTGTGAATAGTTAATAGTTAATAGTTAATAGTTAATAAGTTATTAGGTTATTGAGTTACTAGGCGTATTACTTAATAACCTAATAACTCAATAACCTAATAACCCAATAACCTATTTCTTCAATTCTGCAATTAACTTATCATTTAAAGCTACATAGTCAGGGTTACCTGCTTTTTCAGCCATCTCTTTTGATTTAGATGCAGCCTCCATAGCTTCCGACTTTTTATTTAAGCCTTTGCAAATTTTTGCTTTTAAGTGAACGATCCAATAAGCATCTGGTCTACCAGCAATAGCTTTTTCAACCCACTCTAATGCTTTATTTAAATCTTTACCATTTTCGAAATAGTAACTTGCTGCTGAAAAATATGCACCTGCATCTGGTTTTGGATTAAGTGTTTTTTCGATACTAGCTTCAATTTTTGAATCAATATCAGTGCTAATATTTACACTTACTCTAGTTTTTTCCCAAGCGATAACTAATTTACAAGTTTTAGCAGCTACATCACTAATTTCCATTGTAAACGATTCTACTACTGATGGAATAGTTGTGCTTTTTACTTTCACACGTAATGCATCGTTCTCTTCTTTATAATCACCTGGTTCTCCAAGTCCCCACATTTTTAAATTTTTGTGGAAAATAATTGTCCATTCAGTTTTACCTGGAATAGTATACACAGCATACTCACCTGCAGCTAATTTATTTCCTTCAATCATTACATCATCTGAGAAAGTAATTTTAGAAGAATTATTAGCACCTGTTCTCCAAATTTTATCATATGGAACTAAGTCGCCAAAAATTACTCTTCCTTTTACTTGCGGACGAGAATAATTTAATGAAATTTCACCTAGACCAAACGCTTGTTTTGAACTTGCTAATGGACTTGGTTGTGGTGTTTTAATTTGAGCGAATGTCGTAATGCTCAACACACATAATAAAATTGAAAGTTTGATTTTTTTCATAACAATGTTGTTTGTAAGCAATATTAACTATTTTTTATTAAAAAAGGTTTTATCATTTGATAATAAATTGTATCAATTTAGATAGAGGTTTAAAAATTAAAGTATACCAACGTGGTGTAATATTGTTAACATACCATGCCCTACGATCGTCTTTATTTGCCTTTAATCGATGTTTTAAGGATTTATTACTCATTCCACCTTCACGCATCAACACATTAACTTCTGGTAAATAACTCAACTTAATTTTATGAACATGTATTACTCTTAACATAAATTCATAATCGGCTGCCGATGGCATATCTAATCTGTATAAGCCATATTGCTCATACACCTTTTTATGTAAATATAAGGTTGGATGTGGAGGCATCCATCCTTTTATAAAATCACCTTCTTTATATAAACCCGATTTCCAATATCTAATAACTTTGCTCGTATCATCTTTCTTTACATATTGTAAATCTGCATAAACAGCATCGGGTTGTTCTTTTTTAAATAATGAAACAACATGTTCAATTACATATTCATTTGCAAATAAATCATCAGCATTTAAAATCCCGATAATATCACCCGTAGCCATCTTTACCCCTTTGTTCATTGCATCGTAAATTCCATTATCCTTTTCAGAAATCCACTTTGTTATGTTATGTTCATTTTTTTTAAGTATGCTGATGGTAGCATCTTTGGACATTCCATCTATAATAATATACTCAATATCTTTATAGGTTTGAGAGGCAACTGAGTGTATCGTATCCTCAATAGTTTCAGCTGAATTAAAACAAACTGTAATTATACTTACTCTCATTATTTAGATATTGTGCTTAATTTATAATAATAAAATGGTGGATTATTTGCAATTGTTAATCCAGCTATTTTCAAATTTTTAACCTTAGAATGATTGTATACTACATCTTTAATATTGTCATAAATCATTGGAGAGCTATACATTTGTTGATGTAGTTCTAATTCTTGTATTGTTGTGTCATTATTTTGATAAAAATAAAATAACCACATTGAAGAATTATCTTTAAAGTTTGTGATACGATAGTTATGTAAATTTTCTTGTGCACTCAAAACTGTGGCATTAGAATCGTAAAAATAACTGAATAACACGGCTCTTCTTATATAACCAATACTACAGAATAGCAACATCAGTATAACTATTTTTTTATAAGAAGGAATTAAGGAGATGATTAATAGGAAATATAGTACAGATAAATTATAGACATAATAATTTGTTGATAAATTCCTAAACCCAAAATAAGATATTAAGGCCATTAATACCACCAATAATATTAGATTAAGTGTCGATTTATAAATGTGTTTAATAACAACCATCACACTTGAAAAAAATAATAGTATGTAAAAGGTATAGCTGGGCGATAATAAATGATACTTAACAAATTCCTTTATACTATAAGAATCATCTCGTGCAAACACAATTTTATTTGCTTCTTCTATCATCGTTTTTATCATTTCAAAAAATGAATAGGGATAGAATATTAGAAATAAGATAAACATTGTTGATGCTGAAAGTACAGTTTTCGCATACGTTTGAACAGTAAAAGACTTATAGATATAATAGATTAATAATATGAGTGAGCAATATACTCCAGTAATGGGGGAACAAATACCAATGAGAACAAGCAAAACACCATAAACATATTCTGCAAACTTTAATTGATAAACATAAACAACAAGTGTTATGCTTAACAATAAATTGACTAAAATTTCTGGTCGCCCTGATGAAGTATCTAAACTTGTGCTCAAGGCAAACATTAAAAGTATATATATAGAAATTCTGTACGTGGAATTTTGAATTGTTTTTAATGATTTATAAAAAACCAACATCATAAAAAACAAACATAAAATACTTGTAATGCTCAAGCTATAATATATAGCATTAGCTTTATTCGTAAATATGAATAGACTTTGAAACCATTGGAATAGTGGAGGGTAAAATAATACTTTTGAGGAACCGGTTGGTTTATATAATTCGTTTATTAATCCCTCTCCATTGTGTAGATGAATTGTTGTGGGAAGAAAACTATAACTATCGCCACCAAACAATGGATAACCAGCTTGAGCATATACTAATAACAAGCTCGAGAGTAGAGTAAATACAAGTAAATAAATTAATTTTTCCTTGCTTATCTGCATATATAATAATTCCCGAGCACTAATACATCCATTTTAGTCCTTAAGTAACAATCGAGTGCTTCTTTAGGCGTATTTACAATTGGTTCATTTTCATTAAACGATGTGTTTAATAAAATAGGAACGTTTGTTTTTTCAAAAAATCGTTCAATTAAACGATGGTATAAAGGCTCATTTATTTTATTTACAGATTGTAAACGTCCGGTACCATCTACGTGAGTAACAGCAGGAATATCAGCACGTTTTTCTGGTTTAATTATAAATACTTTTTCCATGAAAGGAACTTCATCGGTACGTTCAAAATAATTCTCTACATGTTCTTCAAGAATGGAAGGTGCGAAAGGCCTGAACGATTCTCTGCGTTTAATTTTTAAATTTAAAATTTCTTTAGCGTCGTTTCTTCTTGGGTCGGCAATAATAGAACGATGCCCTAAAGCACGTGGGCCAAATTCTGCTCTTCCTTGGTACCAACCAATTACACAACCATCAATTATCTTATCAGTTACTTTATCAATTAAGTCTTCTGTATTTTCAAAATACTGAAATTCAACTTGGTGATCATGTAAAGTTTTTTCTATTTCGGCATTTGTTGCTTTGTAACCATAATAACCAGTTTTACTTACCAAGTTTCTTTTGTTTTTTAAAGTCTGATGGTAGTAATACAAAGCAGAACCAATACTAGTACCTGCGTCGTGTGCGGCTGGTGGTATGTATAAATTTTTGAAACCAGTATTTGCAATTATCTTACCATTCGCCACGGAGTTTTGTCCAACACCACCTGCAATACATAAATTTTCCGATTTTGTAATTAAACGAATGCGTTCTGCTAAATGAAAAATTACTTCCTCTGTTACAGCTTGAACACTCGAAGCTAAATCTTTATGGTATTGACTTAACTCTTCTTCTTTGGTTCTTAAAGGACCGAACTCCTTAATAAGTTCTTCAGAATATAATACATCAACAAATGGAATTCCATCAGTCCAAGTCATATTCACCCCTTTTTTTGTATGATTAAAATACTTTAAGTTCAACTTAAACAAACCATCGGAGCCAAGTTTAATGACTTTACGTACTTGATCTTTGTATAAAGGTTTACCATATGGCGCTAAACCCATTACTTTATATTCATCACCATAATGAGGGAATCCTAGGTATTGAGTAAATGCAGTATAAAAAACACCAATAGAATGAGGGTAATTCACCTGTTGTTTAACATTAAACGAATTTGCTTTACCATATGCCGACATCATCGATGAAAAATCACCAAACCCATCTATTGATAAAATGGCAGCTTCATCAAAGGGTGACACAAAAAAAGCACTGGCTAAATGAGAGCGATGATGTTCTACGTTTATTATTTTGCCTTTGAAAAACTTGTATTCTTGAGGAAAATTCAGGGCTAGCTCTTCCTCAATATTCATAGCTTTTTGCAGATTATTTAATCTGTCTTTAATGTTACTAATACTTAATCTGTTTTTTAATGCATTAAATACTTTTAGTCCGAAATTTGCATAAGGATCTCTGGAAATAGTGATGGCATCTATATCAGATAATTTTAATCCTGCATCATTCAAACAAAATTTAATAGCTTCAGAAGGAAAACCTGCCCAATGTTTAATCCTTCGTATTCTTTCTTCTTCAGTGGCAGATATTATTTGACCATCAATAAGTAAGCATGCCGATGCATCACCGTGGTATGCATTAAGCCCTAGTATTTTCATTTTTATTGTTTAGTTTAATTGTGAATACCATCATTATGAAAATTAAAAAATAAGCGATTATATTAAAAATTAAATGATGATCAATATTAATACCTCTGAATTCTGTATAGACCCAACCAACAGCTGCTATTCGAATTACATTGATTAAATAAATGGCTAATAAGCCTCCAAATAAATACTTTCTACGAATATTTATTTTAAAGGGGTACGACAAGGCGAGCGCAATGTGCATGCTCATTAATCCATATCCCAAACATGAATATCCTACTCCTACTCTCACACCATCTGTTATTTTAAGATGATACGGAAGCCTAATGGTTTCGTAATTAAATAGATTTAACAATAATGATGAAAAGTAGATGATTGATTCTCTTAACCAGCGAATATAATTTAGATATTCATCAATAAATTCAACGTAAAAGCTGCCACCTTTACCAGTTATACCGATAAAAAATAAATTAAAATAATAAAGTAAGATAAATATGACTAAGAATCGTGATACAAAAAAATATTCCGCATAATTTTTTTTGTTTTTAACTCTAAGATTATAAATATTTTCATCAACTTTTCTTCGGTACCAGTAGGCTTGTAAATAATGAAACTTAGAGCCTATTTTACCATCTAAAAAACCTAACAAGAAAATATATCGATATATAAAGTATAATAAAGGTCGAATAAATAAAGGCATTCTATTCCATAAATTTTTTAGAAATAAACGACGTTCATCTTGGTTACCGAATAATTTACCTTTGTTGCTTAATAACTTTTCATACTCTTCTTTAGCTTGTAATTCTGCATATCTCACGTGCTTGAGTTTCCAAAAGTCGAGGTTCTCTTTTAAATTATTTTCATCTAAGGTTCCTTTTAATTTGGCAGTTGAACCAGAAACATAAAAATGATGATCCATTAGCTCTGATTCATCCAGGTATACTTTATCTCTTTTAAAAAGTTTAAGTAAATATCTATTTTGATAGCCACCATAACGAACCCATTTACCCAAAAAATAATTATTACGTTGAATATAATAACCATTATGAGGTAAATGTTCAGATGTTTGGAACATCGATTTTATTTCTTCTTGAAGTTCAACACTTAATGTTTGGTCGGCATCTAATCCCAATACCCAATCAACCTCATGATTAATATTCTCCAATGCGAATTTCCATTGTAAAGTATGCGTAGAGAATTTATTTTTAATAAAAATGGCATTATACTTTTTGGCAATTTCTTCAGTCTTATCATTAGAAAATGAATCGATGATGTATATTGGGCAGGCTAAAGAGCTAACACTTTTCAAGCATTTTTCAAGGTTTAACTCTTCGTTAAAAGTTAGTATTACTATAGCAAGTTTCAATTCCATTGCTTAGTGTAATTATTTAGGTATTTATTAGTTAACTCCTCGGCATTAAATTCATTCATTACCCTTGAAGCTGCCATTTCTCTTATTTTATTACGCATTGAGACATCCTTATGAGCTTTTTCAATAGCTGTTTTTAATTCTTTAGCTTCACCATTGTATATCCACCCTAATTCATTCTTATCAACAAAGTCGGATAATCCTACATTTTTGGAAAGTATAACAGCGGTTCCACACAACAATGATTCTAGAACTGTATTGGCAAAATTTTCATCTCTTGAAGGAAGAATCATTACATCAGCATTTGTATACATTTTATACTTCTCTTCAGCTAATTTAGACCCTAACCAATGGATTTTATTTTGTATGCCTAGTTTTTCTGCTTTAAGTTTTAATTCTTGTTCATACATCTTATCACCCTCACCCACAATGTTCAATTCAAAATCAAATGAGAGCATTGATAAGCTATCAAGTAAGATATCGATACCTTTTTTCTGGTGTATCCTCCCAAGGAATAATAAACCAAACTTTTCTGAAGCTACTCTATCCGTTTTTATTACAGTTGTATCGATATAGTTGGGTAAAACAAAAGTCTTGTATAGAGGATTAAGTTGTTTAATTTTATTTTCTTCGTCTATGGATGTTAGATGAAGTACAGATTTCTTTAATAAAAAATCGCCTATAATAAAATGTATAATTCTCTTGAAAGCTGAACTATTATAGGTATAAGGGCTTAACATTCCTCTTGGACTAACTATATATTTCATGCCTTTTATATAAGCAATTAGGGCTGAAAATATAGCTGTTAAATTCCACCACGATTGTATGTGTACAACATCATAACTATTACCATGATTCCATAGATACTGAAATAAACCAATTGAAAAATGTGAATGATCTTTTGTTTGTCGCTTAAAAAACAAAACTGATACACCATTAATATCTTGTTTGGAATTGGGTTGAAATGTAAGCTCCTCTTTGCCGTTTGCTAAAGTAGACAACACTAAAACTTCATTCTGTTTATTTAGGTTTTCTGCTAAATAAGCTACAGAATAAATAGGACCTCCATAATAATATGCTGGTTTATAAGAAGGGCTTATTATTAAAATCTTCATTCTTAATTATTTGGACTTATATAATTTAGTCGCCTAAAAATGAACAATATAATAAACATAGAAATTACTCCCCAGAAAATTGAATTTAACATAAATTCAAAACAACTTCCCTTGTTGAATATCTGAAACAACCCTAAGAAAATCCATACGGTGCCTATGTTATATCCACAGAATAAATTTTCACATAATCTACTGATATATGAAGTAAGTAATCCGAAAATGAACAAAATTAAAAACACATAAAAAGTTCCACCAGAAATATATGCATCAACCACCAGTGGGGGTTTTGCAGAAACTAACATTAATTCACTTACAATTCCAATTTTATACACACGTTGCATTACATGCTGTTCGATGTCTGGTTTGTCTGGCCAAAATAACCTGGGTAGAATAAATTTAAAGCCATCGATAATTAAACTATTACCATAATATTCTATCTCTTTGGGAACTTTTCTCATGTAATCATTTAACATGGAAATTTCACTGGCACGTTTTGTTAAAAACTCCCAGTTATCAGAGTAAATATCAATTTCCCCACCTTGTATTGCGTCTATGGCTGATGATGCTGCTATGGTAGTTTCTACACCTTGGGTCCAAACTTGGTCTCTAAAAAGTGAATTAAAACTTGGTAATAAGAACACCACAAAAATTAATGCAGGAATACTCGTAACAAGTACAGCTCGTTTATATCTTGGATATAACAGCGCTACTAATAAAATTAAGGTAAAGATGATTGGTTCTTTCCAACCAGAAAAAAGTACTTGAATAAAATTTAATGTAAATATAATTAGAGATATTAGGTAAAATTGTTTCGATTTACCATCTCCTGGAGTAACAATTGCTATAATTGAAGATATATATGCCAAATCGGAAGCTTTAACAGCAAACTGATTTAAACCTGGAATAAAAATAAACACAAATTTTAAAACCGAAAAAATTATAGCCATTCTTAAAAAGAAACTGGCATTAAACTTTTCGACATTTAGCTTCCAATTATAATTTGTTTTATATCGCACATGAAGTAGTAACCCAAATGCATAAGAGGCATGTGCCAAGATATATAAGCGTTGACTTTCTGCAGTTTCTTCTAACACCCTCATATCTACATGAAAAATAGGAGGTTTTTCAAAGTTCCTGTAGCCTAATACATCCAAATAAAAAAATATAGAAGTTAAGCAGGTATAACCAACAAATAATATTTGAGTTAAAAAAATTGGCCTGATTAATTGCTGGGAAATTGGTAGATCGTTGGGAAGCTGTTTTATAAATCCGCCTAAGATGAGTACAAGATTTAAAATAGACCCGAACCAAGCAATAAGAAAAGACAATTGAGGGTTACCCGCAAAAAGTAGGGAAAATATCCAAGGAATAAATAAAATAATAAACCTTAATGTCATTTACTTAATAATGCTTGCTCAAAATTAGAAATCAAATTTTTAATCGACCACTTAGAAATTAATTCTTTCGAATTATTTTTCATCTTAGTCAATAGAACTCTGTCTTTCAGTAAAGTTAACATTTTATCAGCCAAATCAATTTCGTTTTCGGCCTTAAATATCAACCCATTATCTTTAACTAAATCAACAGCACAGCCAACTTTATCACTTGCAACAATTGCTAAACCACAATTCATTGCCTCATTTATACCCAAGCCCCAAGTTTCTGAAACCGATGTTAATACAAATACATCTGCTAATTGATACATACTGGCAATATTAGCTTGATTTACAAAGCCATGAAAATGAATGTTTGGATCACCATTTGCAAGATTTTTCAGCATTTGTTCTTCAGGTCCACTACCAACAAGCAATAAGGTACATGATTCATGTTTGAGTTTTTTCTTAGCCTTTATTAGTGTTTCTAAATTTTTGCGGTATTCAAATTTACCGATATAAATAAAAATGGTATGATCAACGGGTATCTCTAATGTATTTCTCCATGCCTGTGATAAATGATTATCCTTCGACATTAAAAACCTACTTTCATCGATTGCATGTGGAGCAAAAAGAATCTGAGATGAATTCATTCCCATTGCTTTGTAATAAGCTTCGTTTTGTGTTCCAACTGAAATTGCAAAATCTACTTTTTTATATACCCAACGGAGAAAAATTCTTCTTAGCCATTTTTTTATTCCAACACCCTCATTTAAAAGATGTGAGTCGCCTCGAAAGTAAATGGGTACTTTGCCGTGAAACTTACGTAAAACTTTTAAGTGGCTTTTGTAACTCCAACCAAAAACAACAATTTTATCAGGGCTAGATTGTTGTATTTCATTAATTATAGATGGATTATCTATTCCATTATAATGATGAGAGCCAGGATCTTTTGCAATATTATTTAAGAACTTATATTTATACCCCTCTAATAAAGGGATGTCCCATTCAATTGTTTTATTAAAGCCTGGGTCAAATTTTGCGATTGATTCTTCTCCCCAAGTATAAAACACTTGTATATCTAACAGTTCGTTTTTACTAAGTCCTTGTAATAAGGGTACATAATATTGAATAGGGTGAGTAATTATAAATACAACTTTAGTTTTTTGCATTATACTTAAATTTACTTTCTATATAATAATATGATATGTATGCTAAAGG
>JACCDS011873629.1_pt1 | contig 13065 bp, 9 predicted proteins | sample 7446441 | NCBI WGS metagenome assembly JACCDS01 (sample SAMN15323445, study PRJNA562643) | freshwater metagenome | isolation source: river surface water | place: USA:Blue River Watershed | collected 2017-08-17
ATACCGAGTCCTGATGCACCTGAATATATTTGGAATCAAACTTTAGATTTCGTAAACCAGAATATAAACGGCGGAGTGAATATTAGTATGAACAAAACTATTGTTTGGTCTTTAATGAAATTTAGCGCTTCACTATCAAGTAAATACTAATTACACAAATTGACATTTATGTTTGTTGCAAAGCAATTAATCACAAATATAAAACTTATGAAAAATCTATTCTTTTTACTATTATTTATGTTTGCTGGTTATTTTGGATATTCTCAGAGTACAAAGCAGATTTTCGAATCTCCGGATTTAAAAAGTATGGTATATTCTGCTAAGACAGTTGCAATCTTACCATTTAAGGTTTCAATCTCATATAAAAGGACACCTAAAGACGTTTCTTTAGAACAAATAAAGGATAACGAAAAGGCTGAAAGTATTCAGATGCAACAAGGAATGTATACTTATTTATTAAGAAAGTCTAAAGATTATTCTGTTTCGTTTCAAGAAGTTGATCGTACAAATGCACTTCTAAAAAAAGCAGGTGTATTTGAAAATGTTGATGAAGTTTTGTCAGATTCTATCTGTAAAATTTTAGGTGTGGACGCTATTATTAAGTCGAGTTGGAGTTATCAAAAAACCGGATCCCAAGGTGCCGCAATTGCAACTGCATTATTATTCGGAGTGGCAACCAACACTGGTAGTGGACAATTAGTGATGCAAATTAATAGGGCAAGAGATGGCGGTATGATGTGGCGTATGGCAAAAGAAATGAATGAAGGAGCTTTTTCAAGCGCTAACGAGTTAATGGAAAGGATGATGAGAAAAGTTGGACGGGTGTTTCCGTTTGAAAAATAAGGGCTTGCCTAATTATAAAAAAATAAACTAATATCATAATCACAAATAGTATATTCATTTTCAATTATTTAAAAAATGTATAAATTTTCAATGCTACTTGTTGTATTTGTATTCCTGTCTTTGGGGGTACAAGCTCAAGTTTTAGAGCCTAATAAAGAAACAAAAGCTACATTAAATGACACTACTAAGTCTGCAAATCCATTAAAGCAACTCCTGCAAAAATCAACTGCACAAAAACTTTTGTTAGATTCAAATAAAAAGACAAGTAACGGAGGTGTTATTACTAATGCTGCAATCACAAAAGAAAATACAGTAGTGAAAAAAGAGAAAGATCAACAAAAAGTTCAATTAAATCCGGATAAGGAAGACCTAAGTTCGTTAATCCGAGCTAAAAATCAGAAAAATAAAATTGATACCGTACAAAAAAATGTTGTAACAAAAACTCCTCGTTACAGCCCTGATACTATTCCTAATCTTGAAAAAAACGATCGTTTTGTAATTGATAAAAGGGGTAATAATATTTATATCAAGTTTTCTCCAAAAAGCAATACAAGCGCAAGTAATTTTTTCCAAGAATTTGCTAGCATCTTTAATTTAACCCCGAATGACAAATTTGAGTTGTTGAATACAGAAAAAGATGATATTGGTTTTACGCATTATAGTTACCAGCAGTATTATAAGGGTATTTTGGTTGAAGGTGGGCAGTATTTGTTGCATGAAAAAAACGGGAAATTGGTTTCAGCAAATGGTAACTTCTATTCTGATCTGAATTTATTGTCTAGTACTAAAATTTCTTCTGACGCAGCAATAGATTTTGCAAAAAAATACATGGGGGCAAAAAAATATATGTGGGAAATTCCAGAAGAAGAAGCTTTTTTAAAGAAAGAAAAAAATGATTCAAAAGCAACCTTTTATCCAAAACCTAAATTAGTAATCGAAGCCAAAAATGGACAATATAATCAAGGAAATTTTAGGCTTTGTTTTAAATTGACAATAGCCGCATCAGATCCTTACCAAATATATGATTACTACATTGATGCCAATACAGGAGAGTTCATTAATAAAATTTCCCTTATAAATGATGGTTGTTTTAATCTAGATATAATAAAAAATGATCTTTCAATTGTAAAAAAAAATGCTCAACTACAGCCTAATCTATTTTTAAATCAAAATCAAGTATTTACTCCGTTTGCGGATGTCACTGCTACTGCAAACACCCTATATAGTGGGGTACAAACTATAACTACGGATAGTTATAGTGGAGGCTTTCGATTACGGGATAATGCAAGAAAGATTGGAACGTATGATGGTAGTTTTATGCAACCATATGACGATAGGATTGATTTTCCAAATCAGGTTGATTATTCAAATCCAAATACTAATTGGGGTTCAGTTCCCTTATTAACCGAGTTTAGTTTTTCAAGTATTACAAATAATTGGTGGTATAACCCTGTTTCTGACATTACTCCAGATTTATATATCAAAATTAAAAATGGATTGAATCAGACAGTATATGATGGCAGAAAATTATATAATAATAACAAATTCCCTCCTTTAAAAATACCATTGTTTATATATCTAGATAAGCCCCCGTATAGTGTCGAAATATGGGATTATGATCCAGCTGGAGGTGATGATTTTGGTGGTAATTATTCAATTGTATCAAATCTTGGAACTCATAATTGGTCAGTTAATGGAAATATTGGCACTTACAATATTCTGAGTATTAGTAATCCAGCGTTAGACGTTCATTGGGGTATGGCACAAGCATATGATTTTTACAAAAATATTTTTAACAGAAATAGTTTTGATGGACAGGGATCCGTAATTCGAAACTATATTAATCATCCATTTGTTCAGGAAGATCGAAGTAATGCAGGAGCGGTAAAAGGCGGTTTAAACTTTATGGTTTATGGACTTGGAGATGGGGTAAATACGAATCCAGTTGTGAGCTTAGATGTTGAAGGACATGAGTATACACATCTTGTTATTGAGAATAATGGAAGGAGAGGATTAAAGTATCAACGTGAATCTGGGGCATTAAATGAATCTTTTGCTGATATTTTTGGTACAGCAATTGAATTTTATACTAAACTTAATAATGCAAATTGGACAATAGGGGAAGATATTATGATATCAAGACCGTTTTTGCGTTCTATGATTAATCCAAATATTACTCGTGATCCAGACACTTACAAGGGTACTTTTTGGAAAGCAGCTGATTGCGAAACTCCTGACGATTCAAATGACAAGTGTGGGGTTCACTCTAACAGTAGTGTACAAAACAGATGGTTTTACTTATTAGCCAATGGAGGTGCTGGTGTTAACGATAAAGGGAAAGCATATTCTGTATCAGGTATTGGTATTGATAAAGCTACGAAAATTGCTTATCGTAACTTAATGTACCATTTAGAAGAGAATGCCACTTATGAAAATGCAGTCACTTATTCACTGCAGGCCGCAGAAGACTTATTTCCCAACTCTACTACAGAATATACTGCTGTTAAAAATGCATGGTACGCGGTTGGCCTTGGAAACGATCCAATTAAATACTGTGATGGAACTACAAATTTAAACACTTCTAGCGGAACATTTACAGATGGTAGTGGTAATAATACTTATGGAGCAAATTCAAATTGCAAATGGGTAATTGCTCCTCCAGGTGCAAATAGTATTACCCTTAACTTTTCTAAGTTTAGAACTGAAGCATTATACGATTCGGTTTTAGTTTATGATGGCCCTGATGAGACTTTTCCATTATTAATGTCTTGGTGGGGTAATACGCTCCCTCCTCCAATTACTTCAACTGTTGGAGCAATGTGTGTTCGTTTTAGCTCGGATAATTCTGATAATGATTCAGGATGGGTTGCAAATTATACATCTACAGGTGTAAATCCTAGCTGTAATGGAAGTAGTGTTTTGTCTGCTCGTTCGGGAACAGTTAGTGATGGCTCTGGGACAGCTAACTATGCAAATAATCAGCTCTGTTCATGGTTAATTGCACCTCCTTGTGCAACGTCTGTAACTTTATCTTTTAGTCAATTTAATACTGAGGCTGGATATGATGGTGTTGTAGTCTATAATGGAAGTTCATCAAGTGATCCAATGATTGGTGCTTTTTCTGGAACTTCATTACCTGCATCTGTTACAGCTAATAGTGGGCAAATGTATGTTGTGTTTGTTTCCGATTATTCAACTGTTAAGCCAGGGTTTACGGCTAACTATACATCAACAGGTTCGGGTGGTTGTTATGGAAATACTACTTTAAATACTCTGGACTTTGGAATTTTAAGTGATGGTAGTGGGGCTAATGATTATTGCAATAATCAAAATTGTACATGGCTGATTCAGCCACCAGGAGCAACTAGTGTTTCTTTAAATTTCACCTCATTTAATTTAGAGGAAGCGTCTTCCGATGGCCAAAGCATTTATGATGCGGTAGAAGTTTACGATGGTACCACGGTTAATGCTCCATTGTTAGGAAGGTTTTCTGGTAATAGTTTGCCTCCTATGGTAACATCAACAAGTGGAAGTTTGTTGGTAAGATTTTACTCCGATGTTTCTGTAACAGACTCAGGTTGGACAGCTTATTACACATCCACATCCGCTCAACACTGTACACAAAACAATGTTTTATCAACTGCTTCTGGTAATATTGTTGATGGAAGTGGGACAGATTTATACGCAAATAACGCAGATTGTAGTTGGCTAATACAGCCGCAAGGAGCAAATAAAATTACGCTCAATTTTACTCAATTTAGTACAGAGCAAGATTACGATGGCGTTATAGTTTATGATGGTAAAGATAATACCGCGCCTGTATTAGGTATTTTTTCTGGTAATACAATTCCTTCTGCTGTTTCATCTACAGGTGGAGCTATGTTCCTTCAGTTCTTATCAGATGAAACTTTAAGAAAAGAAGGGTTTAGTGCCAATTATACTTCTACTGGTACTATAGCTTTTAATCCCTTAAGCGACACTTTAAAAGTTTGCGGTGATAGTATTGTATTAAATGCAGGAAGTGGATATGCTAGTTATGCTTGGAGCAATGGAGCTACTTCTCAATCAGTAACTGTTAAGCAAACTGGTAAGTATTTAGTATCAGTTACGAATTCTGTTGGTTATACGGCAACCGATAGTTGTTTTGTGAGTATTTTAAAAGCAAACATTATTAATAATGACACAACCATTTGTAAAGGAAATAGTATAAAAATATCTGTTGATAGTTCTTCATTGATTAATTATTTAGCAGGTACTACTGGTCCTGCTGGCGGTTTAATTTTTTATGATAAGGGTAATGTAACAAATGGCTGGAGATATCTAGAATCTGCGAATACCGATATTGTTGGTATTCCTTGGTGGAACGGAACATTAATTACAACTGGAGCAACTGCTACGAGTATTGGAAGTGGTCTTCAAAATACCAATACTATTATTACGGCTCAAGGTGCTGGAAATTATGCAGCAACAGCCGCAAAAAATTATACGCAGGGTGGTTACAAAGACTGGTTTTTGCCATCAAGAGATGAGTTAAATCTAATCTATCAAAACCTTAAGGTTAAAGGCTTAGGAAATCTTAATAATGATTTTTATTGGAGTTCTTCTGAGTTTAATGTAAATGGGGCTTACCGTCAGGTATTTACAAACCAAGGTGGTGTAGATGCAGGTTGGAAGTATGCAACAAATGCGGCTGTAAGACCTGTTAGAGCTTTTACAGGTGAAAAATTAAAAATTAAATGGTCAACTGGAGATACAACTAATTTTATTACGGTTTCTCCAAGTCAAACCACTAAATATTATTGTACTATTTCAAATGGCATTAGTACTTGTGTAGATAGTGTAACAATTTCGGTTGGTGTACTTGATACTTCAATAATTGCATTAGATCCACTACAAGTTTGTAGTAATAACGGCTCTGTAAGAATGCAGGCTGGTGTAGCTGCATCATATAAGTGGCTAAAAGATGGCGTAGTTATACCTGGCGCTACAGCAAGTATCTATACTGCTTTACAAACAGGAAATTACAGAGTTGTTGTTGCTAATTCAGTGGGTTGTAGTGATACAACTAGATCACTTTCAGTTTCAATTAACCCATTGCCAGTAGGTTCTATTCAAACGCCTGTTTCAAATATCATTTGTGATGGCAGCTCAATAGTATTGACAGCTAGCGGAGGGGATACATATCAATGGAAATTAAATGGAGTTAATATTCCAGGTGCGATCGACTCAAGTTATGCAGCTAAAGTTGCTGGCAGTTATACAGTGACTTTAATTAATAGAGCCAATTGTTCGGCCCTAGCAACTGGAAATATTACACTTACTCTTATTAGTAGACCTACAGTAGCATTTAGTTATGTTAACAATTGCGTGAATGTGCCAGTTTCGTTTACTAATACTTCAGATGTTTCTAAAAGTGGAACAGTTACTTATGCATGGACATTTGGTAATGGCAATAGGTCAACGATAGTAAGTCCAGTAAACCAGATCTATCCAACAGTTGGAAATTATAATATCAAATTGGTAGTAACACCTACTGCATGTCCAACACTTTATGATAGTTCGATAAAAGTGATTAATGTAGTTGCTCCGCCACCTGGTATTAGATATCCTTCCTTGAATGTTTTGAAAAATGTAGCAACTACATTGCAAGCAAGAAACATTGGAACAACCTTTACTTGGAATCCCGTTGTTGGATTAAGTAATGGAACTATATCCAACCCTGTCTTTAATTTTAATGTAGGCGCAGACTATCAAATAAATATTGTTAATACTGCAGGTTGCAAAATTGTTGATAGTTTACTTATTCGTGTATTTGACAAGTATTCAGTTTTTGTGCCAAAAGCATTTTCTCCAGATGGTAATGGAGTTAACGATTTATTGCGTCCAATTTTAGTAGGTATTAAGGAAGTAAGGTCTTTTAGAGTTTATAGTAGATGGGGTAATTTATTGTATCAAACTAAAGCGGTAACACTTGGTTGGGATGGAACATATAATGGTCAACTAATGCCTACAGATACCTACACATGGGTATTTGAAGGTGTTGATTTAGATAACAAGCCAGTATTATCAAGTGGCAAAAGCACATTAATTAGATAAAATATGAAAAAGTTATTATTTATATTATTTTTTGCCCCATTAGTTGGGTCTTCACAAGGTTATTTTTTTTCTCAGTTTCATTCATCACCTCTAACCTTGAATCCAGCATTAAATGGTACTTCTGGTTCTAATGTTCGTGTTTCTACTAATTTTAGGAACCAGTGGACATATGGTGAATCTCCATATTCTACGGGGGCTATTGGATTAGAGGCAAGGCTATTAGGCAACTCCCTTCCCGAATTTCACACCTTTAGCTTTGGGGCTAATTTTTTAACGGACCAGTCAAATGCTGGTGGTTTGTCATTTAATACAATCAATATTGGGCCCGCATATCACTTGGCACTAGATGCTGCAGGCACGCATACTATTGGCATTGGATTGCAAGGGTCATTTAACCAACGAATGATTAACCTGAATAATTTAAATTTTGAGAGCCAATTTGGAAGCGGAGGATTTAATAACGCATTACCTGTTGGAGAAGCATTTCAAAATTTGAATTCTAAGTACTTTGATGTTAATGCAGGTTTATTGTATCAGTTAAGCACAGAAAATATTGATTTTAACTTCGGTGCTTCGTTATATAATATTACTCAGCAGGAAAATCAGGCTTCAGCGTTAGTATTTAAAGTCCCAAGTCGATTTGTCTTTCATTCTAGTTTTGCTACAACTGGCGAAAACGGACTTTCGGTATTAGGTTCTTTAACATCAATTTCAGTAAACGGCTTAAATAATATTACAGCTGGGGCTGCGGTTAGAAAATCAGTTGAATATTTTTCTATAACTGGAGGTTGTTGGTATAGAATAGGAGATGCGATAATCCCTTATATTGGCTTGTCAAAAAATGGGATTTCATTAGGGGTTAGTTATGATAATACGACTTCCAGTTTAAAGACAGTTACTCAAAACCGAAATGCATTTGAATTGTCATTAACCTATGCTCCAATTTCAGGTTTGAAAGAATTGAAGCGCAATGTGCCCTGGTATTAATAATCATTGGAATTAACACATCTTTAAAAATTAAGTTTTAAAACTGCCTATTTTTCTTATGAGAACACTCTTGAATATTCAAGAACGGTAAAGAGCGTTCCAGAACAGTAAATACCGTTCCAGAACGGAAAAAACCATTCCGGAACGGTAAATCTCCTTGTTTTAAATGCATAATTATGAGGTTTTGTCGTCTGTTTGAGACAGCTGCTCTATTAATTCTTGCTTGTTTCTTTGTAGTTCGCCAATAATTTCCCTTTGTCGATTATTGAGAAAGATTAGGTCATCATTTTTTTGTTTAATTCTAAAAGATTCACCTTTTAGATCTTTTAATAATCTGTACTGCAAGTATACGCATCCACCTAATACTAAAGTTGTGATGATTAATCCTGCTACTGTATTGTTTCGGTCATCTGCTTTGGAAAGTTTGCGGCCTATTGCCATGTATTCATAGTTAGTCATTTTTTATAATTTTATGTGTGTTCAATTTTGGGTTAGATATAATTCTGAATCCAAGAAATTCGGCACAAAGAAGGCCAGAGTGATAACCAGATTTTAGATTCTCACTTAATTTAACGTTATAAGCGTTTAAAACTTCTGTAGACACTTCATTGCCATGATCAGCTAAAATCTTTTCAATTTGTCGCTTGGTTTCTCTTTGTACTGCCGAAAAATCTAGAAGGATGTCATCAAAGGGTTGTGTTTTTAAAGCATGTTTTTGCCTTTTGCAGTCGTGAATAACGCCATACTCGTCTCTCCATCGAGAGCAGTGTGTTTTTGTAGCTCTATCTTGATCTGCGATGGGTTCACCGCAATTTTGGCAAACGCGGCCCAGATGGTAAGTTTTTGCTTGTTTTTCTGGAAATTGATCTTTTTTCTTCATATTAGAGATATTTTATTTGTTAAATATCCCACAAATTAGTAATTTAGAATCATGAAAAAAATAAAATTAACTGAAATTCAAAAAAATGATCTTCAAGGTGTCGCACTTCGAGGAAGTCTCTTGGAGAGGAATATTAAGCTAAGAGATACTGACTTTAAATCAAAAACCTTTCACTATTGGAAAATGAATGGTTTAATTTCATTCGTTGCGGAGGGTAAATGGGCAGAGATAAGTTTTATTGAGTACCTCTGGTTAAAGGTATTGGAATCTATGCGTGACTTTGGTTGTTCAATAAAACTGATGCAAAAAATTTATTATGACCAATTTATTAAGGCCTATGAAGAAGACCTAAACAAAAATACACTATTGGATAACATTGCTTTTTATAAAAGCCTTAGCAAGATTAGAGTCCTAGATGAACAAGAAACTTTAAGGCTGCATCATTATGAACAGACACTGAATGACCCATACATTAACATTGTTCTTAGAACTGAAATTAGTTATTTCTATCAAATGGTTTCAACTTGTATTGAAACAGGTAGTGAAGCTGGAATTATTATTTATCAAGATGAAACATACGTTATGCTAGGGGGTAAAGATATGGTAGTCGATAAAGCGCGACCACATATTTATATTCCAATTTCTCATTTCATAACTGATTTATTTATTGATGAGGAAAAAGTTAAATTTATAAATCAGTTAAGTTTGTTCAGTGAAGATGAATTGCGTCTGGTAAAAGAGCTACGAAACAACAATGTTGAAAGGGTTACTATAATTTACGATAAAGAAGCCCGAAAAGTTACAAAAATTGAATATGATAGAACAGGTTTAATGAATGGCGATAAAGCAAAGGAGGTTATGCGAATACTCGGATTAAGAAATTATTCCGGTATACAATTAAAAACAAGAACAGGTACCTCGCTTTCATTTACAAAAACTGAAACAAAATATTTTTAAAGACCCGTTTGATACGGCTCAGTATGCTAATAGGGTCTCCTCCATTTGATATGGCGAGGTCTCAACTGAGTAAAAATGAAACCCAGTGATGAGTATGAAAAATCAACAAATGAATTAACTGAACTAGAATTTCTTAAACAATTTGCTAATTTGATAATCGATATTTATTTCGATCAGCTATATGAAAAAGAAAAACAGCAGTAATGCACTTCAAGCAGAGCTTGAAACATTGTCTACCCAAAAGTATAAAAGCCTTGCTAAAGTTAGAGGTGGCGACGGGGTTGTGTATACAAGAGTTAGCAGCCAAGAGCAAGCGGAAAACAATGGGAGCCTCGAGGTTCAGCTTAAATACTGTAATAACTACGCCAAAACCAACAGTATCAAAATTAAAGAATACTTTGGCGGTTCGTATGAAAGTGCTAAATCAGATGGTCGTAAAGAGTTTTTACGAATGATAGAATATGTAAAAAAACATAAAAATATTTCTTACATAATTGTTTTTAATTATGACCGTTTTTCGAGGACAGGGGCTGCAGCATCACAATTAAGTGAAGAGTTAAGTAGACAAGGAGTAACGGTAAAATCTGTAACTCAGGATATAGATACATCTACTGCAATTGGTAGATTACAAGAAAACTTTTTTCACCTACTAAATAATTTCGATAATCGGTTAAAAAGCGATAGAACTATAATTAATACTAAAGAGGTTATGTTAAAAGGGTACTGGCCTTACCAAACGCCGCTTGGTTATCTTAATCTAAAGCCAAAGCATAGGGCCTGCTTTCATGAATACGTAATTACAGAGTCTGGTAAACACCTAAAGAAGGGATTTCAAATGCTTACCGAAAGAAAATACTTTTATTATGAAATAGTAGATTATTTAATACAAAGGGGTGTAGAGATTTCAACAAAAAGCTTCAGGCATGTTTTTAGCAATCCTTTTTACGCAGGTTATGTGACAGGTAGCCTCGTTGGCGGTAAATTAATAGAAGGTAAACATCCTAAATTAATTGATTTAAAAACCTTTTTAGCTGCACAAGATGTTTTGAATAATAATCCATTTGTAGGTGTTTCAAAAGTGTTTCGACATGACGAGGTTCCACTAAAAATATTTGCAAAGGATGAAGTAAGTGGAAAGCCATTTACTGGCTATTCAAAAAAGGGGAATTGGTACTACAAAACAAAAGATGCTTCAATTCCGGTTAATGTAAGTTCAATGCTCTTAAATGGCATGTTTGTAGCACTTCTTTCTAAATACGAATACAATTCTTCTTTAAAAAAGAAGCTTGAGGCTATATTAATGAGTGAAATTAAAAGCAGGTTAAGTGAAAAGGCGGGCGATAAAACACTGCTAAAAAAGAAAATAGCCGAAAAGCAAAGCCTACTTGAAAAAGTGGAATTAAAGTACATTAGCGATCAAATAACAGAAGATATTTATAATAAACACAGCCAGCAGATTCGTACCGAAATCGAAGAATTAAGTAAGGGAATTGATTCAGCCTCAATAAGTAGTTCGAACGTTGAAAATATTATAAAAAATTGTTTATCAATTGCTCAGAATCTAAGCCAGGCATGGATTGCAGCAGAATATCAACAAAAGCAGCGCTTGCAAAAGATGGTATTTCCTGAGGGGATTCTGTATAATAAACAAAATGGGGTAGTTCGAACTCCTAAAGTGAATCTAATATTTAATGAAATCCCTTTACTGTTAAGCCTTTGCGCCGAAAAAGAAAAAGGCGATTCTGTGAAGAATCGCCTTAAATCTAATTATGTGCCCAGAACAGGAATCGAACCTGCACTACCTTGCGATAACCAGATTTTGAGTCTAGCGCGTCTACCAGTTCCGCCATCTGGGCCTTTGTATTAGGCGGGGTGCAATATTACAAGATTCTATGTTTTTTGCCAAAAGAAACCCATAGAAACAGCCATAAACCATCACAATTGCGGCTTATTGCAGCTCATCTGCAATTCGGTCTAGGTATTTCTTTTTAAAATAATAGTCTTTTACTGGCAGCATTGCTTCTTTTTGGGTAATACCCATTTGATAACCTTCCAGCAGCCCTTTAATAGGTTCGTAAATATCATACTCAAGTTGTTTAAGTTGAACGCGTAAAGCATCTTTTTGTGAATCATCCGATACTTCCATTACCTGCTCGTTTAAATCCATGACCTCCATTAAAAAATGGGGAGGGAGTTGGTAGTTTTCGTTCGGGATTAAGAGTTCGTTAATTTCTAAAATATAGGGTAGTACAAGCGCCGGATCTTTTAATACTTGTAGTGCTTTATTGGCCATCGATGATTGTGCGAGGGCCTCAGCCTGTTCTTCTTCGCTGGCGTTTGCAAAAAAATCAGGATGAAACTTTTTTTGCAACATTAAATACTTTTTTGAAACCACCGCAGGGTCTGGGAAAAAGCTTACTGGTATTTCAAAAAGTTCAAAATAATTCATAGTCCCTAAAATTACAATTCTTTATAAATACAAGTAATAATCTTTTAAATAGGATGTAAAAGCAGGCGTGTACTGATCGTTTTCTTTAATCACAATAGACGTTTCTGAGGCGGTCACAAAGGCGGCTTTACTAAATATATACATTGCCCTAAACGGAGTATGATTTGGGGTTTGATGCACCACTACTTTATGCGTTACGGTAAAGCCATGTGACTGTGCAAGGGCCTCAACTTCATTGGCTCTTGCAAATGGTAATAGTACCGAAAAACTGCCCAGAGGTTCCAATAAATCATTTACACAAGTAAATAATGTTTGAAGGGTAAGTGTCGTGCTATGCATGGCCTGATTTTTAAGGGCATGCTCACTTTTTAAATCGTTTTCAAAAAAAGGCGGATTGGAAATAATGTGCTGGTATTTTTTACCACCATAGTTTTTAATATCGGTGTTGTGCACCTGAATATTAAAAGTTGTAGCAGCAGCATTTTGAGTGGCCTGCGCCGCAGCAGCAGGATCTAATTCGACAGCGTCAATAAAAGCGCTAGGTAATTTTTGAGCAAGCTGTAAAGACAATAAACCAGTACCCGTTCCAATATCTAAAATAGAAGTAGGTGGGTTACTTGTTAATTGATGTGCTACCCAGGCACCAAACAGGCACGCGTCTGTGCATACCTTTAGCGCGCAGTCCGATTGCCAAACTGTAAATTGTTTAAACGCAAAATAGTTGTTGGACATCTGTTACGATGCTTAGTCTGCAAAGCTTGCAGCTATGTACTCACTATTTAAGCGCGCAATATTGGTGATTGAAATTTCTTTAGGGCAAGTAGCTTCACATGCGCCAGTGTTGGTACATGAT
>JACCDS012514173.1_pt1 | contig 13065 bp, 9 predicted proteins | sample 7446441 | NCBI WGS metagenome assembly JACCDS01 (sample SAMN15323445, study PRJNA562643) | freshwater metagenome | isolation source: river surface water | place: USA:Blue River Watershed | collected 2017-08-17
ACGCTTGCATCTGTTGTTGCCTTGCCTCGCGGAGTTTAGGCCGGCCCAGCTGGATGAGCTGGCCGAACAGTGGCGCGAGCAAAAATATCGCGACGACCTGAGTAATATGTATTTGAATCAGCCTGCAGCTTTTGAGGGCAAACTCATCACCCTGAAAGGCGACTCGAGCTATGGTGCCAACGTCGAAGAGTTCGCAAAGGCCGAAGCCGGTGGCGATTGGGCTGAACGAGCACAGCGCGTGTTGCAGCAATATTTCGATACGAACCAAACCGAGTTTCAGAACGTGCTGGTTGAATGCCGCGCGACCATTTGCCGGATTGATGGCAAGGTCAAAGACGCCGCTGTGTTTGACCGCTATTTCGGCGATCCGAAAGACAGTCTTTGGCCAATGCTCGGTTTAAGTTTCTGGGGCTCCGCGGTTCATATCGTGCCCAACGACAGCTCAAATTCTTTTGTCTTGTTTAAATACAAAAACGACGATGATTTTAAGCAGCAATAGCTGGCTGTGTTGATGAGTGTTAGGTAGATCTCAGTAAGTCTGGTGTTAACAGCGTTCTGGATTACGCTAGCAATCACGGGAGAGGATTTCATATCACAGGGCACACTGTGCGTGACCTGATGTCATGCGCCAGACACATAATTAATTTTTTGTTAATTACTTGCGGGTAGGGTGTATGTGAATTAGTTTTTATTATCAATTGACTAAATCAGAAACGCCCGTTCATGTTCACCATCAGAATTCTGTATGTCCTTATCTCCCTTGTCGCGGTCTCTTTGTTGTTTCGTCCGGTGTCTGCGCAAGTCGCTGTCAATCCTTATGAAGAGCAACGAATAGACTCAGTCAGTGTGGTACTGGTGACGCCTGCACCTGATGCGGCGAAAAGTGCCCGTCTGGTCGACAAAGTCCGCAAAATGCTCGCGCTCTTTCCGGGCGATTTATACCGCGAACATGCTGTACAGCTCACACTGTCGACGATTAAACGGCTTCCCGATATCGCCAACCTGACACATGAAGTCGAGTTTAGTCCGCGAGGCGGTTTGCAATTACTCGTCAAAGTCGAGTTGCGGCCGGAAAACATCAGTGCTGAATCTGTACCTCAGTTTCCCTGGTTGTATGACCGGCAGGGGACCTCAATCAAGGCCAAAGTTGAGTTATTGGGCATGTATTACGGTAATCAGGATGCCTGGTTTGGCCGGGAAGAAAAAATGCTGGATGGCAACCCTTTTGCCATTGGCAAATCTGCGGGCAAAGGCTATTCAGACTGGATTGAGGGCTTTGTCCATGGCGGTATTTATGGCATCACGCCGGTAAGTGACGATGTCAGTGTGTACGGCGGGTTTAGTGCCATTGCATCAGGCTCAACCGGGCAGGAGCTTTTTACCGATCAAACCCGCACACATGTGGCCACGGAAGATGCTTTTGCCGGTGTCGTTGGTGGTGTGGTGACAGAAGATGGAGACAGATTCGTCTACAACTTCTCTGCCGGCCGGCAGCGTTTTAGCCTCGGCGAAGGTTTTTTACTGGTGAATACCTCACAAAATGGTTTAGACAGAGCGGCATTGCAGTCAAACCCACGCTGGGCAAGCGATCAGGTCGTATTGGCGCAATTTGCCTATAACAACGTCAAAGCTGAATTTTTTGCCGTCGATCCGGACGAGTTGGCAGCTATCGATTCAAAAACCAAAATTCGTGGTGTGAATCTGCAGACCAATCTGACCGATTATCAATTGGGTTATGCTTATCTTTCCGTACCTGAATCGTCCACAGGCTATTACACCACCAGTGCGCAATATAGTCGCGAAGGTTTGCGGGTACACAACGTCAGGTTGCGCTGGCAGCCAACGGCGCCACAGCAACACACCACTGCAGTGCCATTTGCCGGCGCTGAATTCGCCAGGCAGAGCAACCGCAATTTTTCAATGGCTGCATTGGGTTACTTTGTTGAAGGCGGCTATGTCTTTCCGTCGGTCAGCTGGTCACCGACTGTCAGCTATCGCTATGCCCGGTTTAGCGGCGACAAAGCTGACACTCAGACCTTTGAGCGCTGGGACCCTCTGTTATCCGGTGGAAACGGTGAAACCTGGGTGCAGGGTATCAATCATTTTAAGATTTTTCAGAATTCCAACCTGATTAGCCACAGGGTGCAGCTGCGATTAAGACCAAAGCCACAAATCGAATTGGTGCCGCAGCTCTGGTGGTTCAAAGCGGATTCCCTGACAAACTTAGGCGGCAATCCGGCGTTGTCATTTCTGCCGGATGACGATCTGGGCAGGGAGCTCAATCTGACCGCTAAGTATTTTTATTCCAGAAACATCATGTTGCAGGGGCATATAGCGGCCACCTTTGCCGGTTCTGCGGTCAAGGATGCTTTGGGTACACATCACAGTCCATGGATCAGCACTATGCTGTTTTTGCGGGTTGGTTTTTAAACAGAAAAGAAGGATTTGCTATGGAACGCAGAGATTTACTGAAGTACAGCGCTTTTATGACGCTGGCTACTGCAGCCGGTTCGGGCTTTGCTCAGGTGCCATTGAAACAACCCCCTCCGGTCGTAGGTGTCAAAGATGTAGATGCCGTGCCTGAGAACTATTTTGTGCCGGATCGGTTTAAAGGCAAAACGATCATTGTCACCGGGTGTGCACGTGGTATGGGCGCAGCGGCGGCAATCCGTGCGGCCCGAGAAGGGGCGAATGTGGTCGGGGTGGACTGGATCGAAGACCTGGGGGCGGCCACCATCAAGGCGATTACTGATGCCGGTGGTAAAGCGATTTTTGTGGCAGGCGATGTCGGTAAAACAGAAACATGTGAACGGATGGTCGCAGCGGCCGTTCAGCAGTTTGGCCGGGTTGATTATGCAATTAATAACGCCGGGGTCATGGATGGCGTTTATTCCGGTGATCCGATCAATTATCAAAAACAAAAGTCACTGATTTTTGCTCCGGTGCATCTTGCCAGTGACGAATATTGGGACCGGGTGTTTCACAGCAATGCAGCCGGGGTGTTTCGCAGTATGCGGTCTGAACTGAAACAGATGGTGGCACAAGGCGGTGGTGGAGCCATCGTGAACGTCGGTTCGATTGCTGGCCTAACCGGCCTTTCCGGAAATCCGGCGTATGTCGCCAGTAAGCATGCCGTGACGGGGTTGACCCGCAATGCCGCAATTGACTATGCGCCTTATGGTATACGGGTGAACTCAGTCAACATGGCAGCGACCGACACACCAATGGTGGCGCGCGCAGGGGCTTTGGTCAAAGAAGCGTCCAAAGAAGCAGGCCCAAAAATGGGGATGATTAAGACCCAAAGCATTCTGGCTTATGCCGATAGCCAGAAGCGTCCTGCAACCGTTTGGGAACAAGTCTCGGTCATGCTGTTCCTGCTGTCACCGGAAGCCTCCAACCTGACCGGTGCGACCTATGCCACCGATGGTGGCTGGACCACTTACTAGTACTTCGCAACCGAGCCCTGTGGCTGGCAGTTTCTGACACTTGCCAGCCATTTGGTCGAACTGACGCTCTGAGCGGCTTCCACCGCTCTTTTGCTATTCCTGTGACTGCTGCTTGTGCAGCCCCGATTATCGCAACGGCTTATAAAGGACTTAACAATGCTGCCCTCTCTGAATCGTTCCTTACCTGTGCTTTTGTCCTTAATGTTGTTGCATGGTTGTGACAAACCCGCTGAGCAGGCGACGTCGCCTGTAGATGTGTCAAGACCGGCCCTAATCTACACCGTGCAGCAATCCGGACTGAGCGCAGCGAGTTTTACCGGTGTGTTGCGCGCAGCACAGCGAGTCGAGCTGGCGTTTCGTCAACCGGGTAAGCTGACGCAGTTGCATGTGCAGGAAGGTCAGCAAGTCGTTGCCGGCCAGCTACTGGCGGAACTGGATAATCAGGAGCTGGCGACGCTGCTGGACTCTGCCCGTGTTGAATACAAACAGGCCCAGGCAAACTATGCCAGAGGCGAGACTATCTTTCGTGAATCTCAGGCCATTTCGCGCAGCGACCTGGAACAGTTACTGACCAAACGCGATGTCGCCGCCAATAAAGTCAGTCAGGCAGAACAGAATTTAGATAATGCGCTGCTCAAAGCACCTTTTGCCGGTGTGGTGGCACAAAAGCTGACCAGCAATTTTGCTACGGTGCAGGCGAATCAACCTGTGTATGTGTTGCACAACCCGACGGATCTTGAGGTTGTTATTGAGGTGCCGGCGAAATACTTCGTGAATCCCAGAGCCAGCGTACATGGCCTGGCTGAGATCGAAAATTTACCCAATCAACGTTTTGCCGTGACTTATCGCTACCACGCCAGTGCGGCCGATCCGATGGCGCAGACTTACCAAGTGGTGCTGGGATTTGATGATCTGGCCGGTGCCCGGTTAATGCCGGGCATGAACGCAAAGGTATTTGCCAAATCAGCGAGCGGTGCCCAGCAACAAAATATTCTGATCCCTGTCACAGCGGTGGTGCCTGCCAATACCGGCGAACAGTTCCTCTGGATAGTGGGCTCCGATAACAAGGTGCAAAAGCGCACTATTATGCTTGGCCGGCTGTTTGGCGATCAGATTGAAGTTACGGATGGTCTATTAGCCGGCGATCGGATCGTTGTTGCCGGCGTGCAGGCGCTGACGGCCGGCATGACTGTGCATGCGATGGAGACGCGCTGATGAATATCGCCCGTTATTCGATGGCCAAACGCACCAGTTTGTGGGTCCTGGTGTTGATTATTCTATTTGGCGGCTACCTGAGTTATCAGCAACTGGGTCGTTTTGAAGACCCAGAATTTATTATCCGTAAAGCGATGATCGCAACACCGTATCCGGGGGCCAGTGCCCGCGAAGTGGCCGATGAGGTGACCGATCTGATTGAGCGTTCGGTCCAGTCACTGCAAGAGGTGAAACAAGTCAAATCAGTATCCAGTCAGGGGATGTCGGAAGTGACGGTTGAGATTGATTTGCGCTTCGCCCGTACCAGTGCTGAGTTGGATCAGGTTTGGGATAAATTAAGGCGTAAAATCGGTGACGCTCAGCGGGGCTTGCCGAAGGGGGCCGGACCTGCAGTGGTCAATGATGACTTTGCCGATGTCTACGCGCTGTTTTATGCCATTACAGGACCTGGCTATTCTGACAGGCAACTTTATGATTATGTTGATTTTTTAAGTAAAGAACTGGCCATGGTGGCGGGGGTGGCTAAAACCGCCGTACTGGCCAACCGGCAGGAAGAAATTTACCTGGAGTTTTCCGCCGCGCGCCTTGCCGCGCTGGGTATGACGGCTCAGCAATTGTATGGCGCACTGCAAAAACAAAATCTGGTGGCGACTGCCGGTGAGCTCAGTGCCGGGCAGATGCGCATTCCGGTGCGACCGGCGGCAGCAGTGGACAGTTTTGCCGCACTACAACAGCTGCCGGTAGCGGTCGGACCCAATGGTAAAACCCTCGCTTTGTCTGACGTAGCCACTATCAGCCGGGCGTCGAAAGAGCCGGCCGGCTTGTTGATGACCTACAACGGTGAGCGGGCAATTGGCCTTGGGGTCTCCAATATCAAAGGCGGCAATGTCGTTGCAATGGGGGACGCCGTGAAGGCCCGCCTGGCCGAACTCGAGTCACAACGCCCGGTTGGCATGGAACTGAATCAGGTCTCTGTCCAGTCGGAATCAGTGAAGGCTTCAGTTGCAAGCTTTGTTGATAATCTGATCGCTGCAGTCCTGATTGTTTTTATTGTTTTGCTGTTTTTTATGGGCTTCCGGGCGGGCGTCATCATCGGTTTTGTCTTGCTGCTGACTGTCGCGGGAACCTTAATCATCATGCTGATTGACGATATCGCGATGCAGCGTATTTCACTCGGCGCGTTAATCATTGCTCTTGGGATGTTGGTTGACAATGCCATCGTGGTGACTGATGGCGTGATCGTTAAGCTCCAGCAAGGCGAAGAGGCCGAGCAGGCCATCAGCGATGTTGTAGCTGCGACCATCTGGCCTTTATTAGGTGGTACGCTGGTTGGTATTCTGGCCTTTAGCGCTATTGGCCTGTCACCAAGTGATATGGGGGAATACGCCGGCTCACTGTTTTGGGTCATCTTGTATTCGATGCTGTTGAGCTGGATATTTGCCGTGACGGTGACACCGATGCTCTGCCAGCAGTTTTTAACGGTGAAGCCGCAGAATGCCGCAAGCGCGGATAGCCGCATCATGCGTTGGTACCGGCAATTGCTGGAACAGGTGCTGCGTTATCGCCTGCTGAGCGGTGTTATTCTGCTGGTATTGTTTGTGCTGGCGGTGTTTGGCATGCGCCTGGTACCGCCAGGTTTTATGCCGGAATCGCAGCGGGCTCAATTTGTCGTTGATTTATACCTGCCGCAAGGCACATCGATCGAGCAGACTGCCGCAACTACCCGTCAAATCGCAGCCGATGTGGCTCAACACAGCGGCGTGACTCACATAACCAGCTTTGCTGGCGGCGGTGGTCTGCGTTTTATGCTGTCGTATTCACCGGAGGCCCGCAATCCGGCTTATGGTCAGTTGCTGGTTGACGTTTCCGACCACCAGCAAATCAGTGCGATGGTGAGTCTGTTACAGCAACAGTTGTCCGCGGCTTACCCCGACGTCTCAATCAAAGTCTGGAAATTTATGCTGGGCCGCGGCGGCGGCAAAAAAATTGAAGCCGGTTTTAGCGGTCCGGATCCGAAAGTGTTACGTGTGCTGGCAGAACAGGCCAAAGGCGTCATGCTGAATACTTCCGGCCTGATTGCCGTCCAAGATGACTGGCGTCAGCAAGTGCCGGTATTGGTTCCGGTTTACGACACCGCTTTGATGCAACAGCTGGGATTGACCCATGTTGAAATTAATCAGGCGCTGCAACAAACCCTGAATGGGAATGCCATTGGCAGCTTCCGGGATGGTCATCGCTTGATCCCCATAGTAGTGCGCGCGCCGGCGTCGGAACGCACAGATGACCGCTTGCTGGATACGGTACAGGTCACCAGTCCGCTGACACAAAAACCAGTCCCTCTGAGCAGCCTGACAGTGAGTTCTGCGGTGCAGTGGCAAGACGCAATGATCCGGCGTATTGATCGCCAGCCAACCATTCTGGTGCAGGCTGATCCGGCGCCAGATGTGCTGACCAACGAAGCGTTAGCGCTGTTACGGCCACAAATTGAGGCGATTGACTTACCCGCAGGTTATCAGTTGACCTGGTATGGTGAATACAAAGCGTCTAACGATGCCAATCAGGGCATTGCCAGCTCAGCTCCGCTCGGTTTTGCCGCGATGATCCTCACGGTTGTGCTGATGTTTAATGCAGTACGCCCGGCTCTGGTTATCTGGCTGACGGTGCCGCTGGCTATAGTCGGGGTAGTGATTGGACTGGTGGCCTTTAATACGCCTTTTGAGTTTATGGCGATCCTCGGCTTTTTAAGCCTGATTGGCATGATGGTAAAAAACGCCATAGTGCTGGTTGATGAAGCGGACCACAACATCAAAGCCGGGTTGGCACCATTCCTGGCCGTGATACAGGCGGCCGTCAGCCGGGCAAGACCCGTGGTGTTGGGCGCTTTGACGACCATTCTTGGTGTTGCACCGCTGATACTGGACCCATTCTTTAAAAGTATGGCGGTGACCATTATGTTTGGCTTGCTGTTTGCCACAGCGCTGACGCTGGTGGTGATTCCATTACTTTATGCGGTGCTGTTGCGGATCCCGTCACCGCAGCCTGAATAATGGACCGTACCAGCCAGTCACCTGCGGGACTGGCTGGTCAACGGTCATGCTTAGTGCAGATATGACGTGCTATGGCTGTCCGGGGCTACCGACGTTACCTGGTGATACCCACAGTGCAGCAACGCCTCCTGCAAATCAGCCTGCAGCTTCAGCAGGCTGGCGTAGAGCGCCGCGGGGAGTTTAGGTTGTTGCAGCGCACAGCAGAACCAGCGTTGGGTTTGTTTCAGTAAGGCGCGGCTGCGACCTGGCTGGCCGGCGGCGCGATAGCTGTTGGCTAAGTTGCGCACGGCCACCACTAAGCAGCAACTCGGCAGACATAATTCATCATCACTCAGGCGCTGCAGAGCACCCGATTCGGCCGCAGCGCCTAATGTACTCTCCAGCCAGACCGGCCAGACATCCTGCATGGCCTGCTGATAGCAGTGTTGGGCCTCTGGCCAGTTGTCAGCAAAATAGGCCTGATTGCCCAGTTCCATCCAATGTTGCCAAATCTGCATAAAGCCTCCCTGTGCGGTGATCTGCTGGTCAGCCCGCCAGCGGTTGCGTCGGAAACCACTGATATTGCTGATTTAATACTAAAAACAGCGTGACTAGTGCCACAGTGCAAAGCGGGGCTATTTTTTTACGGAAGTTCATTTGTGGTTCCTCCACAGCAGGGATAACAGCAGTATAACTAAATGCGAATAGTTATCAATAACAAAAATTAATGAATATGAGTGGAAAAATTGCTGCAACGCCGGCGTCATGGCTGGCAGGGTTTTGTGATACTATCACGCTGTTTTCGCCTGCAACTGCCCCGGAGTTCTTATGCGCCACGAACGTATCCCACTGATTTTATTAACTGGTTTTTTAGGTAGTGGTAAAACCACGTTGTTAAATCAGCTGGTGCAGTTGCCGGAGTTCAGCCGCACGCTGGTTATCATCAATGAGTTTGGTGAAACCAGCCTGGACCATTTGTTGGTTAGTAAAAGCAGCGACGACCAGATTGTCGAGCTATCGAGCGGTTGTATCTGCTGCACTATTCGTGGCGATTTAGCGAAAACGCTCAGCGATGCCACCTGGCGTTTTGCCCGCAACGGCGTGCGCCAGTTTGACCGGGTGGTGATTGAAACCACAGGTTTGGCCGAACCGACGCCTATTCTGCAAATCATCAGCAATACGCCAAAACTGTATGACAGCTACCGGATGCAGGGCACTGTGACGGTAGTCGATGCGGTCAATGGCGCCGGCACGCTGGCGACCCATCCCGAAGCGCAAAAGCAGGTCGCGGTTGCTGATTTACTGCTGCTGAGTAAATCGGACCTTGCCACGCAAGCCCAAGAAACCGCGACACGCGATGCGATGTTGCTACTGAACCCGACAGCGCCGGTGCAGCTGGTGTTGCAGGGGCAGACGCAGGTCAGTGAGATTCTGGCGCTTGATCATGCGGAACCGGTGCAATCGACCGCGCCGCTACAAAGCTGGTTGCCTACCGAACAGCTGAGATTTGCACCGGTTAGCGGCAAACAAGGGCTGCTCCGCGCCGATCAATCCAGCGCAGCACCGGCCGATGTGAACCGCCATAACGACCGCATCCGAGCCTATTGTTATGTGTTGGAACATCCAGTCACTGCGGCGCAAATCGACCAGTGGCTGGACGCGCTGATGCCGGAACTGGGGCCGCAGTTACTGCGCCTCAAAGCGATTTTAAATGTGGTCGGGTTCCCGGGACCGCTGGTGGTACACGCGGTGCAACATCTGTTGCATCCGGCCGGGCTTTTAAAAGAATGGCCGGACGAAGACCGGCGCTGCAAGTTGGTGTTTATTACCGACAACTTAAGCGCCGAACGGCTCGAGCAGAGCCTGCAGTTGTTGCAGTAGCGGCAGGCTATTGTGGGCGGGGCTGCCGAAGCGCCCCGACCGGGTTTTGTCTGGCCACTGCGCTAGTTGGATGTGCCGCCTTTTTCTGCCGCCGCTTTTAACGCCTCATAACCACCAGCGTTATGCACATTGGTAAAACCCAGCTTTTTCAATTCAGCTTCCGCCAGGCCCGAGCGGCGGCCTGAGCGGCAGTAAAGCTGGATCTCGGCATTTTTATCCTGAGTCACTGTAGCGATTTTAGCGGCGATGTCGGTATGGACGATATTGACGGCGCCGTCGAGATGACCAGCCTGAAACTCTTCGACACTACGCACGTCAATCCAGATTTTGTCAGCGGCCAGCGCCAGTGGGCTGCAAAGAGCCGACAAGCTGAGCAGGGCTGTTGCGCACAGCATTTTTATCTTATTCATCAGTCATTCTCCGGGTTGAATATCAGAAATTTGTGCCATACGCAGTATTGTACAGCTGGGTCAATTCGCTATGTAAATCAGGGGAAAACCAGCTTAAATGTGCGTCCAGATAGGCGCGTTGTTTGCTGACGCTACTGATAGCGTGTTCTAGCCTGGCCAGGAAAAACCGGCCTTCTGACGTATCAGCGCAAATAATATGGCCAGGTAATGTGGTCGGCGACTCCGCTAAGGCAAAACTCAGCACTGCGGGTTGCTGCGGCAGTTGCGCCAGATAGTGTTGCACCACATTCGGGTATTCAATCAGCAGGTCAATGCGGCCCCGGCTGAACATCTGCAGAATGGCGCCGGCGTCATCAGGGCCGCTGCGAGAGAACAATTGGCTTTCGCCGGGTGCTTGCTTCAGCAGCCGGTCCAGCTTATCGCCATAACTGCGCCCGGCAGCAAAACCCAACTTAAAGCGTTGATTGCTGTCCAGCAAACGTTGCAGACTCAGCGGCTTGGTTGCGCTGAGTTGTTGCAGCCAGGGCACCAAGCCTGAAGATTGCAACACATAGAGCCGTAGCCCCGGAAAAATCACCTGCGGCTGATGGCTGATAAGTCCCCAGTCACGCCGCGCCGGCAGCGGAAGTTTGTTACCAACACAAGCATGCGGATTGCTTTGCAGCAATTTGGCGGCACGCAGCGTAGTGGCCTGTTGCCGGCTGACCGTCACCCCCTCTAACCGTGCTTCCAGTAAGCGGAAGGTGCTGTCATTGATATCCAGCATCTGTAAGTTCTGGTCTGGTGCATGTTCCGTCAGCCACAGCAGCGGGTGTTCGGTCCGCCCCGAGACATGAGCAGCGAAACAGCACAGCAACACCAGCAAAGCCGCTTTTAGCATCCTGCGTCCTTTAATATACAAAGATCTAATATACTCTGAAAAACCACCTTGTCCCGCCCGTCTATCGCATAGAAAAAACCAGTGAACGACAGACTGGTTAAATTTTGACTAATCAATTGATAAAGTGGACAAACCGCCGTTTTTGCGGCTGGACAAGCGCCGCCGCGCACAATACAATGGCCGCCGTCGCGCACCCGTAGCTCAGCTGGATAGAGCGCTGCCCTCCGGAGGCAGAGGTCTCAGGTTCGAATCCTGACGGGTGCGCCATATAAATCAACCACTTAGAGGCAGCTCAAGTGGTTTTTTTATGTATTGTGCCTTCATTGTGACGTGATTGTGCCAACTCTGAACCTCGCATCGCTGCAACTACCCAATAATTTGACCTTTGCCCCAATCTGCTAGCCGACCTGGTGCGGGCAGCATTTGTAGTGCCAAACTCTTCATAATTAAAAGAATGCAATCATGCTATCTCGTCGCAGAGTTCTGTGTGGAAGGCGTGAAAAGTTCCGATTTATCTGTTTGCAGCAATAGACAAAAATTGCATAAACAGGTACAAAATGCAAAAAGGAGTTTGCAATGGATAATGCGCAGTACAGTGTTCTAATCATCATCGGTCTTTGTATCGGTTTCATTTTGATCCTTCGGGTCATGTTCAAATGGAATTCGAAGCTCACTAAACAAGTTGCGGCGCTGACTGCAGAACGTGATGAACTGAAGCAAGTTATCCAAGACCAGCTAACCAGCGCAAATCAAGCTCGCCAAATCATCAGTGAACTCGAAACCAGAAACGAACAGCTCGCTGCTGAGATCCAATCGCTGAGCCGTTTCAGCCATATCCGCGACACAAGCTTGGAACTCGAGCGTCTGACCGCAATCATTGCCCGCAACGACGAAGAAGCTAAAGACCGGGTTCGCAAGCTCATCGCAGATGCCAATCGTGAGGCCGGCCTCATCACCGAAAAAGCCAATATCTACGCCGAAACCCTAAAGCGTGAAACCAACGCAGATGCCAAAGCAAAGCGTGAGAAATTGCAGGCTACCATTGATGAAGCCAATACCCAGGCCGCAGCCATAATCAGCAAAGCGCAGCAAAATGCCGAGGATATTGCTGGTGATGCGTATCGTGCGCTGAAAGAGGCTGATCGGTTAGAAGCGGTGATAGAAGCTCTGAAAAACACAGTGAAGGGCTACGGTGACGCTCATCTGAAGCCAACTTATGGTCTGTTAGATGAATTGGCTCAAATGTATGCTTTTAAAGATGCAGGACAGGAGCTTAAACGAGCTCGCGAGCGTACCAAACTTATGGTCACTTCTGCGCGCGCGGCAGCTTGCGACTACGTCGAGAAACATCGCGCCGAAACTGCCATTAACTTTGTCACCGATGCGTTTAACGGCAAAGTTGACTCTATCTTGTCCCGCTCCAGAACCGACAACTTCGGCAAATTGGAAGCGGAGATTAGCGATGCCTTTGCTTTGGTCAATCACAACGGCAAAGCCTTTCGTAATGCCCGCATCACCGATGAATTTCTGCAATCCCGTATCGATGAACTGCATTGGTTGACCGCAGTCAACCTTATCCGCGAACAGGAAAAAGAAGAACAGCGGCGCATTCGTGAACAAATCCGTGAAGAAGAAAAGGCACGGCGTGAATACGAACGCGCCATTAAAGATGCGGCAAAAGAAGAAGCGGCTATCCAAAAAGCGTTAGAAAAAATGCAGGCTCAGCTAGAAAAAGCCAGTGAAGATCAACGGACTGAATTTGAAGCAAAGCTGGCTGATTTACAGCAAAAGCTGGTTGATGCTGAAACGAAAAATCAGCGCGCACTGTCGATGGCCCAGCAAACTAAAACCGGCCATGTATACATTATTTCGAACCTGGGTTCCTTTGGTGAAAACGTCTATAAGGTTGGCATGACTCGCCGCCTTGAACCATTAGATCGGGTTAGAGAACTGGGTGATGCCAGCGTTCCATTCCCATTTGATGTGCACGCGATGATTTGGAGCGAAGATGCACCAGCATTGGAACGCGACCTACACCGTTATTTCCTGCGCGCTCAACTCAACAAAGTAAATCCACGAAAAGAATTCTTCCGCCTAAGTATAAGTGACATTAAATCTCACATTGAAGATCGCGGCCACGAAGCCACCTGGACTTTGCAGGCCGAAGCCGCTGAGTACCGAGAAACACTGGAAATTGAGAAACGGAT
>JACCDS010960572.1_pt1 | contig 13064 bp, 11 predicted proteins | sample 7446441 | NCBI WGS metagenome assembly JACCDS01 (sample SAMN15323445, study PRJNA562643) | freshwater metagenome | isolation source: river surface water | place: USA:Blue River Watershed | collected 2017-08-17
CAGAAGTGAAAATTTTAAAAACGCAATTGGTAGTTAGAGAATCTTCTCAAAAGTTAAAAGCAGATAACTGAAAATATTAAAATTAAAAATCCCCAATTTGCAATTAACAAATTGGGGATTTTTGATTACTACAATAAAGTAGCTTCTAAAGTAATGTTGGCATTGAATAGTTTAGAGATTGGACAATTTACTTTGGCATGATTCACCAATTCTTCAAATTTTTCTTGAGTTAAACCTGCGGCTTTTACTGAAGTTGTTAATTTGATAGTGTTGATTGCACCATTTTCCAAGATTACTTGTGAATTTGTATCAATTACTTCTGCTACAAATCCTGCACCTTGTAAATTAAACGCTAATTGCATTGAGAAACAACCCGCATGAGCAGCCGCTACTAATTCTTCAGGGTTTGTTCCGATACCGTCTTCAAAACGAGTATTGAATGAATATTGAGTGTTGTTTAAAACACCACTTGGGCTTGTTAATGTACCTTTTCCGTCTTTGCCAGCTCCAATCCATTGAGCAGAAGCACTTCTTTTGATTTGCATTGTGTTATTGTTGTTAAGTTTGATATTACAAAATTACAGCATCTCTACACAGCAGTAAATGTACATTTAACCCATTAGCTTGTACATTTTTCCCTAAAGTATTTAAAGTTACATTTAGGGCTTAGTCGATATAGCTAATTCCTAAAGTTTCTAAATCTTCTTGTGCCAATTCGGATGGTTCAATATATATATTCAGGATTTTGGTATTGTCGTTTCTTTTCCATTCTTCGGCTGCGTCATCGAGTACAGTCAGAATAATTTCTCTTATTTCATCATTTTCTTCTGCCAAAAAATCATCATAATTTTTAAAAACAATTTTTATATCATTTTCATCAAGCCAGTCGAGGTCGTTGATTAATTCATCAAATGAATCCAAATTATGTCCGAAGTACTCTGGAAAACGAATACTTTCAGCAATCTTCTCAAAAAATTGTTCAGTAGTTTGTGTAAGTTCGCCATCAATCAGGGCTACTAACGTTTTTTGTGTAGGTTTAAATGTTGAAGTATCTTTTAAAAGAATATAATTTGCCATTGCTTTATTTGATTTCTACGAAAGATTGATAGTGATTTTGTGTATAATAAGCTTTTTTGTCTGAGCTGGTTACTAATCTTTCTGCTCCTCTGTTTTTACCTTGAATTTTGGGGTTAGTATCCCACTCTTTGTAATAGATTTTCATTCCTCTGGCGTCTTTTTTGGGAAGAATTCCTTCATAATTGCCAAATTTTCGCCCACCAACATAACCTTGGGGCGGGGAGTCGTTTTCTCTTATATACTGTAAAACCATCAAAACATTTTTAGGAATGTTTTTACTACTAACGACTGGAACAGCAGGAGATTGTTGAAAATTTCTGTCAGTTTTTTGAAAAGCATTTACAGAAAATACCATTAAGAAAGTAGAAAGGCAAATAAGACTTCCACAAAAAAGAGATTTGATAGTATTGAGCAAAGAAGTACGCATAATAAATAGATTTTTAACAAAACTACGAAAGAAGTTCTGACTTATGGATGCCGTTGAGAGAATAAAATAAAAAACAATTTCTCGGGAAACGTAACAATAAATTCACTAAAATCTCATTTTTAGATTACTTAGGAAAGTTATTATTTTTTGCTTTAAAAATGTTCTTCATAAAGCTCCTATACTGATACCTTTCAAATTTGCAAAACCATTAAAATTTCACGAAATTTGTATAAAATGGCATTTAAAGGGTACTTTTCGTAGTATCTGATGATGAATTTTTCAAATTAAATCAGCATCGAGGTACTTTAGTCCCTTCAACCAAATCTTATCTATATGTCGGAACAACATAGTAACATTATTTCAATTAACATTGAGGACGAAATGCGAGGAGCATACATTGATTATTCAATGTCAGTTATCGTATCTCGTGCCTTACCAGATGTCCGTGATGGATTAAAACCTGTTCACCGCCGAGTACTTTTTGGAATGGATGAATTAGGGGTAAATTACAACAAAGCCTATAAAAAATCAGCCCGTATTGTTGGAGAAGTGATGGGGAAATTTCACCCACATGGTGATGCCTCAGTTTATGATACGATGGTAAGAATGGCACAAGAGTGGTCATTGAGGTATCCATTAGTGGATGGGCAAGGTAACTTTGGTTCGGTTGATGGCGACTCTCCAGCAGCAATGCGTTATACAGAGGCTCGTTTAAAACGTATTGCCGAAGAACTCTTAGGCGACTTAAACAAAGATACTGTTGATTTTCAGAACAATTTTGACGATTCTCTTCAAGAACCAACAGTTCTTCCTTCTAAAATTCCCAACCTTTTATTGAATGGTACTTCGGGTATTGCTGTGGGTATGGCTACCAATATGGCACCACATAATTTATCAGAAGTAGTTGATGGTATTATTGCCTTTATCGATGACAGAGATATAACTGTTGAAGGTTTGATGCAATACATCAAAGCACCAGATTTCCCTACTGGCGGTACTATTTATGGTATTTCGGGTATCAAAAATGCTTTCGCTACTGGTCGTGGAAGAATCGTAGTGCGTGGCAATGCTAATTTTGAAACAACTAAAACAGGTAAAGAACAAATCGTTGTTTCTGAAATTCCATACATGGTCAATAAAGCATCATTGATTAAACAATGTGCTGATTTGGTGAATGAGAAAAAAATTGAAGGTATTTCAGAAATTAGAGATGAATCTGACCGTGATGGTATGCGTATCGTTTTCGATTTGAAAAGAGATGCAGTACCAAATGTGGTTTTAAATAACCTTTATAAGCAAACGGCTTTACAGTCTTCATTCTCTGTAAATAATGTTTGTTTAGTAAAAGGTCGTCCTTACACGCTTACATTGAAGGATTTGATTCATTATTTCGTTGAACACAGAAACGAAGTAGTGGTACGTCGTACTCAGTATGATTTGCGTGAAGCTCAAAAAAGAGCTCATATTTTAGAAGGCTTCATTATTGCATTAGATAATTTAGATGCAGTTATTAAACTTATCCGTGAATCACGTGACCCACATACGGCTCAAATAGGTTTGATGGAGCAATTTAATCTTTCTGAAATTCAGTCAAAAGCAATTCTTGAAATGCGTCTTCAACGCCTTACTGGTATGGAGCGTGATAAAATTATTGCTGAATATGAAGAGATTAAACGTTTGATGGATGATTTACAAGATATTTTGAACAGACCAGAACGTCAGTTACAAATTATCAAAGATGAATTAAAAGAAATCAAAGAACGTTATGGCGATGCTCGTCGTACTCAAATCAACATGACAGATGATGAATTCTCGATTGAAGATATGATTGCCGATGAGGAAATGTTAATAACAGTTTCTAATCAAGGATACATCAAGCGTACTCCAATTAGCGAATACAAAGCTCAAGGAAGGGGAGGAGTAGGTTCTCGTGCAGTTGCTACAAAAGATAGTGATTATACAGAACACCTATTTACTGCAACCATGCACAACTGGTTGTTATTCTTTACTGAAAGTGGAAAATGTTTCTGGTTAAGAGTTTATGCTGTACCAGAAGGACAAAAAACAGCTAAGGGAAGACCAATTCAAAACTTGATGAACATTGAGAGCGGGGATTCAATCCGTGCCGTAATTAATGTGAAGTCGCTTACAGACCCAGACTATATCAACAACAACTTTATTGTGATGTGTACTGAGGACGGAACTATCAAGAAGACAACTTTAGAGGCTTACTCTCGTCCACGTCAGAATGGTATTATTGCCATTACTATCCGTGAAAATGATAGATTATTGGATGTTGCTTTGACAAATGGTAATAATCATATTATTATTGCGACAAATACTGGACGTTCGGTTCGTTTTGAAGAATCACGTGTTCGTCCGATGGGTCGTTCTGCAGCAGGGGTGAAGGGTATTTGGCTTGACGAAACCCTTACTTCTGAAAAGGCAATCGGTATGGTTTGTATCGAAAACCCTGAAACACAACAATTATTAGTAGTTTCAGAAAAAGGTTTTGGTAAACGCTCAGATGTTGAAGATTATCGCTTGACCAACCGTGGCGGAAAAGGAGTGAAGACCCTTAACTTAACCGAGAAAACAGGTAACTTGGTGGCAATCAAAGAAGTAACAGACAGTAATGACTTAATGATTATTACAAAATCTGGTATTTTAATTAGGATTGCCGTTGCCGATTTACGTGTAATGGGAAGAAATACGCAAGGAGTAAAATTAATTCGTTTGAAAAACGAATCTGATGAAATTTCTTCGGTAACTAAAATTGTAAAAGACCCAGAAGAAGAAGCAGTAACAGTTACTCCGATTGAAGATATGACTTCAACTTCAGGTGAAGAAATTCCAACACAAGAATAATACAAATTAAATATAGTGTTTTTGTAGAATCGTATCGCTGATGCGGTTCTACTTTCTTTCAATTAAATAAATCGTAACCATTCCCAATCAAAACAATGAAAAAAATCACACTTGCTCTTTTTGCAATACTGATGACAGCAGGAGCAGCGAACGCCCAGCAAATGGACAAATTGATGATAGAGGCAAATCGCAAAACGATTTCCGAAGCCGTTAAGAAAGCCGATGCAGCAGTTCTTAAAAAAGACTCTATTAAAGCAAAAACTTGGTTAGTTCGTGGAGAAGCTTACTTAGATCTTGCTAACTCTCAGGATTCTGTATTGACAAAAACTGAACCTTTAGCTGCCTATAAAGCGGTTGAATTCTTCAAAAAAGCGATTGCTCTTGATGCAAAAGATGGGGGAGTGGCTTCTTTGGCAAAAAAATACCTTTTATTAACAGTAGGTAAAGACGGAAAACCAGAACAAGAAGGACAAAAAACTTTTAGTGCTTTCATGAACGCTGGTATTGTGAAGTATCAAGCTAAAGATTTCTCTGGTGCTGTGAAAGATTTGAAAATGGCTTCTGAAATTAGTCCAAAAGATACTACGGCTGCCATGTACACAGGCGTAATTGGTCAATTGGCTAAAGATGATGCTTCGGCAAAATTAGGTTTTGAAAAATTCATTGATTTAGGTGGTAAAGACCCTGCGATTGTATATGCACTTGCTCAGATTTACAGAGCTGAAAACAACGAAGAAAAAGCATTGGCTACTATCGAGAAAGGTATTGCATTACATCCAAACAACAAAGATTTGAAATCAGAAAAAATCAATATGTTGTTAGCTTTCAAGAAAGTAGATTTAGCGATTAAAGAATTAGAAACAGCCATTGCTAAAGGAACAAGTAGCCCACAAGAAATCTTGAACTTAGGTATTTTATATGAAAACAAAGCTCAAGAATTTGCTCCAGAAATCCGTTCTTTGAAAGAGTCGATTACAGATAACAGTGTTGACCTTATCAATAAAAAGATTCAAGCACAAAAAGATAAAGTAGCTGCTTTCGACGAAGAAATCAAACGTTTGTCTGATAAAATCAAGAAAGACCCTAAAACTGCAGCGGCTTCAAAAAAATCATTAGCACAAGTAAAAGCTTCACAAGATGAACAAAAAGCTGAATTAGCTAAATTGAATGAAGAAGCAGCGAAACAAGCATCAAACGGTGTAAATGTAGAAGACTTAAAGAAAAAGTTAGCAGAAGCAGAAGCAAAACAAAAAGCAGCAAAAGCATCAGCATTAGGATATTATGTTAAATCTTTAGAATTAGATCCTAACAACTACGATGTAAACTTCAACTTAGGAGTAATGAACTTTAACGAGGCTGTTGAAATCAAAAAACAAGTTGATTCAATGGACATGAATACTTATAAGACAGAAGGAAAGAAAGTAGAAGAATTAGCTGAGAAAAAATTCAAAGAAGCTTTACCATATTTCGAGAAAGCTTATTCAATCAAGCAAGAAGATGATTTGAAAGCAAGCTTAAGAAGTTTGTATCAAATCTTGAAAATGGAAGATAAATTGAAAGCTTTAGGAGAATAATTAAAATTTTCATAATTCTATATTCAAAAGCCTTGAACGTTTTAGTTCAAGGCTTTTTTTATGCTATTTGATGAGTGTTTTGATATTAAAATGTTTTATTTAACATAATGTAAATTATATAACATTTATTTTTTTAGATTTACGAAGTATTTATGGTTATTAATTGATGAATATAGAAGAGATAAGTATCTGAAAAGAAGAACGTTGGATTAATTTATTTTATGAATTAATCAATTGTGAAGTCAATGAGAATTGAATAAAATCAAATGAGTAAAGCATCTGAGCGATTATGAGCAAAATAATTCAGCAAAAATTGCCCAGATGCTGACATTTTTATGAAAGAATGATACTTTTCAAATCCGCTGGTGAATATCCGATGGATTTCAAAACTTTGTTATCAGAAATTCTATACACTAAATATTTATCGCCATCTTTTACGATTTGTGCCTCAGTTCCATCTTTAGCTAAATAATGATTTACCGTCGCTTCTGCCTCTTCATAGCTTGCACAGGCTTTCGACATATTAGAACGATGCACTTCGTTAAAAAGCGATACAAACTTATTTCCTAAGCCGAATTCAAGGACTGCACCAGAGAGTACATACTGAATATCACAAAGAGCATCAGCAATTTCTACAATATCATTGGCTTCAATGGCAGCTTGTAATTCTTTAATTTCTTCTGCAATTAAGTTCACTCTTAGTTTGCAGCGTTCAGATGATGGAATTTGTGGGGTTTCAAGTACAGGAGCTTTAAAAGTGTGATGAAATTCAGACACTTGATTGAGCGAGTCTATAGATTGCATGGTTGATTTTTAAATTAAAGATTACACAAAATTACATAAAACTATCTATATAAATTGTATTGATTCAGATTGTGAAATTGTTTCACGGATGAAACTTAATTTTATTTACGTAAGTGCCTTATTTTCAGTAAGTTACATATTCACGTGGAACAGTAGGTTTTAAATGGCTGATTTACAGATACTTGTCTTTAATTAGGAGTGTGGTTTTGTTAATTGCCTATTTGTATAAACCTATCAGGAGAGAAGAAATCTATGTATTAATAAGCTATGAGAATAGGAGAAAATAGATTGAATGGAAGTATATTAATTTAGCGAGCAATTGTCACTTTGTTGTAACTTTTCCTATTCCCTTTTTTTATAAAAAAATTAACACCAAAGTAGATAGTTATTTTTTTCGAAATTTCATTTTTAAAAATGATGGATGTAGTGAAGGCAAACTATATCCTGTAATCCAATTTTTGAAGCGAGTAGGAGTAAAAAAAAACAGAAAATCTCCCCTTTTTTCTTACTCCTATTATTTAGGAGTGCTTGCTCCTACTCTACTCTCAAAATACTTTCATTAGAATTGTACAATTTTGGACGCTAAATAGGCTTACTTTCCATGAAAGTTCCATCGGTATAAAAGATAACAATTCGTTCAATTTGCTTCCCAGAAGGCAAAGGATTTTGAACAGTCGGACGCTCAATTTTTCGCCTCTGTGGGGGTGCTGGAGAGCTTATAATTGGCTGTACTGGACTTTGCTCAGGCTTACTTATTTTAGGCGATTCTGAGGCTTTTTTTTCAATGATAATCTCCTCATTGATGGATTGAGAGGACACCTTCGAACCACTATTTAGCGTTGAATTTGACTGCTGAATTGGAGTATCAAAGAGTAGCCAATCTCTATCGATGTCTGGAAAAGCCCTTAAAATACGTTGAATAATATCTAAGCTGGGCTTATTTCTTCCTGATAAAATATGCGAAATACTACTTCTCTGAATCCCAATAGTGTCTGCAAAATAACTTGGAGAGAGTCCTTTATCTACAATAATTTGTTCAATTTTTTTATTCAAGTCCATGTTACAAATGTTATTATATACAAATGTAATTCTTTGTAGTAATATTGTCAATTAAAAAAAGATTGTTTATATTTTGTAAATACTTTTGATTCCCTAAAAGTGGCTATTTACAAATGTGTTTTTTGCAAGATTAAATCAAAGTACTCTATTTAATCTTGTAAATACCTTCTGGTTTGATTAAAATTTTCTCTTCTCTAAATAATCCCCCTACACCTTTCTTGAAATCCTTTTTTGACATTTGTAAATTGGCGTAAATAACCTCAGAATCAGTCTTATCTGTGTAAGGTAAGAATCCGTTTTCTTCTGTAAGCTTGTCGTAAATTTGCTGTTTAACATTGTCAATTCGGTCAAATCCCTGCTTAACTAAAGAAATATCTATTTTGCCATCTTCTCTAACTTTCTTTATGTATCCAATTGTAAACTCTCCCAATTTTACATCTTTAAATATTTCATTCTTATAAATTACTCCTATTTTACAATTGTTTATAAGTACCTTTACTCCTAAGTCTGTATATTCGTATGGAAGAATATCTACTTGTTGGTTATATTCTAATTGTATTTCATCTTTTGGTAAGAATTTATCAATTTTTGCGGAAGCAACAATCCTCTGTGTTTCTTCATCAACATAGATATAAACTAAATACGAGCGACCTACTCCCATCTTACTAAGCTGCTCTCCAAATGGAACGAGCAAATCTTTCATTAAACCCCAATCCAAAAAGACGCCAAGTTTGCTAACATCTTTTACTTTTAAATAAGCAAATTCACCAACAGTTGCAAATGGTTTTAAAGTCGTTGCAATGAGTCTGTCTTCAGAATCACGATAAATAAAGACATCTAAAAATTGTCCTATTTGGGTACCTTCTGGAATATATACTCTTGGAATCAAAATTTCTTCTCCATCGAAACCATCTAAGTACATCCCAAAATCTAATTCTTTTATTACTTCTAAGCGATTATATTTGCCCAATTGTAATGGTGCTTGTTCGTTAATCATAGTATTGTTGTATTTATTATTCATTACAAAGTTCTCAATTTAAAATGAGACTCCTTACTCTAAGATTTGTCTAATTTAAAGTATATATACCAAAATATGTGTTATGCCATTAGAATGATTGTTCAGTCTATTCTTTTTGACTTAATAGTTATAACATTTCTATTTCTTTTTCATTCTGAGCGATGCTAAATCATAATATGAGGGGATTGTATTAATCACACTGATAATTGAGCTTAGAGAGCCTATTAACGCAAAAAAAGGCCGAGAATTAATCTCGGCCTTTTCACTTTATTTGTTTAATAAAATTTCAATTAAACAACAACATTGTTTTCTCTGAGTGCTTGATTTAATGAAGTTTTTAAATCAGTACTTTCTTTTCTTTTTCCAATAATCAAAGCACAAGGAACATTGTATTCACCAGCAGCAAATTTTTTGGTTAAACTACCCGGAATTACTACACTGTTCTCAGGAACAAATCCGATATATTCAACTGGTTCATCACCTGTCACATCAATAATTTTCGAACTTCCTGTGATAGTAACACCAGCACCAAGTACAGCTCTTTTACCAATTCTCGCTCCTTCAACTACAATACAGCGAGAGCCAATAAATGCTCCATCCTCAATAATTACTGGAGCTGCTTGTGGTGGTTCTAAAACTCCACCAATACCTACTCCCCCACTCAAATGCACATCTTTCCCAATTTGAGCACAGCTTCCAACAGTAGCCCAAGTGTCAACCATAGTACCAGAATCAACGTAAGCACCAATATTTACATACGAAGGCATCATTATCACCCCGTTTGCTAAAAATGCTCCATAGCGAGCCACTGCGGGCGGAACAACCCTAACGCCAAAAGCAGCATAATTATTCTTAAGTTTCATTTTATCATGAAATTCAAAAATACCTACTTCTTGAACTTGCATTTGACGAATTGGGAAATACATCACAATTGCTTTCTTTACCCATTCATTTACTGTCCAAGAACCATCTTCATTGGGATGTGCAGTACGTAATTCACCTTTATCTACTTTTTCAACTATGGTCTCAATAGCAGTTTTGGTTTCTTCTGATGCTCTTAATGCTGGATTATCCCAAGCATTTTCAATGATTTGTTTTAAATCTTCCATTAAACTAAGCTGAATTTTTGTCTTAAATTAAAATACAAAGTAAATACATTTATATCAAAACATGAATTTTATCGTAAACTATTCAATCAATAAGTAATGATTTAAGATTGTTAAGTGAAAGTTTATGTAAAGTTTGTTAAAAAACTGATTTTTAAGTTATTATGTTAGTAAAATTTAACAATTTAAAGACTACTCAAAATATAATTTGGCTAAATAGCTATCTTTTTATGCGACAATTTGTCAGTTTTCATTATGGAATTACTTTATTCCTGAGGAAACTTTTTAAATGACTACACTAAGCTACCATATAATTTCTTGATTAATCTTTCTGATAAGAATAGCTATGTTTTCTATTTATGAAGTGATATTTACTAATGCCATTTAGTAAATATATAAAATATATCTGCCACCTCTCTCCTTTTTATTCTAATCAATTCGTTTTTTAAGCTTCTTTTATGTCCTACTTGGAGTCAAATATTATCTTTTGATAGATTCATTTGCTGAATGATTTTCATATCTAATGTTATACAAGTTATAGGTTTTTTATTTACTGTATCTGTTCATACACTTTGATGTATAGAGGGTAGTTGACATTAGCAATAGAAGTATTGATAACTATTATTTTTAGTAATTATATTTTAAAATTTAGTTTTTTACTAAATATACTAACTAAAATTACTAATATGGTTAACTTTATTTTATAATCGCTTATTTTTTGTTTATTATCTACTTATCCTGTATTTTTGTGTAGTAGTATATAATTAATCATTATCCCTTATTTTAAAATGGCAAAGGTAAAAGTTGCAATCAACGGTTTTGGGCGTATCGGACGTTTAGTCTATCGTCAAATTTACAACATGGAAGGCATTGATATTGTAGCAATCAATGATTTGACAAGCCCTAAAGTGTTAGCTCATTTGCTTAAATATGATTCTGCACAAGGCAGATTTAATGCTGAGGTGACTTCGACTGAAAACACAATTTCTGTAAATGGAGAAGAAGTTACAATTTATGCTCAAAGAGACCCTGCACAAATTCCATGGGCAAAACATGAAGTTGATGTTGTGTTAGAATGTACAGGTTTTTTCACTGATAAAGATAAAGCATCTGCACACATTACTGCTGGAGCTAAAAAAGTAGTTATCTCCGCTCCTGCTACTGGTGATGCAAAAACAATTGTATTTAACGTTAACCACGATATTCTTGACGGAACTGAAACAGTAATCAGCGGTGCTTCTTGTACTACTAACTGTTTAGCTCCAATGGCTAAAGTATTGGAAGAACAATTTGGAATCGTAAACGGTTTGATGACAACTGTTCACGCTTATACAAATGACCAAAATACACTTGATGCTCCACACGCTAAAGGAGATTTAAGAAGAGCAAGAGCTGCTGCTGAAAACATTGTACCAAACTCTACGGGTGCAGCAAAAGCTATCGGCTTAGTACTTCCTTCTTTAAAAGGTAAATTAGATGGTTCTGCTCAAAGAGTTCCAACACTTACTGGTTCTTTAACTGAGCTTACTGTTGTTCTTTCTAAGAAAGTTACTGCAAGTGAAATCAATGAGGCTATGAAAGCCGCTGCTAACGAAAGCTTTGGTTACACTGAAGACGAAATCGTAAGTAGCGATATCATCGGTACTTCATTTGGTTCATTATTTGATGCTACTCAAACTAAAGTTCAAACTGTTGGAGATACTCAATTGGTTAGAACTGTATCTTGGTATGACAACGAGATGTCTTATGTATCTCAATTAGTTCGTACTGTAAACTACTTCGCTCAATTAATTAAATAATTGAACTTGTGGTTAAAATAAAAAGGAGCTAATTTTTATTAGCTCCTTTTTTAGGTATTATTTAAACTATGAATTTAGTTTAAAAAGCAGTATAAATAATTAATCGAAAAACCTTTAGCTGTAAATATTTCTTCAAATCTTGTTTTTATACCATAGTGTCTGACATTTAGTGAAGAGCTATACAAATCCGTGGTATAAGTAAGCTCTCTAACTCCAAAGTTATTTAAAGTCTTTAGTGTATAATCAAAAAATGAAGATGAATCCGTTTTTAAATGTAAACAACCATCTTGTTTTAAAATTTTCTTATAAATTTCTAAAAAACGGGGATTAGTCAACCTTCTTCTTTCACCGCTTTGTAATACTTGAGGGTCTGGAAAAGTAATCCATATTTCAGCAATTTCATTTTCATCAAAAAAACTCTCTAATTCATGTATCTTAGTTCTCAAAAAAGCTACATTGTTTAATCCACTTTCTGTTGCTTTTTCGCTTCCAACTGCAATTCTATCGCCTTTTATATCAATTCCTATAAAATTCTTTTCAGGAAAAAGTTTTGCTAAACCAACAGTGTACTCTCCTTTACCACAGCCTAATTCTAAAACAATAGGATTGTTGTTTTTAAAAAATATTGTTCCCCACTGATTTTTAATTGTTGTAAAAAGTGGTTTTCCTTCTTGTATTACATTTTCTTGTACTTTATTTTGTTCAATCCTAAATGACTTTTTTCTTCCCATTGATATTAATTTGAAAAATTGTTTATAATCTATTTATTTCAGCTACCACAAAAGTACTTCCACCGATATAAATCAAGTCTCTCTCTCCTACTTTCGTTTCTATATAATTGATAGCCTCATTTACATCAACAACGACCTCTCCTACCAAACCAAAAGTATTGGCTAATGCTTTCAACTCCCAAGCATCAAAAGCTCTTGGTATTCGAGCTTGGCAAAAAACATAATGTGCGTTTTTGGGTAATAATGATAAAACTCCAGAAATATCTTTATCAGCAACAAAACCTAAAATCATCCAAAGATTTTGATATTCAAGTTTCGATAAATTATCTATAATTTGTGTTATTCCACTGATATTGTGAGCCGTATCACAAATCATTAAAGGCTTAGTCGATAGTTTTTGCCAACGACCTTTTAATTGCGTTAGATTAACGACTTGACTTATACCTGATTCAATAGCTTTAAAATCAATCGAATAACCTAACTGATTTAATATATCAACTGATTTAAGAACTCCCAATAAATTTTTTAACTGATAATTACCAAGCAACTGTGAATTGAGTGTATAAGTTTGATGCTTTTCCAAATCTACAATATCAAGTAC
>JACCDS010458753.1_pt1 | contig 13060 bp, 12 predicted proteins | sample 7446441 | NCBI WGS metagenome assembly JACCDS01 (sample SAMN15323445, study PRJNA562643) | freshwater metagenome | isolation source: river surface water | place: USA:Blue River Watershed | collected 2017-08-17
AATCTCGCCAAGAGCGTGACGGTCGAATGACCGTCACGCTCTTGCAGCGCGCAGCGCTGGCCCGAAGGGTGCGAGATGCGTGGTTTGCGGCGCAGACTCATATCGGCGCAGCCGATGTGAAGGCCCGCAGGGCCGTGTCGTAGCCACAAGCCTCTCCGAGAAACCTGGCCAAGAGCGTGACCGTCGAATGACGGGCCCTATTCTTGGGGGCCGCCTCCCGGCCTTGGGCTCGACCTCCTGTCAGATAGCCGTCAAATTCGCAAGAGTGTGGGTCCTGAATCAGCGTAGCACCTGATCTCATCAGGGCAAACCCGTTGATCTATCCCCCAAACGGGGGATGTTCACGGCCCACACAACGCCGTATCGTTTCCGCCAACGACAAGAAGCCATCAGCAGATGGCGGCATTCAGGCGAGGACAGCGCGTGACCACAACGACAGGTGCGCTGGTGTCGGGTACGACCGAGGCCGGTAACGAGCACCAGACATCCAATTCTTCCCATGAGGCCGCCGCGGCTGGACCGTTGGGCATCCAGGCCCAGGCGCCGTCTTCGGCCTTGGCGGCGCTGGCGGCCCTGTGCGCCATCGCCCGCCTGCACCATGTGGCCGCCGACCCCGCCACACTGGCGCACCAGCTCGGCCTGTCGGGCAGCGAGCCTTTTCACCTGGACGACCTGCTGCACGCGGCCAAGCACTTAGGCCTGAAGGCCAAGCGCAGCAGCACCACCACCGAGCGGTTGGCGCTTACTCCTCTGCCGGCGCTGGCGCTGATGCGCACCGGCGACGACAGCCTGCGCGTCGTCATCCTCGCCCAATGCGACGGCCAGCGCGTCTTGCTGCAAGACCCGGCCGCCACTGGCGCAAACGGAGCCGGGATTGCCCGCCCGACCATCGAGCCACTGGAGGTTTTCAACAGCCAGTGGACCGGCGAGCTCATCCTCATCACCAGCCGCGCCAGCCTGGCCGGCGAGCTGGCCAAGTTTGATTTCTCCTGGTTCATCCCCAGCCTGGTCAAGCATCGCAAGCTGTTGGGCGAGGTGCTGCTCATCTCCCTCATGCTGCAGCTCTTTGCGCTGGTCAGCCCGCTGTTCTTCCAGGTGGTGATGGACAAGGTGCTGGTGCACAAGGGCCTGACCACGCTGGACGTGCTGGTCATCGGTCTGGTCGCCATCGTGATCTTCGAGAGCGTGCTCAACGCCCTGCGCGCCTACGTCTTCAGCCACACCACCAGCCGCATCGACGTGGAGCTGGGCTCGCGCCTGTTCCGTCACCTCATGGCGCTGCCGCTGGCCTATTTCCAGGCGCGCCGCGTGGGCGATTCGGTGGCGCGCGTGCGCGAGCTGGAAAACATCCGCAGCTTTCTCACCGGCAACGCGCTCACCGTGGTGCTGGACGTGTTCTTCTCCGGGGTGTTCATCGCCGTCATGCTGTTCTACAGCGTGCCGCTCACGCTGATCGTGCTGGTCAGCCTGCCGCTGTACTTCGGGCTCAGCCTGCTGGTGGTGCCGGTGCTGCGCCAGCGGCTGGACCACAAATTCGCCCGCAGCGCCGAGAACCAGGCCATGCTGGTGGAAACCGTCACCGGCATCCAGACCGTCAAGGCCACCGCGCTGGAGCCGGCCTTTGCCCGCCGCTGGGACAAGCAGCTGGCCGCCTACGTCTCGGCCAGTTTCAAGACGCAGAATCTGGCCAGTGTGGCGCACGAGGGCGTCAACCTCATCGGCAAGCTGGTCAACGCCGCCACCCTCTGGTACGGCGCCCACCTAGTGATGAACAACGAACTCACCGTGGGCCAGTTCGTCGCCTTCAATATGTTTGCCGGCCGCGTCTCGCAGCCCATCATGCGCATGGCCCAGCTGTGGACCGATTTCCAGCAGACCGGCATCTCGGTGGCGCGCCTGGGCGACATCCTCAACACCCGCACCGAAGTGCCGCCCACCAGCGCCGCCCAGCTGCCGCCGGTCAAGGGCCGCATCACGCTGGACAACGTGGTGTTCCGCTACCGGCCGGAAGCGGCCCCCGTCTTGAATGGTGTCAGCCTGGACGTGCGGCCGGGCGAGGTGCTCGGCATCGTCGGCCGCTCCGGCTCCGGCAAGAGCACCTTGACCAAGCTGGTGCAGCGCCTCTATGTGCCCGAACAGGGCCGGCTGCTGGTGGACGGCATCGACATCAGCCTGATCGACGCCGCCCAGCTGCGCCGCCAGGTGGGCGTGGTGCTGCAGGAAAACCTGCTGTTCAACCGCAGCGTGCGCGAGAACATCGCCATCACCGACCCGGCCGCCCCCATCGAGGCGGTGGTGCGCGTGGCCCAGCTGGCCGGCGCGCACGACTTCATCAGCGAGCTGCCCGAGGGCTACGACACCCTGGTGGGCGAGCAGGGCGGTTCCCTGAGTGGCGGCCAGCGCCAGCGTATTGCCATCGCCCGTGCCCTGTTTGCCAACCCGCGCATCCTGATCTTCGACGAGGCCACCAGCGCGCTGGACTACGAGAGCGAGGCCATCATCCAGCGCAACATGGCCAGCATCTGCCAGGGCCGCACCGTGCTCATCATCGCCCACCGCCTGAGCGCCGTGCGCCATGCCCACCGCATCATCGTGCTGGAAAAAGGCCGCATCGTCGAGGCCGGCCCGCACGATGCGCTCATCAACAAGCCGCAGGGCCTGTACGCGCACCTGTGGAAGATGCAGGGTGGGCAGGCTACATCCCCCACGCCAGGGGGTGCAGCATGAACGTGCGCTGGAACTACCGCAGGTTCAGCAGTGCTTCAGGTGTCTGCACAGCCACGCGCAACAGCGTCTGGGCTGCACCCGTGGGCTTCTTGCGCCCCTGCTCCCATTCCTGCAAGGTGCGGACCGAAACGCCCAGAAGCTTCGCGAATTGCGATTGCGACAAGGCCATGCGTGCCCGTGCCTGCATGGCATCGGTGGGCGTCACTTCGGTCCTGCGTGCAAATTTGCCGGCCTTGTATTCGCGCACGGACTGCAGCAGATCGGTCTGGAACTTTTCCATTTCAGGATCGGCTTTGGATTTAGTCATCTTCAAACTCCTTCTTCAGCTGCAGCAAAAAGGCGGGCGGCAGATTGTCGAACTTGGCCTTGGTGTAGACCATCAACAAGGCAATCACGCCGTCGCTCAACTGGTTGAAATACACCACGCGGGCGCCGCCCCGTTTGCCCATGCCCGGCCGCGACCAGCGCACCTTGCGCAGGCCGCCAGCGCCCGGAATCACGTCACCGGCCAAAGGATTGCCGGCGAGCCAGAGCTTGAACTCCATCAACTCGGTTTCGCTCCAGACTTCGGCCGCCAGGCGCACGAAGGTCGGCGTTTCCACGATGGTGTACATGTAAGCAATTATACGTCGCTGGCGTATGGGTGCAAGGAGGCCGTTCTATGAACACGCGCACCGAAGCCGCGCCGCGCCATCCCGTCGTCGAACTGCTGGCGCGCTACAAGGCCATCGTCAAGGCCGCCTGGGACCACCGGCACGAGCTGGCTGGCCCCAAGCGCCTGGCTGACGAAGCGGCCTTCCTGCCCGCCGCGCTCAGCCTGCAGGAAACACCGGTGCACCCGGCACCGCGCCGCCTGGCCTGGGCCATCATGGCCCTCTTTGTGCTGGCGCTCGTCTGGTCCATCTTCGGGCAGGTGGACATCGTGGCCGTGGCGCCGGGGCGCATCATCGTCAGCGACCGCACCAAGGTCATCCAGCCGCTGGAGGCCAGCGTGGTCAAGGCCGTGTTGGTGCGTGACGGTGACCGTGTGAAGGCCGGCCAGGTGCTGGTGGAACTGGACCCCACCATGGCCAGCGCCGACAAGGCCAGCGTGCAGGAACAGCTCAACGCCGCCGTCAGTGAAGAGCAGCGCACCGCGGCGCTGCTCAAGGCGCTGGCCACCGGGCAGGCGCCCAGCCTGCCCAAGGGTGCCGATGCCGCTACCGGCACCCTGCTGCAAAGCGAATGGCAGGACATCCGCGCCAAGCTCGCCAAGCTGGACGCCGAAATCGCCCGCCGCCAGGCCGAGATGGCCACCGTGCAAGCCAGCATCGCCAAGCTCGAAGCCACCGTGCCCATGGCGCAGGCGCGCGAGGCCGACTTCAAGCGCCTGGTGGACCAGGGCTACATCTCCAGCCACGCCACCCAGGACAAGACCCGCGAACGCATCGAGCTGGAGCGCGACCTGGCCACCCAGCGCGCCCGCCTGATGGAAGCGCAGTCCACCTTGCGTGAGTCGGAACAGGCCCGCACCGCCTTCCGCGCCGAAACCGTGCGCCAGCTCAACGACCGCAACGCCCAGGCCGCCACCAAACACCAGCAGTTCAGCGCCGACCACAGCAAGGCCAGCCAGCGCGAGCGGCTCACCCAGCTCACCGCCCCGGTGGCCGGCATCGTGCAGCAGCTGGCTATCCACACCACCGGTGGTGTGGTGACCAGTGCCCAGCCGCTGATGATCGTGGTGCCCGACAGCCCCACCGTCACCGCCGAGGTGACCATCGCCAACCAGGACATCGGCTTCGTGAAGGCCGGCCAGATGGCCGAGGTGAAGCTGGAGACTTTTCCGTTCACGCGTTACGGCACCGTGGGCGCCCGGGTGGATGTGGTCACGGCCGATGCCGTGACGGACGAGAAGAAGGGTTCTTACTACCCGGCGATCCTGACGCTGCGCCAGAAAGACATGGACATCGACGGCAAGCGCATTCCGCTGAGCCCGGGCATGAACATCACGGCGGAGATCAAGACGGGGAAGCGGCGGGTGATCGAGTACTTGCTGAGTCCGGTGCAGCGCGCGGGCAACGAGAGTCTGCGGGAACGCTAGGAGCCGCCATGCGCAAAGATGTCGAACTGACGACCATCGAGCTGCGGCTCCTGCACGCCATCAGCACCGGCGCCAGCAACAAGCAGATCGGGCTGGAGCTGGGCAAGAGCGAATTCACGGTGCGCAACCAGCTCAGCGTGGCGTTCCAGAAGATCGGTGTGGCCAACCGCATGCAGGCGGCGTTCTGGTTTCGCGCCTATCGGGTAGATGAGGAAGAGCGGGCCATTAGTACATCCGTACCATTGTCTGGGCAGGCTGCGGAACAGAGAATCAGCGAGTAATGCCGCCTGGGTGAACGGGAAGTGCACTTGGCGAAACAGGCCTCAGGGTGCAACGAGGCCATGGCGCTGGCCTATGCCAGCGGAGGCTATGGCTTGACGGAGATCGGCCAGCACTTCGGCCTGCGCTGCTCGCGGGTAAGCCGCATTGTGGCGATGCGAAGAGAGGGAGGAATCATATGTCTAGATCGCCAAAGACAAGACATGACTCCGTGATTACTACAAGGACAAATGGGAGGGCAGATGAGTAACGGCGGTTTGAATACTGGGCACAGACATCCGATCTGGCTACGGTGTGCAGCCCTTCTGCTGGTGCTCGTCACCGCCGGCTGCGCCAGCGGCCCGGACATCCGGGAACGCCAGGCCACGGCCATGCGCATGTGGCAGGAGCGCTGCGACACCAGGGCCGGCGTCAGGATCGACCGCACCGCGGAGAACGTGGAGGGGATCCTGCTGTTGAAGCTGCGTCTGCGGACCAATTTCAGCGACCAGTTCGCGCTGGACGACCCGTATGGCTCGGACTCGACGGGCGATCAGTACATCAAGAATTTTCTCCGGGGCTTTTACCATCAGCGGGACGAAAAGCCGGCGGAGGGCGCGCCACCCCGAGCCGGCTACCGCTACGTCGAGGCCATCGATCCGGCTGACGGAAAGCGGTATCGATACACCGCATCCGTGAAGGAAGTCGAGTACACCTCCAGTGTCCTGGTGGGTGGCGATGGAAAGACGAAGTTCCGAACCAAGGACTTTGTGTTGGACAAAGTCCCCGCCGCCGGCAAGCCACCGCGCTACGGCGTGACCTATGAGGACATCTCCACCCGCGAAGAGCGGGAGTACTGGATCGCGGGCAGTTCGCTCAAGGTCATCGACCTGGAAACCAACGAGGTCATGGCCGAACGGATCGGCTACATGGTGGATCGCTACCAGGGTAGCCGGGCGGGTGGGCGAAGGCCTTGGCTGTTCGCCGCTGACTATGCGTGTCCGACATTTCAGTTCAATCCTTTGAGACCCCTCACGAGAGGCGGCGGGGGCGGTGCGGGCTCGCAGCCCGGCCAAACCCTGATCTTTACAGAGAAAGTCCTTCGGCCTTCCATGGAGTAGAGCGAGATGAGCACTCAACCCTCGATTTCCGACTATCTGAAGTATGTCGAACTGCAGATGGCTGCAGAAGCATTCCTGGTTGATGACACAACAGGAACTGTCAAGTCCAACTTGCAGGACGCTCTAATTAAAGGCAATGGCCACGCGTCCAGCTTCAGTCCAACCGAAGCCACCGAGTTTCTGAAACACTGGACGGTAGTCGATCAAGCAGCAAACACAGGATCCGGCTTCAGCGGCACACTGTTCCGTTGCATTCAGGATGATCCGGCCACGGGAGCCAAGGCCGGCGAACTGGTCATCAGCTTCCGCTCCACCGAGTTCATCGACGACGCCGCACGGGACAACCAGGCGACCAACACGCTGGAGATCAATGACCATGGCTTGGCCTTCGGCCAGATTGCCGACATGGAGGACTGGTACGCAAGGCTGGTGCTGGAAGGCAAGATTACCGATCCGAATCAGCTCAGCGTGACGGGCTACAGCCTGGGCGGACACCTGGCCACCGTGTTCAATCTGCTGCGGGCCGAAGAGCGGGCACAACTCAAGCAGGTGGTGACCTTCAATGGCGCCGGGGTGGGGACATGGGATACGGCAATCCCGCCCGAAGTGCTACAGGACATCGGCCGACCGTGCGACGAGGAGGCGGTCGGGAAGTGTGTTCCAGACTGCCCGCCCGATCCGCTCACGTTTATACCCAGCCAATTCCTGGCCGCTAACCAGACCACGTGGAGGCAAACCGCATGAAGAGCTTTGCCAAACCATACGCATGGCGCCTGGGTGCAGTGCTGCTGCTGGTCATGGTCGGCTGCGCCAGTGGCCCGGACATCCGGGAACGCCAGGCCACGGCCATGCGCATGTGGCAGGAGCGCTGCGACACCAGGGCCGGCGTCAGGATCTACCGCACGGAGGAGAACGTGGAGGGGATCTTCCTTATGAAGCTACGACCAAACAACGTCAACTTTGGGAATCAATTCAGCATGGATGATCCATATGGCCGAGACGTACGAGGCGAGGGCTATATGAGAAGCTTCCTCAAAGGCGGCGACAACGATCAGCGCAGCCCGCAGGAGGACTTGTCACGACTACCCAAAGGCTACCGGTATGTCGACGCCGTGGATCCGAATGACGGGCGGCGTTATCGCTACACCGGCCGCATCGAAGAGCCTTGGCAGACCGATAAATCCTATCTCAAAGGCTACACCCGATTCGTCCTAAAAAAGGCCATCGCCCCCGGTCCCCTCCCCCGCTATGGTGTGACCTATGAAGACATCTCCACGCGCGAAGAGCGCGAATACTGGATAGCCGGAAGTTCCTTGCGCGTGGTCGATCTGCAGACCAATGAAGTGATTGCCGAGCGCATCGGCTACATGGTGGACTGGGCGCAGGGCAGTCAAGCGGGCGGGAGATCGCCGTGGCTGTTTGCGGCTGATAACGCGTGTCCTGAATTCGCATCCAAGCATGGCGCGCTAGTCCAGCTAGGTCAAACCGATAGATTCGTGGAGAGAGTACTTAAGCCAATCAAATAAATTGAAATCCAGGGAGATAAGAAATGACAACGCCAACAACCACCGAAATTCTCAAGTACTCGGAACTGCAAATGGCAGCAGAGGCATTCTTTCGGACGACTAATGATTCTCCACTTCAGACTGACAGAACTAGGCTAATTGAGGCGCTTGTCGCAGGCAACAACCACGCAAGCAAATTCACCCAAACCCAGGCGGAGCACTTTGCCGACCACTGGAGAGTGATCGATCAAAGCGGATCCGGGGTCAGGTCTTGCCTTTTGCCTGAAGTCGCATAGCTGATGGGGTGTTGCCATGTCCCGACCTTTGAGACCGGAATTTCACGGAGCGCTGTATCACCTGACGGCGCGCGGGGACGGGCGCGAGGATATCTTTCTGGGCGACGGTGACAGGATCATGTTTCTCGAAGTGCTGGCGCACGTGGTGGAGCAACATAACTGGACCGTGCAGGCCTACTGTCTGATGGGTAATCATTACCACCTGCTGGTGGAGACGCCGGATGGCAATCTTTCCAGGGGCATGCGGCAGCTCAATGGGGTGTACACCCAGCGCTTCAACCGCCGACACCAGAGGGTGGGGCATGTGTTCCAGGGGCGCTACAAGGCCATCATCGTGCAGAAGGAGTCCTACCTGCTGGAGCTGGCGCGCTATATCGTGCTCAACCCGGTGCGCGCCTGCATGGTGCGTAGCCCCAGTGCATGGCCGTGGAGCAGCTACCGGGCCACCGCTGATTTGATAGACGCACCGGACTGGCTAAGCGTGAATTGGATCCTCAGTGCCTTCTCTGTGCGGCGTGATGCGGCCATCAAGCAGTACCAGGCCTTTGTGGCTGGGGGGCGAAATCAACCCCGACTGTGGGAACAGCTCAAGAACCAGATCTATCTGGGTAGCGATGCTTTTGTGCAGAAGGTACAGGCCAGACAGCCGGTCAAAACCGACTTGAGCGAAATCCCGCTGCCGCAGCGGCGTCAGCTGGCCAAGCCGCTGGCACATTACGCGCAACAGTCCTCACAGCGTGACGAATCAATCGCGCTGGCCTACGCGAGCGGTGGCTATAGCCTGAAGGAAATAGGCGAACACTTCGGTTTGCACTATTCCAGGGTGAGTCGCATTGTGGCGATGCGAAAAGAAGGAGGGGGCAGATGAATGGCAAAAGACAAGACCTGACCCCGGTGCAGGCAGACGGCCGAGGTGAAGCTGGAGACTTTTCCGTTCACGCGTTATGGCACCGTGGGCGCCCGGGTGGAGGTGGTGACGGCCGATGCGGTGACGGATGAGAAGAAGGGTTCTTACTACCCCGCCATCCTGACGCTGAGTCAGAAAGACATGGACATCGACGGCAAGCGCATTTCCTTGAGCCCGGGCATGAACATCACGGCGGAGATTAAGACGGGCAAGCGGCGGGTGATCGAGTATTTGTTGAGCCCGGTGCAGAAGGCAGGCAGCGAAAGTCTGCGGGAGCGATGAGTCGCGTCGAAATTAACGAGTGATTTCTCGACGCTTAGTGATTAGGAGATGAAATTGAAGCATCAGGTTATCTGTTTGTTCCTCGGAGTTCTAGTTCAAGGCTTCGGTCAGGCCGCAAGCTTCGATTGCATGAGGGCTGCTAGCAAAGTGGAGAGGCTGATTTGCGACAGCCCAAAGCTATCAGAGTTAGACGATCAGCTAGGGAAAGCCTGGAATCGGCATCTCCGCAATAACGAGTTCAAGGATCAGTTTCGCAAGACGCAGAAGCGCTGGATTGAGCAGCGCAATCAGTGCGAAGACGAAGATTGCCTAGTGCAAGCCTATCAGGCGCGATTGGGGCAAATGGCCTCAGATCGGGAGTATTTTCTGCGCGAGGGCGAGGGTGAGCCGTTGTGCGAGAGCTTCGTGCGCGCGCTCAATGCGGAGTTATACCGGCCAGCGCGTGGGCGCGTTTGCGCCCTTGAAATCCTGAAGACTTTGCCGGGCGTTCAAATGCCGCCGTGGCAAAAGCTTGATATCTACAGGGACAAGGATTTGTACAAGCGTTTCATCTTGGCCGGATATGTCGGGGAAGAGCTCTGGTCGGCTGCGTTTGCCGATCCGCCTCCGAAGGCCGGCCAGATCATAGACTCATCAAGCAAGCGAGCAAGATTGGCGATGCCATCTGATGATGACCTAAATAAAGAATGGACCTGGGCCGTAGAGCATGGCTTTGAGTTCTATCGTTTAAACAACGCCATACCGTTTCCAGAACGGGGAAATGTGCTGCTTGTTGCCTTTGTGAATTCCCGAATGGACTGTCCGACTTGGAGCGTGGAGCTTTTTAGTGGCGATCTAAAACGACCAATACCAGTATCCGAATACTCGTACAGAAAAATCCCATTTCAATTTAAGCAGAGCTGGTTTTGGCTTTCTGCTCTTGATTCCAAAGATCTAATCTCCACAAATCCAGAGATTCATCGATTCGAACTGCCAAGGCCAAATCTAACAGCGAAGCCTCTTTATCACGAACACATGTGCCAAGTTGACAGCATGAACAAGAATATTAAGCCGGAGTGAGCCATGGAATTTCGGGCAACCACCACTGCATACGCGAACCGAGTCTACGATTTTCTCGCAAATTTGGAGTCGCCTCGCCGCGACGCATATAACGGAAACGATGGAACCATCACGATTGGGCCGGGCTACAACTTGACTAGTGGTCCAGATGAGTTGCGAAGCATCGTTCTGACACAGCTTGGCCTTCTGATCAATGACTATAAATACAGCGGCGCTGTCTCCGTTCGCGTCAAAGAGGCCGGATTTCTCGGTCAACTGATGACTGCGCTAAAAGCGGGACCCAGCCAGCTCAGCCAATTGAATGCCATTATGAAGGCGCGCTATGACGAGGCTGTCAGCAATGAATCCTACAAGGATTACCTCGGTGGCTTGCCGCGTCAGAAGTTTGAATTCTCTGCTGGCGGGGCAGGTGATACCGAGATGCGCGCGGCTATGGCTGAGGGCATAAAGAAGTATGAGAGTCGGCTCTATAAGGCACTCGGTTTTACCGCGGCAACTGCTCCAGACGGGTTCGCGGGCTCGAAGGAAATGGTGGCACTCCTCAGCTTGGTCTATAACGGAATGGGTGCGTTTCCCTCCGGTCTGAAACGAGCTGTCGTTGAGGGCAGGCGCGCTGAGGCATGGTATCTGATTCGGTATGAGTCCAACTACATTGGCAGAAAATACAGTCGGGGCGAGGCGCTTAGCACCACGAAGAACAATAGTGGCAAATCCGAGCAAGATTACTTCAACGATGGCATAGACAAGGGTTGGGCCAAACGGCGCTATGTTGAGTCTGAATATTTCGGCCTGTATGAGCCCGGTACAACCAAGGGCAACATCGGCGAAGACGAGGCGCGAGCGGTCGGTCGTATGTGGACCAAGCATCGCGAACAAATTGCCCAGTACGAAAAGTTGTATGGAATATGGGACGAGCAGCGCGGCACGCGTCTGGATATATACGGCAATACAGCACTAGAGAACGCCCGGGGGCATGTCGCTGCGCTTGAGATCGACGGGTTGGGCTCCAGTGGAGTCGGTTCGATATATGAAGAGCTTTCCTGGTATCGCGACAAGCTGATAGGGCAATATATTACCGACAACGCTGGTATTACGGCCAAACCCACCATTGACGGCGATGTATTAGTGGCCGAAAAGACTGCTACCGGCTCCTATGGTGAATTTGGCAATACCGGGTTCAAAGGGGGCTCACGAAATGATCTGTTGTTGGGGGATGTTGAAGCAGATTGGCTGGAGGCTGGCGGTGGTGATGATGTGCTGGTCGGTGGCGCTGGAAACGATCAACTTTTCGGCGGCGAAGGCAATGACGTCTACATCTTTAAGGCCGACGACGGCCTAGACTTAGTAGTCGACAGTGACGGCCTCGGTCAAATTGTTATCTCCGGACGCGACGCACCGCTGAGTGGCGACGGCGTGAAGTTCCATAGAAATGAAAAGAATCAAGACGAATGGAAAGATGACGACGGCAAAGTCATCTATACCCTGGACGCCAACAAACGCATGACGATCTCCGGCACGGATCTAGGTGCCGGCAAGATCACCATCAACAACTTCGACGTTACCCAGGCTGACGGTTATCTGGGCCTCAAGCTCGATACCAAGCAGGGCGCGGCCTTGGTGCAGGCCGGCAAGGCCAAGACGCTGACCAATGGCGCGAAGAGCTTCTGGAGCGACCTCAACGCGAATATCGACAGCCTGGCCGGCAAAGAATCCAGTCTTAACGAGGGGACCGGCAAGACCTTCATCGTCTATCTCAAGCATAGGGCCAAAGCCGGTGAAACCATCACCCTGGCCCTGGCCCAAGTGGCCGACGAGATCATGACCATCCTGGGCGACAGCAAAGTCCCCGCCGACGGCGCCGTCATCACCCTGACTGAGGGCCAGACCCAGGTGTCCTTCGCGCTGGTCAGCGAGGGCGACATCTCAGCCGACCTCACCGGTGCGCTCAGCGTCAGCTACAACGGCGACGGGCAGACCGCCACCAGCAACAGCTGGGGCCTGACACTCAAGGACGCCGGCGAGACTCAGGAAACACTTGTGGGTGACTACACGGCGCACACCGTGGTCAATGAGGACAAGCCCGACCAGGACGACACCATTTACCGCGAGGGCACGGATGGCACCCCGGTGGCGGTGGTGGAAGAAGGCGCGGACAAGTTCGTCACCGATAGCGAGGGCAATCTGGCGGCCGGCGCGGCAGGTGTGGTGGTGACGGACAACGTGTTCTACGGCACGGTCGAGAACGACCACATCCAGGGTCTGACCGGCAACGACGCCTTGGGCGGCGGCGCCGGCAACGACCGTATTGAAGGCGGCGAGGGCGACGACCTGATCGGCGGCGGTTCGGGCAGCGACAGGATCGAAGGCGGAGCCGGCAACGACTACATCAGCAGCAGCGCTGGCATCGGGGGGTGGTTGCAGCAATACGGGCCCGACGACTCGTGGAGCAGCTGGGGTCTGCCTGAGGGCAAGACGGCCATCACCATGGGGGCCACCTGGGGCATCTATGAAGATGCCAAGGACGAGAACATCTGGAGCGGTATCGGCAACACGCGCACCGAGACGACGGACGGCGACAGCATCGATGCCGGCGCCGGCGACGACTGGGTCATTGCCAGCTGGGGTGATGACCGGGTCGACGGTGGTGATGGCAAGGATGACATCGACGGCCTGGCGGGGGCCGATGTCATCGATGGCGGGGCGGGTGATGACCACTTGTCCGGCGACGGCATCACCAGGGCCGGTTACCTGAACAGCGTGGAAGCGGCCTTGCACGGCGCGGACTTCATCGACGGCGGCCTTGGGGACGACGAGATCCAGGGTGG
>JACCDS010032851.1_pt1 | contig 13058 bp, 16 predicted proteins | sample 7446441 | NCBI WGS metagenome assembly JACCDS01 (sample SAMN15323445, study PRJNA562643) | freshwater metagenome | isolation source: river surface water | place: USA:Blue River Watershed | collected 2017-08-17
GTTTAAGATAAAAAAAATAATACTCGCAAAAATGTATAAGGAAACTTATAAATCAATGCAACAAAAAGAAGCATACATTAAGCAATATAAGAAAAAGGAATTTAAAGTCCATAAGAACTTAAACAATTATTGGCAAAATATTAATAATCAATTGAAAAACCAAATACAAATGATTAATTGAATCGTAATTTATTATCAAAAGCATAATAAACCGCAAGAAAAAACTCACCATTAAATAATAATAGTGCCAATAGTAAAAAAAATAATAGTAAAATGGTTTGAATAATTGTGTTTTTATTTAATCACAAATTTAATTTTCTTTTTAAATCTATAATATCCATTAACATAAATTTAGTTTTTTTATCATCAATTTTTTATTTATTGATACTATTCCATTTTTAAGTTCTATCGATATAATCTTTTTTATTTGATTTATATGGTGTAATTTCAATTACTTGTTATAATGCAGAAGTCATTAAATATAAATTATATTATTAACTATCTTCTAATAATTTATCTAATTTATTAAAAATATTATTCTATAAATCTGTTTAAATAATATCTCTATGAATTAAATTATCGATAAATGATATTTTATTACAGAATATATTCTTTAACTTTTTAAATTCTTCATATTCGTTATTAAATAAGTGTTCTAAGTTAGAATTATCATTTTCCATAGAAACTCCTTCCAGATATTCATTATAGAATTCTCTAACATTTTGTTATAAAGTTCCAGTTTATTCATTATAAATATCAATTAAAAGGTCCATATAAACATTTTGTAAAGATTATTAATTGGTAATATTATCAGTAATAGTTTTTAAAAATAACATAACCGGTTCCTTTTCTTCTGTATATTTAATATATTTTTCAATAGTTTCTTTAATTTTTTTATACATTACTGGTTCTGGGGATAGTTTATTTAATGCTCCTATCATTTTAGCTTTTAATTCTGGCATATCTGTCCTTGATTTCAATGGTATATGTTTTTTAAAATTAGATTAACTGTTAAACCCACTGTTAAGTTTTTATTATGATCCATTTTTTTATCTTTTATCTGTATGGAATTTGGCATATTTTTATTTTTCAATTTATGTCAATTATTATATATATTCATATAATTATTCGTTATACGGATACTGATAATACGATTATAATATAAAAAAATCTTATATAATTGGATTATTATTATGTTCATTTATTTTTTTATCATTTTCATCATCACTTTCATTGTCGCTTTATAATGTAGTGTTTTCAAAACTTTTAATATTAACTTATTAATAATCAACTATTTGATTTTATTAGTTATTAATAAAATAAGAAGATTATTATAAACTTATTAAAGAAGTCATTTTATTATAAAAATATAAAATTTTATATTTTAAAAACTAATTTTTTAAATGTTATTATATAAATAATATATATTTAATCACAATCAATAAATATAAGTATGATAAATAAATCTTCTATAATTTAAAAATTATTAAGTGTATTTATATTAGTATTTGTAATTAACTTTTTATATACTTTAACATTAAAATTAATAAAAATAATGACCCCTAAAACCGATTACACTATTGTCTTATATACTGCTGCTTATTGCCCATATTGTAAAGACTTTAAACCTGTCTGGGAAGAATTTAGTAAAAAAGCAAAAAAAGAAATTAAAGATAAAGAAAAAAGTATTAAAATTTAAACTGTTGAAATTACAAAAGGTAATAATAGACAAAAAGCATTAAATGATGGAGTATCCGGATTTCCAACAGTATTAAAAAAAACTAATAAAACTGGAAAAATATAATCTTTTGAAAAAGAACGAACTGTAACAAACCTTATGAAATTTGCAGGTGTTTGAAAATCATTAACATGTTTTTTATCTTTTTTATCTTTTTTAAATATGTTCATCCATATTATTTTAAATTTTATTAATATTGTTCATAAAATCTGTGCAATTATTTGGAATTTATTAATTAATATTAATTAATAAATTTTAGTTTATATATGATTTTCTTTATTCTAATTTTTTAATTTAATCTTCGATAAAACATAATTCTTAGCATTTTTATTAATACTGATAATATTAATTATCATTGTTATGTTTAATACTAATAGTTTATTATGTTTCATGTAAAATATGATTATTAAAATGTTATTACATATTTGAAAATTATAATAATACTAATTTATTTATTTCATATAATGCAGATTTTTAAATGATTTTATAATCATTAAATATTTGAAATGAATTTGTAGAACCAAATGGTAATTAATATCCATTAATATCTTTCTTCAAAGTATATATAATGAAAGTTAAAATATCTTCAAGACTAATTTTTGATTATTGACAAGTTTCATCATTATATATATAATCATTTAAAAATTATTAACATTTGTGTAAAACTAAATTATTTTGTTCATATGTCATTAACTTTTCTTATATTATATAAGAAATATTGTTTTTTATCGAATTAAATTCAATTTTAACAATATTTTTAAGCGTTTATTCACTTTATGTTTATGACAGACATTCATCAATAACATTTTTTCTCTTATTCTTATTATTATTCTTATTATTCTTATTCTTGGTATTATTCTTGGTATTCATTTTGTTATTATTCTTGGTATTCATTTTGTTATTATTATTCTTATAATAATACAAAAAAATAATTTAAATTATTGTATATTTAATATTAATAATATATAGTTAATTAAAAATATCTATATATAAATTTCAATTTTTTATAAATATTATGTTTATATTTTTTATATAATTATATATTTAGTTAATTTCAATTTTAATCATTTTTTAATAAATTTTTAATAAAGTTTAATAAATATATATGAAATTAAAGGAAATACAAACATACCATATAAAGTATCCATTACCGCAACATCAAGTTAATATTTTTTAATCAAGAAATAATTTGTAAAATTAAATATAGCATAACTCGTTAAACCAAATATTGATGCCATAAAAATCATTTTATTCATATTTAATGTTTTACCGCTACTTTATTTTAAAAATGGTTTTACAACTAAATACCATAATCCAATACCACCAAATAACCAGACAAGTGCTCCAAAATACCATTCTTTTTCACGCATATAAAATTTATCAACTCCATTTATTTTATTGAACATGTTTTGATAAATTTTTCCAGAAAATGGAAACCACAGATACATATCAATTGCAGAATACATTATAGCAAGTATTAAAAAATATTAAATGTCTTTTAATTCAAAAAATGTTGTCATTCTAATATTATATTTTATATATATTTTATATATGTATTATAAATTTAAAAAATAAGAATATTATTGTAATTTTTAATATATATTTTTATTATTATATTTAAATTATATACAATGAATACATTTAATAATTTATAGATATTTCGTTAAAAAAAATTAGACTTTTTTTAATTGTAAAAAAATGTAAATTAAAAAGCAATTATAAGACTAAATAATTTTTAAAAAATTCTTGAAAAAATACATACCAAAATGACCGAATTATCGAAAGAAGGTAAAACACGAATGTAATATAAAATACCACCTTTATAATTTGGATAACCAGTATATAATTAAAATGAATTATTACAATATCTTTTTTATTAATTAACTTAGAATGGTTTTTTGGTATATATTAGAAATAACACAGTATTATATATATCATGGAATTTATAAGAAATAAATTATTATTTAGAATTTTAGAAATAAAAAAAACATCAAGAAGAATAATTAAAGAAAGCATAATAAAATTAAAACAATTAAAGAAAATTAATTACAAATATGTAAAATGCAAATGATATATATGATAATAATACAAAAATTATAACACAAAATGCCTCATTAAATTAACCTTAAACTTATTAATAATAATTATAAGATATGCGTTCTACACCAAATTAATCCGAATTTACATTTAATACAATAGGTTAATAATATAATAATAATTAGAAACCATTATAAGATCCAAATAAGTTTTTTGAACTCAATACTAAAATATTATAATAAAATTTAGAATAATCATTATAAAATCCATTATAATAATAAAATAATATAAATGAATTAGATACTATGTTATTCAATAATTATAAAAACAACTAAGATACTAAATAAATAACAAATTCATTATAATAAATGTAATTAGAATCATAATTAAACTAATAAAAATTTTTATAAAACTTATAATAATTTAAAAATTCCTGAATTTTTTTGTCAATAATTTTTAATATTATATTATAATATTTAATTATATTATTCTTTAAATTTTTTTTATAAATCTTAATTCATAGTTTAATTATAATGTTAAATAATTTTAATAATTTGTTTTAATTCAAAATTTTAATATTATATGTAAAAATCTGATTCTATAAATTATCTAAATGTTAAGTTATTATTTTATTATTTTTATTTTATAAAATTTTATCTATTAATTTCTTTAATACATTCATACATAATGTGTTAATTGAGTGAATTTTCAAAAGTTAATTCATAAAATTTTTAAAATACTAATTACTATTTTTTTTCTAATATTTATTCTTAATTATTGATATAAATATTTTTATTTTTAATATTTTAATTATTATTAAATAAATATTAAGATAATTTACTGAATGATTATTTTACAATGTTTTTTATATTATATGATTTATATTATGAAACACTATATGCTACTGACAATTAATCATTGAAATTGTTTTTATTATTAGTATTATATAATGTTGGGTCACTGATAGATTTAAAATCAGTCTATACAACCGATTCATTTATTGTTTAAAGTTTTTTGTTCATTATGTGTAATGATGTTGATACTATTATCCAAATAATTATATAATAATGGTTCTAAAAGTTAAATATTGTTACTATTTTTTATATCAATGTCAAAGTCTTTAAATTCCTTATAAAATTATTTTTTACTTTCTATTAAAATTTAATATACAAAATCTGTTTTTATATTAAATTATAAAGAAATTTAATCATAATACATTTATAAAAAGTTAATAGAAGTTTATTAAAACATTTTTAATTGTAATTATATTTATATAATTTTCAATTTTTATATTTATGTAAATAATAAAAATAATAAAAAAAACATATTATTTTTCATTTTGCCAATAATTTTCCAAGTTATACTAATTTATCCAAAATGTATAATACAAATATTCCAAATGAAATATGCATAAAAATATTTGCCATTTATACATCTCTTTAAAAACTTTCCATACTAAATCCTTCAAGATTTTATTTAGATGGTCTTTCTTATTCATTTAAAATACGAAGGGGTTTTTTTGTTTCACCATCTGGAAGTTTATTTATACTTGAATAATTGTAGATATTTGGTTCAGCAAAAATTTTATCTCGATATTATTATTATTCTTATGTTTATGGACTAATCATTGCTTATGCATCACTATATGGATTAAATGTACCACCATTTGCGCTTGTGTAAGCGTATTCATTATCCCATGGATTTGTGAAATCTTTGGATCTTTAATATAAATCTTTGCTAATTTAAAACTTTTCTTTTAATGGAATATCTTGATTATTTTAACTTTTTTTGTTTTATTTTTTATTATTATAAAAATTTTCTTATAAATATTCCTCTTCTGTCATTTATTATCCATTTTCACTATATACATTATATTATGGAGTAGATGGGTCAGTAATAATATGTTTTTTATTTGATGCTTTTTTTGCATTTTACTTAAAAGGTGTTCCATATGCTTCATCTAATAAAGCATAATTAAAATTTGTATATAAACTCATATTAATTATAAATATTATTTTAATATAAATTTATATAATTAATATATTTATTATTCAATAATATATTAAAAAAATTTTAGAATAAATCATAAAATCATTTCTTTGAGGTCTTTTTAGTCTTCTTAACTGGTGCCTTTTTCTTTGGTGCTACTTTTTTCTTTGGTGCTACTTTTTTAGGACCGGTGGTCAATTTTTCAAAAGCAGAAGTAATTTTTTTAAGAGCTTGTTTAAGTGTTGGATCCATTTTACTATTTTATTATAAGTAAATAAAAAAAATAATAATTAAATATCTATATATATAAAATAAATATGACAAAAGGAAAAGATATTGATATAATAGAGTTAGTAAATAATTTTTCTTCAAATGTAAATAAATTAATATAACAAAAAACAAATATTAAAAATTTTAGTAAATTAGAAAAAAATATATAATTATATGTTTTTGTGAAATATTTGATTTATGCAATTTTAATCGGGATTAATGTTATATATGCTTTTGATGAAAAATTACCTTTACCTCAATCCGTATTAAAACTTTATGGTGATAATTTTTATAGGTTTTTATTGTATATATTAATATTAATTTGTTTAAAATATGATTTAGTTATAGCATTATTGATAACAATTTTAACAGTATCGATACATTTTGATTACATTAATTTAATTAATGTATAAAAATGATTAAATGATTATAAAAAAAAAGTTATAAATTTTTAATATTATAATATTTTATATAATGTTAATAAAATAATAACATTATGGTTTAAGTTGAAAAATATTTAAATACTTTAAATAACAATCCAATTCTTTTAGTAATTGGTATTTTGTTTGTAAATATTACTTCTAATTATATTTTTGGATAAATTACACCAGCATAAGAATATATTTTAACTAATAATTATGTTAAAATTTTATCACTTGTTTTGATTGTTTTTGTATATACTAAAAATCTAATAAAATCTATAAATTTTACAATGATTATTATATTAATATTTTATTTATTTAATGAAAATTTTAAATATAATATTTTACCAAATTTTGTAAAAAAATAAGCACTTACACTTGCTGCCGAGTAAATTGATAATGAAAAAATTGTTAAAGCGGAAAAAATTATAAAAACAGTATAAAAAGTTCATTAAAATAATATCTAAAATGATATTGTTGAAAATATAAAATATGATAATTATGAAAAAGTTAAAAGTTCTGACATAAAAATTGAACCTAAATGAAAATAAATAATTATAATAATAATATATATATTGAATTAAAAAATTTTATTATATAAATTAAAATAAATTTTTATTATTAATATGTTTGGTTATTCAAATAAAAAATTGGAAGATTAAATAACAAAAACTTAAACCGGTATTAGTATTGTCGCATAATAAATAGATAATATTAAAAACGAAATAGCGGATGATCAATAACTTTTATAAAACACAAGAAATGACACTGGTGCAAACAAATAAAACATAACTATCTAAAAAAAAATAATTGATAGTCATGGTAATATGTTAGTTTCACATGGTAATAAATTATCATTATAGGATGAATGGAATAAAAACACTTTAAACAGAATGACATCAACAATAGATAATTTATAGAAAAATATGAATGAAAAAGAATAAAGAAGTATTGACCGTTATAACAATTAAGAATAAATATTATAAAATGTTTCTAAATTATCAGATATTAATTAAAAAACATAAAAAGAATTTTAAAATAGTTATAATTAACAATATGAGCGTTTAATTAAAGATTTGGCATAATCACAAGGTTAATTGAATAGTATTTCGGAATAAATTAAATAAGTTGCATAAACACATGATTTAACAAAAGACGCACTTAATAAAAATATTAGAACTAAAATATCTGAAACCGCATTTAATACAACTGTTAAATCAATAGAAGACAGGATTTAGGCGATTAATAATAGTTTAACTAATGTTATTGATATTAATAGAAAAATTTAAGAAACTGCCAATTCTACAAAGAGTGTGTCAAGTAAAGAAGAAATTGATTAAATGGTTAAATTAAGCAATGACTAAATTAACTAATAAATAAACGCTATTCGAAAAGAAAGCATTAGTCTTGCTGCTTTATAATCTGACCCAAGTGTTAAAAGTGCCATTATGAATATTTCTAAATAAGTTAGTGGAGTATAAAACGGTTTAGAAATTAATATGAAAAACGCTATTGTTTTAGGTAAAGGTATAGATAAATCTAAAAATGGTGACGGTGGAACAATTGCTTACTAAAAATTTAGTGATGGTCTTGATATTGTTGGTGCCGGAATTGACTCAAAAATAAGAAAAATTACTTTATTTGGTGAAGGGGGTATTGATGTAAAAGGAAATATTAATATTGGTGATTATAACCGTATTAATTATGGAAGTGGTTTTATTGGAACAAATCCAAGTGTTGGAAATTTGGAAATTACAGGAGTATATGATTCATAAAATAAATAACGGGGTATATATCTTGACGCAAATAACATTAAAACATAAAATGAAACAATTATGAATGTTGGTTAAAAAATTATTTCACAAGATATAGAAGCATAAAGAAATATGTTTATTGGAAATGTAAATGTTTTATCTGAAATTTAAAAACTGTAAAAATAATCAGAATAATAATAAAAAAATATTTCAGCAATACAATAATCACTATCTTCATCTTAAAAATAATCATAAGAACAATCTTAAAAATAATCACAAGAACAATAAAAAATATATTCTATTGTATAATAACAAGTAGCTTTGACTTAAAAACGACAATAAGAATAACAAGAATAATAAAAATTACAAGAAGAATAATAAAAAAAAGTTTAGTCAATAGTTTCAAATTTATCATCTAATAAAAATAGCAACAATGAATAATAATAATATAAAGATTTATAAAAAAAATATCCAAAGTGTGATTTCAAAAAATGTAACAATAAATTATAAGAATAGAAAAATAAAAATTTGAAATACGAATCATCTGATAAAAATTTTAAAGCAGAATGTGGTGATTGTCCTTCTATTAAATGGCCAAACTTGCATTAAATACCAAGTGAAAGTTTTACAGGTGAAATGCCTGAACATTAATATTAAGAATTGACAGAATAATACGACATTAGAGATTAAGCGTATTTTTAAATTTAAAAAGCGATGCACGATAATATTAAACAAGAATAAAACGATAAAATTTTATTTTAAAGAATTTAATAAATTTAATGTTAAAAATGAAAAAATTGAAAAGTTTATAATATAAAAGATATTATACATATATTGATTATAATTATAATTTCAATTACTATTTTATATACAAATATTGAAACAATGGAAGAATTTTATAAAAAATAATCAACTCCATTAATTAATTATATGGAACAAAGATATAAAGAATTTGAAAAAAATCCCCCAAAATACGAAGAAGAAAGTTATAATAAAGTGGTTTATATAATTACATTATCGTCTGCTATACATTTTATAAGACTTAAAAAATTTAGAATAAAAGAATTAAAATGTTTATTGGATTTAGTAAGTGTAAATATTAATTTATTTCACTCAGAAATCATATAAGCGTTATTATAGGATTTGGAATATATATTATTTAAACCATAATTTGAAAAATTAAAAAAATATATATTAGGAGAAAATAATATTAAATAATGCTATTAATCTTTTTTATAATATTAAAATATATTAAAATCTTTGAAATCAGAAAAAGAAAAAAAAGAATTAAGAAAACAAATTGGTATAAAGAAATTTTATTCTGAATATGAATATTTAAAAAATTATAAAAATAATAATAAAAATTATTTAGAATGATTTAAAATTTTTTTTAGTTTATTTTTACTATTCATAAAATTAAAAATAATCATATAATAATCACATAATAATCATATAATAATCACATAATAATCACATAATAATTGAAATAATAATTGAAATTACAAATGTGGTAATAATAAATTATTTTTTAATTGATGAGTTAATTTCTTCTGTTTCAGGTTCATTGTCTAAATCGATTCCTCTATCTTATTGTGGTGTAGGTACCATTGCTGGTTCCATACTTACAGGAGAAGGAATTTCAAATTCACCAATATCAATTGATCTTGGTTCAAATGCTAATTCTGGAACTGGTGCAGGAACGGGAGTTGATGCGGGAACAGGAGCAAAAGCAGGAACAGGACTTAAAACATTGATAGGTGATGGTGCTTATATTGGGTTTAATAAGTTTCTCAATGATAATGGAGGAGGTTCTTATTCAAATATAATTTCATTGGGTGTTGCATTATTTACTAAATTAAATGGCACACACTCTACGCGACATTCTACATTATATCCATAATCAGAATTTACATCACTATATAAAATAAATGGCATAAGAAATGCACAATATTAATTGTTTCCACAACCTTATGGTTATACTTTGGAAGATAATGTGGTTAAAATTGGAAATTCCAAATCTTATTACGATTCCATATCTTCAATCATTTCCGCACAACTTTTAAATTCTTCTACAACAAAATGTTTATAGAATTCGGTTAAAAATGTTCCTTAAAAGTCGTATTATTCTCCAACATCAATTATAACTTAATTCAACATAAAGTTGCATTATTAAGTCAAATCAATTTCACTGCCTCCTGGCAATTAAACAGGGACTCCATTTGTGATTCCTGCAAAGTTAATCATTGTGATTAAAGTAGGAGCAATCTTAAATAAATTCATTTTTGTTTTGTTGTTTATTTGAATTATCAAATTTATATTATATGATATAAAATTATTATTGTTAAATTAACAAATTATAAATTATATTATAGATATTATTTTTGATATATTAATTTCAATTTTTGTTTTATTAAAAATGAGTTATTATTTTTTACATAACTATAAATAAAAAAATGTAAAAATAATAAAAATAATAAGTTTAATAATTATATTTACAAGCGCTTAATTCGATATATCAAAAACAAGTTTAATCTGTAAAAAATATTATATCAAAAAAAGACAAAGAACATAAAACATAAAAACTATACAATAATTTAAGAAATATAAATTTAAGTTAAATCGAAATCATATCTTAGGTTAATCTTTTAGATTTTCTAAAATAATTTGATTATTATAGACCAGAAGTAGATTGGAATAAATCAAATGAATGGCTTTCTAATTTTGATATTGACAATGTTTTAAAACAAATACAACCACATAAGTATAAATTTTTGGGTGTTTTTGCTTCAAATTATAATCTAAGATTTAATGAATAAAATACAAAAACTGGTAAAGTATATAAAAAATGTATTTATGAAGAAATATGCAATATAGATTTCAATACTCTTTTTGAATAAGGATATGAAAAATTTGGTATTGTATTTAATTTGTCTAAATTTGGAACATCTGGATCACATTGGGTTAGTGTATTTGGAACATTATGTAATAAAGAAAAAACTCTTAATATATATTATTATGACAGTAATGGTTAAAGTCCCGAAGGAGATATTAAAAAATTCTTAAACTAAATGGCAAATATTAGTACTAAAAAAATTAAAAATATTAAAAAAATAAATATTGTTAATAATCCAATATAACATTAAACAATATCTAATAGTGAATGTGGAATGTTTAGTATATTTTTTATAGTAATGATGTTAATATAATAATGTGATTGTTATATGTGTTTTAAATAATTTGTTAATTCTAAACTCAATGATATTGATGTATATCATATGCGATGGATATTTTTCAATATCTCAAAAAAACCATTTGAGAACATAAATTATTTAAAACATATATGAAATTACCCATATTTTATAATAGTAATTTCAAAATAAAAAAAATTATGAAAATAAACCAATATACCCATTTTTAGTATTAATAGCATATTATAATGGCATTAAAAAACCTTTAAAAGTTGTATTTTAAAATAAGTTTGAATTTTTTTATTGTTTATTATTAAAACAAATATAATAATATGTTTATGTTGTTGGACATATCATTGAGAATTTTAATCATTTTTATGTCACTAATGATGTTTTTAGGAAGTTTTTCAGGATTATTTAAATTATATGGTACAGATTTACATCCAATATTTGCATTTTATGGAATATTTACCGGAATAATTATGATGTATGGTGCATTTTCATTTAATACTTTATAACTTTTATCTGTTTTTGATATTTTTGGTGTATTAAAAACAGAACAATATAAAAATAAAAAACATATTAAGAAATGATTACTACATCATTTAAAATAATTTTAAGTTCTGTATGTATATTCTTTTCATATTTGATATTTTTTATATTATTATAATAAATAATAATGTTTAAAATTAAACACGATATTATTGATAGTTTTGAAGATTTGTTTTTTAGTATTGTTTATGATTATAAATAAGAACTCAAAGATATTATTAAAAGTTCTTCAAAATTTTGGACATTTTTGAAAAAAAATTATGAAAATAAACCAATATACCCATTTTTAGTATTAATAGCATATTATAATGGCATTAAAAAACCTTCAAAAGTTGTATTGTAAAAAGCATATTCAATGTTAAAAAAATATTAAAAAAATAATACTATTGAAAAATTTTATAGTAAATATGGAAATGAATAATAAAAAGAAACAATATAATAATTACAATGGTTTGAAAAATAACTTTAATCTAAATGAAATAATTTTAATGGATTTTTTTTCATACTTTACTTGTAATTTAAAGCATTAATACCAAATAATTCATGTCATCGTCTGATGCTGCCCGGGTTCTTGTTTATTCTGATAATAAATTTCCTTAAAAATCTCTTAATGATATATCAAATCTGGTAATTCTATCAATTGGTGTTGAATAATCAGTAACAATTTTAAAATTATGAGGTATAAAATTTTTAGCTTCATAACCAACATTTTTATCAGATGGAAACACTTCATAGTTCATTTTATCGGTATTTGTTATATATGGTGCTTTTGTTGAATGATAATTTGTTGGATAAATTATAGATGTTTCTAATGGTAATATTGCAAAAGGTTTTTACATTATTGGTTTATTTGGAATTGGTGGATCTAATGAACCCAAAAAATCTTCTACATAAGTTGTTTTTGTTCCATCGTAATTATTAACTATTCTTCCATAATCTGATAAATACAAATTTACATATGGATTAGCATACCCCGTTTCTGTATCAAAAAATCTCAAATAATAATATATCAATTCCATTCTGACAACATTGTATAATGGTTCAATATTTACTTTTAAATTATCAAAATGTTAAATTGAAGATTTTACAGAAGTTTATGATGTATCTA
>JACCDS012439498.1_pt1 | contig 13055 bp, 1 predicted proteins | sample 7446441 | NCBI WGS metagenome assembly JACCDS01 (sample SAMN15323445, study PRJNA562643) | freshwater metagenome | isolation source: river surface water | place: USA:Blue River Watershed | collected 2017-08-17
AATTGGCGGAAACTTAACTCCGGTGCCAGCCTGGCCCGAAATACCAGAGTATTGACGAAAAAGCCGATCAAGCCTTCGGTCTGGCGCGCAGTACGACCTGCAATCGGCGAACCCACCACCACTTCGTCTTGCAGACTCCAGCGCGAGAGCAGCAACTGGAATGACGCCAGCAACAACATGAACAGGGTTGCCCCTTCGGCGTGAGCAAATGCCGCCAGCTCTCTGGACAAGGCAGGTGGCAAGCTCACTGGCAAACGGCGTCCCTTGAAGCTCTGTACCGCCGGGCGTGGTCGATCGGTGGGTAATTCGAGTGCGGCGGGTGCCCCTGTCAAATGATCTTTCCAGTAATTGATCTGGCGCTCCAGGACTTCGCCTTGCAACCAGTCACGCTGCCACAAAGCATAGTCAGCATACTGGATCGGCAATTCGGCCAGGGGGGATGGCCGCCCGGCCGCAAAAGCGTTGTACAGTGCCTGTAATTCATGCGTCAATACAGCACGTAAGGACCAGCCATCACAAATGGCATGGTGCATGGTAATGACCAGCACATACTCTTCAGCGCCGAGCCGGAACAGGGCAGCCCGGAACAAGGGCCCACGGCCCAGATTGAAGGGGCGCTGGCGTTCTTCCCGCACCAGGATTTCGACCTGGGTCTGGCGCTGTACCCCGGTCAGGGCTGAAAGATCTATCACGTCGAGCAAGAATGGCCGGAGCGGATCAATCACTTGCACACCCTGGCCCTGATCGGTTTCAAAATGGGTGCGCAGGGTTTCGTGACGACGTATCAATTCGGTAAAGCTACGCTCCAGCGCAGCCACTTCGAGCGAACCCTGTATGCCGAAAGAGAGTACTTCGTGATAGGCATGACCGAGCTCTTCCAATTGTTCCAGGAACCACAGGCGCTCCTGGGCAAAGGACAGCGGTGAACGATCATCGCGTAATCGGGCCAACAAGGGCGGCAGCACCAGTCCCTGGCCTTCGAGTCGAATGTTTTCGATGCGGTGCGCCAGCGCTTCCACGGTGGGGGCTTCAAAAACGATACGCAACGGCAATTCCACCCCGAAACTGTCGCGAATACGGGCAATCACCCGCGCTGCCATCAAGGAATGGCCGCCCAGTTCGAAGAAGTTAGCGTGAATGCCCACCGTTTCGACTTCCAGTACTTCACTCCAGATCAGAGCCAGCGTTTCTTCCATCGGTGTGCGTGGTGCCACGAAATGGCTGCCATCGAGCTGCGCTTCGGGCGCAGGCAAGGCCTTACGGTCAATTTTTCCGTTCGGAGTCAGTGGCATGACATCAAGCATGACAAAAATTGCCGGCACCATATAGTCAGGCAAGCTGTGCGACAAATGTTCACGCAATTGGGCTGATTCTATCTCACCCACCACATAGCCGACCAAACGCGTGCCGCCGTTACCGTCATCGAGTGCCAATACCACGACCTGATCAACCAGAGCATGGGTACGCAAGGCGGCTTCGATTTCGCCCAGCTCAATCCGGAACCCACGTACCTTGACCTGAGAATCAGAGCGTCCGACATATTCCAGTACGCCGCCTGGCAAATAACGCGCCAAATCACCGGTACCATACAACCGGCTACCGGCAGCGCCGAATGGATTGGCGACGAAGCGCTCGGCAGTCAAGCCACCACGATGCAAATACGCCCGTGCCAGGCCAACCCCGCCAACATACAGTTGGCCGATCACGCCGTGCGGCACCACTTGCATTGAATCGTCCAGCAAATAGGTTTGCATGTTTGGAATCGGCCGACCAATGGGCACCACACCGCGTTCCTCTCCGCTGGCCAGATACCAGGTCGCATCGGCCGCCACTTCCGTGGAGCCATACAAGTTAACGAAACGACAGTTTGGCATGGCTTCCTGTAATTGCTGCATGACTTCGCCACTCAGTGCCTCACCTGAGAGTGTCCATTGACGCAAATGAACCAGCATCTGTGCCACGCCTGGCAAATTCAGCATGGCTTGCGCCAGGGACGGGACGGTGACCAGGCGGGTAACCGTATGAGTCGAAAGCAAAGCCGCCAAAGCCTGCGGACTGCGCGCCGTTTCATCAGATGCCACCACCAGTTTTTGGCCCCGGCTAAGTGGCCCCAACAATTCCTGCACCGAATCGACAAAACCAATTGAGGTTTTTTGACAAAACACATCATCATCACTTAACCGGGCAATCGCCGCTTCCGAGGCAATCCGGTTCACCATACCGGTATGCGGTGCCGCCACGGCCTTGGGTTTGCCGGTAGAACCGGAGGTGTAAATCACATAAGCCATGTTTTGCGCTTGTACCACGCCACGCAGTGCGGTCGTTGGTTGCTGCGCAATGACTGGCCAGTCCTGGTCGATCAACACCATTTGCTTGCCATGTGCTGGCAAACGCCCGGCTACCCGTGCTTGCTTGAGCACCACGCTGACACCGGAATCTTCCAGCATGTAACCGAGCCGCTCTTGTGGATAATTCGGATCCAGCGGCACATAGGCACCACCCGCTTTCAGGATGCCCAGCACCCCGAGTGCCAATTCCAGCGAACGCTCCATACACAGCCCAACCAACACTTCCGGGCCCACGCCAAGGGTGCGCAAATGATGAGCCAGCTGATTGCTGCGTGCATCCAGTTCGGCATAACTGAGTTGTTGGTTTTCATAATCCAAGGCCACTGCCGCCGGGCAACGGGCTGTCTGCTGCTCAAACAATTCATGCAGGCAACTCTGCTGTGGGAAAGCTTGTTCGGTCTGGTTGTACTCACGCAAAATCTGCTCACGCTCGGCGCTACCCAGCATCGGCAAGGTACCGACACTGCACTCCGGATTGGCCACAATTGCGCTCAGCAAGGTTTCATAATGCGCTGCCATGCGCAAAATGGTGGTGTGATCAAACAAATCACTGGCATACTCGATATTGCCCTTCAGGCCATCCGGGGTTTCAACCAGTTCCAGGAACAAATCGAATTTGGCCGCAGCCTGACCGCCGGAAAGGGGACGCACTGCAATCGCCTCCAGAGCCAGCGGCTGATGTGGCACGTTTTGCAAGGCGAACATGACCTGGAAAATCGGTTGCCGACTCAAGTCACGCACTGGCTGCAATTCTTGCACCAACTTCTCAAAGGGTAAATCCTGATGGGCGTAGCTGGCCAAGGCGCTTTCGCGAACCTGTGCCAAAAACTCAAGGAAGCTGGACTGCGACGATATTTGCGCCCGAAATACCAGCGTATTGACAAAAAAGCCAATCAAGCCTTCGGTTTGACGTTCGGTACGACCAGCAATGGGTGAACCTACCACTACATCATTTTGTCCGCTCCAGCGTGCCAGCAATAACTGAAATGCGCCGAGCAAGACCATGAACGGGGTGGCACCGGCGCGCCGCGCCAACGCTGCCACGTCTTTCATCAGTGGCAGTGGCAAGGCCAGGGGATGCCAACCGCCGTTATAGCTGGGCACGGCCGGCCTTGGACGATCAGTGGGCAATTCCAGTGCCGCTGGCGCGCCCTGCAAGGCGGTGCGCCAATAAGCCAGTTGATGCGCCAGTGCTGCGCCTTTCAGCCAGTCACGTTGCCACAGTGCATAATCGGCATAGCGTACCGGCAAGGGGGCCAGGCCAGAAGCTTGCGCGTTCAGATGGGCACGGTACAGGCTGCCAAGCTCATCGAGCAAAACCCCCATGGACCAACCGTCGGACACGATGTGATGCATGGTCACCACCAGAATATGGTGTTGTGGCGTCATACGTAACAAAGCCACCCGGAACAAGGGCCCACGCCCCAGATTGAAGGGACGCCACAGCTCATCACGCAAGGTCTGGCGCATCTGGGCCTCTTGCCCTTCACCAGAAAAACCACTCAGGTCAAACTGATTCAGGCGGAATGTTTCGGCCTGATCAATGACCTGATAATTGTCATTGCCCACGCTTTCGAAATGCGTGCGCAAGCTCTCATGACGCTCAATCAGGTCTGCAAAACTGCGCTCCAGAGCCGCAATCTCCAGTTCGCCTTCCAGGTGATAAGCCGCAGGCACGTGGTAGGCCGAACTCAATTCTTCCAATTGCTCCAGGAACCACAGGCGCTCCTGAGCGAACGACATTTGCACCCGGTTGCCACTGGCCTGAGCCACCAGGGGCGGCAATACCAGCCCTTGCCCTTCCCGGCGTAACAGATCGATGCGATGCACCAGGGATTCAATGGTGGCCGCTTCAAACACCATCCGCAACGGCAATTCAACGCCAAAACTGTTGCGAATACGTGCCACCACCCGGGTTGCCATCAGCGAGTGGCCACCGAGCGAAAAGAAATTATCATGAATCCCGACCCGCACCAGGCGCAGCACATCACACCAGATAGCGGCCAGGGTTTGCTCGTCCGAGGTACGAGGCGCGACATATTCGGCACCTTCGACCCGGCCCTCGGGCGTTGGCAACGCCTTACGATCAATTTTGCCATTCGGTGTGAGTGGCATGGCATCGAGCAGCATAAATACCGATGGCACCATGTAACCGGGCAATTGTTGTTGCAACTGTTGCTTCAACTGTTGCCCCAGACTGGCCTTGTCCGGCGTATCCAGCGCTACCACATAGGCCACCAGACGCTTCCCGCCGGCACCATCATCGAGTGCCAGCACCAGCACCTGTTCTACCCCGGCATGACTGCGCACGGCAACCTCAATTTCGCCCAGTTCAATCCGGAAACCGCGAATTTTGACCTGGAAATCCGCCCGCCCGACAAATTCCAGCACGCCTTGCGGCAAAAATCGAACCAGATCGCCGGTGCGATAAAGGCGACTGCCCGGTGCATCATACGGGTTGGCGACGAAGCGATCGGCCGTCATGCCACCGCGTTTCAAATAACCATGTGCTAGGCCAGCCCCACCCAGGTACAACTCACCCACGACACCTGCCGGCACCAGCGCCATAGCGCTATCGAGCACATAACAAGTGCCATTGGCCAACGAGCGTCCGATTGGCACGGTATACGCATGGTCGGGCAGTTGACTTACCTCATGCCAACAGCTGAAAGTAGTGACTTCAGTCGGGCCATAGACATGTAACAGGCGCTGCGGTGGCCGGTCAGCCAAAACCGTGCGCACCATGGCAACGTCCACGGCTTCGCCACCAAACAACAACTCACGCAGGCCGGCAAAGGCTCCTGGCGCATCTTGCGCCACCCGGTTAAACAATGCCGTGGTCATAAAGGTGGTGCAAATATGGTAATCGCTCAAGGCCTTTGCAAAATTGACGGGCGAAAGAACGGTATCGCGATCCAGCACGACGACCGTCGCGCCATTGACCAGTGCACCCCAAATTTCAAAAGTGGTGGCGTCAAACGCCGGACTGGCCAGATGCGCAATGCGGTCGCCAGCCTGAATGTTGACATAGTCGGTGTCCAGTACCAGCCGCGCCACAGCAAGGTGCGGCACCACGGTGCCTTTGGGGGTACCAGTCGAGCCGGAAGTATAGATGATGTATGCCGGTGCCTGAGAAGTCAGCTCGCTCCCGGCCAGTGCTAACGCAGTACTGTTTTCCTGTGGCGATTCGGCCAGGCTTTGCGCATCAAGTAAGGTCAAACCTTTCACTGCCACCCCACCTGGTGCCAGCACCAGCAAGCTGGCGCCCGCATCAGCGGCCATGAAATCCAGGCGCTCAGGCGGATAGGCCGGATCAAGTGGCAAATAGGCGGCACCGGCCTTTACAATACCCAGCATGCCAGCCACCATTGCCGCACAACGCAAGCCCGAAAGCCCCACTGCCGCGCCGGTTTTCAGCCCCATGGTTTGCAGTGCATTGGCAATGCGGCTACTCCATGCGTCCAGTTCGGCATAGCTATATTCGCGTTGCGCATGAATCAGTGCCGTGGCATCCGGCCTGGTTGCCACTTGCCGGGCAAATAATTCATGCAAACAGACCTGATCGGGGAACGCGGATGGAACCGGATTCCACTGCCCCAGCAACTGCTCGCGCTCTTGTGCGCACAGCATCGGTAATGCCCCGATCGGGCAATCGGGAGTGGCCACCACCGCCATCAGCAGGTTTTCAAAATGCCCGGCCATACGCGCAATGGTGCTGTGATCAAACAAGTCGCTGGCATATTCGAGGAAGCCCTGCACCCCGTCCGGGGTTTCCACCATCTGCAAGAACAAGTCAAATTTGGCGGTAGTCTGCTCGCCATATAGGGCGCTCACCTCCAGTCCATCCAGACTTAATAATTGCTCAGGCACGTTTTGCAAGGCAAACGTCACCTGAAACACCGGCTGACGGCTCAAATCACGGACTGGTTGCAGTTCCTGTACCAGCCGCTCAAACGGCAAATCCTGATGGGCGTAACTACCCAGTGCGGTTTCCTTTACCCGCGCCAACAACTCACGAAAACCTGGGTTACCGGACAAACGGGTGCGGTAGGCCAGCATATTGACGAAAAAGCCGATCAGACCTTCGGTTTGTCTGGCAGTCCGGCCGGCAATGGGCGAACCCACCACCACGTCGTCCTGGCCGCTCCAGCGCGACAACAGCACCTGGAATGTGGCCAGCAATATCATGTATTTGGTAGCGCCTTCGGTGCGGGCCAGGTTGGCCAGTTGTTCCGATAGCGCCAGCGACAAATGTATCGGGAAGCGCCGTCCCCGGAAACTTTGGCGGGTCGGCCTTGGCCGGTCCAGTGGCAGTTCCAATGCCGCTGGTGCGCCCTGCAACTGTGCCTTCCAGTAGGCTAACTGATGTTCCAACACTGCACCTTGCAACCATTCACGCTGCCACAGCGCATAATCGGCATATTGCACCGACAATTCGCCCAGTCGTGAAGGCCGCCCGTTCACAAATGCGCCATACAGGGCCTGTAATTCACGCGTCAGTACGACGCGCAAGGACCAGCCGTCAGAAATAATGTGGTGCATCGTCATCAGCAAGACATTCGTTTGCTGATCAATCCGCAGTAGCGTCGCCCGGAACAGTGGGCCACGAGCCAGATCGAATGGGCGCAGCATTTCTTCCTGAGCCAGACGTTCAACCTGCGCTTCACGTTGTGCCGGATCGAATGTGGAAAGATCGACCACATCAATGAAGACATGACGATCCGGGCCGACCACCTGCATGCCTTCTCCATCCATTGATTCCAGATGGGTGCGCAGGGTTTCATGGCGCCGCGCCAACTCGGTAAAACTACGTTCCAACGCCACGACTTCAAGGGTGCCGCTTAAACGGAACGCCAGCGATTCATTATAGGTCGCGCCCAGGGTTTCAAGTTGTTCCAGAAACCACAGGCGTTCCTGGGCAAATGACAGCGGCGAGCGGTCACCACGCTCTCGTGCCTCCAGCGGCACCAGTACCAAGCCCGGCCCTTCCTGAGTGCGGGTTTCGATGTGTTGGGCCAGCAACTCCACCGTCACTGCTTCAAACATGGTGCGTAAGGGCAGTTCAACCGAAAAACTGTCGCGGATGCGCGCAATCACCCGCGAGGCCATCAGGGAATGGCCACCCAACTCAAAGAAGTTATCGTGGATGCCAACCTGTTCCACTTCCAGTACTTCAGCCCAGATTGTAGTCAGCGCTTCTTCCATTGGGGTCGAAGGAGCCATATACGCCATTTTATCGCTACGCCCTTCCGGCACCGTTAATGCTTTGCGATCAACTTTTCCGTTCGGGCTCAAAGGCAGGGCATCGAGCACGACCAGGGTCGCCGGTACCATGTAGTCGGGCAGGCTGTGTAGCAAATGGGAGCGCAAGCCCGACGTGTCGGCAATCCCGACCACCCAGGCCACCAGGCGTTTGCCGCCATCATGCTCATCGAGTGCCAGCACCACCGCCTGGGTGACTTCCGGGTGGCTACGCAAGGCCGCTTCAATTTCCCCCAGTTCAATCCGGAAGCCACGGATTTTGACCTGAGAATCGGCGCGCCCGATAAATTCGAGCGCACCATCCGGATGAAAACGCGCCAAATCACCCGTGCGATACAGGCGACTACCAGGGGTGCCGGACAAGCCACCGAACGGGCTGGCAACGAAGCGTTCAGCACTCAGCCCGGGCTGTCCCAGATAACCACGAGCCAAGCCACTACCGCCGATATAGAGCTCCCCGGTGACACCGATTGGCACTGCCTGCATTGCGGCGTCAAGCACAAAGGCTGTCACATTCGGAATCGGGCGACCAATCGGCACAATCGCGCTGTCACGACTATCAGCAGCATACCAGGTAGCATCCGCAGCAACTTCACTTGAACCATAAAGATTGATGATGCGGCAGTTCGGTAACAGACGTGTCATGCGCGCCAACAAAGTGGCATTAAGCGCTTCTCCGGAGAGCGTCCATTGGCGCAAGTGCGCCAATGCCGCGCCCACATCCGTCACATCCAACATCGCATCTGCCAGCGATGGTACCGTCACCAGGCGGGTCACTGCATGGGCTGACAATAATTCAACCAGTGCATCAGGACTACGCGCGGTTTCGTCCGGGGCCAAAACAAGCGGTCGCCCACGCAGCAATGGCCCCAACAACTCCTGCACCGAATCCACAAAACCAATTGACGTTTTTTGGCAGAACACATCATCCGGCCCCGCCCCTGCGATCAGGGTATCGGCGTAAATCCGGTTAACCATCCCGGCATGAGGCGCAGCAACCGCCTTGGGTCGTCCGGTCGAACCCGAGGTATAAATGATATAGGCCAGGTTTTGTGCGTCAAGTGGCAGTTTCAGGGCGGCCGTTGTGTGTCCGGCGATCACGGCACGCTCTGCATCAAGCAGCAACACCGGCCTGCCATGGTCAGTCAACAGGTGTACCAAATGGCTCAGGGTGAGTACCAGATGGGCGGCAGAATCGTCGAGCATAAAAGCCAAACGCTCTGACGGATAAGCCGGATCAAGTGGCACATATGCGCCGCCGGCCTTAAGAATGGCCAGCACCCCGACCACCAGATCCGGCGAGCGCTCCATGCAAAGGCCAACCCGCATTTCCGGCAATACGCCCATCGATCGCAAGTGGTGCGCAAGCTGGTTACTCTGTTGCTCCAGTTGAGCAAATGTGAGATGCCCACCAGCAAAAAGCAGCGCCACCTGATCCGGATGTTGCGCAGCCTGCTCTGCAAAGATCCCATGCAGACAAGCAGCACTGAATGGCGTAGCGGTTTGATTGAAACTGAGCAACACCTGATTTTGCTCGGCCTGCGGCATCAGCGGCAGTTGGAACATTGCCTGATCCCAGTTTTGTGCCAGGTGCGCCAGGAAACTGTGCAAGCGCCCGGCCATGTGTTCAAGCGCTGTGGTATCAAAGTGAGCGGTTCCGCACACAATGTCAAAATAGACCGGGCCATCGCTGCGCCATTCTCGCACATACACCTGCACCGGGGTACGCTGGTATTTATTAAACAACCCACGCGACTCAACCATGGCGTCACCAAGGGCGACCCCGGTATGATCTTGGCGCATATACGAATAGGTAATTTCAAATACCTGATCGCGTCCGCTCGCCATCAGTCCCAGCTCCCGGTTCAGGGTAGTCAGCGATGAATGACGATAGCGATAAACGCGCCGGAACTCACGGGTGATGGCGCGCACCACGTCGTCAAAACTGTTTTCAAATCCGACCCGGATTCGCAATGGAATAATATTGGTGAATACCCCAACGGTTTCCTGCTCCTGATCCGAATCACGATTGAGCATCGGCACACCCATGGCCATATCGTCAACGCCCTGGAGCCGCCCAAAGAATATATAGATGGCGGCCATCAACGCCCATGGTTCGCGTGTTCCCAGTGCTCTTGCACGGGTCGAAAATTGTTCAAATAAGTCACGTTGCAATGCAAACTGGACAATGGTGGCGGCTGAGCCACGGGTCATCCTGTCTTCACCTGTGCGTTTGGGAAATAATACCGGTGGCAAAGCGGCAAAATGATTCAGCCAAAATGCCAGCTCTTTGCCTTTATCGCGAGCACCTTCGTTCAATAACTTATTTTGCACCACGTCCAGATAAGCGGGATAATCGCTTCTTGGTGCGTTTCCGGCCTCTATTGCGTTATAACACTCTGCAATACGCTTGATAATGGGAGATACACACCAACCATCTGCAATAACATGGTGAAAAGTAAAATACAGTACGGTTCGTTGCGGCTCAGTTTTGAGTCGCATGATAATAAATCGATACAATAAGCAATCAAGCATTTCAAATGACTTTTGATAATCGCGATTCATATGAGCACGCATCGCACTTTCATCATCAAACTCGATCATTTCAATCGGGCTTTTATCCACAGTAACGATTTCCTGCGTGACGCCATCCTGATCACTGCGTAACATGGTGCGTAAAGCATCCGTCCCAATGATCGTGGCTTCGATTGCCTGCAACAGGCGGCCCAGATCAACCTTGCCTGAAAAATCGTAGGTCGCTGCGAAGTTATTTATGGGAATGGTTGGATTAACCGATTGTTCAATAAAGAGATCTTCCTGCACTTCAGAAAGTCTAGACCTTAACATATACATCTCCAAGAAATTGAACTTATGAATCGAACCTGTATGCTGCGGACTTCACGCTTAAATATTGATAATCATTTTCAAAGTATTCATGTAAGGCAAAGTTAAGGATAGAAAATTCAAGCCACCTAAGGCAAGTATTCTACATCAACTCCGTGAACACAATCACAGCTTTCTCCACAGCCACGCAAAATCGTGACTATTCAGCCCGCAGGCACGGGTATAATTAATTCGCTATAAAATGCCTGCCGCAGGACTTCGAGCATACTGTGTCCTTGCTTGTGGAAGCTGTCAAGGCATGATCGGATGACAGAATAATTTTGTGCGTCATCGAGGGTTCGGAAGCCCGGGCCGCAGCTCATGCGGTGGTGTGCGGGCCAGATGACAATGTACCAGTGCCATCGGATCGGTCGCGGCAAACGGTTGCACACCGGTCAGCATATCATGGAACGAGGTGCCCAGCGAATAGAAATCGGTGCGGTAGTCCAGCGCCCGGTTGATGCGGCCCGTTTGTTCGGGCGAAAGATAGGGCGAAAGATAGGGCAGGGGGCCTGCCAGATGGCCCGGATTTTGCGACTGCGTGGTTTCACGCGAGAGCAGGGATGACATCCCGAAATCGATGATTTGGGTCTGGCCCGTGCCAAGGTTAAGCACCAGATTGGAAGGATGGATGTCCTTGTGGATCAGTTGGTGTTGATGAATCCGGCCCAAACTTTTGGCAAACGCCAGCGCCAGCGGCAGCGGCTGGACAAGGAGGCGCTGCCGGGTGCCAACATTATTTTTGCAGGGACATGACAAGTTGGTAAATTTGGCTTAAGTGATCATTTTTTTTGCCGCTTCAGCCGATGACGCCACACCCGTGTAGGGTAGATACACCAGAAACGTGGTGCCCACGCCGACTTCGCTTTGCACTTCGATCCGCCCCTGATGCTTGTCAATGATCCGCTTGACGATATCTAGCCCCAGTCCACTGCCGACCCCGGCTGGCTTGGTGGTGAAGAACACATCAAAAATCTTGCTGCGTATCGCCTCCGGGATGCCGGTACCGGAGTCGCCAATCGATACCACGGCTTGATCGGCCACGCGCCGAACGCCGATAGTGAGCGTACCTTGCTGTTCCATCGCCTGCAACGCATTGTGGATCAGGTTGGTCCAGACCTGAATCAGTTGATCGGGCAGGCAACGGATCGGCGCAATGTCCTCATAGTCTCGCACCACCTTGATGTTCATTTTGATCTGGTAATTGTAAATCGTTAGCACCGTCTCCAGACCGTCTTGCAAGCGGGCATCGATCATCTCTTCGCTTTGGCTAACGCGCGAGAAGGATTTTAAGGCCAGCACAATCTTGGCCACCCGCTCAACCGCAAAATTGATGTTGTTGGCACCGTTGACGATGGCGGCCAGGGTGCGGGCGGTATCGAGAATGTAGGCACTTTCGGGGTGGCGCAGCAGCGGCAGAAAGTCGGCAAATGCTAAATGGGCGCGTAGTTCCAGCAACAATTCGGCCTTGTTGCGTGCGGCGGCAATGCCAGCCTGTTCCAGTTGTTCGGTGAGTTCGCGCACGATGGCGCGTTGCTCGCGCGTGCTCAGGGTTTCGCTCTTGGTTTTGGCATGGCCGATCAACTGGCCAAACAGCTCGCGCGTGGGCAAATCGAGCATCTGGTATAGGTTTGGCAGCTTGGTCAGGGCATCCCCGAGCAACTCGGCAATGCTGGCACCGCTCGATTTGATGGCACCAATCGGGGTGTTGATTTCGTGCGTGACCCCGGCGATCAAGACCCCGAGCGCGGCCATTTTTTCGGATTGAACCAGTTGGCTTTGGGTCGATTGCAAATCATGCAAGGTGTTGCCCAGATTGGCATAGACGCGGGCGTTTTCGATGGAAATGGCGGCCTGCGAAGACAGAATGCTGAGCACTTCCAGCCGGTCTGGGGTGAAAGCACCTTCGATCAGATTGTTTTCCAGATACAGCATCCCGGCCAGTTGGCCTTGCTTGAGAATGGGGGCACACAGCACCGACTTGGCTTGGGCTTGGATGATGTACGGGTCGCCGGTGAAGCGGCCTTGCTGGGCGGCGTTGTTCAGTACCACCGCCTGTTTGGTGAGCGCAGCGTACTGGATCAGCGACACCGGCAGCGCGGGTGCATCGGCATCGGCGTCAGTGGCGAGCAGCGGGCGTGACTGCAAGACGCTGACCTTTTCGTCATTGGCATGACCCTCGGCCTCAATTTGCCATGCACCGTCTTTTTCCAGCAGCAAAAAACCGTGCTGCGCACCGGCACTTTCAAGCGCGATCCGCATTAAGGTTTCCAGCAGGCGCTCTTGCACGATCTCACCCGAGATGGCTTGCGAGGCCTTCATGACGCTGGCCAAGTCCAGCGCTTCCAGTTTCAGCAGGTGCGTGCCAGTTCCGGGGGAGGTGGTGTGGCTGGCGTAGATGGTCTGGCTGGTTTGGCTGGCTTGGCTCGGCAGGGTTTGCATTGGCAACGTGGCCGACGCGGTGGCCCGGGCGTTCTGGCTCAGCACAGCAGGATATTGGGCTGCCATATGTTTGACTTTGGCGTGGGCACTCCACCGTTGATAGCCATCATGCGCATCCTG
>JACCDS010100351.1_pt1 | contig 13053 bp, 9 predicted proteins | sample 7446441 | NCBI WGS metagenome assembly JACCDS01 (sample SAMN15323445, study PRJNA562643) | freshwater metagenome | isolation source: river surface water | place: USA:Blue River Watershed | collected 2017-08-17
CTTCTATACCGCGCCGACCGCGATCCGCTCGCTGATCAAGGCCTCTGACGCGGACATGAAAGTCCATCCGCAGCATTTCGATCTGTCCAGCCTGCGCCTGCTGGGCTCGGTCGGCGAGCCGATCAATCCGGAAGCCTGGATGTGGTACTACCAGAACGTCGGCGCCAGCCAGTGCCCGATCGTCGATACCTTCTGGCAGACCGAGACCGGCGGCCACATGATCTCGCCGCTGCCGGGCGCCACGCCGATGGTGCCGGGTTCGTGCACGTTGCCGCTGCCGGGCATCATGGCAGCCATCGTCGACGAGTCCGGCAATGACATGCCCAACGGTCATGGCGGCATCCTGGTTGTCAAGCGTCCTTGGCCGTCGATGATCCGCACCATCTGGAATGATCCGGAGCGATTCAAGACCTCGTACTTCCCGGCCGAGCTCAGCGGCAAGCTTTACCTCGCCGGCGACGGCGCAGTGCGCGACGAGAAGACGGCGAACTTCACCATCACCGGCCGTATCGATGACGTGCTTAACGTCTCCGGCCACCGCATGGGCACCATGGAGATCGAGTCCGCGCTGGTTGCCAACCATCTGGTGGCCGAGGCAGCTGTGGTCGGCAAGCCTGACCCGACCACTGGTGAATCGATCTGCGCCTTCGTCGTGTTGAAGGGCGCGCGCCCTGCTGGCGACGATGCGACCAAGATTGCAAAAGAGCTGCGCGACTGGGTAGGCAAGGAAATCGGTCCGATCGCCAAGCCCAAGGAAATCCGCTTCGGCGATAACCTGCCCAAGACCCGCTCCGGCAAGATCATGCGTCGTCTGCTGCGCGTGCTCGCCAAGGGCGAAGAGATCACTCAGGATGTCTCCACACTGGAGAACCCGGCGATCCTGGAGCAGCTGAAGCAGTCGAGCTAAGCAGGACCAGCAAGCTTGAGTCACCGCCGGGCAGGCGCGCTCGTCGGTCTGAAGGGAAGTTTGAGTATCACTGTGAGTTTGTGGGGGAAGGTCGTAGGGCTCACTCCGATGGCCCTATTACCGGATTGCCGCTTCACCGCAAGGTGAAGCGGCTTTTTTTTTGTCACTTCCTGACAACTCGCCGCTTGGTTGAGCTTTACCGCTCTGCTACGCTGACTTACCTTGGTAACTTTTATGTTACCATTGTGATCAATGACTTTCCAAGTCGTCGAACTGCTGCTCCCAGATGGCGGCAGTCCATTTGCCAACTGGTTCGCATCGCTGGACCGCGCCGCCGCAGCAAAAGTCGTGATTGCGCTGGCACGGTTAGAACAGGGAAATCTGTCTTCCATTGAGTGGTTCAGGGGGATAGGCGAGTGCAAGATTGATTGGGGGCCTGGCTACCGGATCTATCTGGCCAGAGACGGCGTCAGGGTCTTGCTCCTGTTGGGTGGTGGTACCAAGAGGCGGCAGCAGAGAGACATCGACCGAGCGATCAGCCTGTGGGAAGACTACAAGCGGCGAAAGCAGGCATCACCAAGAGGAAGCTGACCATGGCCTTGACCCGAGACTACAAAGAGACCATCACATTGCGCCTTCGAGAGGATCCGCGGTTCGTGACAGCCTTGCTGGATGAGGCGATAGCGCTGTTCATCAATGGCGAACCAGACACCGCGCGGCTCGTATTGCGTGATCTCGTCAACGCAACGGTTGGATTCGAGTCCCTCGCACAGGAGGTGCACAAACCATCCAAGAGCCTTCACCGCATGTTGTCCGCAAGCGGCAATCCGACAATGACCAACATCTCTGCGATCTTCGCAGCGATCAAAAAGATGTTGCATGTGGAGATCCACACGCGGGTGGTGGTTGCCTGAGTCTCGACCAGCGTCCCTGAGCAGGATTGCTTGATCGGTAGGTATCAGACAGAGGGTGGTTGAAGGAAAGCTTTGCTATAATTGCGCGCTTCGTCCGGTCACACGCGTCCGTCACGAATTCCGGAGAGGTGGATGAGTGGTTTAAGTCGCACGCCTGGAAAGCGTGTGTAGGTTCATAGCCTACCGGGGGTTCGAATCCCCCCCTCTCCGCCAAGACAAATCCTTCCAACTCGCTCACACGAGTTTTTAGGAGCTCAGAGCCCCGCACCATGCGGGGCTTTTTGCTATGGGCTCCTGACCGACCCCATGGCCACCCACCCCCGAAAACCGTCTCAAACCCGGTTTCGTCTCAGAACCTCCTGACTTTTTTGCAGCGGTACGGAACTTTAGAAGTTTAAGAAAGACTGGGATTTCTTGCTGTACCGACTAAACAATAAGAGCCTAACGAGATAGGCTCTAAAAATAAAAGCAGTAGCAATCAGTTTTATAATAGTGTCTATCAAAGTACAGGTATAAAATTCAGTGCTTGGCTAGTTGAGATCAGTTTTTATGCGACGTTCCCGCAGGTTACGTGTGCGCCGGTTTTGCAGAAACGTACCCCAGTCGCTCGTCCGGCCGATGGGCCAGACGATAAAGAATGGGAAGCACGAGTAGCGTCAGTAGTGTGGAAGACAAAATGCCTCCAATCACCACAGTGGCTAAGGGGCGCTGAACTTCGGCACCGGTTCCGGTGGCAATCGCCATCGGGATGAAGCCCAAAGATGCAACCAAGGCTGTCATCAGTACCGGACGCAAACGGGTCAACGAGCCATCATGGATGGCGGCATCCAACGACATGCCATCCTCTCGCAGGGTGCGGATATAGGAAATCATCACAAGGCCATTTAGTACGGCGACGCCTGACAACGCGATGAAACCTACGGCCGCCGAAATCGACATGGGAATGTCGCGCAGCCACAGCGCCAGAATGCCACCCGTCAACGCAAATGGAATGCCGGTAAAAACTAGCAATCCATCCTTAGCGTTGCCGAACATCGCAAACAGCAATCCGAACACGAGAAGTAGAGAAACGGGAACAACGATTTGCAAGCGTTGTGTCGCTGATTGCAGGTTTTCAAAGGTACCTCCCCAACTCGTCCAATACCCCGGAGGGATCTTGATTTGTACTAGTGCAGCCTCTGCATCCGCAACAAACGAACCAACGTCTCGACCACGGACGTTGGCACTCACCACGATGCGGCGCTTGCCGTTTTCGCGGCTTACTTGATTCGGGCCGAGTGCCAAATCGACGCTCGCCACGTTCGCCAACGGGATGAAGTTGCTTCGCCTTTCAGCGCCGCTCGTTTCGCGTGGCAAGGGAATCGGCAAACGCTTCATGCCTTCCAAGTCATTGCGTAGGGATTCTGGCAGCCTAACCACAATGTCGAATCGACGGTCGCCTTCAAACAGCGTCCCGGCCTCACGCCCTCCGATGGCTGTCGCCACCGTGTCTTGGATGTCGCCTACGTTCAGGCCATAGCGGGCGGCCTTCTGACGATCAATATTCACCGTCAGCATCGGCAATCCAGTGGTCTGTTCAACTTTGACCTCAGACGCACCCTGGATCTTCTGCAGCATTGACGAAATTTCTTCAGCGGTCTTATTCAAGACGGCCATGTCGTCGCCGAATATCTTCACAGCAACATCACTGCGGACACCTGAAATGAGTTCATTAAACCGCATTTGGATCGGCTGAGAGAATTCGTAGTTGTTGCCCGGAATATTACCAACGACTTCCTGTACTGCCGCAATCAACTCGTCGCGTGACTTGCGTGGTTCCGGCCACTGCGACTGCGGTTTAAGCATGATGTAACCATCGGAGATATTCGGTGGCATCGGGTCAGAGGCGATCTCAGCCGTTCCCGTTCGTGCAAAGACACGTTCAATCTCAGGGAACTTGGCTTTGAGCGTCGCTTCGAGCTGCTGTTGCATTACCACCGACTGTGACAAGCTGGTACCAGGGATACGCAGGGCCTGGATAGCGAAATCGCCTTCGTTTAAGTTGGGTACAAACTCACTGCCCATGCGGGTCGCGATCAGACCACACAGAACCACGGCCACGACGGCGGCGGTCAAGACCACGGCTTTGGCCGCCATAACGCGGTCCAGCAAAGGGGCGTACCAGCGCTTGGCTTGCACCATCAGCCAGTTTTCTTTCTCGTTAACGCGGTTGCCAATGAATAGTGCGACGGCAGCCGGGATGAAAGTCACCGACAAAATCATTGCGCCTAGCAGCGCAGCGACCACAGTGAATGCCATCGGGTGAAACATCTTTCCTTCAACACCGGTAAGGGCGAAGATGGGCAAGTACACCACCATGATGATGAGCTGACCGAACAAGAGCGGTCGTCGTGATTCCTTGGCGGCTAGGAATACTTCGTGGAATCGCTCCGAGCGCGTCAACGGTCCGCCGTACTGCGCTTGCGCATGGGCGAGACGACGGACGCAGTTCTCGACGATCACAACCGCACCGTCGATGATGATGCCGAAGTCCAGTGCCCCAAGGCTCATCAAATTGGCACTTACCTTGTAGGTCACCATTCCCGTGAAAGTGAACAGCATCGATAAGGGAATTACGGTCGCCGTGATGATGGCCGCGCGAATATTGCCCAGGAATAGAAACAGGATCACGATCACGAGGATCGCACCTTCCAACAAGTTCTTCTTCACCGTGCTGATGGCTTTGTCCACCAGCACTGTGCGGTCGTAAACCGTGACTGCATGTACGCCTTCAGGCAGGTTGCGGTTAATTTCCACCATCTTTTTGTCGACGGCTTGAGCGACCGTTCGGCTGTTTTGCCCAATGAGCATGAAGACCGTACCCAGTACCACTTCGCGCCCATTGTCTGTCGCGGCACCCGTGCGCAGTTCACGTCCCAAGCCGATTTCGGCCACATCCCGTACCCGGATTGGCACACCATCGGCGCTGCTGAGAATCACATTGCCGATGTCATCCAGCGTCTTGACCTGTCCTGGGGCTCGAATCAGATATTGCTCTCCACGCTTTTCGATATAACCCGCACCCACGTTCCCATTGTTGCGATCCAATGCCGTCACGATGTCCTGCAAGGTGACGCCCAGCGAGGCAAGTCGTTCGGGTATCGGCGCAATCTGGTATTCCTTGGCGTAGCCGCCAATCGAGTTGATTTCTGTGACGCCAGGCACGTTGCGTAACTGCGGCTTGATGATCCAGTCCTGAATCTCGCGCAGATCGGTGGTCGTGTAGGGCAGGCCATCAGGCTTCTTCGCACCATCCTTGGCTTCTACCGTCCACAGGTAGATTTCGCCCAAGCCGGTCGAAATCGGACCCATCGCCGGACTAATTCCAGAAGGCAGCTTGTCACGCGCTTCCTGTATGCGTTCGTTGACCAATTGGCGTGCAAAGTAGATGTCGGTGCCGTCCTTGAAGATCACTGTCACCTGTGACAGTCCATAGCGGGATAGGGAACGGGTTTGCTGCAGATTAGGGAGGCCCGCCATCACGGTCTCAATCGGGTAAGTCACCCGTTGCTCGGTCTCCAGCGGCGAGTACCCTGGTACTTGGGTATTAATCTGTACCTGGACGTTGGTGATGTCTGGAACGGCATCAATGGGGAGCTTCTGGTAATTGTATACACCGATGGCCCCCATACCGATGACTGCCAGCAGAACTAACCATCGGTGCTCGATGGCTGCGTGAATCAGTTTTTCAAACATGTGCGTGGCTCCGATATTAATGGGCGTCTTCGGCAGCAGTTTTGCCGAGCTCAGACTTCACGACAAAGCTGCCTTCAGATGCATAGAGAGCCCCCGGTTTGACTCCTTGTAGAATCTCAACACGCTTGCCATCGCTGCGACCCAACTGCACGGGCTGGGCTATGAAGCCTCCGTTCACCTTCAGGAACACGACGGACCTGTCTCCCACGATTTGAATGGCGTCACTGGCCACGGTTACGGGGACATCCGCCTCTGAAGCGGTTACCTCCGCGCTGACAAACAAACCAGGACGCCAAGCGCCCTTGGGATTAGATAAGATCACGCGGGCCTTGGCCATGCGGGTCTGCTCACCGATCAATGAACCCACCAAAATGATGGTTCCAGTCGCGCTGGCATTGAACGCCGTTGCTTTGATGGTGACCTTCTCACCAACCCTGACCAGCGGTAAATCTTTTGCAGGTACACTAATCTCGGCCCAGACCTGCCCCAAGTCGGATACTGTGAACACGGCGGCATCTTCCTTGACGGCTTCGCCGAGGCTGAGATGCTTTTCGATCACCAACCCGTCGAATGGCGCGCGCAGCTCGAAGCGATTGAGCCCGCCCGACAAACTTGAGGTCATCCCCAAGGCGGACAATTTCTGCTGGGCATTGGCCACGGCAATTTCCGCCTCGTGCAAGGCTTGTGTGGCTTGGAGATAGTCCTGCTCGGCAGAGACCTTCTGTTCCCAGAGCCGCTTCTCACGCTCATACGTGGTCTTGGCCAAGGTCAATCGCTTTTGTGCCGTCTGCAACTCGCTGCGCTGCTCTGAGGCCGCTGGGCTGGCAATGACAGCCAGCACTTGGCCTCGTCTGACCGCCTGCCCCAGACTGACCTGCACACTCTCGACCACTCCTGCGATGCGCGGAACAACATGCGATGTCCGGTCCTCGTTCAGGCGAATCTCCCCCGGCAATTGCAAAGCGGATTTGATGCGAGCTGGACCGGCTGTATCGATGCCAATGGATGCGGCCTTAATTTGTGTTTCGCTAAAGTCGACTTTTCCTTCTTCCTGACTCAAGACGAACCTGAAGGGGCCGGTGGAAGTATCGGCAATGATGCTGATTTCAAAGGCATGTGGCTCGGCCACCACCTCGCGGCTCACGAGGCTGTCTTTGTCAGGTATGAAGTTGAGGGTCTGCTTCTCACCGGTCAAGCGCGTGATGGTGGCGCTGACTTTGGTGGCATTGTTTGGAAGCGGCTTGTCTTTGTTGAACAGCCAGATCCGCAGTCGTGATTCGCCGCTATCCCCAGCCAGTACCGCCTCCAACCCGAAGTCCCCTTCCTTGAACAGCTTGCCGCCATGCGACCCCTTGTTCGGATCCTCTTGCTGCTCTCCTCCACGATATGCCGTGGATTCAATGCGGCTGCCGTGGTCGTCATCTTCTGCGGTTTTGGATTTCTTGTCGTTGAGAATGGTAGTGCCAAGCATTACGCCAGTCACAATAATCGCAGCAATGGCGATCAGTTGTTTTTTGCTGATATTCAGTTTATTCGCGTCGATTTGCATGTTCATTCCTGGTTAGCTGGCTTGTCGGCATTCGAGCTGGGGTCGCCGAGCACCCGATCAATGTTTGCCGCCACGCGATGTGCTTCGGCTAGGGCCTTGAGGTATTGGGACTTGGCGGCGAAGTAGGTGCGCTGTGCATCCAGCACTTCCAGAAAGTTGAACTTGCCGTTTTCAAACCCGATGGTGGCTGCGTCATAGGCACTCTTGGCCCCGGGCAGTATGTCCCGTTGCAGAACATCCACTTCCCCACGAATGGCATCCAGCTGCTCGCGGGCTTGCATAACTTCAGTGCCGACGCGCACGTTCAAAGCCTGGAATTCGTCCCGGGCTTTATCTTCTCGCTTCAGCGCTTCGAGCAAATTGCCCTGATTACGATTAAACAGCGGCAATGGAACGGAGACGCCCAACAGTAGCTGATCGCTCTGCAGTTCATTGGCACGCTTCACTCCAAGGCGGAAGGTGACATCGGGCGTCTGCTTGCTGCGCTCCACATCGACCAACGATCTGCGGCGTTCTAGCTCTAGCTGGGCGCGACGCAAAGTTGGCGACGCAGACAAGCGTTGCTGGACACTGTCAAAGCTTGGAACAACCGGGGTCGCTTCAACATTGCCCTCAACGAGGGTGAAGCGGGGAGGATTGGGACCCAGCAGGCTGGCCAGACGCACCCGAGCGTTGCGCTGTTCGCTTTGTGCTTGCGCGAGTTCAACGCGTACCCCGGCCTCAGCCACCCTAGCCTTGGACTCTTCTACCGGAGAAACCTTGCCTGCCGTCACGCGCTTGGCAACCGCGTCTGTCGCCTTTTTTGCTAAATCCACACTATCAAGCGCCAGAGTCACACGCTCTTGGGCTGCTAGCATTTCGAAGAAAGCAGCGATCACTGCGGCGCGGATCTCGATGCGCCGCACATTCAGTCCTTCCACTGCTATGTCGCGCCCTCGCTCAGCCGCCGCAATACGTGCGGCGCGCTTGCCGCCCATTTCGACGGGAAGGTTGATCTGCACACTTTGTGTACGGGTCTGTGCGCGCTGGTTTTCCAGCGAGTACTCCAGTTCTGGGTTAGGGCGTAATTGTCCTTGAAGCACCTGACCTTCAGTCGCCTCAATTTCCCGTGTTGCGACGGCCAGATCCAAATTGCCTTCTAGCGCCAGCGCTATGGCTTTCTGAAGCGTCAAAGAAGTTGCCGTTTCTGGCTGCGCCTCTGGACGGGCCGAACGGTTGGTTTGCGCAGCAGGTGGCGATTGAGCCAAAGCTGCTCCAGCGGCGAGCGCAATGAACAAGCCCGCTACAGCTACCTTTTTTGTGGTTCTGTGAAAGGTAAGTGGCGTCCGTCGTTTTTTATTTTGATTACTCTTCAACATCCGATTCTCCAGTGATTTCAAACACACGAAGGAATCGGCGAGGTGCGATCTCAATGATCGCCTGCTACATCGTCACATCAGCGTCGTAAACGCGGCTCTACGCGGTCACGCACTAAGCGCAACTGCTTTAGTGACGACGAGGGAAGAAACGCGCTCCCCGCCGATCAGGCGAGGACACGCCATTGCGGGCGCTCTAATCGTTGGAAAGGTGGCGACGTGAGACGCGCCCAGTGGTCGGCTATGAGTAGGGACGAACTGAGTATCGGTGGGGGAGTCAGATTCTCATGCAGTATTGATGGACAGCTCGCATGACAGGATGCGCAATCAAGGTCATTGCCACCTGTCTTGGCTAGATCCGGTGCTTTTTCTTTACCATCAGCAGCCTTGTGCTGATGGTCATGGTGACCGAAGTGTTTGGCCGCGGCCCCAGATTCGTGCTGACAATAGGTGGCCACCGTCGCCCAGCTGAACTGCAAAGGCAAAAATATGAGCAGGAAAATGGCCAAGTACTTTTTCATTATATTTATATTACAGTAAGTTTGGGCTTTGGCTGCAATCGACTTGGCCATTCCCTTGGATTCATTGAGGGCGAGGCGTGGTTCGATAGGGTGACTGCGCAGAAACGCGGTCAGTCGTTACGAATCTTCAAAAGCCGGAGACCATTGAACACAACCAGTAGGCTTGCCCCCATGTCGGCAAAGACGGCCATCCACATGGAGGCATCGTCGAACACCGCCAAGAGCAAAAAAATCAGCTTGATGCCCAACGCAAGAATGATGTTTTGCCAAAGGATGGCGTGGGTGCGCTTGGACAGTCGAATAGTTTCTGGCAAGCGGCACAGATCGTCGTTCATTACGACCACGTCTGCTGCCTCCATGGCTGTGTGCGTGCCAGCCGCTCCCATCGCAAACCCAATGTCTGCTTTTGCCAGTGCCGGTGCATCGTTGATGCCATCGCCAGTCATTGCCGTCACGCCGTAGCCCCTCTGGAACTCGCCGATGGCCTCTAGCTTGTCTTCGGGCAGAAGATTGCCTCTTACTTCATCAATCCCGGCAAGGCGTCCCACCGTGCGAGCCGTCGCGGCGTTATCACCAGTTAGCATGACGGGAGTCACGCCCAGGGCTTTCAATCTGATGATCGCCTCAATGGATGAAGGCTTGATGGTGTCTGCTACAGCGAATAACGCAAGCACGCGGTCCTTGTTGGCCAAGATGGTGACTGTTCTGCCTGCTGCTTCGTGTTCCGCCAGTCGTTCTTTCAGCTCAGAGGAGCACTGGGCACGCTCCTCAATCCAACGATGGTTCGCCAAGACATAGGGGTTTCCATCAAGTGTCCCTTGAACTCCGCGCCCGGCAACTGCTTGGAAATCGCCAACATTCTGCGGGGTAATCTGCAGCCCTTGAGCGATTGCTTTCGAAACTGGATGATCTGAACGTATGGCAAGGCTTTTTGCCAGCTGTTCGAGCTGCTCGCGGGCTATCGAGGCATCAATGGGCTCGAACGCGACTAAAGTGGGCTTGCCTTCGGTGATGGTTCCGGTCTTGTCCAAGGCGACAGCCTTGATTTTTCGAGCCTCCTCCAGGTAAACGCCGCCTTTGATCAAGATGCCGCGCCGGGCACCGGCAGCCAAACCACTGACAACTGAAACAGGCGTCGAAACAACTAGGGCGCAAGGGCATGCAATCACTAAGAGAACCAAAGCCTTGTATATGGCTTGTATCCACGTTATTTCTGTCAGCCAAGGCAAAAGCAGCGCAATCAAAATCGCCAGCACAAATACTGCTGGGGTGTAGATTGCGGCAAAGCGATCTACAAATCGCTGGGTCGGTGCACGACCTGCCTGTGCTTCCTCAACTAACTTGATGATCCGGGAAAGTGTGCTGTCGGTAGCGGTGGTTGTGACCCGGAACTCGAGGGCGGAGGCTTGATTGATAGTGCCAGCATAGAGCTCGTCACCAGGGGTTTTGTCGACTGGCAAACTCTCACCGGTGACTGGCGATTGGTCGACCGCGCTCTGGCCGAGAGTGACAATGCCATCAAGCGGAATTCGCTCGCCGGGTCGTACACGCACAATCGAATTCAGGGCAACTGACTTTATATCGATTCGTAACCAACTCCCGTCCTCTTGGCGTACCTCTGCATCTTCAGGAGCCAGGGCCAGCAGACTTTTGATTGCCCCGCGTGCACGGTCTACCGCCATTGCTTCAATGGCTTCGGCAATGGCATAGAGCGCCATCACCATTGCCGCTTCGGGCCATTGCCCAATCAAAAATGCACCGGTTACGGCAACGGTCATCAGGGCATTGATGTTCAACCGCATCTGGCGGAGCGCAACCAAGCCTTTGGCGTACACACCAAAGCCAGACAAAAAAATCGCTGCCAACGCGAGGGCCATGCCCGTGGCAGCAAACCAAGGATCGCCCGGAAACGCGAACGCTATCGCTTCGGCCAGCAACGCCAGGCCAAGCGCAGCTATCAGCTTTCCCCACGATATCCAAAATCTTGTCGGCTGGCCATCGCTGTTGTGTCGTTCGTCTTTATTTGAATTTAAAGGCTCTGGCTTGAAGCCAGACTTGCTAATCGCCTCTAGCGCTGAAGGGATGGCAGATTCTTCAGCCGTGATCGTCAGAATGCGTGCGCCAAGATCAAAGTGAAGTCCTCGGATCTCCGCTAACGGCTCCAAGGAACGACGGATTTCCGACTCTTCAGCCGAACAGTCCATGTTTGCAATTCGAAACTGGTGCCTCAGTGAAGCCGACGGCGGGGAGGTTGGTGTTGAGGCCGGTGAGGATGGGCAACAAGTTGAGATGCTGCTGCACAACGGACTACCTTGGCTCGCTGCGGGCTGATTTTTGCACTGATTGTTCATCGGTTTCTCTTGCATGAACCTATTAGAAACCCTGTAGCGGCTTCAGTGTCAAGGGGCTACAATTAAGACCGGCTCAAACTACGAAACGCATATAGGTGCCATAATGAAAATCGGGGAACTTGCCAAGGCAACACAGTGTCAAGTCGAGACCATCAGGTACTACGAGCGGAAAGGGCTGTTGCCTGAAACGAACCGTACAGAGAGAAATTACCGTGTTTACGGGCCTGGCGATGTCGATCGCTTATCTTTCATCCGCCACTGCCGCCGGTTGGACATGACGCTGGGGGAGATAAGCGTGCTTCTTCAGCTCAAGGACGCATCGCCAGAAGATTGTTCATCTATTAACAATCTCGTGGATGATCACATTAAGCATGTGGCGGTTCGCATCCAGGAGTTGAAGTCGCTCCACAAGCAACTTATCAACCTACGCAACAGTTGCGCAGGCAGTGGCTCTGTCAACGAGTGTGGTGTACTTTCTGGTTTATCACGTGCTTTAGTTGAAGAATCTAATCGCTCGATCCTAAACGATCGGCTCGTGCAGGGGACACATCAGGTTTCTGGAAGGCACAAGGCAGCATGATTTTTTAAGGGGAGCTGGTTTAGCCACCTGTCCCTTTACCAGTGAGACCTTGATGAAGTCAGTCAAAGTTTTTTGCTATTTGTACTGTTGGCAATCGCGGAAAACGTGGGTAGTTATTTGCCTTGATTGGTTTTGAAGCGCGATCGCGGTCCTTGGCATTGAATTCGGGCTGCCCTTATCGTGGGCGTCGGGCTTACATTTAAAGCGGTAGTACACTAAAAAAGAAGCGCGCCAGTACCGATTGCAACGCGGCCTTATCGAAGTTGGTGTTGCTGCGGTATTCGACGCGCATGTCGGCCACCGTTGTCGACGGTACCGTGTTGTTGTGGATCGTCGTCGGGTTGACGATGCCCGAGAACCGGATGAACTCTGTACCGCGGTCGAAGGCTACCTGCTTCTCGCCCCGCACCCTCAGGTTACCGCTGGCCAGCACTTCAGTCACAGTCGCAGTTACCGTGCCAGTAAAGTTATTAGCTGCATTGGCTGCTGCCTTTTCCGCATTGTTCAATGCGCTCTTGCCTCCGATTGAACCGATACCCAAGGGCACCACAGCATTTAAGTGGACGCTGTTGTCCTTGCTGGTGGAGCTGGCGATGTTCTTTCCAGCACTGGTCTTTTCCGCAATCGTAATGATGAGAGTGTCACCGACCCGACGCGCGCGGACATCCTCAAACATCGGCTGGTATGACTGTTCATTGAAGATGGTGCCATTGCGAGCTGGTGCCAGTGCGACATTGGCCACAGGCGTTGTAGGTACAACTATTGAGTCGGGTACCGCGCTGACGCAGCCCAGAAGGCTCAGTGGCGCCCCCATGAGAATAAGAGTGTTCGTGAACATCGAGTAAAAATTTTTCATGGCAGTAGGGTAACCCCAGCCGTTTTTACCCAATTTCAAGATGAAGGGGTGAATTCACCGCGTATTCATTTCCAGAGGGTGTTACGCAAGCCTCAGAAGGGCACGGCCTGCGGCGCATCAGGATTTAAAACATGCAGAAGTGAATTCTGGCGCTGGCCTTGGGCAAGATTTTTTTAACCCGGCACCAAGCGTCGGAATCGACTGGCCCGCTCGGCGGCAGGCGCCAACTAACGCGGCATGGACTAGCCAACGCAGCTCACGATGTCGTTGCGATGCCTGTTCATC
>JACCDS010184257.1_pt1 | contig 13051 bp, 14 predicted proteins | sample 7446441 | NCBI WGS metagenome assembly JACCDS01 (sample SAMN15323445, study PRJNA562643) | freshwater metagenome | isolation source: river surface water | place: USA:Blue River Watershed | collected 2017-08-17
ACCTACTTGGTCTTCTTTCTTTTATGAACCACTTGGTGGAAGTATGCCAGACTTAGGAGTTTATAATATGGCAACCTTAACAGGTTTATTAGGTCCAGCTAAATCAGTGATGGCAATGACTAGCATTATAAATAAAAATAGAGAGATTGACAATAAAGGAATCATCGAAGTAAAAGAAGAAGATAATGCACATATTTTGTTAGAACATCAAAATGGTATTATCAGTCATATCATGTGTGGATTCAATTACTTCGATCCTTTTGGACATGAAGCAAAAAATCAAACGCTTCACAGCATTCAAATTTTTGGAGACAAGGGAAACATGCGTTTGATAGGATATGATTGGGAGCCTAAAAGTGTCGTAGTAGATTCTTCATGGACTAATCCTCCTGAGACTCATGCAACAGATGATCAAGGATATCAATGGCAGGAGGGTGCAACAAAAATTGCTACATCACTTTCCACTCAAATTGAACCCAAGATACATGTACTTCACTCACTTCATGTACTTGAAATAATTGAAGCTGCTAGAAAATCATCCAAGGAAGGCATTAAAGTTTCATTAAAAAGTGTTTTCCCTTGGCCAATGGTTTAATATAGAGTAAATTTATAGTACAATTCAAGCATATGACTTTCCCTATTCTATTCGGACTTTTCGCTATCATCATTATCATGTGGAGAAGACACCATAGAGGTAAGAACAGAGATTAATTTATTTTAAATTACTCGACGTGATATTCTTCTTTTAACTGTTTCATTAATCTATTTGCCACAGCTTCTGTTTCGTCTAATAAAGCTATTTGCACATTTTTCATTGAATTCTTAATGTGCATCAATCGATTAGCGTATTCTGTTAAAGTATATTCATCATTAGTCATTAATTTGGCAGTCTTTTTAACTCTATTATTTTTCATATTTCTTTCAATATTTTCATAATAAGACTGATTAAATATAGAATATGATTTTTCTCTTGCTCTAATCTTTAACTCTTCAGTAGTTTCTCCGTAAGCTTGTACATAAGCAGCCCAGTGCCAATATACAGCAATCTCATCACTAACTTTATTATTCTCAACTAATCGCATACCTCCCGCATTTTTTAACTGTGCGGTAGTTCTCTCAACTAGCTTTACACCTCTGTTACCCAATGTTCCAAGATTTAATTCATAAAGCTTTACTATATCATCTTGATTTATATTTTCTGAAAAAAGTAATTGAATTGTTGTATCTAGTCTACCAATTTGTTTAATATACTGTTTTCTTACTGAATGAATTTCTACTGTATCTCTTTTCAGATCCTCATAAAAACTTTGCATATACTGATGCTCTCTTTCTCTTTCAACATAATGCTCTCGTTTGTTTTCTGCAAAGAAGCCCAATGTTACAGCTGCAAAAAGCATTAAAAATTCAGAAAAATATTCCTGAAACTTTTTCTTTACATGTCCTGAATGATGGTGTGAGTGATGTACTTCCATTAATATTTTTTTAGTGGTTTAACTCTTTTTCTATGATTGTGATTAGTTCGGTGGCTTTTTGCTTTTCTGTTAATGCCATCATTTTATAAAATGTAACATAGCCCTTTGATACGTTTATATAATTAGAATATTCATAAAAGCTATTTCTATTACTTACTAAGAAATCACTCCCTGTAAGCGCTTTTATTTGATTTAACATTTCTCTATCATAATCAATTCCACCTAATTGACCATTTGGTTTAAAAACATTTAAATGCAATAGACTGTTTTGAACCCTATGAACACTTGCCCAACGCTCCATTAACGCGTCTAACTGATTTTTTAAAGCCGTTTTTTGTTTTTCATAATCGGTAATTTTATCAACTATTGATTTATTTTGAATCAACCTAAAACCTCCAGCATTCTTTAGCTGATCAATTGTTCCAGATGTAAAATTTAAATTCACAAATCTTGTAACCATATATATACTTTTAAGATATATGGTATCAATATCTTTTTCAGTCCAATTGGTTTTATATATTATTTCCGTAATCTTATTGCCAGATGCAACCATTTCGTCCATCTGAGAAGCTTTCATTGAAATCTCTGTGGTATCTGCCTTAAGATCTTCTACCATACTAACAAGATAATCATGCTCCTTATGTCTTTCAGCTCTATACTCTAAATAATACTCAGACATAAAACCTAAGAATACAGCAAAAAACAGCATTAAAAATTCAGAGATATATTCTTTCCACTTCTTTGGATGATGTGAGTGATGATGTACTTCCATATTAGTGTTTGTCTAAGTTATTTTCTAATGTAACAATAGCCTTATCTGCATAGCCTTCTAAAGTGTCTAATGTATTAAGTTCTGCTTTAAGAAGAACTATCTTATTCGCTATTTGAAATTTAATTGCATCCTTATTTTCTTTTGAAATGACCTGCTCTACATTACCTTTTAAGGCTTTTTTTATTTCTTCATTTTCAGGCAACCATAATTGATAAGCATAACCAACCAAATCAGGTTCAATAATTTTTGGAACATTTAACCCTATAAAACTTTTACAAATTTCTAAAACACCCAGATTCAGTTCTTTATAATCATTGTACCAATAATTGTACTTGTTAATTATTGCTGGCATATCTGTAGTTCTTAAAGTTGTATAATACCCTTTGGATTCGGCATCATTTCTTGTTTTCTCGTTTAAAATCATTGCCTTATTTTCTGCAAAGAATAAAATGGTTCTATAAAAATCAATTTTATTTACAGTGGTCAAATCGGTATTTAACAAGACTAAAAAATGTTCAGCAGTTTTAATTCTACCCTTTATCTGATTTCTATGAGTTTCGATTTCTTTTTTATCTAACTTAAAATTATCAACTACAGAATGTAATAATTTCTCTTTCTTGTGTTGTTCAACAATGCCTTCTCTATAATTCTCCGCAAAAAATCCCAATGTTACTGCAGCAAATAGCATTATAAACTCTGTTACATATTCTTTCCACTTCTTTGGATGATGTGAGTGATGATGTACTTCCATTATTTTAAATGATATTGGTTAATTAAAATATTGTCTAAATCTAAGGCTTCTCTTCTAATTTTTTTAGATTTTTCTAATATATTAATTGTGTTGTTGTGTACATATAATGCCTTTATTAATAATTCATTAATATCTGCTGGATTATTGCCGATAAGTGAGGGATTATTTGTTGGCCTAGTAAATTTATCTGATTGAACTCCTGTTGGATTTGTATACATCTGCTTAAAAACATCGCCCCTAAACATTACCGCCATTTTTTCCCTATAATTCATTAATAAGTCTTCTGTTAAATGTTGAAGTTCCTCGATTTCGTCAACACTATTTTCGTAAGCTTGAATTTTTTTAATGATATCAATATCAGATATTAATCTTAATCCGCCTGCATTCTTCAGTTGTTGAAAACCATTTTTTGAGTGATGGAAGAAGTTCCTTACTGAATTAATTCTTGCTAAATAATATAAATCGTTTGTATTATCTATATTAATGTCTGACAATATATTTATTAAAGAGTCTTCTTTAATTATCCTTATTTTATAAAGAGAATCTATCTTTGTCAGTGATGTAATGTCATTTACTAAATCTTCATGTACTATTTGTATAAATTTTTCTTCTCTTTCTTTCTCTATATAATGTTCTCTGAGGTTTTCTGCGAAAAAGCCTAAAGTTACAGCCAAGAACAACATTAGAAACTCAGTGATATATTCTCTCCATTTTTTTGGATGATGTGAGTGATGATGTACTTCCATAATTTGAATTTAATTAAAATTGCTACCGTATTCTTTAACTATTAAATTATCTAATGCAATTGATTCTTCTTTTAAATTTAAAAACCTGGTTTTTATGTATTTGTTTCTATTGATTATATTAAATATAATATTAAACTGCTCGTTTATTATTTTTTTATCATTAGTTATAAGTGGTAAAGGATTGTTTGGTTTTAAAAATCTTCTTGAAGATCCATTTGCATTTTTAGATGGAGCATATTGTGCTTCATTCATTTCAACAGAAGTAATTACATTAAAGATTTGTGCATTAAAATCTTGAAATTTTTGACCAGCATCTTCATTAAAATTTTGCAATTCTAAAGCCAAGGTCATATTATTACTATAATCTTGAATTTTACTAATTATCTCATTATTTTCAATTAATCTCAGGCCTCCAGAAGTCTTTAATTGTATAAAACCATCTTCAGATTTAACAAAGGCTTTTCTAAAACTCAGATTTTTAATATAATAATAATAGCTAGGTAGATCTGTATAAATTTTTCCTGTCTTAATTTCATGAAATAAAGAATCAGCCAATAGTTGCCTTTTATCGATATACACTATTGTTGTATCTAATTTTTCAATATTCTTTAAAAGATCTTGATGAATGTTTTGAAGATATTTTATTTCTCTATGTTTTTCGATCTGATGTTCTCTAACATTCTCTGCAAAGAATCCTAGAGTAACAGCAAGAAATAACATTAAAAATTCTGTGATATATTCTTTCCATTTTTTGGGATGATGTGAGTGGTGGTGTACTTCCATAATTATTTAATTTGATATTCTTTTGATAATTGGTCAATAATCTGTTCAGCAAGTTTTTTATGATTATTTAATAAAACAGAATATATCGCCAAAACATTTTTCCCACCATAAACTATATTTGCATACTCTTTTATATATTTTTCATCACTTGTTAATAAAGTAAGTTTTGAATTAGTATTCAATAAATTAATTACATTTTCTCTGCTATAATCCAATAAATAATATGAATCAAAAATTCTATTAGACAACTCTCTTGCTTTTTGTTGAAATTGATCGTGATAAACATCATATTGTCTAGTTGTTATTTCAGTTCCAATATCATATTGAACTATACTATCTGAAATCGCCATATTTTTAATTAATCGTAAATTACCAGAACTTATCAATTGATTAATCGTTCTTCTTGAAAAAGAAACTGTTGTAGAAGATCCCATATACCTTCTATGCAAATAATACATTAATCTAATTGTACTGTCTGTATAAGGAGTTTTATATATTGTCCTTATTAAAGTATCCATTGCCTTTACTTTTCTATCAGTATTTCTTATAGCTGTATTAATTCTACTGGTATCCTCCTTTAAATCTTGAATCATGGTTACCATATATTCATGTGCTCTATGAGACTCTACAACTTTTTCTCTAATATTTTCAGCAAAAAATCCCAATGTAACGGCAAGAAATAACATCAAAAATTCTGTTATATATTCTTTCCATTTTTTTGGATGATGTGAGTGGTGATGTACTTCCATATTGGACTATTTTAAATCGTATTCTTTTTTTATTAGATTTATTAATGTCTTTGATTGAGTTACTACTCGATTGTAGCCTTCTCGATCTTGTTTTGTAATAATAAATTGCCTTGCCAATAGGTTCAGATACTCATTTATGTATTCATTTCTAATTCTTATAATACCATTATCCGGACTACTTTTGTCATTTGTTAAAGAATCATTTGAAATTAAAAAAGGCAACATATCCTTTGCCTCAATTATTTTTTCTTCTAAATGATATATTTCTTTTTGATTAGAAATATATGTTTCTCTGTAATATTCCAATCTGGACCAACGCCAATCATAAAATGCAATTGAATCAGCTACAGCTCTATTACGAATCAATCTTAATCCTCCAGAATTTTTTAATTGATTAATTGTAGTTGTATTTCTTATATAGGTTCTATCCCAGGCCGCCCTTTTCATCTTTTTAATTATAATCGCTGGTACAGCTTTTACATTAGGATTGGCATTAAAATATTGAAACAAAGTATCAATTGCTTGTAAACGACCTTCTTTTCTTGGCATACCTTCCAATATATTGGTTACATCGCTCTCTAGATCAATTATGAACGATTCCATATATTGTCTTTCTCTATGCTTTTCAATCTGATGTTCTCTAATATTTTCAGCTAAAAATCCTAGCGTAACAGCCAAGAATAACATAAAAAACTCTGTAATATATTCTTTCCACTTCTTGGGGTGATGTGAATGGTGGTGTACTTCCATATTAATGTTTTAAATAATTGTCAAGTTCTTCAATTAAAGCAGTACCCTTTTTTTGAACTCTTCTATAGTTTGCGATACTTAGCTTTTGTAAGCTTGTTCTGTGTGCCATATAGTTGATAAGCTTTTCTTTTATAGATTCATCTAAATATTTGTTCTTTAATTTATTTTGAAATAGCATTTTATTTTTTTCATATAATTGATAAACTTCTGGATTTTGATCATTTACTATACTTAATCTTTTATTAATTAACATTCTTAACATAAATGAGCTAGGCATATTATCATTTAAAAATGTCCATAATTCTTTCCATTGAGAAGTCTCTTGATCAAAGGCTCTAAACTCTGCCATGTCTGCTTCAATTTCATATGAAGTGATCATGTCAATTAATTTCTTATCTCTTATATATCTTAAAGAACCTGAATTTTTCATTTGATCAAATATCCTTTTATCATTTGAAAACCTATATAAGTATAAACTAAGTGTATCTGATAAATCAATTAAAGGAAAACCACCTTGTAATGTTGCTAAATCATAATAAATCTTCTCATTTGCCTTTAATAATGGAATATCTTGTTTTAAAACTGAATCGATCTGTTTGTTATTATTAATAACTTCATTCTTAAATAATTCAATAAACTCTTCCGCTCTATGGTCTTCAATCTGACGTTCTCTAATATTTTCAGCTAAAAAGCCTAGTGAAACGGCAGCGAATAACATTATAAATTCAAGAATATACTCATTCCATTTTTTCTTGTGGGTTGGGTGATGTGGGTGATGTACTTCCATATTAATGTTGTTGATTTTCTAAATAATCTATTAATGATAATCCACTTTGTTTTGCAACTCCCATAAACCTCACTGTATTAACCAAGTATCCGGTTCTTCTTTGTAAAATGGGCATGAAAACTGATTTGATCTTTTCAGATTTTTCCAATGAATATGTTTTATCTTTTGTAACATTATTTAAAGGAGATAAATATTTAATATTTGTTGAATCAATCAATAATAGAGAAGTCGGTTCCCTATTTACAATAACCGCCTTCCCACTTCTTTCTTCATACATTCTTTTTGCTGCAACAGATTTAGGTTGCCATATATTTAAAATACTTGCATATTCTCCCGTCACAAATTCTACTTCCATTGAACTACTTCGGGCTTCTGCAGCTGCACAATCGCTAGCATATGTAAGTATTTTGTTTAACAAAACAGAATCTTTAATATATCTCAAAGAAGCAGAGCTTTTCATTTGATCGTATGTATCATTTTTGCTTAAAAATCTAAATACATTAGGCGGGGTATTGCTATAGAGACTATCTCCATCAATTACATTATTACTAGCCAAATACATCATTGCTGTATCAAACTCTTTTACTAAAATCCTGTCTCTTTCTACAACAGAATCAATTAGCTTAATGTTATTTTGAATGTCGGCTTTTAATTGAAGTATTAGTTCATGAGATCTTTCTTTTTCGATATATACTTCTCTTAGATTTTCTGCAAGAAAACCAAGTGTAACTGCCGCAAACAACATGAAGAATTCTGTTAAATACTCTTTCCACTTTTTTGGGTGATGTGAATGGTGGTGTACTTCCATCTTATTTTTTATTTTTTTCAATAAACTGTTGAGCTAATACCGGATACAAATCCTTATACAATTGCAGTACTTCTTCTTTTCTCTTTTCATCTTTAAATTCTGCATAATCCTTATAACATCCTTCAAGTATATAAGTAGGTATATCTATTTTATATTTTATTTTTTTAGATAGTTTTTCAAAATGCTCCGGAATTCTATTTCTTGGAATAAAAGATGGATTATGTATTTCATCAAGAGAAAACTTTAGTCCTTTGAAGAAAAATCTTAATCCATCATACTTAGCAATAGCTGGTACACTTTGATGATCATCTTCAGGATAATATTTCGAACTATAGTTTAAATTATTTTTTATCAGCTTAATTCTTGCGTTAAATTCGATAATACTTCTTTCATGTTCCGTATTGACTTCTTTTGATTTTTTTACAATTGAAGTGTCTTTTTGACTCGTTGTATTAGCTATGGCAATAAATAATGATTTACCTGAATAATTATTTTTAGATAAACTGTCTAAAACTTGATGTGAAAATTTTCTGTCATCATACCAAGTACTTGGATCTATAACAAGATAATCATCAAACATTTCTTTGTGTTTTGCAAGAATATTCAATGCAAAAATTCCACCAAAACTATGCCCTATCAATGCTCTATATGGAGTTACACGATACTTAGATTCTATATAAGGAATGATTTCTTCTTTTATACAAGATGTAAATTGTTCTGCACCTCCTGTCTCTTTTGCTATTTCTTCTGGAATTATTTCACTTTTTTTAATTGGATAAGGGGTTAAATCTCTTGTACGTTTAGTATTATTTATACATACAATAATCATTTTAGGCAATGTATTACTGCGGGAGGTTTCTGCTAATTCATTTATTAATCCCGATATAGATAAAAAATGTGAGGCACCATCTAATACATATAAAACTGGATAATGCGTTGTAGAGTCTTTTTTCTCTACATAATCCTTAGGTAAATAAACTAAAATTGGCCTTTGCTCTTTTAACACATTCGAATAAACACTGTCTTTGACTAAGCTATTAAATTGAGCTATCGACACATTAGCTGACAGTATTAATAATGCAAATAAGATTTTCATTTTAATGTTCATTATGTTCTTTGTAATATTTTAAAAGATCTTTGGCAGAATTTTTTGTCATGTGCATGAAATTCATAGTTGCAGCAGTCAACGATGACCTTCTGTAAATAACAGGAACCATATCTGCTTTAAAAACTTGTATTTTTTCATTTGATAAAATGAATTTTTTATTGTTGATTAAACTTATTGTCTCGTCATAAAATTTTTTATCATTTGAATCTGCAATAAATCTTTCGGGAAAATTAAAAACTGACTTTCTTTTATTTGCCGCAATTTCAATTGGTATATACTTGTTAAGTGTACTTTGAAATTCGTTTGCGGTATAGTCATACTCTTGTACTACGCTTCTAAATTCTGTTGCCTTGCTTAAATTGCTATACTCAATCATCATGCTAAGTAGGGCTGTGTCTTTTATATACCTTAAAGAACCCGAACTTTTCATTTGATCATAAGTATCATTATTACTCAAATACCTATAACTAGTAGCTGGAATCTCATACACATAGGCAAGATCAATGTCTTTAGGTGTTTTAATGATGTATAATGCTATCGAATCACATTTAAGCATGTTTTTCTTATCTCCTTTTATCAAAGAATCCAAAAACTGTACATTCAATTCCACATCTTTGATAAAACTAGATACCAATTCATGAGATCGTTCTTTCTCAACATAACCCTCCCTCAGGTTCTCGGCCAGAAAGCCAAGAGAAACTGCTGCAAACAACATGAAAAACTCTGTTAAATACTCTTTCCACTTTTTGGGATGATGAGAATGATGATGTACTTCCATATTATCTTAGTAAAATATTAAATGTAATTTGGCCCTATCTTGGTGATAATCAGAGGGTTTTAAAGAATTAAAGACCTGTAAATGGCCTATCCCAAATCTCTTAAAATATAGACGATAGAAGATGTTTGAACTATAAAACCTAGTTCAGTTTTACCGTTATTTAGTACAATTTTATAGGAGATTTCCTATTTGGTACCCTGTTTGATGAAAGCTGATGGGTTGGTTTGAAGTACCTTTTTGAATGCAGAGTAAAAAGTGGTTTTGTTACGGTAACCACACTGTAAAATCAATGTTTCAACCTTCATTAATTTAAGTTCGTCCTGTTTGTACAATTGTATAAAATGATTAATCCTGTATCGGTTGATGATTTCCGGGAAACTCATCTTAAAGCACTCTTGTAAATAGCCAGAAAGTTTTGCTTTTGACATAGATAAGTGTTCGGCCATGCTATCTAAACTTAGATTGGGGTCCTTGAATCCTTCCTGTTCTTTTAAAAACTCATGCAAAATTGAACAGGCAGCATTATTAGAATCGGGATTGGCTTTTGGCAAAATATCATCAAAATTCACATTAGATTCCGCCATATCATCTACCACATCTAAACAACCCTGCATGTTTTCAATAGCATTAGGATTAACCAATAAATATACTTTCATCGAAATCAATGAAAGACTTTGTCCAATTTGGGCGAAAAAACTAAAATCTCCCTTAAACAATAAACTCAAATATTGTACTGACTGTAATAAAACAAATACAGCAATAACAACAGAAACAAGCATTATCCAATTAAGCAATGTTTTGTTTGCTTCACCATATTTTTCTCCTTTTGCTTTTTTGATTCTAATAATATAAATGATAGACGCAATAATATATACTAACCCATATACTAATAAAAAAGGTTGTATAAAGCCTGCAGGAAAGATGCCGGTTTTTCTCATCATCAAATAATTATTATGCTCATAAAAAGTAGTAAGCATTTCTAATTTATAAGAAACCGGTTTTAAAAATTCTGGCATTAAACCAAATATGATAATTGCAGGAATAACTAAATGCAATAATTGAATACTCTTAAATGGTTTACTAGGATTCAATGTTTTCCATACATACAACCAAAGTAGCATAGGAGATAAAGTTCTGAAAGGGAAAGCAGATCGAAATAAAAAAGTCATGTTCAATATATTTTTGGAGCTTAGAGCGAACATGTAAAACTCTATCCAACATAAACTAAATATAAGTGCTAATAATATATAAGTAGACCTATACTCTCTAAATCTTAACAACAAATAAATTGAAAAAATAATACCTAAAGCACAGGTCAAAAAACATATATAAGAAGCTAGTGTGAGCATTTAAAAATTTATTCCATTTTATTTACTCAATATAATAAAAAAACAATTACGCTTCAAAAGTATATCACCAAGTTTATGTTATCAATGCAACACCGCCTGTAATATAGAGAGGGATTTAATTTCCTTAAACCCTTTGTAATGCCAGCTTAACGAGAGCTGGAATAGTTCTAAAATTTTCTTTCTTTGTTGTCCATTCAAATGGATGTTCTCTAGATCATTATAGAATTGCAATGACATAAACTGTGATGCAGTTTGCGCTTCAACACCTTCTAAGAAGTATGGATGAATGGGTTTATCTTTTACAAACTGTCCCTCCTTCACATCTAACATAGGGGTTGCTTCACTGTATTGTCCCTGTAATCCAAAACCTAATGTTTCCGTTAAATGAATTAAGAAATAGATGGACAAATTACTTGCTAATACTGAACCGCCTCTATCCAATTGTTTGAAAGTATCTTCTATTAAATAAAATAATTCTGGATGAGGTTCAGGTTGTAAGGTTTGTTGTAATACTTCTACAATATAAGTGGCTACTGCATTTCGGATTACATCGGAATATACATTTTGATAAATATAATCCCAATTAACTTCTTTCAACATTTGCAATTGCTTCATGGGTGTATGATACACTTCCATTTGCAAAATTGCTGCAGGTTGATAATACACGGCTTTATTAGCACCCTTCTTACTAGTAGTTCTAACTCCTTTTACAATGTATTGTTGTAATCCAAAAAGCTCGGTGTATGCCGTCATAATTAAACTAGTATCTCCATACTTAGTGACGCGCAATACAATGCCCTTGGTATTGTGTAACATAAAAAATTATCAAACGCTCTTAAACTGTTGTAAAAAACGCAGATCGTTTTGAGAGTATAAACGCAAATCGTTTACTTGATATTTTAATTGTGCAATTCTTTCAACACCCATGCCAAACGCAAAGCCAGTATACTTTTCAGGGTCTATGCCAAAATTCTCTAACACTTTTGGATGTACCATTCCTGATCCTAAAATTTCTACCCAACCTGTGTGTTTACAAATATTACATCCCTTGCCTGAACAAATTTGACAACTGATATCCATCTCTGCACTAGGTTCTGTAAATGGAAAATAACTTGGTCTGAATCTAACTTTCACTTCTTTGCCAAACATTTCTTGAACGAAGAAATACAAGGTTTGTTTTAAATCTGCAAAGCTTACATTTTCGTCTATATATAATCCTTCTACTTGATGAAAGAAACAATGTGCTCTTGCTGAAATGGTTTCGTTTCTATATACTCTACCTGGACAAATTACTCTGATAGGGGGTTTCTGTGTTTCCATCACTCTTGCTTGCACACTTGAAGTATGTGTTCTTAATAACCAAGCAGACTGATTTTCACTTCCTTCTTTTACATAAAATGTATCCTGCATATCTCTAGCCGGATGATCTTCTGGTAAGTTCATCGCGCCAAAATTGTGCCAATCGTCTTCTATTTCTGGACCTTCTGCCACCGCAAATCCTAATCTTTTAAAGATGGACACCATTTGATTACGAACTAAGTTCAACGGATGTCTTGTTCCAACAGTAGTTGGATCTCCTGGCATAGAGAAGTCTATGGAATGGTCTGTAGTATCTGCATCTCCTAAAGCTGCTTGAAAACCCTCAAAAGCAGTTTCAGCATGTATCTTAAAAGCATTTAATATTTGGCCAAATTCCTTCTTTTGCTCATTAGGCACATTCTTCATCTCACCCATGATTTGCTTTACCAAACCCTTGGTGCCCAAATATTTGATTCTAAACTGCTCTAACTCGTCCTGAGAGGTAATAACAGCGGCAGTAATCTCTGCCTTAATGCTTTCTATTTGCTGTAACAATTGCTCCATAGCACGAAGATAAGAAAAAGGTGCTAAGGCACCTTTTGATGAAAGAAGAAAAGTATTTGGTTTTGCGATGTGCAGGGAATTTATGTCATAAAAATCGTACTTTCGTAGGAGTTATATATACATGGAGTACAATACATCAAGAAGCATTATGGGGATGAGAGAATACGGACGCCACGTTCAAAGAATGGTGGACCATCTTATGACCATAGAAGACAAAGCAAAAAGACAAGAGCAGGCTCAGGTAGTGATTGAGCTAATGGGATTTTTGAATCCTAGCCTCAAGAATATTGAAGATTACAAGCATAAATTATGGGATCACCTGTTTTTTATGAGCA
>JACCDS011184635.1_pt1 | contig 13051 bp, 8 predicted proteins | sample 7446441 | NCBI WGS metagenome assembly JACCDS01 (sample SAMN15323445, study PRJNA562643) | freshwater metagenome | isolation source: river surface water | place: USA:Blue River Watershed | collected 2017-08-17
ACGACTTACATCGGCCCGATGGCGCGTGCCGATTTGCGCGATGAGTTGCATCGTCAGGTGGAAGGCACCGTCGCTGCTGGGGCAAAGGTTCTGCTGGGCGGTGGCCCAATCGCCGGTGCCGGCAGCTATTTCGAGCCGACCGTGCTGACGGGCGTGAAGCCGGGCATGCCGGCCTTTGCGCAGGAGACCTTCGGCCCGGTGGCCGCGCTGATCGAGGCGGACAGCGTCGAGCACGCGATTGCGCTGGCGAACGACAGCGAGTTTGGTCTGTCGGGCGCGCTGTGGACCACGAACCGCGACTTGGCAAAGCAACTGGCACGGCGCATGGAAACCGGCGGCGTGTTCGTGAACGGCTTCTCAGCCTCGGATCCGCGAGTGCCGATCGGCGGCATCAAGAAGAGCGGCTATGGCCGTGAACTCAGCGACTACGGCGTGCATGAGTTCATGAACATCCAGACGGTGTGGTTCGACCGGAAGTAATCAGGGAGCCCGGTTGGCGCCGGGCTCGCTGTTGAGCAGCGATCGCCGGTCACTAGGGCATTTCGGCGCAGGTCGGCGCAGGTCGGCGAAGGTCGGCATGACTGTCGCGGGGCTGGCGAGCGTCGCCGCTGATATGCGGTGTCGCTCCCCCTCGGTCTTGACTTTCGTCATCTCGACCCATTGCTTCGCGGCTTCTCAAGCGGCTGAGCACGCCGACGATACCGACCAGAATCCTCAGCGGGGCTACAATACGCCCCGTTCCTGATGCGAACTGGCGCTCAGGCAGCACAGATATCTCCCGACCGCAGCCCGTTGCCGGGTCGGCACGCTTCTCATCGTTATCATCGCCATGCCCCTGATCGGCCGCCTGCAAAGGTACTGGGAAACAAACGACGGACGGATCGTCCTGTCGGCCTTGTTTATCTTCTTCTCGTCGAGCACGGTCTTCTTTTCGAAGCTGCTCGACGTCTACGCGAACCAGCCCGGCGGGCTGTGGTTCAGCGCGTCGGTGGTGACGCTGTTTGCCCTGGGCACCGTCCTGTTTTTCCTGCTGATCTGCGTCGGGCCACTGACGCGCTGGATACTGGCATTTTTTATCTTGGCGTCATCGCAAGCTGCCCATTACATGGCGCAGTACGGTGTGGTGATCGACGTCGACATGCTCGACAACGCGATGCAGACCAACGCGGCCGAGTTCTGGGGGCTGGTGACGCCGTCGATGGTATTGCGTACGGTGTTCCTGGGTGTGCTGCCAGCGTGGCTGGTGCTGCGTGTACCGCTTCGTTCGCGTTCGTTCTGGCCGGCGCTGAAGTCGCGGCTGCTGCTGATCGCCGGCACGCTGCTGGGCGCCGTGCTGATGGTGGCGCCGCTGACGGCCGGCTATGCGTCCTTCATTCGCGAACACAAGGAAGTGCGCTTATATGCCAGCCCGCTGTATTACACCTTTTCACTCGCACGCTACGTCAACCTGCGCTGGTTCCCGCGCGCGCCGCAGCCGCACCTGACGCTGGCGTCGGACCTGAAGTTCGTCGGCGGCGAGCGTCCCAACCGGATCGTCGTCCTTGTGGTTGGCGAGACGGCGCGCACCGATCGTTTCTCGTTGAATGGTTATTCACGCGAGACCAATCCGGAACTGCGCAGACAGCATGTCGTCAGTTTCACGCAGGTCACTTCATGCGGCACGTCGACGGCGGTGTCGGTACCGTGCATGTTCTCCGTACTCAGTCGGTCTCGCTACGACAAAGCGGAAGCCAATCGTAGCGACAACGTGCTCGACATTCTGCAGCGCGGCGGCGTGCGTGTGCTGTGGCGTGACAATAATTCGGATTCGAAGGGCGTGGCTGACCGCGTGCCCTATGAGAACTTCCGTTCGCGTGAACGCAATCCCGTCTGCGACCCCGAATGCCGCGATGTTGGCATGCTCGCCGGTCTGGATAAGTTCATTCGCGACAATGCCGGTCACGACATCCTGATCGTGCTGCATCAGATGGGCAGTCATGGGCCGGAGTATTACAAGCGCTATCCTGCCGCGTTCGAGAAGTTCAAGCCGGTCTGCCGTACCGGCGAATTACAGCGCTGCTCGAAAGAGGAAATCGACAACGCCTACGACAACACCATTCTTTATACCGATCACTTCCTGTCGAAGCTGATCGATTTCCTCAAGCCGTATGACCGCACCCATGGCACGGCGATGCTGTACGTCAGCGATCACGGAGAGTCGCTCGGTGAAAACAAGATGTACCTGCATGGCGCGCCGTATGCGCTGGCGCCGCAGGTGCAGATCCGGGTGCCGGTCGTGCTGTGGCTGGGTGAGCATTTTGGCTGGTCATTCGATGACGCGATGCGCCACCGTGACACGCCGTTCAGCCACGATGCCTTGTTCTGCTCGCTGCTGACTGGCTTTGACCGGGAGACGTCGATGTGCGAGCAGCAAAAAGCGTTCTTTGCGCTGCGTAAAGCCGCACGTTCGGACTGACCGTTGTCGACCCAGGCAAGACCGTGGTCGGCCACAGGGCGTCCGGTACAGCGGAAAAAGCGAGGTGGTGCGTTCGTGAGCGGATGCGCGGCATCGTTCATCGCGCGCATCCAGTGACTGGCGAAGACTTCGTGGAAGATCGAGTTCGATCAGCTGAATATCGCCATAACGGCCGCCGCGGATTTGATGTCACGCCGGGCTGATGCGACGTTCAGCGCCGAAAGTCCGTAGTAATCCGCCCCTTGAATGACGGTCATCCGATCTCGTACCCCGCGAATGATGGCGGAGATGAGATCAGTACGTCCCGCCGAGACCGCATGAAACAATGCCGACCAGCCTTCATGATCTCTGACCATCGCCACGGCATCTTTGTCTTGCGCAGCATCCAGAATGACCTTGACGGTCTCAACCTGGCCCTTCATGACGGCCCACATCAGTGCGGTTCGACCTTCATTGTCTTGCGCCATCAGTAAAGCATCTTTGTCAGGCATGGTCTGTAAAATGGCAGCCAATGCTCTGTATTACCTCGGGCGGCAGCCGCCATCACGGCATTCATTCCAGTACTGCTTTGGATCTTTACGACGTCATGATTTCTATCGAGCGCCTCCAGCATTGCTGACACCATTTGGGTCTTGCCGGCATAGGCCGCGACCATCAGGGCATTGAGCCCGTGGGCATTCGAACTTTCAGTGAGCGTTTTTAGATGGTTGGTGTTTTGCATGCTTCGTTCGAGCATTCGAAGGTCGTCGGTGCACACCGAAAATGTCATCATGTCTAGCCCTGTGTGCCCTGTGTGCCCTGCGTACTGATTGATGGCCTCAGGGCCAGAGGACCCAAGACCATTCGACGTGATGTACTCAATTTCAGCTGGCATGCCAGAGGCAAAGATTTCAAGTACCTTTTCGAACTCTATAAGTGTCCGTGGCAGCCTGGGCTTTGACAGACTTGCTTTGTAGTCCAGAAAGCGTTGATCCTTTTGTTTCGCGCCAAGTTTATCCAGCCAGCCTGGCTCCGAGTAAGCCAGTAAAGGTGCGGTATCGGCCGTGGTTTGCTCACTCGCGCGAGCGGGACGGTTAGTTGATGACACCACACCGCGGGGATCCGGTCCGTCATGGCGTCGTTCAGCGCTGCTGGTCCATATCTGCTCGACGGGCTTTGTTTCCAGTTCCAAGCCCGGATTCATTGCTGGGTGCACTCCAAGTTGGGCTGACGCCGTTGTCAATGTCGTTCGTGGCGTCTTTTCTGATGCTTTTACAGGTTTGTCTGGCAGTATCAGCTTGAATTCTTCAAGCATGGGTTTGAGTTCAGCAAAGCGCGCCAGGGCAGCCTTCTGCTCAGCGCCGAGCATGGTGGTGCGGTGAGCCTTGATGATTGCTTTTGCTGGCAGCGGCTCCCCTGGAAACCGCTGTGCCTGCTGATCGCTGAACCTTCGATCATGGCGCTCAACTTCTGCGCTGATGAGAAGTCGAATCGAGGCCACATGAGTGCGTTCGACGAGGCCGATCGCGTCGAGTGCCTCTTGCAAGAATGAGCCAAGGTCGCCATCAAGCGTGTGCTGCGGGTGGTTGATCAGCGAGTTGACGATGTCTTTCCTGCCCTTGGTCAGCGCATGGAACAGCGCTGTGTGACCCCGCTTGCCGCCTGATTTCTGGGATAGCAGCTCCGGATATTGGTTCGCGAGGGTTTGCAGGCGCGGTAGCACTTTTGAAGCGCGATCATTTAGCAGTTCAAACCATTCCCGTTGGGCTTGCTGAAGCGTCAGACGCGCTTTTGCAGGCAGTGCTTTGACGGTCGACGCCGTGGGTGTCTCAGCAATGGCTCCCTTTTGCGCGATCGTGGCCTGTACAGAGCGGCTTGCTGCCGGTCGCGCTGGCTGACGAGTGGTAAGCGTCGGTATCGTCGACGCAGCATTCAGCGTGGTGGGCGGCGAAGGTACGACTGTCAGTGGCTGGCTGGCCGCTGATTTGGCGACATGGCGTGGTTCGATCCAAGGATCTTCCGAAGTTGCCAACGGATCGCGCTGAGGTGTGGCTGATGGCGCAGGCTTGGGCGCTGGTGCCTGACCGCGGTAGGTTGCACCGGGCTGCTTGCGCACCTTGGCCGGATTGGCATTGGCCATCACCGGAGGCAAGTCGAGTGCCTGAGAATTCAGGGTCTCAACCCTGCCAGCTGCGGTATCTCCGGCCTGAATCGCCTGGGCCAACATGTTCAGATCGACCGTCTTGCTGGTTTTGAGCAAGTGCTGCAGCAGCGGCTGGAATTGTTTCAGCGTCAGGATGCCCAGCGTTGTGCCAACCTGAACGGCTTGCAGCGTCGCCAACTGATCATCGTGGCTGATCGTGGCGGGCCGGCTTTGCTGTAGCTGTTGCAGCAGCGTCCTGAGGGCATGGCCGAACTCGGCAGTGGATCGAAGGTCGCCTGCCAGCGGTCGACCGCTCGTCAAGGCGATCAGCGCGCGTAAGCTTTGCAAGACCAGCGGACGATGGCTGTCGTTGAGCTGCCAGTGTGGGATTTGCTGAAGCAGTTGTGTCAGCAGATGGGACAAGGCCGCGCCGTACGATGTGCTGACCAGGCCTCGCTGCCATAAGTGCTGCAGGGCCGATAGCAGGGCGGTAGTCTGGGGTGTGCACATCCACTGGGTGTCGGCTTTGCCAAGCTGGCTGATGATGGCGATCAGCGAGGCGGTCGCGCGCGCAAGCGGTGCATGAGAGCCATCGCCGCGCATCTGCCCGGTGCCCGCGAGCCAGCGGTCGGTGGCCTTGAGAAAGCTGGCGAGGTTGATGAGCTGCTGGGCGTTCTGGCGGCTGACACTAAGCTGGGTATCCATCTGACCGATCTCGTCAGTCAGATGGCGCATGGCCTGTCCGGTGGGCTCATCATGACCACCCAGCAGGTCATGCTCGAACAGGCAGCGCATAAAGTTGGCGCAGTTGCCGAGTTCGGCGAGGTGACCGGCCTCGGCAAAGGGCTGCTGCCGAATACGCAAGGCGATGCGATCAAAGGCGGTGGTCAGGGTGGCGTCGTCGCGGCGGAGTAAATCCAGTTCAAGGCCATCCTTCAGCGTGTTGGTCACATTAATCAGTTCGATCGTATTGCAGCCGGCCAGCCATTGGTCGTTCGACAAAAACTTCTGGCACAGATTGCGCACGCAGCCTGCCCAGATCTCACGGTTGGCTTGACCTGCTGCGTTGGACCGGTCGATATCGATGAGCTGCTGTCGGGTCATGGTGTTGAGCTGGACCATGCACTTGCCGAGCTGACGGCTGTTCAGCAGATCGACATGCTGGTGATCTGACCACTGTTGGATTTGTTCGAGAGCGGTATGAAACCGCGTTGACGCCTGGCTGGTTCTTTAGCAACAAGTCGGCCTTGAGCGCGCGGCCATACCAGTTCAGACAATTCAGCAGCCGGCCTGCGTCTGCGTCAGTGTGCGCAAACTGGGCGGCCAGTTGTGCCGCGAGCTTGAGGCTGATGGCGGTAAGCACCGGGCGCGCGGCGCTGCATTGTGCTTCGGTGAGAAACGGGCCGGGCATGGGCGGCGCGAGGGCGGACAGCCCCAGACAAAGGGCTTGCAGCGCATCGGCGTCGAGCGCGATGTCCTGGTGAATCGCAAGGCATCGATCGATCAGCGAGAAGAACGCCGGTAGCAGAGCGCGCAGCTGTTGAAGCTCAGTGTGGACATTCGGCACCTGCCGGGCTTGCTTGAGCCAATCTTCGTAGCTCTTGAGTTTCTCGCAGGTCGAGACGATATCCGAGAGCTGGGGAGAGCGGCTTTGCTTGAGGCTCGTGAGGTCGATACACAGTGCCTTCAGCGCCTCCTTGACGGAGGCTCCCTGGCGCTTTGCGGTGCCGGACGCGGGCGTTGAGAGGCGCGCGGAAGTCTTGGGCTGGTGTGTGTCGGGGGATGATGAAGTGGCTATCTGGCCGTGCTGAGTCGAAGGAAGTCGCGTGTTCGTGGCGTGCATGGTGAGGGCGGGAAAAAGAAAACAGACCGCTTTGTAGCCACCGCCTATGTATGGTTCAGTCCGTTCGTCGTGCCAGTTCGCCCTCTGGGGTCTGAGGTGGACTGCGCCCGGCTCACCCCAGCGTATTGTCCAGCACCATCATCAGCGCGAAGCCGATCATCAGACCGATAGTCGCCATGGTCTGGTGACCGTTGCGGTGGGTTTCAGGGATGACTTCATGCGACACGATGAACAGCATCGCGCCAGCCGCCAGCCCGAGCCCGGCCGGATAAGCCCACGCAAATCCGGCGGACAACCCAATACCCAGCAGCGCGCCCACCGGTTCCAGTAAGCCGGTAGCTGCCGCAATGGCCACGGCCTGCAGCTTGCTCACGCCGGCAGCGCGCAGGGACAGCGCCACCGCCAGTCCCTCCGGAATGTCTTGCAAGGCAATCGCCGTCGACAGCGGCAGCCCGACTTGCCAGTCGCCCTGCGAAAAGCTGACACCCATCGCCATGCCCTCGGGCAGGTTATGCAGCGCAATGGCAAACACGAACAGCCAGACGCGACTGCAGCCCTGATGGCCGGGGCCGCACGGGCCGGTCTTGTCGTGCTCATGCGGCGTGAATGCATCCAGGCCGAGCATCAGCATCACGCCCAGCGCCATGCCGAGCACGACGATGGCGGCGCCGCCGAACTTGCTGCCCGCGAGCGCCGTGCCCGCAGCCAGGCCGGGAATAATCAGCGAGAACGCACTGGCGGCCAGCATCATGCCGGCTGAAAAGCCGAGCAGGCTGTCTTCCACTTTTTGCGGCAGCTTGCGCAGTGCCAGTGCGGGCAGCGCACCGATGGCGGTCGCCCCGAAGCCAGCGACGCCGGCGCCGAGACCCCAGGCCAGCCCCACCGGGCCGCCGCCGCCCAGCGCCTGCTGCACGCTCTGGGCCAGCCAGGCAAACAGTGCCAGAAGAGCAAACATCAGGCCGCCGGTCGTGAACGGGCGCGCCAGCGCATGTTTTTCGAGCGACTCGAGCCAACCGGCCACTGCGCCGGGACTCGCCTGTTGATTCACTGCCATCCTGTTCTCCCTTCATTCAGATCATTGCGACGCCAAGCCGCCAAGCCGCCAAGCCGCCAAGCCGCCAAGCAGCCAAGCCGCCAAGCCGCCATTACCTGCTTACGCGGAACCGCTCGGGGCGAGCCAGTGGATGGCCTCGCTCAGGCTGATGGCGGTGCCGAGACCGGCAATGAACAAGCCGGCGGAGACGCGCGCAAGGCCGTGCCGGGAGCGAGTGCGGGCGGCGAGGTAGGCGCTGGCGTATGTCCACGGGTGTGCGTGCATGAGGTTCTCCTTGATAAACACGGGGGCGCTGCCGATGACGGGCCCGTCAAGGGCCGGTGAGTGAAGCATCAAGGCATCGGTGCAGCAACGGTGTCTATCGTCGGCTGTCTGCTGCGATGCGTCCAACAGGGATTTTTTATGCCAGCGATAGGTGAGGGGGGCGCCCGCCCATGGGGGGGGCGTCGGTTCGTCGGTTCGACCATGTTCGAGCGCAAAGCACTCGTCGGCCAGACCGTTGCAAATGGTGAAGGCGGCCTTCCTGAATTGAAAAGTCCGCGCCGTTGACACGGCGACACAGCGCTCCTAATCTTGCGACCAGCCGGTTTCTGGATCCAGGATCCGGGATCCCGGATCCAAAAGATCCGGGATCATTCTCAAAACAATAACGGGCCGTACAGTCGGCCGTTCCGAGACAATGCAGATACTGCGCCCGCAACTGACCCTCGTTGAGCAGGTCTACGAAGCGATCCTGTCGCAGATCGAGTCTGGCCGCTATGGCGGCGATGCTCGCCTCGTGCAGGAAGAAGTCGCCGAGACCCTGGGGGTGTCGCGCCAGCCCGTGCGGCAGGCGCTGATGCTGCTTCGCAATGAAGGCGTGCTGATGACGGCCCCCGGCCGCGGCCTGATGGTCGTGCCGCTCGAGGCGTCCAAAGTGCGTGACCTCTACGAAATCCGTGCCAGCCTGGATGCGCTGGCCAGCCGCAAGGCCGCCGAGCGCGGCAGCGAGCGCGCGCGCGCCGAGGGCCTGGCTTTCATCGAACGCGGCCGCGCAGCCATCAGGGCCCAGTCCATCTCCGAGATGATCGCGGCCGACATGGCTTTCCACCACTTTCTCTACAAATTGTCCGGCAATGCGCGCATCGCCGAGACGGCCGCATCCCATTGGAGCTACCTGCGCTGCGTGATGGGCGCGGTGCTCATGACCGGGACCACGCCCAACGAGATCTGGGACCAGCACGAAGCCATTCTGCAGGCCGTCGCCAACGGTGACGCCGCATTGGCCGAGCAGCTGGCGAGAGAACACATCGAGCATGCCGCGAATGGCGTGCTGACCAATTTGAATGAAGTGCTTGAGAGGCAAGAGACGACAAGGTCGGCGGCCTAGCGGCGGACCACGGTAGCGAGGCAGAAGAGGCCAATGCCCGCGCTTCGCACGCATTTAAGAGACAACGGACGCGCAACAACAACAGCCCGCGCGCCCGACAGGAGGAGACCCATGGCAATCAACACCCCCGCGGCGGCAGGCGCCGTCGCGACCGAGCAGCAGCAAGCCGTTTACCGCAAAGTCGCGTGGCGGCTGGTGCCTTTCTTGTGCATCTGCTATCTGGCGGCCTATCTGGACCGCGTGAATGTCGGCTTCGCCAAGCTGCAGATGCTGAGCGACCTGTCGTTCAGCAATACCGTTTACGGCCTCGGCGCCGGCATTTTTTTCCTCGGCTATGTGATCTTTGAAGTGCCCAGCAACATCCTGATGCACAAGGTCGGCGCCAAGCTGTGGATCGCGCGGATCATGATCAGCTGGGGCCTCATCGGCGCGATGATGGCCTTCGTGAAGACGCCCACCCAGTTCTATGTGCTGCGCTTCCTGCTGGGCGTGGCGGAGGCGGGCTTCATTCCCGGCGTGCTGCTGTACCTGACCTACTGGTTCCCGGCCGCCTGGCGCGGCCGCATCATTGCGCTCTTTCTGGCGGCGATTCCGATCTCGAACATCATTGGCGGCCCGCTGTCGGGCTGGATCCTGTCGTCGATGGGTGAAGTCGCCGGCCTGCGCGGCTGGCAGTGGCTGTTCATCATCGAGACCGTGCCGTCGATCCTGCTGGGTTTCGTGATCCTGGCGTACCTAGATAACCGCGTCGACGATGCGCGCTGGCTGAGCGAAGAAGAAAAGCAGGTGATCCGCAAGGACATCGCGTTCGAGGCGCAGCAGTCGGCCGAACACACCAGCGTGATGGACGCGATGAAGAGCGGGCGCGTCTGGTGGCTGGGCGTCGCCTATTTCTGCATCGCGAGCTCCATCTATGTGACCAGCTTCTGGATGCCGACCCTGATCAAGCAGCTGGGCATCAACGATCCGCTGCACATCGGCTGGCTGACCACGATTCCGTATGTCGCCGCGATCTTCGCCATGGTGTTGTGCAACGTCAGTGCTGACCGTCGCCGCGAACGCCGCTGGCACACCGCGATTCCGTGCTTCATTACGGCCATTGGTCTGGCGGTGTCGGCCACGCCGGGCCTGGCGATCGTGCCCGCCATGATCGGCCTGGTGCTCTGCGGCGCCGGTGCGTCGACGTCGCAGGCGGCGTTCTGGAGCCTGCCGTCGTCGTTCCTGACTGGTGCGGCAGCGGCTGCAGGCATCGCGCTGGTGAACTCGCTGGGCAATATCGCCGGCATGGCCAGCACCTCGCTGGTGGGTTGGCTCACCGACCTGACCGGCTCGCCGAACAGCAGCCTCTATCTGTTTGCGGCGCTGGCTGCCACCGGCGGGCTGATGGTGCTGCGGCTGCCGGCGCACGTGGTGAACAAGTAAGCAAGGCGACATCACCCGCAACAAAATTTGCAACACCACCGACAACCCTGCGGGCGATGCCGCCCTCAGTACGACAAGCAGTACCGCAATGACGGGCCGGCGGCGATCCCGCCGACCCACGTAATCAGAGAGAGACGAGCATGATGGACGCAAGCCACTACGGCACCCTTTACCAGTCGCTGCAAAAGGCCGTGCAGCGCTTCCCCGACAACGCCGCCTATTCGGTGCCGCCGATGGCAGGGCGTGCCTATCATCCGCAAGGATGGGAGCTTAGCTATCGCGAGACGGCCGCGCAGGTTGAGCGCGTGAAGGCGATCTATGCAAAGGCCGGTTACGGCATCGGCCATCGCGTGTCCATCCTGTTCGAGCAGCGTCCCGAATTCGTGTTCCACTACTTCGCGCTGAATGCGCTCGGCGTATCGGTGGTGCCGATCAATCCGGACTATCGCGTGGAAGAGATCCACTACGTCGTCGAGCATTCCGAATCTAGCCTGCTCGTCGGTGTCGATTCGCGCGCCGCCGATCTCGATGCGGTCGTGCAGATGCTGGGCGGCGCCTGCCACCGTGTGTCGTTCGACCAGTTCCCCGACACCGTGCCGGCACCGCGTCATGCGGCACAGGCCGGCACGCCCGACCATGCAACCGAGGCCGCGCTGCTGTACACCTCGGGCACGACCGGCAAGCCGAAGGGCTGCATCCTCACCAATGAATACTTCCACACTTTCGGCGCCTGCTACCTCAATCTGGGCGGCGCGCTGACCATGCATGACGGCGTCGAGCGGATGTATAACCCGCTGCCGCTGCACCATGCGAACTGCCTGTCGATTTCGCTGCCGGCGATGCTGATGTCGGGCGGCTGCCTGATCTTCCCGGATCGCTTCCATGCCAGCAGCTGGTGGAAAGACCTCGTGGCCAGCCGCGCCACCGTCGTGCAGTTCCAGGGCGTGATTCCGAACATCCTGCTGAAGATTCCGGAGTGCCCGGAAGAGACGCAGCACACCGTGCGCTTCGCGCTGTGCGCCGGCGTGGAGCCCAGCCTGCATGAGCTGTTCGAGAAACGCTTCAACCTGCCCGTGGTCGAGATGTGGTCGATGACGGAAGCCGGTCGCCTGATCAGTGACAACCATGAACCGCGCCTGATCCACACGCGCGCGTTTGGCCGTCCGAACCCGTGGGTCGAGGCCATCATCGTCGATGAAAACGGCAATGAACTGCCGGCCGACACACCCGGCGAGCTGGCGATCCGCCATAGCGCCGAGGCGCCGCGCAAGGGTTTTTTCTCGGGCTACCTGAAGAACGACGTGGCCACCGATGAAGCGTGGAAGGGCGGCTGGTTCCACACCGGCGATGCAGCGGTGCGCGACGCGTCCGGCATGTTCTATTTTATGGACCGAAAGAAAAACATCATTCGCCGCGCCGGCGAGAACATCGCGGCGGCCGAGATCGAGGCTTGCCTGAACGCCCATGCGAAGGCCAAGCAGGTGGCCGTGCTGGCTGCGCCGGATGAGGTGCGCGAAGAAGAAGTGATGGCCTGCGTGGTGGTGCGCGAGGGCGTGGATATCTCGACCGAGGCGGCCCGTGCCGCGCTGGCGCAGGATCTGTTCGACTGGGCTTATGAGCGCATGGCGTATTTCAAGGCGCCGGGCTGGGTCTTGTTCGTCGACAGCCTGCCGATGGGCACGTCGGCCAAGGTGCAGAAAATTCATATCTTCCCGCCGGGCGTCGATCCGCGCACCCAGCCGGGTGTGATCGACCTGCGCGCGCAGAAGAAGCAGAAAAAAGTCGCGCACTGAGCTGCGCTCATCTTAAGGATAAGGAGACATCATGTTGATCCCCCCGGCATTACATTCCGACATGGCCGCTGGCGTCATTGCACGCTTCCTGAAGGCGCGCGGCGTCGACCGCGTGTTCGCCCTCTGCGGCGGCCACATCATGCCGATCTGGATGCAGTGCGACGCGCAGGGCATTCGCATCATTGACGTGCGCGACGAGCGCGCTGCCGTTTACATGGCGCATGCGCACAGTGAGTTGACGGGCGGTCTGGGTGTGGCGCTGGTCACCGCCGGCCCCGGCATGACCAACGCCATGACCGGCATCGCCAATGCGCACACCTCGCGTGCCTCCGTGCTGGTGCTGTCGGGCGGCCCGCCGCGCGCGCAAGAGAATCGTGGCGCGCTGCAGGACATGCCGCACATCGAGATGGTCAAGCCGATCACCCGATATGCGCGCACCGTGCGCGAGCCGTCGCTGGTGCTGCAGGAGCTGGATGAAGCCGTCGCGCGCGCGCTCGGTGAAGGCGGTGATCCGGGCCCGGTGTATCTCGATTTCCCGGTCGATACCCAGCGTGGCACCGTACCGAAGCCGATCCAGATGGAAGAACATTTCCGCAGCAAGCCGCGCCTCGTGACGCCGCCGGATGACTCGGCCGTCGCTGCGGCAGTCGATCTGCTGTGGTCGGCCAAGCGCCCGCTGGTGATCAGCGGCCGTGGCGCGCGTGCTGCCGGCCCCGAGCTGGATGCACTGCTGCGCGCGACCGGCGCGGTGTACCTGGATACCGGCGAGACGCGCGGCCTGATCAGCGATGATCATCCGTCCGTGATCGGCGCGATGCGTGGCGCCGTGATGGGCCAGGCCGACCTCGTCATCACGATTGGCCGCAAGCTCGACTTCCAGCTGGCGTATGGCTCGCCGGCCGTGTTCACGCAGGCGCGCTTCCTGCGCATTTCCGATACACCGACCGAGCTGCGTGATAACCGCCGCGGCGATGCCGAGCTGCTGGCCACGCC
>JACCDS012196057.1_pt1 | contig 13051 bp, 11 predicted proteins | sample 7446441 | NCBI WGS metagenome assembly JACCDS01 (sample SAMN15323445, study PRJNA562643) | freshwater metagenome | isolation source: river surface water | place: USA:Blue River Watershed | collected 2017-08-17
CCGGTGCGCAGACCGGCGACCTGATCTTCTTCGGCGCCGACAAGGCCAAGGTGGTCAACGACGCGATCGGCGCCTTGCGCGTGAAGGTCGGCCACAGCGAGTTCGGCAAGAAGCTCGGCCTGTTCGAGGACAAGTGGGCGCCGCTGTGGGTGGTCGACTTCCCGATGTTCGAGCACGACGAGGAGGGCGGCCGCTGGAACGCGGTGCACCACCCGTTCACCGCGCCGAAGGCCGGCCACGAAGACTTCATCGACAGCGCGCCGGGCAAGGCCATCGCGCAGGCTTACGATATGGTGCTCAACGGCTGGGAACTCGGCGGCGGCTCGGTGCGTATCCACCGCGCTGACGTGCAGAGCAAGGTGTTCAAGGCGCTCAATATCAACGATGAAGAAGCGCAGATCAAGTTCGGCTTCCTGCTCGACGCCTTGCAGTATGGCGCGCCGCCGCATGGTGGTCTCGCCTTCGGTCTCGACCGCCTGGTCACGATGATGACCGGCGCCGAATCGATCCGCGACGTGATCGCCTTCCCGAAGACGCAGCGCGCGCAGTGTCTGCTGACACAGGCGCCCTCCGAGGTCGACGAGAAGCAGCTGCGCGAATTGCACATTCGCCTGCGTGCGACGGAGCCGGCTATCAAGAACTGACGCTCGCAGCACCCCGACAGAAACGGCCGGAGGACCTTGTCCCCGGCCGTTTTTGTTTTTGAACTCATGCAGAGATCGCGGTTACACACGGGCGCTGTCGCCGTATCCATGGATCGGCGATGTCCGATCAAACGACTGCGAGGCCTATCATCATGAGTTCAGCGCCCGTCCGGGGTAATCCCTTGCCCAATCCGGATCGACTTCCTGCGCAGCAGCGGGTGAATCCCGCACCGCAGATGACTGCCCCGCAATTAAATAATGTCGCCATACCGGAGGACCCGCGCGGAACCAAGCGTGCTCGCGAAGGTGGCAATCCGGAATCGGAAGCGCCGGTCCTGAAACTGGCGCGCACGGAGACTGCTGCCGAACCGGTTGATCTGCGGCAGCAGGCGCTACTCGCGGCAATTCAGGGCGGCGATCTGGAGCGTGTGCTGGCGCTGATCAGGAGCTTTCCGAAACTGCTGAACAGTTATTTCCCCGGGCCTCATGGCCCGACACCGCTTTGTCTCGCTGCACACCATGGGCAGCTGGATATCGCTGCAGCCTTGTTGCGCGCTGGCGCGCCCGTCGATGCGCCTGCCCGCAATGGCAGCACGCCGTTGATGTTTGCGGCGCAGAGCGGTCAGGTGAAAGTGATCGAATTATGTTGTTCGTTCGGGGCTGATCCACACCAAACAAACAAACTCGGCGGATTCGACGCCTTAGCCTACGCCATAAAGAAAAAACAACTGGCAGCTTGCAAGCTTCTCATCAATCAATGCGTTGATATGCGGCGAAAGTTGATTCTTCCTGTCAACGGCAATCCGAATAATAAAGTTATCACTCCACTGCGGGGGGCAATCGCAGTCGACTTTTCCGAGCTGATTGCGTGGTGGCTGGACGTTACAGGTCTGACGGTGGAAATGAAAGACGTCGGCCTTGATACCAGTATGCTGAACAGTGCTGTCGCATTCGGATCCGTAGCGGTTATTCGCATGCTCGTGGAGCGCGGCGCAAAGTTGGACAGCATAATGAAAACGAGCGACGGCAAAACCTTGTGCGGGATTTGGGAGGTTGCGGAACATGCCAATAGCCTTGGGGTGATCGAATGCTTGTTGAATCTGGGGCTGCGCCCAAAGTTGGGAGACCATCGCCTTCCTGTTTTCGGCAAGACGATGGCAATCGGATTGACGACAGATTTATAAAATCATTTGACTCGGCAGGACAATGGCAAGCCGCCTGCCGATGGGCTGACCGAGAATGAATTTCGGCAGTGCCCCGAGCAGGCTATCGAGGGTCTGGCCCGGTTGACTCCCTTGTCGTCGACATCCCATCGAAAGGAAGCAGGCTTGTGGTGGGTCAGCCATGGCCTGCTTTGGCGTCTGATCCGCCATAGGCTTGCCGATGAGTTGATGGCCTGTGCCCGCATACTTGGGCAAAACGAGCATTTCAGCAGGCCGTACGAAAAGCCGGATGGGCCGGCCCCCGCACAGCAGTTGCAAATGCTGATCGAGTCCGTGTCCGATTCGATTTGCGAGCCGGATTTGCCCCAGTCATTCTCCGGTTTCAAGCTGACTGCGCAGGGGGCGCAAAAAATGAATCAGATTGCCGTAGCTCAGGGTGCGCTTCTGCTGACAGGCATAGATCGTCTGCGCGAGCGCTTCGAGCAGCAGGTATCCACCCTGCCGCACATTTGCATGAGCACGTATATCTCCCTGTCGCACCAGCTGAACGAGCCTGACCTGTACCAAAAGATGACCAAGGAATGGGGCCTGTACGATCCGCTGGCGCGGGCGGCATTGCGACTCGTGAAAGAGGCCTACGGCAAGTTGCAGCAACTGAATCCTCAGCGGCTGTCGTCGAAATTCGCGGCGCTGTCGCCCGGTGAACAGCTCAGGCACATCATGGTCAGCCTGCTTGAGGAGTGGGACAAAATTCCCGAGATCGTGGAAGTGCTCCTGAAATGCAATGCCCGGAACGAATCAGATGGGGTCGCGGACTTGTTGTTCCAGCAGTGGCGCATGTTCGGTGAGGCATTCGGCGTGACGAAGGAGCGCTATTCGCGATTCGGTCCTCACCGGCCTGAAATCATTGATGCCGAGCCGACGATGGAGGTGGACGAAGCACCGGTGCCGGCGGCTGCCAGCCGCCCCGCACCCATCCCGCCGCAGTAAGCGTCTGTTGAGAGCCGGCTCCGCGCCGGCTTCCTCCGGATCACGGCATAATGATCGTGCGATCCCATTTCCGCGCGAGCCATGTCCGTCTACAAGATCCCCGAATCCGTACTGGTTGTCATCCACAGCGCTGACCTGCAGGTGCTGCTGATCGAGCGCGCGGACAAGCCCGGCTTCTGGCAGTCCGTCACCGGATCGAAAGACGCCCTCGACGAGCCGCTGGCCGAGACCGCCATTCGTGAAGTATTCGAGGAAACCGGCATCCGCATCGGCAGCGCCGACGTGCCTCTCGACCATCTGCGTGACTGGCAGCTGTCGAATGTGTACGAGATCTATCCGGTCTGGCGCCACCGCTACGCGCCGGGCGTCACCCGCAATACCGAGCACGTGTTCGGATTGCAGGTGCCGCGCGACATCGCGATCACGCTCGCGCCGCGCGAACATCTTCAATTTCAGTGGCTGCCCTGGCGCGAAGCGGCGGACAAGTGCTTTTCACCGTCCAACGCGGAAGCGATCCTGCAATTGCCGCACCACGTCGAATCGGACATCTCCAACGCATGAAACTGCGCATCGCCACCTGGAACATCCACAAGGGCGTCAGCGCGCTCGGCAGCCGTCCGCGCGTGCATGGCATCAAGCAGGCGCTGGCCGGCATGGCGGCGGATGTCGTGTTTCTGCAGGAAGTGCAGGGGCGGCATGATCTGCTTGCGCTCAAGCATGCGAGCTGGCCGTCGCAGGGGCAGCATGAATTCCTCGCCGGCGACGCGCAGCATAGCGCGTATGGCAAGAACGCCGTGTACGACCACGGGCATCACGGCAACGCGCTGCTGTCGAATTTTCCGATTGCTGCCACGCATAACCATGATGTCTCCGACCACGCATTCGAGCAGCGCGGCATCCTGCATTGCGTACTGACGATAGATGCGGTCGAGATCCATTGCTACGTGGTCCATCTCGGCCTGTTCGCCGGCAGCCGCTTGCGGCAGACCGAGGCGCTGATCGATGCGGTACGCTCCAGCGCGCCGGCCGATGCGCCGCTGCTGATCGCCGGCGATTTCAATGACTGGAGCAATGCGCTGTCGGACACGCTGCGCGCGCAGCTTGGCGTCAGTGAAGTGTTCGACCAGTATTTGCCCAGTTCCCGTTTCGGCACTTACCTGCGCCGCCTGTCCGGGCGCGGCCCGCGCAAGGCGCCGGCGCGCACTTTCCCGGCCGCGATGCCTTTCCTGCAGCTGGATCGCATCTACATGCGCGGCTTCGATGTGCTCAGTGCCGACGTGCTGCACGGCGCAAGCTGGGCGCGCTTGTCCGACCACGCACCTATCGTCGCCGAACTGGCGTTGAAGCCGCAAGTGAAGACCGTAGCGCAAGACTTGCTGCTCGAGACCGAACATGCGGGTGACTAGTCACAGCCACGGCAACCAGCTGTCGCTGCTGCACAGGGGCGCGGAATTCTTTCCGGAGCTGATCCAGGCCTGCGATGCCGCGCAATCCGAGATCTTTGTCGAGACCTATATTTTCGCGCTCGATGCGACCGGACAGTGCGTGAAGTCTGCGTTGCTGCGCGCGGCGGCGCGTGGCGTGGCGGTGCAGGTGATGGTGGACTGGCTCGGCACGGGCAGCGACACCATCGCGCGCCTGCAGCCCGAACTGGAAGCGACAGGCGTGCGTTTTGCCGCGTTCAATCCCTGGTTTCGGCGCGGCATCGTGCGCACCCACCGCAAGATCGTGGTGGTCGACCGCCGTGTGGCTTTTCTCGGCGGCCTGAACATCAATGACGACATGATCTCCGATGACGGCAGTGCTATCCCCCTGCCTGCGCCGCGCTGGGATTTTGCGGTCAGCATCGCCGGTCCGCTGGTGGCGCAGATCCGTGCCGAAGTGCTGATGCAATGGCAGCGGCTGGGGCCGCGCCCGCTGCGCACCCGCCTGGAAAGCCTGCGCGATTACATGACCAGGGCCAGACCTCTGCGCGCGGTGCAGGTGGCCGAGGCGGCGCTGGTGGTGCGCGACAACCTGCGCAACCGCGCCGCGATACAGCGCGCCTTGCTGCAGGCGCTCGGCCGTGCGCGCGGCAGCGCGATGCTGGTTACGCCGTATTTTGCACCGGGCCGCAAGCTGCGCAAGGCGCTGGTACACGCGGCCGAACGCGGACTGCCGGTGACGCTGCTGATCGGCGTCGGGCAGTTCATGATGCAGGATGCGGTTGCGCAATCCTTTTATCCGCGGCTGATACGCGCCGGCGTTAAGGTCGTCGAGTACCGGCGCACGCAGCTGCATGGCAAGGTCGCCGTGATCGACGCTGACTGGGCAACAGTGGGCTCAAGCAATTTCGACGGGCTGTCGCTGTTCGTCAATCACGAGGCCAACATCATCGTGCGCGACCAGCATTTCGCCGCATCGCTGCGCACCCACATACAGCGCGGCGTTGCCGAGGGCGTGACGGTAACGGCCGACGATGTCGCGCGGCTCTCCTTGCCGCGCCGGATCTGGAATCGCTTCGCCTACGGACTGTACCGTGTGGTGTTGCAGGTGCTCACGCTGGGCAGCTACACCCGCTGACAGCTACAATCAGACCGATGGATGGCACGAGAATAGACAAATGGCTGTGGGCCGCACGCTTCTTCAAGACGCGTTCGCTCGCATCGGAAGCGGTTGAGCGCGGGCGCGTGAAGCTCAACGGCGAACGCTGCAAGCCGGCCCGCAGCCTGAAGGCGGGTGACCTGCTGGATATCGACAACGGCAGCACTGAATGGCAGGTGCGCGTGCTTGGCTTGTCGGAGCAGCGCGGGTCGGCAACGGTCGCGCGGCAGCTGTATGAAGACACGCCGGAAGGCTTGCAGCGGCAGCAGCAAAATGCAGAGCGGCGCCAGCTATATGCCGAGCCTGCCGACGCGATACGCGGTCGGCCCACCAAGCGCGACCGGCGGGTGCTGGACCGTTCCCGCGACTGACACTGTCTTTCTTTTCCCCTTTTGGGCATAATAGGACGACCGTTCGATTTCAGTCCTTCCATGTCCGACACCCTCCAGAAGCCGTTGCGCAAAGGCGAGCAGACGCGCGTCAGCATCCTCGATGCTGCGCTGGCGATGGCCAGCCGCGACGGGCTTGAAGGTCTGACCATTGGCACGCTGGCCGACCGCATGGGCATGAGCAAGTCCGGCGTGTTCGCGCATTTCGGTTCGCGCGAAGACCTGCAGATTGCCGTGATCAAGCGTTACCACCATCAATTCGAGCAGGATGTGTTCTTCCCCAGCATGAGCGAGCCGCGCGGCCTGCCGCGCCTGCAGAGCCTGTACACGCGATGGGTCGAGCGCGTCGGGCGCGAGATTGCGTCCGGCTGCATTTACATCAGTGGCGCCGTCGAGTACGACGACCGGCCCGGCCCGATCCGCGACCAGCTGGTCGACATGGTCGGCACCTGGCAGCAGTCGCTATTGCGCGCAACGAAGCAGGCGGTCACGGAAGGACATTTGAAGCCGGACACGGATGCGCCGCAGCTGGTGTTCGAGATGTACGGGCTGGTGCTGGCGCTGCATCATGACGCGCGTTTCATCCGGAATCCCGGTGCGGTTGAACGCGCACGCGCCGGATTCGCGCGGCTGATGGCCAGTGCGCGCAGCTAGCGCAAAAAAAAGACAACACCGTGATGAATGGCATCCACAGGCGGGCTTGCACGCCTTAGCCTGTGGGCTGAAGCAGTTCAAAGAGGAGACGACAATGCCCAGCTATACCCCGCCGCTGCGCGACATGCAGTTTGTGCTGCATGAGTTGCTGCAGGTCGACAAGGAATTCGCCCAGCTGCCGCCGCATGCGGAGCTTGATGCGGACACCGTGAATCAGGTGCTCGAAGAGGGCGGCAAGTTCGCCGCCGGGGTGGTATTCCCGCTGAACCGGTCGGGCGACCGCGAAGGCTGCCATTTCGATGCAGCGACCCATACCGTGACCGCGCCCGCAGGCTTCAAGGACGCGTACCGGCAATACGTGGACGCGGGCTGGCCCGCGCTGGCCTGCGACCCCGGATTCGGCGGTCAGGGCTTGCCGCTGACCCTGAACAATGCATTCTACGAAATGCTGAACGCGGCAAACCAGGCCTGGACCATGTACCCGGGCCTGTCGCACGGCGCGTATGAATGCCTGCACGCGCACGGCACGCCGCAGCAGAAATCGCTGTACCTGCCGAAGCTGGTATCGGGCGAGTGGACCGGCACCATGTGCCTGACCGAGCCGCACTGCGGCACCGACCTCGGCATGCTGAAAACAAAGGCGGCGCCGCAGGCCGACGGCAGCTACAAGCTGTCGGGCAGCAAGATCTTCATCTCGGCCGGCGAGCATGACCTGTCGGCCAACATCGTGCATCTGGTGCTGGCGCGCTTGCCGGATGCGCCGCCGGGCACCAAGGGCATCTCGCTGTTCGTGGTGCCGAAATTCCTGCTGGACGCCAGCGGCGCGCCGGGCGAGCGCAATCCCATCTGGTGCAGCGCGATCGAGCACAAGATGGGCATTCACGGCAACGCGACCTGCCAGATCAGCCTTGACGAGGCGACCGGCTGGCTGGTCGGCGAAGCCCATCGCGGATTGAACGCGATGTTCGTGATGATGAATGCCGCGCGGCTGGGCGTCGGCATGCAGTCGCTCGGCCTGACCGAGGTCGCGTACCAGAACGCCGTTGCCTATGCGCGTGATCGGGTGCAGGGACGCAGCCTGACCGGACCGAAAGCGAAGGACAAACCAGCCGACCCCATCATCGTGCATCCCGACGTGCGCCGCATGCTGCTGACGGCGCGCGCGTTTGCCGAAGGCGGTCGCGCATTCTGCAGCTATATCGCGCTGCAGCTCGATCGCGAGCTGAATCATCCGGACGAGTCGGTGCGCAAGGATGCGGCTGACGAGGTCGCATTGCTGACGCCCATCGTCAAGGCCTTCCTGACCGACAATGCATGGATCGCGTGCTCGGAGGCGCTGCAGGTGTATGGCGGTCACGGCTACATCGCCGAATGGGGCATGGAGCAGTATGTGCGCGACGCGCGCATCAACATGATCTATGAAGGCACGAACACGATACAGTCGCTCGACCTGCTCGGCCGCAAGGTGCTGATGGACAACGGTGCGAAGCTGCGCAAGTTCGGCGACAAGGTGAAGTCCTTCGTCGAACAGCACGGCACCGATGACAAGATGGCCGAGTTCATCACGCCGCTGGCCGAACTTGGCGAGAAGGTCGGCAAGCTGTCGATGGAAATCGGCATGAAGGCCTTCATGAATCGCGACGAAGTCGGCGGCGCGGCCGTCCCCTACCTGCGCGTGGTCGGGCATCTGGTCTATGCGTATTTCTTTGCGCGCATGGCGAAGATCGCGCTCGACAAGGAAAAAAGTGGCGATGACTTCTACAAGGCCAAGCTGGCGACGGCGCGCTTCTATTTCGCGCGGCTGCTGCCCGAGACGGCGATGCTGATACGCCAGGCGCGCTCGGGCGTGCAGAGCCTGATGGCGATGGACGAAAGCCTGTTCTAGATGTGAGGCGTAAAGTGGGTCCCAGCTTGCGCTGGGACGACGGTTTTTGCGGTCAATGCGCATGAATTCGTCATCCCAGCGCAAGCTGGGATCCATCGTTGAAAAATGATGTCACCAATCCGGGGTTTTAATTCATGTCCAACTTCATCGTAAAAAAAGTCGCCGTCCTCGGCGCCGGCGTGATGGGCGCGCAGATTGCTGCGCACTGCATCAACGCGCGCGTGCCGGTCATCCTGTTCGACCTGCCCGGCAAGGAAGGCCAGCCGCGTGACGCCATCGTGGCGCGCGCGGTCGACAACCTGAAAAAACTCAGTCCCGCGCCGCTGGCCGAGGCCGCGCAAGCCGAATTGCTGGAAATGGCGAATTACGACGACGATCTCGACAAGCTGAAAGAGGCCGACCTGATCATCGAAGCCATCGCCGAGCGCATGGACTGGAAGCACCAGCTGTACGCGAAGGTAGGCGCGCACATTGCGCCGCACGCGATCTTCGCGACCAACACCTCCGGCCTGTCGATCACGGAGCTGGGCAGCGCCTTGCCGGACCCGCTGCGCAGCCGTTTCTGCGGCGTGCATTTCTTCAACCCGCCGCGCTACATGCACCTGGTCGAGCTGATCCCGACCGCCTCGACGGAGGCCGGCATTCTCGACCGGCTCGAAACTTTCCTGACCAGCACGCTCGGCAAAGGTGTGGTGCGCGCGATCGACACGCCGAACTTCATCGCCAACCGCGTCGGCGTGTTCGGCATGCTGGCGACCATGCTTGAAGCGGAAAAATACGGGCTGTCGTATGAACTGGTTGACGACCTGACCGGCGCGAAACTCGGCCGCGCAAAATCCGGCACCTTTCGCACCGCCGATGTGGTCGGCCTCGATACGCTGGGTCATGTGATCCACACGATGACGGACAAGCTGCCCGATGATCCCTTTTATGCACTGTACAAGCAGCCGGCGGCGCTGGCGCAGCTGATCGCCGACGGCAAGCTCGGGCAGAAAACTGGCGCCGGTTTCTTCAAGAAGGCGGGCAAGGACATCCTGCGCTATGACGCGGCGAAGAACGATTACGTGCCGGCCGGCGCAAAGGCCGACGAGCTGATCGCACGCATACTGAAGGAAAAGGATGTGGCAAAGCGCATCAAGGCGCTGCACGATTCCACGCATCCGCAGGCGCAATTTCTGTGGGCGATTTTCCGCGACACCTTCCAGTACATTGCAGTGCATCTGGCTTCTGTCGCCGACAGCGCGCGCGAAGTCGACTTCGCGTTGCGCTGGGGCTTCGGCTGGAAGCAGGGCCCGTTTGAATTGTGGCAGGCCGCCGGCTGGCAGCAGGTCGCCGAATGGGTGAAGGAAGACATCGCCGCCGGACATGCGCTGTCGGATGCCCCGCTGCCGGATTGGGTGTTCGACGGCCGCGACGGCGTGCATCGTGCGGAAGGTTCGTGGTCGGCGGCGAAAAAAACCTATGTGCCGCGTTCATCGCTGCCGGTGTACGAGCGTCAGGTGTTCCGCGCGGCGCTGGCTGGTTCCGGTGAAGCGAACGGTTCGGCCGCCGGCACGACGGTGCATGAAGACGATGCGGTGCGTCTGTGGCATCGCGGTGACGGCGTACTGCTGTTCTCGACAAAAACCAAGCTGCATGTGATGGGGCCGGAGGTACTCTCCGGGCTGGAGCGCGCAATCGATGAGGCCGAGAAGAATTATCGCGCACTGGTGATCTGGCAGCCCGACTCGGCTGAAGGCGGCGCATTCTCTGCCGGCGCCGACCTGCAATCGATGATGCCGACCTTCATGACCGGTGGTGCGAAAGCGCTCGATCCTTTCGTTGCCCGCTTTCAGAACACACTGATGCGCGTGAAGTACGCGAACGTGCCGGTGGTCGCAGCCGTCGCAGGTCTTGCGCTGGGTGGCGGCTGTGAACTGCTGATGCATGCGAGCCGTCGCGTCGCGTTGCTGGAGTCGTATATCGGACTGGTCGAAGTCGGCGTCGGCCTGGTGCCGGCCGGCGGTGGCCTGAAGGAAATCGCGCTGCGCTCCGCGCGCGAGGCCAAGGGTAATGACATCCTGCAATTCCTGAAAGCGCGTTACATGCAGGCCGCGACGGCGGCGGTGTCGAAGTCGGCGCTGGAAGCGAAGAAGATGGGCTACCTGTCGAAGGGCGACGTGATCGTGCTGCACCCGCATGAATTGCTGCATGTCGCCAGCACGCAGGCACTGGCGATGGCCGACGCGGGTTATCGCCCGCCGCTGGCGACGCTGATTCCGGTCACGGGCCGCTATGGCAGCGCGACCATCAAGGCGCAGCTGGTGAACATGCGCGATGGCGGGTTCATCTCTGCGCATGACATGCATATCGGCTCGCAGATTGCCGAGATTGTCAGTGGCGGCGATATCGAGCCGGGCAGTCGCGTGTCCGAGCAGTGGCTGCTGGATCGCGAGCGCGCGGCCTTTATCGAATTGCTCGGCAATCCGAAAACGCAAGAGCGCATCATGGGCATGCTGCAGACCGGCAAACCGGTGAGGAATTGAACCGTTTGTACGACGAAGTCGGACAAACGGTTCTTCCCGGCGCAAGCTGGGATCCATGAATGATCAAAGGATTCAAAATGAATAAACAACTTCAAGACGCCTACATCGTCGCCGCCATCCGCACCCCGATTGGCAAGGCGCCGCGCGGCGTATTCCGCCATGTGCGTCCCGACGACCTGCTGGTGCATGCAGTCAAGGCAGCGCTGTCGCAGGTGCCGAACCTTGATCCATCCACCATCGAAGACGCGATCGTTGGCTGCGCGTTTCCGGAGGCCGAGCAGGGTCTGAATGTCGCGCGCATGGCGATGCTGCTGGCCGGCCTGCCGAACACAGTGGGCGGCGTCACCGTGAACCGCTACTGCGCGTCCGGCATCACGGCGGTTGCCATGGCGGCCGACCGTATCCGCACCGGCGAGGCCGATGTGATGATTGCTGCCGGCGTCGAATCGATGTCGATGGTGCCGATGATGGGGCATCACCCGGCGATCAATCCGAATGTGCTGAAGGATGAGAACGTCGCGATGGCCTATGGCATGGGCATCACCGCCGAGAAGGTCGCGCAGCAATGGAAGATCACGCGCGAAGCGCAAGACGAGTTTGCCGTCGAATCGCATCGTCGCGCCGCTGCGGCGATAGCGAATGGCGAGCGCGAAGGCGAGATCGCGCCGATCGACGTGATCGAAAAATTCCCGAACCTTGCGACCGGCGAGATCGACGTGAAGACCCGCACTGTGTCACAGGACGAAGGCCTGCGTGTCGACACCACGATGGAAGGTCTGGCGAAGCTGAAGCCGGTGTTCGCCGCGAAAGGCAGCGTCACCGCCGGCAACAGCTCGCAGACCTCCGACGGTGCCGGTGCGCTGATCCTGGTCAGCGAAAAAATACTGAAACAGTTCAACCTGACGCCGCTGGCGCGCTTCGTGTCGTTCGCGGTGAAAGGTGTGCCGCCGGAGATCATGGGCATCGGTCCGAAGGAAGCGATACCGGCGGCCTTGAAGCATGCCGGCCTCACGCAAGACCAGATCGACTGGATCGAGCTGAATGAAGCATTCGCCGCGCAGGCGCTGGCAGTGCGCAATGATCTCGGCCTCGATCCGGCCAAGGTCAATCCGCTCGGCGGCGCGATCGCGCTCGGCCATCCGCTGGGTGCGACCGGCGCGATCCGCGCAGCCACCGTGATCCACGGCCTGCACAGGCGCAACCTGAAGTACGGCATGGTGACGATGTGTGTCGGCACCGGCATGGGTGCGGCCGGCATCTTCGAAAGGGTCTGAGCATGATCCGCTTCGAGGTCGACGGTGCCATCGCGACGATTGCCTTCAATCGTCCGCAGAAAAAGAATGCGATTACCGCAGCGATGTATCAGGCTGCCGCCGATGCGCTGAAGGAGGCCGGCGCGAGCGACGCAGTACGCGTGATTGTGATCACCGGCGATGGCGGCTGCTTCACCGCCGGCAACGACCTCGAAGATTTTTTGCAAGCTCCGCCGCAGGGAGATGACAGCCCGGTCACGCAATTCATGAACGCGTTGCGCACGACGGCCAAGCCGGTTATCGCTGCCGTGCCGGGGCTGGCGATCGGCATTGGCACGACCTTGCTGATGCATTGCGAGCTGGTCTACGTCGCCGCCACGGCGAAATTTGCGATGCCGTTCACTCAGCTGGGCCTGTGCCCCGAGTTCGCATCCAGCGTGCTGCTGCCGCGCATGGCGGGTTACCAGCGCGCGGCAGAGAAGCTATTGCTCGGTGAGTCTTTCGATGCGGCCGAAGCCGAAAAGATGGGGCTGGTGAATCGCGTGCTGCCTGCCGATGAGCTGATGCCCTTCGTCCAGGCGCAGGCAGCGAAGCTGGCTGCGCTGCCATCCGAGTCGCTGCGCGTGACGAAGCAGCTGATGAAAGGCGACCTGCAGACGCCGGTCGCCGCCGCCATGCTGACCGAGATGCAGCACTTCATGCGCCTGCTGAACGGTCCGGATGCGAAGGAGGCGTTCGCGGCATTCCTCCAGAAGCGCAAGCCCGTCTTCAAATAGTTTTATCCGCAACGGGTAGAATGACGGCGTGAAGCAGACCAGACAGTCGCTGGCGATCGCGAGATCGCGGGAGGAAGGTCCGGACTCCACAGAGCAGGGTGACGGCTAACGGCCGTCCGCCGTGAGGCGCGGAACAGGGCCACAGAGACGAGCGTATTCAGTTACGGTGAAACGCGGTAACCTCCACCC
>JACCDS011405776.1_pt1 | contig 13050 bp, 8 predicted proteins | sample 7446441 | NCBI WGS metagenome assembly JACCDS01 (sample SAMN15323445, study PRJNA562643) | freshwater metagenome | isolation source: river surface water | place: USA:Blue River Watershed | collected 2017-08-17
ACCGCCGGCAATGCGTCCGGCCTGAACGACGGCGCGGCCGCCTGTGTGCTGATGGAAGCCGACGCCGCTGCACGCGCCAACCTCACGCCGCTGGCGCGGCTGGTGTCGTATGCGGTGGCCGGCGTCGATCCGTCGATCATGGGCACCGGCCCGATCCCGGCGGTGCAGCTGGCACTGAAGCGCGCCAACCTGTCGCTGAACGACATGGACGTCATCGAATCGAACGAAGCCTTCGCTGCGCAATCGCTCGGCGTCTGCCGCGGCCTCGATCTCGATCCGGCACGCACCAACCCGAACGGCGGCGCGATCGCGCTCGGCCATCCGCTGGGTGCGAGTGGCGCGATCATCACGATCAAGTGCCTGTACGAGCTGATCCGAACCGGCAAGCGTTACGGCCTGGTGACGATGTGCATCGGCGGTGGCCAAGGCATCGCTGCCGTGTTCGAGCGGGTGTAAGCCTGCCTTTGGCGGCGACGCCGCAATAAAGCGGCACACCAAGGTGTGCCGCTTTTTTTGCCGCCGGTTCTCGTATCGACTTACGCCGTCACATCCGAGAGGTCAAAATTGTCCAGATGGGTCACGCCCGTCAGCTGGATCGCATAGTCACCCGCGGCCTGATAGCCCGCCTGCCCGTTCGCGTCGACGAACAAATAGGTGCCCACGCCCACACCGCTGGTCACGTTCATCAACACCGCCTGTCCGGCCGACATAAAGCTCAGCGTGTCCTGCAAGGCCTGTAGCGTGCTCATCGCATTGGTCGACACATTGTTCAGCAAAGTCGCGCTGGTAATGGTCAGTCCGTCAAAATGGAAACGATCGACCGCAGACGATCCATCCGCACCACCGAAATCAATGTTGTTGATCTTGTCGGTCACCGCGCGATCCGATTGCGTCGACGCGCCGTAAGCGAACACGTCCTTCCCCGCGCCACCGTCCAGCACATCCGTGCCCTCGCCGCCCGTCAGCCAGTCATTACCGCCATTGCCATTGATGACGTTCGCAGCTGCATTGCCAATCAGGATGTTGGCCGATGCATTGCCGTTCAGGCTCAGTCGGCTCGTGCCGGTAGCGCTCGCATCGAGGTTCTCCAGCGCCGCAGCCAGCGTCAGCGTCACGGCCGTAGTGTTGGACGATACGCCGCGCAGCACCAGCGTATCGCCTACGTCCGTGCCGCTGTCGGTGACGGTGTCCTGCAATGCGCCGGCGGCCGTCAGGTCCACCAGATAACGATCGCTGCCAGCACCGCCGATCAGCGTATCGACGCCCGCGCCGCCGTCCAGCAGGTCGGCATACGCGGTGCCGGTCAGCGCGTTAGCGCCGGCATTGCCGGTCAGGGCCAGCCCGTTTTTGACGGCGGATGCATTCACATTGATCGCCGTGGTCGCGCTCGTCACCGCCGTCGCCGCCGTGCCGGTACCGATCACGACGCGCTCAATGCCGGTATCGCCCGCGTACAGGGTCAGACTGTCCTTGCCGGTGGCGGCGAAACGCAGTTCGTCGCTACCGGCGCTACCGCTGTCGGCGATTTCCGCCGCCGTGTGGTCGCCGGATTTTTCGATGAGGTAGATGTCGGCGTCCTGGCCGCCATCCATCTTGTCATTGCCCGCGCCGCCCGTCAGTACGTCATTCCCGGCCAGTCCGTTGAGCGTATCGTTGCCGCCCAGCCCGTTGAGCGTGTCGGCACCGGCCGTGCCGGTCAGTACATCGGCCTTCGATCCGCCGTTGAGCGTCACGCCAACCAGCGCGGCCACGGCCACTGTTGCCGCGCTCGCCACGCTCTCTGCAGTGCCAAAACCGTCGACATAGCTGGCGCGCACTGAGATCGCCTTGCCCACGTCGGCCGCCGTCAGCAGATAGCTGCTGCCTGCAGCACCGGCAATGACGGCACCATTCGCCAGCCACTGGTAGCCGATCGTGCCCAGTCCATCGGCGTCCGTCAGCGAGTTCGACGCCGTCAGCGTCTGTCCCTCACGGACAATGCCGCTGATGCTGACGCCGCCCGTCGGTGCGTCATTCACATTGGTCACCTCAGGCGTCGCTATGCTGGCCATGCTCTCGGCGGTGCCGGCGGCATCGGTATAGCTGGCCAGCACAGAGATTGCCTTGCTCACGTCAGCCTGAGACAGCGTGTAGCTGGTACCGACGGCACCGGCAATGGCGCTGCCGTCGGCGTACCACTGATAGCTGATTTCGCCCAGACCGTCGGCGTCCGTCAGCGAGTTCGACACCGTCAGCGTCTGATGCTGCTCGGCCTTCCCTGCAATCGTCACCTCGCCGCTCACCGCATGGTTCACGTGCAGCACCGGCACGGTTGCCGCGCTCGCGACGCTCTCTGCATGGCCGGCGCCATCGACATAGCTCGCCGCCACGCTGATCGTCTTGCCGACATCAGCCGCCGTCAGCGTGTAGATGTCGCTGCTTGCGCCTTCGATCGCCACGCCGTCCGCATACCACTGGTAAGCGACGCTGCCCATGCCATCGGCATCGTCGAGCGTGTTGGCAGCGGCCAGCGTCTGGTCCTCCGCTGCGATGCCGCTGATGCTGACCTCGCCGGTCGGTGCGCTATTGACGGGCGGCGGAGGCGGAGGTGCATTGCCCTCAACGACCAGCATCGCCGTAACCTTCACCGATGCCAGTCCATCCGACACCAGGTAGCTCAGCTCCACCGGACCGGTATAACCGCCCGCCGGCGTGAAAGTCCACGAGCCGTCCGCGTTCTGCGTGACGGCACCACCCTGATCGACCGCGAGGTTCACGGCGGTCAGCGCGTCGCCGTCCGGGTCGGTGAAGCCGGCGATCAGCTCGGCATTGCCGAGGGTCAGGCTGGCGTCCATGCCGACGGTGTACTGCGCGTCGCTGAAGCCGGTCGGTGCAAGATTGAGGTCGACGCTCAGGACATCGAAATGGCTGACCAGAGGCTTCAGATTGTCTTGTTGTTTTGCCCAGTCATCCCAGACACTCTGCATCTTCGCGAAGGTCGGCGCGTCCGCCATGTCCCGGTTCAGGCCTTGTGCCAACGCGATCGCAGCCGCGTCCAGGCCGGCGGCGGCCAGATCGGCTGCGTTCGTCAGGTCCAGCGGCTGACCCTGCGCGGCGGCCGACAGCACCGCCAGCGCCAGGTTCAGACCGGTCGGATCGGAGACTGAGGCCGTCATCGCGACCATGCCGGCGATCTTGCCAAAGGCAATCGCGGCCGCGTCGGTCTCGTCTGCCAGCAGCGCGCCGTAAAAATCATAGGTCGCCAGATTGATGCCGGCGTCGATGCCAAGCGCACTCTTGATCAGCAGCGACGCCTCGGTCGGCGAGTAGCCCAGTGTCATGGCCTGATCCACCAGGGTGGTAAGCGGCCCCATCACGCCAGCGCCGTCAGGTGCCGAGATTAGCATCGGCTCGATCGTGATCTGCGTACTGGTCTGCGCGACCGTGACAACGCCGCTCACCAGGTTTTCCTGATAGTTCTGGCCATCGACATAGACCGCGCCGACCCTCACCTGCAGGCCGGCAGTATCGGATTCCAGCAGCAAGCTCGCCTGGCTACCTGCATAGGTCCAGTTCACGCCATCGGTCGAGGTCGACCATGCATAGCTCACGTTCGCCGTGTTCACACCGTTCGGGTCGATCACCACTGCGTTCAGCGTTTGTCCGGCCATCACCTTGCCGCTGATAACCACGATGCCGGGCGCATTGGACGGCGTCGGATTGGCGACGATCTCGGTCAGCTGACCCTGGCTCAGCGCGAACAGGCCGTCCTTGAACTTCAGCTGCTCGATGTTGACCAGCGTATCGGTGCCATCATCCGGCGAGCTCACCGTCGTCTTGCCGGACACGGCGTCATAGATGAACTGATAGGACGACGCATTGCCGCTGTACACCGCAGTGTCTGTCTCCGAGCCGCCATCGAGATAATCGTCGCCGCCATCGCCCTCGATGTCATCATTGCCGCTGCCGCCGTAGAGCGCGTCGTTGCCGAGGCCAGCCACCACGATGTCGTCGCCGCCGCCGGCGTACACGCTATCGTTGCCAGCATACGCATCGAAATATTCGCTCTTGCCCGAGCCGGTCAGATGATCGTCGGCCGTGGTGCCGCTGCCCGGCTGGTAAACCACGCCCGAGCCCGGAATGTTCCCGGCGCTAAGGTTCGCGATGAAAATGCCGCTGTCCAGCACATGGTCACCGGTATCGGCAATGCCGATCTTGATGTGATTGACTGCGCCGCCATTGATGGGCGCGACAATCTTCAGCACCTGGCTGACGCCGTCATACTGAATGCTCAGGTGCCCGTCCGCATTGTCTTGAAAATAGCCGGCCGCCAGGTTCGGGCTGATAACGCTCAGCGGCGCATTCGGGTCGTGGTTGAACAGCGCGTAGTTGACGCCATTGACGATCACCACCGCCGAATCGACAAAGGCATCGACCCATTCCGGGTACTCTTCCGAGCCAAACACCACATCGAAACTGACCGAGGTCGCGCTCGGGTCGGCCACGGTGAAATCGAACGACAAGGTCGTGGCATCATAAGACTGCGTCTGGAACACAGTGTTCACGACCGCATCGATGTCCGCATCGCCATTATTGAAGCCGGAAAGAAAACTGTTGTCCTGGCCGTCGCTGGTCGAGGTGTTCACCGTGCCGGGCGCATAGCCCGAGGTCAGCAGCAGGCCGGCGCCAATGCCCAGGTTCAGCGAGCCATCATAAAAATTGACGGCATCCGGCGCGGAGGCGCTCAGCATGACGGTGTCATAGCGGACGGTGATCCCGGAGCCGGCAGCCAGCAGACTATCGACGATCGCCGTCGTGCCGGCGCTGGAGGTGGAAGTGATGGCCAAGACAGTGCTCCGAAAAAGGTGAGAAGGCAGGCATCTGCTCCGACAGCCGCGCAGGCACCGCTCAAAGCCGCACAACCAGCGTCGCAGCGTTGGCACGGATTCTATGAATCAAAGATAAATTCAATATGAATGTATTTTTGATATGCCAATCGTGACCGGGCTTCTGCGGCCGTATTTACGGCGTCACGTGCGTCGTTCACAATGACAGCGTGCTCCGCTGCCGGCGCAGGCGGCCTGCGGTGCCACGTTGTCGAACTGTCCGCTGATCCCTCCTGCACAGGGGAAAACAAAATTCGTATCCTGGTCGTTGAAGACGACGAAGCACTTGGAAAATCGCTGCAGCGCGACCTGATCGCCGCCGGTTTCGCGGTCGACCTGGCCACCGACGGCGTCGCCGGTGAGTTCCTGGGCGCGACCGAACATTTCGACCTCGCCGTGCTTGATCTCGGACTGCCGAAGATGTCCGGGCTCGAGGTGCTGCGCCGCTGGCGCGCCGCAAAGCTCGATGTGCCAGTGCTGGTGCTGACGGCGCGCGACTCGTGGCCCGAGCGGATCGAGGGCTTCAAGGCCGGCGCCGACGACTATCTCGGCAAGCCTTTTCATTTCGAAGAGCTGCACCTGCGGCTGCAGGCGCTCGCCCGCCGCCGTCATGGCCATACGCCGCGCGCCGTGCTCGGCCAGGGCGTCACGCTCGATGAAGAAAACCAGAGCGTGATCAGCGACACCGGCGAGCGCACGTCGCTGACCGCCATCGAATTCCGGCTGCTGCGACGGCTGATGATGCAGCCCGGTGCGGTGCTGTCGAAGACCCAGCTGGCAGAGAGCGTCTATGAGAGCGAGATCGACCACGACAGCAACGTGATCGAGGTCTACATCAACCGCCTGCGCAAAAAGATCGGCGAGTCCAGGATCGTGACCCGACGCGGCCAGGGCTATGTGTTCAATGCCGATCCGGCGACCCCCGAATGACCTCGCTGCGCAAAAGCCTGACCCTGAGCCTGACGGGCACCTTGTTCATCGTGTTCCTGAGCTTCCTGGCCGCCATGCATTTCGCGATCAACAAGGTCGCGCAAGAGCAGTTGCTGATGCACCTGACACACGATGGCAATTCACTCTTGTCTGCATTGAGCCGCGACGATCAGGGCCGCCTGCACCTGCTCGAGACCCGCATCGAGTCTGTCTACCTTCAACCCGATTCCGGTCATTACTACACGGTCACCAGTGGCGACGACGTGCTGTCCTCGCCGTCACTGGGCGATGCCGCGCCCTTTGCCCGCAGCTTGCCGTCCGGTCAGCATGTAATGATGCGCAGCGTCGGCCCGAGCCAACAAAACCTGCTCGTGCTGGTGCGCAGCCTCACGGTCGAGGGCAGGCCGGTGCAGATTGCCGTCGCCGAAGATCTCGCCGACCTCGAACGCAGTGTCAACGAACAAAGCCTGTTCATCCTGATGATGGTCGTGCCGGGCATGATTCTGGCCGTGCTGCTGCAGCGCTATGTCGTCAACCGGCAGCTGGCGTCGCTGATGCGCGCCGGTGAGGAGCTGCAGCGTCTCGGGCGCGGCGAGATCAAGCACTTCGAACTGACGCTGCCCAGCGAGGTACAGCCGCTGGTCGACGAAGTGAACCGATTGCTACTGCTGGTCAATCGCCGCCTGTCGCAATCGCGCACGGCACTGGGCAATGTCGCGCATGCATTGAAGACACCATTGGCCGTCTTGTTCCGGCAAGCGGAAGACCCGGCGCTGCAACCCGAGTTCAGGAAGACCTTGCAGGAGCAGACGCAGGCGATCCACCGGCGTATCGAAAGCGAGCTCAGGCGCGCGCGGCTGTCGGGCATCCAGCAGGCAGGCATCGGTGTTCAGATGCAGACCGAGCTGGCTGAGCTGGCGAATGTGCTGCAAGCGATTTATCGCGACAAGCATCTCGACATCGCTGTCTCGGCACCCGAACGTTCGCAACCCTATGACCGTGAAGACTTGCTCGAACTGATCGGCAACCTGGGCGACAACGCCTGCAAATGGGCAAAACAGCGCGTGCGCATTGACGTGAGCGAGATCGATCAGGGGCTACAGGTGCGCGTCAGCGACGACGGCGCAGGCTGCACGCCGGACGACCGCGCGCGCATGGGCCAGCGAGGTACCCGTCTCGACGAGTCGGTGCCCGGGCATGGCCTCGGGCTCGCGATCTGCCGCGAGATCATCGATTTCTATCAGGGCCAGCTGAGCTTCGAGAACGACCCTGCTCTCGGCGGCCTGGCCGTCACCGCCACGCTGAGATCGCCGGCCGAGTTGCGCTGACCCGACTCCCCTTTTACAGCGCGCAGTCGACCGGCTGCGCCGACAATAGCGCCGGCAGGCACCTCGGATCGAGGCTCACCAGAAAGCCCCGCCGTCCGCCATTGATATAAATGCGCGGCAGCTGCAGGATCGAGGCTTCCACATACACCGGCATGCGCTTGCGCGTGCCGAACGGCGAGGTGCCGCCGATCAGGTAGCCGGTGTGCCGGTTGGCCTCGTCGGGATCGCAGGGCTCGACCGACTTGCAGCCGATCTGGCGCGCGAGGTTCTTGGTCGACACTTTACAGTCGCCATGCATCAGGATGATCAGCGGCTTTTTCTGCTCATCGCGCATCACCAGCGTCTTCACGACCTGATGTTCTTCAACGCCGAGCTGGCGCGCCGATTCGCCGGTGCCGCCATGCTCGACATAGTCGTAAGGGTGGCGGTCAAAGGCAATCTTGCGTTGGGTAAGGAACTGCGTGGCGGGTGTTTCGGAGACGTGCTTGTTCATTGCAGATAAGGTGACACAGAAAACAAGGTCTAGCGCGCGAGGCGCAGGCGCAGTTCGCCCTTGACGACCTTGCCGTAATTATTTTTCGGCAGCGCATCCAGCCAATACCATTCGCGCGGCCGCTTGAAGCGCGCCAGATGATCGAGCACCCGCTGCTCCAGCTCGGCCACCGTGATCGCAGCGCCGGCCGCCGGCACGATGAAGGCCACCGGCAGCTCTCCCCAATCGGCATCGGGCCGCCCCACCACCGCGCATTCGAGCACGCGCGGATCGCGCAGCAGTACATCTTCGATCTCGCGCGGGTAGATATTGCTGCCGCCACTGATGATCATGTCCTTCGAGCGATCATGCAAGGTCAGCAGGCCGTCGTCGCGCAGCGCGCCGAGGTCGCCGGTAGAGAGCCAGCCGTCTCTCAGCGCTGTCTGCGTGGCCGCGTCGTCGCCCCAGTAGCCGGCCATCAGTGCCGGGCTGCGCGTGACGATCTCGCCGACCTGGCCTGCAGGCAGCGGCCGCCCATCGTCGTCCACGACCGCCACTTCGACGCCGGTGCGCGCATAGCCACACGACGCCAGCACGCGCTGCCGTTCGTCTTCATCGTCCACCTGATGGCGCGCCTGCGCGAGCCCCGTGATCGTCATCGGCGATTCGCCCTGCCCGTACAGCTGGTACAGCTTCGGTCCCAGCAAGGCCAACGCCTTTTCCAGATCGGCCACATACATCGGCGCGCCGCCGTAGACGATGAACTTCAGGTTCGTGAAACGCTCAGGCGTAGCCTGCGGATAGTTCACCAGCCGCATCACCATCGTCGGTGCTGCGAAGAAGCTGCAGTGGCGATGCGCCTGCAGCGCCGTCATCATGATTTCCGGATCGAACTGCGCCAGCACTTGCTGACGGCCGCCAGCCAGCAAATGCGGCAAACCATACAGGCCTGCACCATGCGACAGCGGCGCTGCATGCAGCTGAGTGTCGCCGACGGCGGCACGGCCGATATCGGCGTCGTAGGCCGCACCCATAAATTCAAGATTACGGTGCGACAGCATCGCGCCCTTCGGCCGGCCAGTCGTGCCGCTGGTATAGAACAACCAGGCCAGCGCATCGGCTGCCACCGGCAGCAGCGGCGAAGGCGGCAGCTGCAGCAAGGCCAGGTAGGCCGGCGTATCCACCGACACGACCGCGCAATCCGGCAGGCTGAACAGTGCGCGGGCCACCTCGGGGAAACGGTCCGACGTCAATGCCAGCCGTGCGCCGGAATTCGCGGCGATATGCAGGACTTCGTTCGGATGCAGCCGCGAGTTCACCGGCACCACCGCATAGCCGCGCTGCCAGCACGCAAACAAGATCGAGAAGAACTCGCGCCGGTTTTCCATCAGCAGCAGCACACGGTCGCCGGCCCGAAGGCCGAACGCCTCATGCAGGCCTTGCGCGAGCCTTGCCGCGCCTTGCTGAAATTCACGGAACGTCCACGCGCCGCGCTCGTCGGCGACGGCTATCGCCTCCGGGGTACGCCCGGCTTGGTCGAGCAGCCGCGCCGCCAGCGTCATTGCGCACGCCCCGCAGGCTGCGCCTGCACGCGCCGCGCTGACAGCCACCACAACGCCGCGCCAGTCGTCAGCACTACCGGCACCGAACCGAGATTCAGCCAGCGCCAGCCCTGCGCCACCACCAGCGCGCCGGACGCAAAACCGCTGACGGCCATCGTCGCGAACACGCAGAAATTCAGCACGCCCTGCGCGCGGTCTTTTTCTTCCGGACGATACGTATCCAACGATAGCGTCGTACTGCCGGTAAAGAGGAAATTCCAGCCGACGCCCAGCATGAACAGCGCCACCGTGTAGTGATGCAGCGACTCGCCTGCCAGTGCGACCGCAATACAGGCCAGATACAGCAGCACCCCGGTGCCCATGATGCGCAACGCACCGAAGCGCCGGATCAGCTGGCCCGTAAAAAAGCCCGGCGCAAACATGCCGATCACATGCCACTCCAGCACCAGCGCAGCGTCGCTGAACGGCATGCCACAGGCATCCATTGCCAGCGGCGTGGCGGCCATCAGCAGGTTCATTACGCCGTAACTGGCCGACGCCGCCATCGCCGCCACCAGAAAGGCCGGCTCGCTCAATAGTTCACGCACCGACCTGCCTTGCACGGCTCGCTCGCCCTTGTCGGCCAGCGGCGGAAAATCGATCCGCGCCAGCAGCGCCATCGACAGCACCGCCAGCACAGCCAGTGCCAGATAGGCGCCGACGAAAGGCGCTGCAAACGCGTCACGCGTATGGTTGGCCAGGTTCGGGCCGATCACGGCGCCCAGCAGGCCGCCGGCCATCACCAGTGACACCGCCGTCTCACGCCGCTCTGGCGCACACAACTCGGCAGCGGCAAAGCGGTACAGATGCGCATTCGCCGCATAGAAGCCGGCCACCACCGTCGCCGCCACCAGCCACCAGAACTGTCCGGTCGACACCGCCACCGCACCGAGCAAACTGGCTACCAGCGCGACCAGCAGGCCGGCCTGGAACGAGCGCTGGCGGCCCCAGCGCGCCTGCGTGCGCGCGACCGGGCCGGTCGACAGTGCGCTGCCGACCACATAGCCCATCACCGGCAGCGTGGCCATCCATGCCTGCGGCGCCAGCCGCAGGCCGACCAGCCCGTTGATGGCGATCAGCGTGACGTTATTCGCAAGGAAGAGGCCCTGCGCCGCGGCCAACAGCCAGAGGTTGGCGTTCACGGCGTTATTGTGCGGTACCGGCCGCTTTTTCCACGCTGCGCTTGGCCGCGCGTGCGGCAAACACCGTATTGCGGTGCTCAGTCACCATCGCGCGGATGCGCAGGTGCAGCATGTCGGCTGCAGTCGGGTTGCCGGCCACGGCCTGCGAGTCGTCGCCACGGCAAGCCTGCCAGATCTGGCGTGCGACTTCACCGATCGGGGTGGCGCCATCGTCAAACTTTACGACGCTGTCGCCAACGCAGGCGGACAGCTCGGCATTGCTGATGCGCGGCCGGGCGTCGTTACCCGTACCATTGGCAGCACTATCGGCCGCGCACACCGGCACGGCCAGTGCCAGCAGCAGCGCTGCTGCCGGCCATTTGCAAAGAAAATTCATCATCAAAGCCGGCGCCAACCGGCGACAAGGTTTACTGAATGCCGGCGCAAGCAGCGCGCAGCAGCGTCTCGTCGATGCTGCCCGTCTCAGGGGTCAGCCACTGGCGCTGGCCCTCGGTCCAGTACACCGTCGTGCTGGAGCCCATCGGGCCCTTGTGCCAAGAGCGGAACATCTCGCGCACCATCGACTTTCCGCAATCGTACTCGTAACGCAGCATTTGGGAACGAAAATCCTTACCGTCACGGCTTTGCGTGGTCAAATAATCGATGACATGCCAGAGCAGCACCATCTTCGGACCGGACTTTTCAGCGGTCTCATTGTTCACATACAGCCTGGGGTCGGCAGGCGAGCCGTCGATCGCCACCCAGTTGGCATGAGCGGACACGCCGGCGGCGGACAGGGCAAGGATGAGTGCAGAACGAAGGGCAAATTTTTTCATCAGGAAGCAGCGCGGCATAAAAATTACAGAAATTGTAATTATAGCCAGCACCATCGGCGCCCGCAGCGGGCCTCTGCTGCGGGCGCCCACCATCAGAAGCTGTAACGCACGCCGACGTAGGCCGTGCGCGGCCGGCCCGGCTGTATACCGTTGGTGCGCGCATTGAAATACACCTTGTCGGTCAGGTTCTCGATGCTGGCGAACCAGGTGGTCTTCTGGCCGACCGGCGTGTAGCTGAGCGACGCATTGAACAGCGTCAGCGCCGGAATCTCCCCGAACAGCCCACTGTCTTCCTGCTCCGCCGTATTGCCGCCGCCGAGATCGACATCGCCGGTATAGCCTTCCGGCGACGTGCCGCGATAGTTCTGCGTATTCGCGAACTGACGGCTCAGGTAGGTCATGCCGGCGCGGGCCAGCCAGCCATCCGGCCGCTCGTACGACAGGTTCAGCGTCAGCATATGCCTGGGAGCATAGGGCAGACGGTTACCTGCTTCATAGCTGCCATAGCCGTCCTCGCCTTCGCCGGCGACGGTGCCGCTCTGCTTGAACTTTGCGGTGAACAGCCAGGTATAGCTGGCGCTGACATACACATCATTACGACGGCCAAACAGCAGCTCGCCAGTGTTCATCCGGCCGGCCAGCTCCACGCCCGTATGCTGCGCGCGGCCGGCATTGCGAAACAGGTTATTGCCGCCGCCGCCCTGCACCACCAGGTCGCTGATGTCCATGTTGAATAGCGTGGCTTCCGCATAGCCCGCGCGCAGCGCCTGCGTGCGCACGCCGATCTCCGTCGTCACCGACATTTCCGGCCGCGTTGGCACCAGGCCGCTGCTGCCCACATCACGGTCCGGCCGCGGCGGCGCGAAGCCGCGGTGTACGCCTGCGAAGCTCGTCGTCGATGGCAGACCCTTCCACGCTACGCCGATGCCCGGCAGCGCCACCGATTTCGTATGCTTGAGCTTGTCGTCAAGCTCGTTCAGTGCATCGCCGCTGTACAAAGCCTTGTCGTAGGTGATGCGCTCGAAACGTATGCCTGGCGTGACCGACCAGTGTCCGTGATGGAAGGTGTTCTGTGCATAGGCCGCCAGCGCCTGCACTTTCAGTTTCAGCCGCTCGTCGCCGATCGGCGTTTCGTTGAAGCTGTCCTCGAATTCATATTTTTTACGGTCGATGCGCTCTTCGTGATACCGCACGCCGAACACCGCGTCGCTGCGCAGGCCGAACGCCTGATGGCGCAGCTGCAGTTTCGGCTCGACGCCATAGAATTCATAACGGCGCGGACGTATCGCGCGCTCGGTACCGAGCTCGTACGCATTCTCATCATCGTCATACTCGAACTCGCGCACACGGCGCGATGTACGGTTGGTCTTTGAGTAATACAACTGGGTCGATAACTTTGCCTGATCGTTCAGGTCCCACTCATGGATTGCCTGCGCGGTATCGCGCTTCATGGTGAAGCGCTCGCGTCGCAGGTCGGCCATATCGCCGCCGGCGCGATACGGGTTGACGCGATATTCCGCTGCCGTCAGGCCAGTCTCGCTGAAGCGCGAGTCTTCTTCGAAGTTCGCATATTTGCCGGTAATGCGCTGCGTATTGCTGATGCGGTAGGTGCCCTTGACGGCGACATCCTGCAGGTCGAAGCCATGCTCGCGGCGGATGCCATCACCCTGTTTCTTCAGCACGTCGATCATGATGCCGCCATTAGCAGTGCCGGTGCCAACATTGAAATGGCCGTCATAGTAGCCACGGTTGCCGCCGGTAATGCGCACGCTGCCGCGCGTGCCGTCGACCGGCACCGGGCGCGTGACGAAGTTGATCATGCCGCCCATGGTCTGCGGGCCATACAGAATCTGCCCCGAGCCTTTCAGCACCTCGATGCGCTCCACGCGGTCGAGCG
>JACCDS011323569.1_pt1 | contig 13049 bp, 15 predicted proteins | sample 7446441 | NCBI WGS metagenome assembly JACCDS01 (sample SAMN15323445, study PRJNA562643) | freshwater metagenome | isolation source: river surface water | place: USA:Blue River Watershed | collected 2017-08-17
GACAATGATATTCCCAATAAGACACAAACTTGCTTGGTTGATATGTGCTGTTCTAACATACTAAATCTCCTTAAAATCTATATTTGAATAGATTTTATTCAATTTTTCAACCTCTGCTTATTACCCAATTTTTAACAATCAAAAGAACATCATTGGCTTCATTAAATTTGCAATTGATGTCACACCTGAATATTTAAAATCAGAAAAAAGTAAAAAAGTGGTTTTATCAACGTTAGATATTTCTGATAAATCGATGAGGCATTCTAAAGAATTATCTAATTTATCGAACAACAATGATAAAAATATTCAGCAACTCAATGATTTTTTACAAATATGTGAAATAAAAGTGAATAACTTAATGGTTACATCCAAAAAGATAAATGATATAACTGAGGCAATTTCTAAGATAGCTCAACAAACTAATTTATTGGCTATCAATACTTCAATCGAGGCTGCTCGTGCAGGTGATACAGGTAAGGGGTTTTCAATCATTGCAAATGAAATTAAATCACTTTCAGATAACACAAGTAATAAAGCAAAAGAAATAGAATTAATCATTAATAATACAAAAAAAGAAATTCATGAACTAAAAGAGCAAATTTATCTTTGCTCTAAAGCATCAAGTATTGTATCAGAAAGCAATACAATGGCAGTTCAAAGCATTCATGATATCAACATGTGCATTGAAGAGTTGGAAGGATTAATGAAAGATTTTTCAAAAAATTGACATTTTTTTTTGATTATAGTATGGTTCCAGTCAATCATTTATAATAAAGGCTATGAACAAAAGAGATTTTTTAAAAACGATAAGTCTATCAAGTATTATGATACATACTTCATCTTTTTCACAAATTGATTATTCCAAAAGCTCTCCAAGTAATAAGTATAAATATACTTCTCCACTTGATATTGCTCAAGAAGAATCAAAGAATATTAATCAAAGTCAATATGAACAAATTATCCCTCAAAATGAAATTAACTTCTGGGATAAACCAAGATATATTTCTCTTCACAGAGTAAGTACGGGTGAGAGAAAATTGATCAATTATTTTTCCAATAAACAAATCAATAAGCAAGAATATTGGTTTGCCTCTTATTTACTTCGAGATGTTGAAGAAAAAACAATGATGTACATGGACTTAAAGCTTCTTGATTTGATTTGTGCCATCCAAGCATGGATTAGGTACTATAATATTAATCCTGAATTTCAAATATTAAGTGGACTTCGCACAGTTGAACACAACAAAAGATTATTAAAACCAGGAAAGAATAACGAATCTGCTGCTTTAAATTCCATGCACATATATGGTAAGGCAATCGATTTTTATGTACCTCAATTATCAGTATCACAAATTGCAAAAATTGCAGAAATTTTTCAAGCAGGAGGTATTGGACTTTATCCTCAAAGAAATTTTATTCATTTAGATACTGGAAGAATTAGAAAATGGAAAAATTAAAAAGATGTAAAAATTCTTCACTTTTATTTTCACTTATGATATATTCTTTAAAAATTAAGGAAATATAATGGAAAATATTCATTTCTCATGCACAAAATGTGGTCAATGCTGTAAAACCTCTCCCAGAGTTAGTTTTTATGATATGATTGCTCTTTCTAATGAATTTATCTTTCAAGTAGGTCATCAGGTACGTTTTTCTCAACAAAGACAACCTTTAGATAAAGACGTTATTGAACATTATCAAAAATTTTCACACACCATTAATGTACCTGAATTTGATTTAAGTATGTTATATCATATTGACTTTTTCACCTTACAATTTGATAGTTATCAATCTTGTTCAAAATTAAAAAACAATCAATGCAGTATTTATCATAAGAGACCAGTTTCTTGCAAAATTAGTCCACTAAATTATCAATATGGTGAGGAATCACAATATAAGAGTGTTAATTTTTTCAAAAAAATGACAGATGAAAAAAAGTTTTCTTGTGATTTTTCCAAGGAATCACCACTTTTATTATCTGCATTAAATGATAAACATTATATTTATAACAATAATACCAATGACCTTTTCTATAATGAATTGAGCATGCACAGAGATATTACTGATAAATACATTGATTTTCTTAGTTTTCATGGTGAAGATAAGAAAAATCGTCATTTTAAAACCTTGTATGAACATTATTCTAAAAATGAAATGTTAATCACAGATGTTTTATTTGTTTTACAAATGGCAAATCATAATCATTTATTGACTCAAGAAAAAATAAAATCCTTTATCAATGATCAATTACAGCTTGCCTATAAAGAATGCGAAATATCAAAATCATTAAAAAATAAGAATAATTTAAAAACCTACCGCATGTATCAAAAAATTATTCAAGATTATGAAAACATTTTAAAAGAAGATAATTTTAATGCTTATTTTTCATATTGATTATTGACAATATATTTTGTTTTTATAATTTAAAGAGATGAAAAAACATCTCTTTATTTTTTTTGCTTTCTTACCACTTTTATCTCATGGGCAAATCATATTAGATAATATGAAAAAAAATAATACAGAAGATAATTCCTCTATCTCAAATCTTTTAAAAATAACACAATATCAAGCATCTATTTTAGGTGCAGCTACTGCATGCCAAGCCAATAAAGATGATATGGCGATTTTTTATAATGATTTTTATAGTAAAATTAATATTTTAAAAATAAATAATGAGGAAAAAGAAAAGATAGAAAAAACATTTAAGTCTAACTTTTTATATAAGAGAGATAGCTTTAACAAAAAAGAATGTCCACAATTTCAACCAGAATTCAATAAAATCATTGAATTGATTAAACAAAAAAATCAACAGTAAGAAAAATAATGAATTTTTATCTTGATTAAATCACAAATTATATTAAAATAAATAAAAATGGAGAATTTTATGAAAGTTGCATTTGAAAATATTATATCATTAGAGCTAAAAACTTTTAACAATTCAGAAATTACAAAAAAAATTCATGAAGAAGTCGATATCATAAAAAATATCAAAGCAAATGATTTTTCATTCACTCATGGTGAGACAATGAGCGATTTTTTTAAACGCATTACTCAATATCAATCAATGCCATCTTCTATTAAAGACAATATAAGTTTTAGGGTTGATTTTGATGGTAGTATCACTTTCTTATTTAGTTTAAATCAAGATTTTCCTTATGTTTCATCATACTTTTTAGTTAAAGATCTTGATTCTGCAAAACAAAAGCAAGATAGCTCCAAAATGCAACAACTTAAAGACGAATTAGAAGAATTGAAAACATGTCATGATAAAGCTTATGTTGCTAAAAAATCCTTAACAATCAATTCTCAAATCAAAAAAATTGAAGAAAAATTTGGCATCAGTCAAATTGAATCATTTATTGCAGAAAATAATCTTCATGATATTTGTTCATTATTTGAAAATGAATTTTCTCATAAAAAATCACGTAAACCAATCTAAAATAATCAATGTAAAGCATATATGTCAACAAGTAGTAATATCGCTATTATTTTTAAAGATAAAACCGCACAAGCCATTTATTGTCATAATGACGGTTATTTAGAGCATAATGGATTAATACTTGCAGCTTTTTATCATGATTTAGATAAAGTGAAAAAGTTATTTTCTCTAGGCGACCTTTCTTCATTAAGTATTTTTGTTGATCCAACTACAAATGAAAAACATGATTTTAATCATCGACAAAATGATGTTTGTGTTGCTTATCATCGTGATAGAGGTGATAAATTGAATCAAAGAGTTTATCAAAGGAAAGAAGATCTTTTTGATTCAATTCATGAAGATTATAATTATGTTTATAAAGAATCTACTGAAAAATGGTATTTATATAAGAATAAAAAACTATTATCACTCAATGATTTGATATTAAATAATGTTCAGGAAAAAAATGTATATATTGACTACCGTCAATATCTGATAGAAGTTAGGTTACGAAAAGAAAAAGAAAAAATATTAAAAGAAAATAAAAAAATTATAACACATATAGATTTAAATGAATCAATCACAAAATCAAGAATTTTTAAGATTTAATTATTCATTTCAATTATTTTATCAAAATATAATGGAATATCGATTTTAATTTGATATTCTGTTTTTTTATCTTCCATGATAAAATCAACATCCCCATCGAAACAAAGTTTTAATCTTTCCTTTATATTGGATGTACTAATATTATTATATTTATCGGTTTTTTGGAAATTCTCTTCTTTATTATTAGCAATCACGATTTGCAGTCTATCATCGAGTTGATAAATTTTAATTTGAATGATACCCCCTTTGGTCATATGCTGAATACCATGTAATACACTATTTTCTAATAAAGGTTGAATAGTTAAACTTGGTATTTGAGCCAGCAAGACATCATCTTGTACGTCCCACTCAACTTTTAGTCTTTCTCCTAATCTAATTTTTTCGATTTCCAAATACTTTTTACACAATATCACCTCGTTTTCAATAGATGCCATAAAATTATCATCGTTTTCTCTTAATGACGCACGTAATAATTCGGATAAGTTTAACAACATTTTTTTAGCAGTATCAGGTTCACGTTTAATTAATATAATGATTGAACTCATGGTGTTAAATAAAAAATGAGGTCTCATTTTAGATTGTAAAAAACTTAATTTTGCTTTTAATTGAGAAGGATGTAAATTTTTTTCTTTCCAATCAAAATATATAATAAACAGAAACAATAAACATTCAGAAACAATAATTTTTGAGAACAGTGCATCCAGACTGAATTCATTAAAATACTGAAAAACATGTATGTAGTATGCAAAAGTAACACTGATTAAATTCAAGCTCATCAATAAGAAAATAGATCGAACTGGTCTTTTATTATTAATCCATTTGGCAAATAAGATTAATAAAAGCATTTGCAATGAAATAAAAGGTAAGCCATTTTTAATATTGTTGATAAAGTAAACATAAAAAAGACTTGCTTTCCCTGCTTGATTGAAAGTATAAATTAATGTCATCAAAAATGCGACATATAAAAATTTATATAGATTCCATACGTCACTAAAATTGGGCATGTGTGGTGTTCTATTTTTTAAATTAAATAGAAAATTATCAAAATTTTGATGAATCTGCTGGATATTTACTTTCAACATAATTTAAAAAACACTGCTTTTACTGCAATTGTCCTGTTAAAAATTTAATATAGTTTCTTTCATCTTGTTCTTTACCATATTGCGTATTTTCTTGCACAGATGACATATTATAGTCTTGAATTTTCTGCTCTTTCATGACAATAACAAATGTAGTTTGTCCTGGCGCACGAAGCTTTTCTTTAACCCCTTCATCATTTTTTACTGGTTTTTGAGACAAGTTAATAATATTCAACTTATTTTGATTATTTGTAGGAATATTCGCAGATACAGTTTGTGGATTACTTTGAACATTCATAGCTTGAGTATTAGCTTTATGTCCACCAATTAATGCTTGTCGCATTTCTTCAGACAGATTGTTTGCTATTTGACTTGATACTTGATTATTAATCATTCCAAGCATATTATTTAGTTCAGCTTTTGCTCTAGCGTTGGGATCAACCATAGGAGCCATCATTTGTGGCATGATTTGATCTTGTGCATAAGAAGTTTGAGACATTAATGTCAACACTGCAATAGTTAAGATATATTGTTTCATATTATTTTTTAAAATTTTGAAAAATACTAAAATATTTTTAAGAGAATGTCAAACTTCTTTTTTTATAAATATTGAAAATAATTGTTGCTTTTTTTTTCAAAGTATTTATAATCGGCTCTATCTTAAAAAATTAAGTTTTTAAAACACTTGACTTTTTAAAGATTTTTGATAGTCTATTAAAAAATTTGAAAGGAAATTTTATGAGTAAATTAAAAACATTAGAAGAGGCTTACGAAAATAGCAAAAATGATCCAACAGTCAATATTAATTCTGCAATTTCTGAATATTTAGAAAACCTTGAGTCTGAAAACGCAGATAAAGCTCGTGTTTTAAAAACACGCTTGGAAGGCGATTCAAATTATGCTGAAGAATTCGCTCGCGCTATTACTCACACATCTTTATTGATTACCAGCATTTTTATTAAAATCACAAAACCAGAACAAGAATTATTAAATTTAGAAAAATTCATCAAAGAATTTTTGTACTTTAGCCGTTCAGATGACCAGCAAATTTTTGATATGAGACTCTATTATCTTAACAACTTGAGTGGAGAAGATATTTTAGAAACCGTTCCTCAATTCTTACAACAAGATAATTTAGATGATACACAAAAACAAGAGTTTTTGAACAAGTATCAAAGAATTATCAAGACAATTACTTCACAATATAAACAAAGAAATCCACAATTTGCTTAAACATCAATATTAAAAATAATCATTAAAAAAAACCAGCAATTGCTGGTTTTTTATATTTTCATTTTTTGATGAGATTTTTGATAATTTTTTGCAATAATTTGATATTCATCATAAATTTTCAATTTATTTCTCCATTCTAATTTTTGTTCTTCGACTGGATGATTTTCAATAACATCATTAAGTATTTCAACCCACTGATACCTTAAATTTTTAATACAAGCTCTATCATTCCATTCCCTATTTTTATTAACAAAATTTCCATTCTCATAACTTCTGAGTGTTGTCACTAAATATCCAACATAATCATTTTTAGATTCATTTTCTTTTTTATCCTCTTGTAATTGCTCTAGTAATGAAATTGTTTTATTTTGATTATGAAGAGAAGCATCAACAATCATCCCCATATCAACCAAAATAGTAGAAAATTTTTCAATAATTTCAACAGATTTTTCTTTAGATAAAAAATATGGAATTGATAATGAAAATAATCTAGCAAATTGAGCATCTTCTCTGGTTTCCCGTTCAAATACTTGTTGCCATAAAATATTTCTTGCATTCGATAAGATGGCTTGTTTATTGCTTCTGAATTTTAAATATTCAGGAAGATGTTCAAATTTTGTATCCATAGCAGATGGCACCAAAATATTATTCCATAATACTTTATCTTCTGTATTGGATACATAAGTTTTAGATGAACGAGGGTCTTGCTGATTTTCTCCAGAATAATAACTCATAAATTCTAATGGATGACTATTAGATTTATTTAAAATAGATAATTTATACAAATATTGATTAGCCATATTTTTACTTTTTATTTATTTTACAATTTAAAAACAATAAAGCAAGAATATTGTTTTATGATAATCATTTATTAGTCATTAAAATGTATAAGTTAATTCTTTTTTAGCCATTAAATCTGCGATATTAGCTTCTATAGATTCCTTCAAAGATTTCATTGCTGCACTTTCACCGAATGCAACCCCATATCCCTTGATATTGCCAACACGATTTATCCACACAACTTTTCCGTTTATTGGCACTTTATTTTTATTTTCAAGCATAGAAAAAACAATAAATATTTTTTGTCCAGGTGAAATTTTACTGGGTGTTACATCCTCATTAAAAGGTATAAATAATCCTCCACCTTTAATAAAAGGCATATAACATCTATATAATTCACGTTTATCAGTGATAACAATTGTCTGAGGTTTCAAATTTTCCATTACAAATTCCTTTACTATCATTTTCATGTTAAAAATAAATTTTAAAATTGCAATAGTCATGATATATAAAAAATAAAAAAGCTCTATGAGCTTTTTATTTTTATAAAACAGATATTACAATTTGTCCAGTATTGTTTGTAATAGTATTTGTTGAATTGAGGTTGTTTGTAACTGCTGATGAACCAGTAGGTGCTGCATTGATAATATTAGTATTAATTGTCCCTGTTGATTGTATTACTTGCCCCGTAGTTGATTGGGCTGAATTGATACTTTGTGTTGTTTGTTGTTGTGTAGAATTCATAAGAGTTTGTCCAGCGGCTCCTAAATTGCCATTGACCACTTGTGTACTTGCAGTTGTTAATCCTGTATTTGTTGTTGTCCCTACATTAGTAGCTGTTGTGTTCACATTATTAGCGATACTATTAACTGTAGAAGAGCCAATCGATGTATTATTAATGATACCTGTATTAATAGCTCCTGCTGTAGTAATAATTTGACCATTTACCGCTTGAGTAGCATTAATTAATCTAACTGTTTGTTGTTGAGCAAGTTGCTGGGTTTGTTGAGCAGAAGATGTAGTTTGACTTACTGTACTATTGCCTGTATTCACCAAAGTTTGACCAGCAGACCCCAAATTGCCGTTCACTGCCTGACTTGTAGAAGTAGACACTCCATTATTGGTGGTTGTCCCTACATTAGTAGCTGTATTATTGATATTATTGGCGATATTATTGACTGTAGATGAACCTGTAGGCGTATTATTTATCAATGTTGTGTTAATAGATCCTGTTGTAGTGATGATTTGATTGTTAACTTGTTGAGTGGCATTAACCAATTTCACAACTTGTTGTTGAGCAGCTTGCTGAGTTTGCTGTGCTGTTTGTTGAGCAGTACCTATTGCTTGCCCAGTTGTTTGCTGTGCTGCATTTCTTAAGGTTTGATTTGCTTGTGAGACTTGACCATTCGCTAATTGTTGACTTGAGTTACCAATTGCATTATTGGTTGTATTTGCAATATTTGTTGTTGAATTATTAATATTATTTGCAATATTTTGAACACTACTTGGTAATGGCGTAGAATTAATAATTTGCGAATTCATGCTACTTGTTGTTTGAATAACCTGTTTAGCAACTTGCTGAGGATTAAATTGACCTGCTGGACAAATTAAATCATAAATAGGTCTTAATGGACTGAATCTTCTTGGTCTACCTCGTGAGCAGAAAACAAATGGATTTCCTATTCTTTCAGTAAATGAACCATTGACTTCTGGTGTTGCCACTTCTGTAGAATTAATATTAGCAACGGAATTCATGTCAATGGATTGATTTGTACCATTGATAGCAGTTGGATCACTGTTTAAATTAGGATTATATCCTCCATTGGCACTGAACTGACAAACTAAATATCCATTTGTAGAAGTACAAGACTTCATATTCATATTACCTGTAGGAGCAGTCCCTTGTCCTTGAGTAATTTGAGCAAAAGTTAACGGTGTAACCAATAGCATACTTAAAGCTGTATACTTCATGTTTAATTTAATGTTTTTTTTCATATGCATCCCTTTTTTTATAAAAGAATATAACGATTTATAAAAAAATCAATCAAAAAAATCAAAAATGCTTATGAAAGATAAAATTACAAGATAAATGAAAATAAAATTTATTTCTTTACTTTGGAAATATTAGATACAATCATTCCATTAATTTCTGCATTATAATAATATTGTTCCCCACTCTTTGCCTTTTCAGAAGTTTTTTCAACACCATAACCAGTAGGAGAAATGATACCAGCTTCTTCAGATGAAAAAATTCCTTGAGAATATGGATAAATCAATTTAGATTGATTATTTGCATTTGCATATAATTTTGCATCACTTCCAGTCATTCCAGAGTTTGTACTCATAGATATTTTTTTTTGTTCAACATGTTTAGGTTGATGAGATTGCACTGTATTGCTTTCTTGATTGGTTTTATTATTTATTGAGCCAATTAAACTTCCATCGATATTTTGACTTTGGTTTTCTTGAAATGATTGAGCATTTTCCTGTCTTTGTTGAGCCAATTGTGCATTATCATTTTTTCTTCCTTCTGCACAAATAGAATCATAAACTGGCCTTAATGGATTAAATCTTGATGGTTTTCCTTGAGAGCAAAAACTAAATGGGTCAGCTACTCGACTAGAATAAGATTGAGCAAAAAGCATTTTAGGAGTTAGCAAACTGCATGATAATACACTTAAAAAAACATAATTTTTCATTTAAAACAACTTTCCTTTAAATTTTTTAAAAAAAGCACTGGTATCATTTTGCACCTTTTGCATTTTATCAAGAAGTTTTTGACTTTCTTCCGATTGATAAACATCACCCTTTAATTCTGGGACAGAATCTCCAAAATTATCCAATAAGGCTGATTCATTTTTCGACATTAAATCTCTATAAGATAAATAATTTTGATTGTCCACAATCATTTCTTTGGCTTGCATATTCTTAATATGCAATGAAACTAATTTTTTATGAAAATTTATTTGCAATTCTTTTTTCTCATTTAAGCTATATTCTCTAATATCCATTTTATCAATATATTTAAATAGACTCATTTTATGAATAGAATCTATTTGCAAACAAAATGCGAAAGAAGGAATATCAGGATAATTTTCATTATCACCCTTCATCATTTTAGAAACAAAATAAATACAGTTTTCATTTTGACGTAACACAATTTTATCCCATTGAATCAGTTTAAACCAAACAGATTCTTCTGGTTGAATGGCAAAAAACACTTGAGAGTTATTTTTTTGTACCCCTAAAGAAAAGTATTTACTGCTAATTTGATCCAAATAAATAATAGAATGTTTGATAGAATGACGATATCCCATTTTATTCTGTTCATCTAACCATCCTAGCAAATTATAAAATCCTGTACAATGGGAAATATATTGTTCATTTAAATTCATGTTAACTCCTTTGCGCAGATAATAACAATTATTCTTTTTTTGTCAATCACAATAAATCTTTTGCTTTAATTTCTTGTTTTGGTTGTAAAAGTTTTTGTACTCTAATTCCAATAATTTTATCTCCTTTTGAACTAAAGCAACTTATTTTATTGACTATTTTAGGATTATCTTCTTTTAAAATACCAAATTCATTCCCATCATTATACCTATTTGGTTTTGTTTTTTTCAGTCCATCAATAATATATTTAAACATGGTTGTCATCGAGTCTTCATCAACAAGTCTTGGTGCTTGCCTAAACAAAGTTAATTCAACTGCTTCATCAAAAAATGGCAACTGATTGTCTTTAGCTATTTCCTCAAGAGCTTTTCTAACCAGAAAATGCCATGTTTTTTTATATCCAAACACTTCATATTTTCTATATTGTAAAATATTAAATATTTGATTAACTGATAATAGACTAGCTCCCACAAATAAAATTGTCACATGTGATTCAGATACGCTAGTTTGAATAACACAATTATTATTTTCATAATTAATGGTTTTCACATCAGTATTAGATAAAACTTTTTCTTTTTTTTCTTCTTCCTGACCAGAGTTAAGCCCTATTTTTTCTTTTTTTTCTAATTTATTATTTCCTAAACTGATTTTAGATGCACCACCAACAGATGACGCAACTTTTAATTTAGGATTTTTATTCATTAACTCTTCAAATTCTTTTTCTGATAATTTCATAGTTTATCCATATAATCGAATTATTATATGGATAATTATAAATTTAATCAATTATTTTTTTTCACCTTTTTCATTTTCACTTAACAATTTATCATTGGTTCTATTAGATGTATTAGGTATGACAGATGTAGAATTTCCATTTTGATTAATATAAGTATTTTGAACAGGTGAAGCAACACTAGGCATAGCTCCACTTGGTTGTGATACAACTTGGGCGGTTTGAGTATATGAGCCTACGCTTGGTGCTGAAATACCCGCACTAGCTGCATAATTTTGCGCACTCATATTACTCATGACTGGTGCTGGCGCACTAAAACTTTGAACAGGTGCTGCCACACTAGGCATAGCTCCAGTTGGTTGTGATATAGCTTGGGCTGTTTGAGTATAAGAGCTTATGCTTGGGGCTGGAATACCCGCACTAGTTGCATAATTTTGCGCACTAACATTACTCATGACTGGTGCTGGTGCTGGCGCACTAAAACTTTGAACAGGTGCTGCCACACTAGGCATAGCTCCAGTTGGTTGTGATACAACTTGGGCGGTTTGAGTATATGAGCCTACGCTTGGTGCTGAAATACCCGCACTAGCTGCATAATTTTGCGCACTAACATTACTCATGACTGGTGCTGGCGCACTAAAACTTTGAACAGGTGCTGCCACACTAGGCATGGCTCCAGTTGGTTGTGATATAGCTTGGGCGGTTTGAGTATATGAGCCTACGCTTGGTGCTGAAATACCCGCACTAGCTGCATAATTTTGCGCACTAAAACTTTGAACAGGTGAAGCAACACTAGGCATGGCTCCAGTTGGTTGTGATATAGCTTGGGCGGTTTGAGTATAAGAGCCTACGCTTGGTGCTGGAATACCCGCACTAGCTGTATAATTTTGCGCACTAACATTACTCATGACTGGTGCTGGCGCACTAAAACTTTGAACAGGTGCTGCCACACTAGGCATGGCTCCACTTGGTTGTGATATAGCTTGTCCTGTTTGAGTATAAGAGCCTATGCTTGGTGCTGGAATACCAGCACTAGTTGCATAATTTTGCGCACTAACATTACTCATGACTGGTGCTGGTGCTGTCGCACTAAAATTTTGAACAGGTGCTGCCACACTAGGCATAGCTCCAGTTGGTTGTGATACAACTTGGGCGGTTTGAGTATAAGAGCCTATGCTTGGTGCTGGAATACCAGCACTAGCTGCATAATTTTGCGCACTAACATTACTCATGACTGGTGCTGGTGCTGGCGCACTAAAACTTTGAACAGGTGCTGCCACACTAGGAATAGCTCCACTGGGTTGCGGCATAGATGCTTGGTTAGTTTGACTAAATGCTCCTGGGTTTGGTGCTGAAATACTAGCAGCAGATGAAAAATTTGATGGTGAACTTTGTACTGATGAAGCACTTATTGTAGGTGTCGATGCACTAAATCCTTGCGCTTGTGATGGAGCAGAAACTGAGTTTGAATTACTAAAATTAGATGTTCCTGAATTTGTAACATTAGGAATTGAACCAGTTGGTTGCGGCATAGATGTTTGATTATTTTGACTAAATGCTCCTGGGTTTGGTGCTGAAACACTAGCAGCAGATGAAAAAGTTGATGGTGAACTTTGTACTGATGAAGCACTTATTGTAGGTGTCGATGCACTAAATCCTTGTGCTTGTGATGGAGCAGAAACTGAGTTTGAATTACTAAAATTAGATACACCTGAATTTGAAACATTCGGAATAGAACCAGTTGGTTGCGGCATAGATGTTTGATTATTTTGACTAAATGCTCCTGGGTTTGGTGCTGAAACAC
>JACCDS010588193.1_pt1 | contig 13045 bp, 10 predicted proteins | sample 7446441 | NCBI WGS metagenome assembly JACCDS01 (sample SAMN15323445, study PRJNA562643) | freshwater metagenome | isolation source: river surface water | place: USA:Blue River Watershed | collected 2017-08-17
CGTCTGGCTCATGGATCGCTGCGCCTTGGTGCTCACCGACTCCGGAGGCGTGCAGGAAGAGGCCCCCTCGCTGGGCAAGCCCGTGCTGGTCATGCGCGACACCACCGAGCGCCCCGAAGCGGTGGAAGCCGGTACCGTGAAGCTGGTGGGCACCTCGCGCGAAACCATCGTGGCCGAGGCCCGCCGCCTCCTGACAGACGAACAGGCCTACGCCACCATGTCGCGGGCGCACAACCCGTATGGTGACGGCAAGGCGGTACAGCGCATCGTGGAGCAGGTGCGTGCTTTCGGGGCCCGTCTAGCCTGAAGACCAAGGACCGCAGGGCATGCTGTTCACGTCGGCGCTCTTTGCATGGATCTACCTGCCGGTGGTACTGGCAGGGTTCTTTGCCATTGGCCGCTTCAGCGAGGCGGGTGCCGCACTGTGGCTATTTCTGGCCTCGCTGGCGTTCTACGCGGCCTGGATGCCCGAGTTCACGCTGCTCCTGCTGGCGTCGATCTGCTTCAACTTCTTCGTGGGGCGCCGCATTGGCGCCAGTCGTTCGCGTGCCTGGCTGACCTTCGGTGTGTCGGCCAACCTGCTGCTGCTGGCCTACTACAAGTACGCGGGTTTTCTGGTCACCAACATCAACGCCGTGACCGGCGCCCAGTGGGACCTGGGCCAGATCATCCTGCCCATTGGCATCTCGTTCTTCACCTTCACGCAGATCGCCTTCCTGGTGGACGCCTATGCCAAAGGCGTGCGCGAGCCGCGTTTTGTGCACTACGGCCTGTTTGTCACCTACTTTCCGCATCTGGTGGCCGGCCCGGTGCTGCACCACGCCCAGATGATGCCGCAGTTCGGTCTGTCGAAAACCTACCGTTTCGACTTCACCAACTTCGGTGTCGGCCTGGGCATCTTTGCCATTGGCCTGTTCAAGAAGGTGGTGCTGGCCGATGGCATCAGCCCGTATGCCGACGCGGTGTTCAACGCGGCCGATGCTGGGCTGGCCCTCACGGTTGAAGACGCCTGGCTGGGCGCTCTGGCCTACACGCTGCAGCTTTACTTCGATTTCTCCGGTTACTCCGACATGGCCGTGGGCCTGTCGTGGATGCTCAACATCAAGCTGCCCTTCAACTTCAACTCGCCGTACCGTGCCACCAACATCAGCGAGTTCTGGCGCTGTTGGCACATTTCCCTGTCCAGCTTTCTGCGCGACTACCTCTACATCGCCCTGGGCGGCAACCGCCGCGGCGAGGCGCGGCGCTACGCCAATCTGCTCACCACTATGGTGCTCGGCGGTCTGTGGCACGGCGCCAGCTGGTCGTTTGTGCTCTGGGGCACGCTGCACGGCCTCTATCTGGTGGTGCAGCAGCTGTGGGTGCGCGGGTCGTCGGGGCAGGGCGGTGCGCCGGTCAGAGCCGGCGCAGAAAAGCCCGATGGTGACAAAGGGCGGCTTGGCCACTTGCTGTCCTGGGCGATCACCATGCTGGCCGTGATCGCCGCCTGGGTGCTGTTCCGTGCCACCACGCTCGACGGCGCGGCCACCGTTTATGCCGCCATGCTGGCGCTGGACGCCGCTGACACCGGCAGCGCGCTGTGGAACGCGGGCCTGAAAGCCGGGACGGGCTGGTGGCTGGTGGCGCTTTTTGCCGTGGTCGCGCTGTGGCCGCGCAACAGCAACGTGCTGGGGCTGGACCTGCGGCGCTGGATCGAAGGGCGCGAAGCCCGCACCGCGTGGGCGACGGGTGCCGCGGTGACGCTGGTGTGTCTGCTCATCCTGCTCAACAACACCCGGGGCGTGGTGGGCGCCTTCATCTACTTCAACTTCTGAGCCATGAAGCGCGCACTGCACCTGCTGCTGGGGGCCCTGACCATGCTGGTCGGGATCGAGCTGTTGCTGCACGCCTTGCCCGTGTCCACCTCCACCCGCACGGGTTATCACATACACCCCGACATCCTGACCAACCCACCCCACCACCGCTGGACCATGGCCACCGGCTGGGACCTACGCGACGTGCAGCACATGCGCTCGAACAGCCATGGCTTTGCGGCCGAGCACGACTTTGTGCCCGGTAGCGGCACCATCGGGCTGGTGGGTGACAGCTATGTGGAGGCTTCGATGTTGCCCTGGGCCGACAGGCCTGCCGTGCAGCTCGAACGTGCCCTGGGCGGGCAGCGACAGGTGTACGCCATGGGCGGCCCGGGGTCGTCATTGCTCGATTACGCCGTGCGCATCCGCTGGGCGCACCAGACCCTGGGACTCACCGACTTCGTGGTGTTGATGGAGTCCACTGACGCCACGCAGGCCGTTTGTGGCTCAGGCAATGTGCACGCGCGCTGTCTGGAACCGTCCAGTCTGGCGCCGGTGACCCGCCACCGCCCGCCGTCAGGCGCGCTGACCGATCTGCTGCGCGGTTCGGCCCTGGCGCAGTACCTGGTCAGCCAGCTCAAGTTCAGTCCGGCCCGCCTCACACAGGTCGGCTTCTGGAGCAGCGGAGCCCCGGCGCACGGCGCCACCGGCCCCTCATCAACCACGACACCGGCTGCCGCAGCCGCCACACTGTCGTCCCGGCAGCTGATCATCGTCGAACGCGCGGTTGAGGCTTTCCAGGCCGAGCTGCAAGGCCTGCAAGGGCTTCGGCTGGTGTTTGCGATCGACATGAACCGCCGCAACCTCGAACCCGGCGTGCAACGGCCCGACGAGGGCTACCATGTGGCACAACGCTTGCAGGCCGCCGGTCATGCCGTGGTGCGGGGCGAGGCCGCGTATCGCGAACACCAGAAAACGTCGCCGTTGCGCCTGGACATGGGGCCGCACGATGGACATCTCAACGCCCTGGGCGTGCAGCTGCTCATGACAGCGGCGGCGCGCGCAGCTAAAGAACAGCAATTCGTCGAAATCAACGAAAAAGGGAACTGAAATGGCAAGAGAACTGCAAAAGATCGTCGTCATGGGCCTGGGCTACATCGGCCTGCCCACTGCCTCCATGCTGGCCACCAAGGGCCACCAGGTGCTGGGGGTGGACGTCAACGCCAAGGCGGTCGAGACCATCAACTCCGGCCGCATCCACATCGTCGAGCCCGATCTGGACATCCTCGTCCGCTCGGCGGTCAACAGCGGCAACCTGCGCGCCTCGCTCACGCCGGAAGAAGGCGACACCTTCATCATTGCGGTGCCCACGCCCTTCAAAGAGGTGGACGGCAACCCCAAGGCGCCGGACCTGAGCTATGTGGAGGCCGCCACCCGCGCCATCGTGCCCTTTGTCAAGGAAGACGATCTAGTCATCCTCGAATCCACCTCGCCGGTGGGCACGACCGAGCTGATCGCCAAAATCATCACCGAAGGCCGGCCGGAGCTGGCCGGCAAGGTGCACTTCGTGCATTGCCCCGAGCGCGTGCTGCCCGGCCACATCCTGCGCGAGCTGGTGGACAACGACCGCATCATCGGTGGCACCACCAAGGCCGGTGTGGCCAAGGCCAAGGCGCTGTACAAAACGTTCTGCAACGGTGCCATTCTGGAAACCGACAGCCGCACCGCCGAGCTGTCCAAGCTGGTGGAAAACTCCTTCCGCGACGTCAACATCGCGTTTGCCAACGAGCTTTCCGTCATCTGCGACCGCCTGGGCATCAACGTGTGGGAAACCATTGCCCTGGCCAACCGCCACCCGCGCGTGAACATCCTGCAGCCCGGCCCAGGCGTGGGCGGCCACTGCATCGCGGTCGACCCGTGGTTCATCGTCTCCAGCGCGCCGCAGGAGTCGCGTCTGATCCGCACCGCGCGCGAAGTGAACGACGCCAAGCCGCACTGGGTGATGGAAAAAGTGCGCGCCAAGGCCCAGCGCTTCAAAGACCCGGTCATCGGCTGTCTGGGCCTGGCCTTCAAGGCCAATATCGACGACCTGCGCGAATCGCCCTCGATGGAAATCGTCGAGCAGCTGCTGCATTCGGGCATCGGCACCATCATGGCCTGTGAGCCCAACGTCACGCAGGACAAGGTGAAGTTCCCCCTGCACGACCTGAAAGACGTGCTCAAGCAGGCCGACATCCTGCTGCTGCTGGTCGATCACGACGAGTTCAAGGACATCGACCCGCAGGTGACCAAGGACAAGGTGGTGATCGACACCAAGGGGGTGCTGCGTTGACAACCCATGGGTCGCGACCCGCGATCGTTGTCCTCTCCAGCTTGTTCCCCAGTCCGGCTCAACCCAACGCCGGGCTGTTCGTGCGTGAGCGCATGTTCCGCGTGGGTGCGCATGTGCCGCTGTGCGTGGTGGCGCCCACGCCATGGTTTCCCTTTCAGTCCTTGCTGCGCCGCTGGCGCCCGCATTTCAGGCCCACGCCCCCCGCTGTTGACGAACAGCAGGGTGTCAACGTCTGGTATCCACGTTTCCTGTCCTTTCCGGGGCTGTTCAAGTCACTCGATGGCTTTTTCATGGCCCTGGGTGCTTACCCGCGCCTGCGTCAGCTACGGCGTGAGGGGCGGCTCGACCTGATCGACGCCCACTTCGCCTATCCCGATGGTTACGCCGCCGTGTTGCTGGGGCGCTGGCTGGGCGTCCCCGTCACCATCACCATGCGCGGCACAGAAGAGCGGCACGCCCGAACCCCGGGCTTGAAAGCCCTCGTGCGCAAAGCATTGATGGGCTGCCAGCAGGTGTTCTCTGTTTCTGCGGCGCTGCGTCAGATTGCGCTGGACATGGGTGTTCCCGCCAACAAGGTCGAGGTGGTGGGCAACGGTGTGGACGCCCACAAGTTCCGTCCACTGGACCGCCAGGCCTGCCGCAAGGCACTGAGTTTGCCACCGGATGCCCCTGTGCTGGTGAGCGTGGGGGGCCTGGTCGAACGCAAAGGCTTTCACCGCGTGATTGATGTACTGCCAGACCTGGTTCAGCGGTACACCGAACTGCAGTTCCTGATCGTGGGCGGCCCCAGCGCCGAAGGCAACAACCGGGCTGAGCTTGAAGCCCTGGTGGCGCGACTGGGGCTCGAACGGCACGTGACTTTCCTGGGCACCCGCAAGCCTGAAGAACTGTCAGCCGTGCTCAGCGCTGCCGATGTCTTCGTGCTGGCCACCCGAAACGAAGGCTGGGCCAACGTGTTCCTCGAAGCCATGGCGTGCGGGCTCCCGGTGGTGACCACCGATGTGGGGGGCAACCGCGAGGTGGTTTGTCGCCCTGAGCTGGGGGCTGTTGTACCGTTTGGTGACGCCGCTGCTTTGCGTGACGCCCTGCAACACGCGCTGGGCCATGCGTGGGACGGACAAGCCATTCGCCAGTACGCGATGGACAACGCGTGGGACGAACGCGTGACCCGCCTGCTCAAGGCCTTTACCCGATTGACCCAAACTGTGTAGCCATGGCTGAGGCACTCATCTTTCTTTTGAACGTACTGGTCGTGACCTACCTGTGCTGGCGTGTGCTTCGTGCTGACAAGGCGCGCCGCTCGGGCAAAAGTGCTTCGCTGGGGTATCTGGCCTACAAGGACGATGTCAAGCGATGAGAGATCTGGTAATGCTCGGCATGGTGCTGGCATGGCTGCCCATGGCCTTGATGAATGGCTTCATCGCCTTCTTGCTGTGGATCTACACCACCCTGATGTCGCCCCAGCTGTACCTGTACGGCGTCATGTCGGATTTTCGGTACGTTTTTGTATTCGCCGGGTTGGCGCTGGGTTTACTGCTGCTGGGGCGTGTTCAAGACCGTGGTGCGTTCATCACGGACAAGTCTATGGTGCTGCTGTTGCTGTTCATTGCGCATGCCGTGATTTCCGCCGTCATCGCTTTGAACAGCAACCCATGGATTCCATTCCGTCTTGAGGTGTTCCTCAAAGGTATGGCTTTGGCGTTGGCTGCGCCGTTTTTTCTCACCTCGCGCGACCGCGTTCATGTGGCACTCATCGTCATCGTGGCAGGCTTGGGGCTTCATGGTGTGCTCGACGGTGCCAAGGTGATTTCTTCTGGCGGTGCGCACAATGTTCGCGGTATTCCCGGGGCAAGCTTGGGAGACAACAACTTATTGGCGCTGGGCATGGTGATGCTGCTGCCTTTGTGGCTTTACCTGGCAAAGTACAGCGTCAACCGGTGGGTGAAATGGGCGTATCTGGGTGGCTTTGCGCTGTGCATCCTGGCTGTGTTGGGCTCCAATTCGCGTGGGGGTTTCCTCGCGCTTTCCGTCCTGGGGCTTTGGTATTGGTTGACCAGCCCACGCAAGCTGGTGTCCGCCATCTTTGTGGCAATCGTCGCAGCCGGTGTGGTCAACTTCGCACCCGATCGCTGGTTTGAGCGTATCTCCACCATCAAGGAGGCTGGAGAGGACCAGTCGTTTATGGGCCGAGTGGCAGCGTGGAAAGTCAGCGTAAACATTGCCAACGATCATCCGGTGTTCGGTGGTGGCTTTGATGCAACCCAGGTCAGTGCGATTTGGGATCAATACAAAAATACGCCAAACTTTATTGATATCGAAATTCCAGCCAACATCACCTATAAAGCTGCCCACAGCAATTACTTTCAGGTCATGGGTGATCTGGGTTATGTCGGGCTTTTCTTGTTCCTGTCGTTGCTGGCTTCTGCCTACATCACCCGTTGGCAGATCAAGGGCTTGGTCAAACGTTTACCCGGAAATAACGCATGGGCCAGTGATTTGTCCACAGCGATCACGCTTTCACTGGTGGCCTACATGGCGGGTGGTGCAGGGGTGAGCCTTGGCTACTTTGAACTCGTTTACCTGCAGATCGTCATGCTCTCCATCGTCAGGCAAATGCTTCTTCGACAGGTGGAACAGGAAAAAGAGGTGCTGATCCACGCCAGCACCAGTGCAGGAGGGCAGCGTGCTTAGGCTCTTATCCCGTGGCAAGCTGACCACGCTGCTGTTCCACAAAGTGCCAGCCCAACGGCACCCGCTCGTGCCGCAAGAGCCTGCACTACCCGACTTCACGGCGGTGCTGGAAGCGACCCTGCGGCGCTTTCGTATCCTCCCGCTCGATGAGGCCGTGACGGCGCTGCGTGCCGGCAATCTGCCGGCCAATGCCGCCTGCATCACCTTTGACGATGGCTACCCCGAGTGGCGAACCGGCGTCTTGCCGGTTCTGGAGCGCCACGGCGTACATGCGACGTTCTTCGTGACCACCGGTCAATACGCAGGACTGCCCATGTGGAACGAGCGCATCCTGCACGCCGTGCAGTTCGCGCCTGATGGGACGCCACCTTTGTGCTGGGAGGGACTGCCCCCCCTCCTGTTCGGGGCGGCAGACGAGCGCCGACAAACGATTGAGCGACTGGATGCCTTTCTCAAGTATCAGGTGCCGGCTGACAAAGAACGTCTGCTCCAGCAACTGGAGCAGCACACAGGTCTTGACCGTCAGCGTGTGCCCGCCATGAGTGCGGAAGACCTGCGGCACATCCACAGCAGAGGCTTCGGCATCGGTGGCCACTCGGTCACGCACCCCATTCTGAGCCGTTGCACCGCCCAACAGGCGAACGAAGAAATTGCCGGCGCACGCGAACAGCTGGAGGCCTTGATTGGCGGCAAGGTGGCGGCCTTTGCCTATCCCAACGGCACACCCGGAAAAGATTTCGGCCCTGAGCATATCGACATGGTGCGCCGCGCCGGCTACCGGTTCGCTGTGACAACCCAGCGTGGTTTTGCCACGGCCGACACCCCGTTGATGCAAATCCCGCGCTTCACGCCCTGGGGGCCCACCGCAGGGCGCATGGACGTGCAGTTTCTGCGCAACCTCATGCGGCAGGGCACATTGCTGCCCGAAGCGGGCGAAGCGGGCAAGCGCGCCCTGATGGTGGCTTTTCACTTTCCGCCCCAGGCGGGCAGCAGTGGCATGCTGCGCACGCTCAACTTTGCGAAGTACCTGCCGCCCCAGGGCTGGGACACCTCCGTGCTCGCCGCCACGCCCAAAGCATTCGTCGAACAGCGCAATGATCTGGTGGCCAGCATCCCCGAGCGAACGCGTGTGGTGCGCGCCACCGCGCTCGATGCAGCACGCCACCTGGCCTGGCGCGGCAAATACCCCCGGCTACTGGCGTTGCCCGATCGCTGGTCGAGCTGGGCGCTGCCCGCCGTCGTCGCGGGCCTGCGCGAAATCCGGCAGACGAAACCCGACCTGATCTGGAGCACCTACCCGATCGCGACGGCCCACCTCATTGGCGGGGCCTTGTCGCGCCTGAGCGGGTTGCCGTGGGTGGCCGATTTCCGCGACCCCATGATCAATCGCGACTACCCGAGCGACCCCATGCAGCGCCGGGTCTGGCAATGGCTGGAGGCCCGTGTATTGCGCCATGCATCAGCCTGCGTGTTCACCACTGCGGCGGCTGCACAGACGTATGCGGCGCGATACCCCGATCAGGCCGCCAAATGCCACGTCATTGAAAACGGGTACGACGAAGAAGCCTTTGCGTCGGTACAACCCAGCAGGGAAGGGGTGCCCGCCGGCAAACAGCTCTGGCTCCACAGTGGCCTGATCTATCCGCGCGACCGTGACCCGTCCACGTTCTTTGCTGCCGTTCGCGCGCTCATCGACGAGGGCGCGCTCAAGGCCGAGGATTTGTGCATCCGCTTCCGGGCGGCGCAGCACGAGAGCGAAGTTCTGGAGTGCGCGCGCCAGCAAGGCGTGATCGATTGTGTCGAGGTGGCGCCGCCCATCCCTTACCACCGCGCCATTGCCGAGATGATGGGCGCCGATCTGTTGCTCGTGTTCCAGGGCAGCCACTTCAATACCCAGATTCCCGCCAAGATCTACGAGTACCTGCGAGCCGGGCAGGACATCCTCTCTGTCGTGGACCCCTCCGGTGGCACGGCTGGACAGATGCGGCAGTTCGAGGCCAACTGGATCGTGGATATTGCGTCGATGCAAAGCGTGCGTGACGGTCTTTTGAGTGCCCTGCGTGGTCGCTCACGCGAAGAGCGCACCACCGAGCTGGCGCGCAACCAGCAAGCCGTGCAGGCTTACTCGCGCCAGTCGCAGACGTCACGTTTGCGGGCCTTGTTTGACCAGACAAACGGTCAGCTTCCGGCGCAGCCGTGACCCCGATGCCTGTCCCACCTCAACTGCATATCAGGCGCGTCGGCACGGCCTACGCGCCTTTGTGGACAGACAGCACCAAGTGCTGGTGTGTGCGTGATCACTGGTTTTACCGCTTTGACTACGCGAGTGGAGAACTCTCGAAGGTCTTTCGGTTGCCACCCTCATCGGCCTCCATCGCCGGGCGACTCAAGGATGCATTGGCGCGCAGCAGCCTGCGCCAATGGCTGCAGCCCAGGCTGGCGATCCACCATCTGGTGGAATTGCCGTCCGGTGAGGTGTTTGTTCTCTACGACAAGATCTATCGCTACACACCGGGCAACAGCCAGGGCGTTGCCCAGGTGCTCGAAAGCCGGTTTGAACCCGGCCTGGCCTGGCCATTGCGTGGTGGTATGGCCGTGCATCCGATCAGCGGCAATCTGTACTTTGGGGAGTACAACGACGACCCGCGAGGTGTGCGCGTCATACGGGTGTCCCCAGCCTCGGACCAGGCTGCTGTCTGCTGGCACTTCGACCGAACAGACATTCGCCATGTCCATGCCATCCATTACGACGCCTTCCGGCAGCGGCTGTGGATCTGCACCGGCGACCTCGATCACGAATCCGCCCTCTGGTACACCGATGACGAGTTTCAGACCGTACACCGGTTCGCAGGGGGGGATCAGACGTGGCGTGCGATTGCCATGCTTTTTGACGAAACCGGTATGGAGTGGGGCATGGACGCAGGGCAGGATGCGCCTGCGCAAGCCGTCAACCGGATCTTTCGATACGACTTCGCAACGGACCAGCGGAGCGAGCGCGCCGTCACGGGTAACCCCGTCTATGCTGCTTGCGCATTCGACGATGGCAGCGCCGTGATGCAGGCCAGCTTCGAGCCCCAGCGAAAGCAGGACACGACCGCTGAAGTGGCGCTGTGGTGGCGAGGTCCCCAAGGTGAGTGGGGGCCGTTGTTTCAGCTACCGTTTCAGGAACACAAGCCCTGTGGCGTGGGGCGGTACGGCCACTTGCTGCTGCCCATCGGGCGTGGGCCTGCAGGCCAGTTGCTGTGCACGCCCGTCAACACGGCGGAACACACGCTGTCCCTTTTGCTCCTTCAATGGGAGCATTCGCGCATCAGCTGAGCAAACCCTTGAAACGGCGCAAGCCGCGCCGCCACAGGTCCGCGACGGCAGGCATGGGGTCGCTCCATCGCCTCACGGCGGGGACCTTGCGCCGGTCCCGAAACAGCTGATCGGGCGCACCGGCGGCCAGAGCCTGGGCGTCAGCCACCTCGTCGTACCAGATCACGTTCCGCGGTGGCCCGGAGGGGGTGGGCGATGCGCCCGCCAGATGCGCCACCATGGTCGACAGGACATTGCAGCCCGACAGCGTGGCAATCTCGTGCTGGTAGTCGGTCCTGCCCACGGTGGGTTCAACCATGTAAAAGCCCCCGCGACTGGCATCGTGTTTGAATTCCATGCCCATCTGGCCCACGAAGCCCGTGGCTTTGACAAATGCGTCGGTCAGCCGGGTCAGCTCGTCGGCCGCCTCGGGTGCCGACGTGCAGCTGGCCGTGCCGCCCACCTGCAGGGGCCAGGAGCGGAGCTTTCGACCGACAAATGTCTGACCGACCAACTGCGAGTGTTCATCCCAGAACCCGAGACAGAAGTAGATGTCGCTATCAGCGCCCTCCAGCCACTCTTGCACGATCATGCGGGGCATGACCGGCTCAATCTCCCGGTAGAGGGCGTCGACCTGGTCTGCCGAGGTGACCTTGTACGCCTTCTTGAACCGTGCAGCATAGGCAGCGTCCTGCTCCAGCGGCTTGAGCACGCAGGGGTACTGCAGGTGGTGCGTGGCGGCCAGATCGCGCGCCGACTGCAGTACCACACCCCGTGGAACGGGCGCTCCGGAGGCCATGGCCAGTTGCTGAAACCCTTCTTTCGACTGAAGGTTGGAGAGCAGGGGCTCTGGTGCCAGGGTGAACCGGTAATGTGGTGCGAGCCGCTCGCGTGCCTTGCTGACCTCGACCACGGTTTTTTCCTCGGTCAGGATCAACACAGGCTGACCGGGGTCGCGCGACTGATCTGCCAGCGTCAACAGGGCCTCAACGATCGCAGGAGTCCGCGTATTCGCCACAAGGACCTTGCGTCCCCAGCGGCTGCGCCAGGCAGGTGCCTCTACGCTGTCGCACAACAAGGTGAGATCGCAATGGATGAGGGAGCGCAGCACACCCAGGGCATTGGCACTGCCACCGGTCACCACCACCTGCGGCCGATTGTTCATGACGCCTGCTCGTTCTTTAGCTTGCTGAAAGGCCAGCGCTGGAGCTTGCTCTCCGACACCCCCAGTTCGCGCAGCACCTCGTGCGCGTCTTGCAAGCCACCCCGGCGCACATAAATCAGGAAGGCGCTGTATGACAGCGCGCCCGCCACAATCTTGACAGCCAGCACGGTGGCTTCACCCGTCACACCAGCCTGACGAACGACCCATGCCAGACCCAGCACCCAGGCGGCCATCCACGCGCAGGCTTCCAGTGGCAGGCGGACCGCCAGAACGTAGGCCCACAAAGGCAACTGAAGATACCGCCGCACCGACAGAAAAAGATAAATGGCAGACAGCGGATAGGCCACGGCAATGCCGATGGCCACGCCGGTGAGGCCGCCCATCAGCGAGCCTGCGTAGATGCTCAGCGGGATGGTGATCGCGCACAGTGAGGTGTAGCGCGCCGTGATGCGGACCTGGCCGGTGGACGTCAGCGCCTGGGTGAGCAAAGGGTCAACGGTTTTGAGCAGCCCCAGAAGGCATAGCACCTTCAAGGGGAACTGTGCCTCTAGCCATTGGCTGCCAAGCACCACCGGCACCAGTTCATTGGCCGTGCAGGCCATGCCGACCATGATGGGGTAATTGATCAGCGCCAGGCCGGTGGTCATACGCAGCAGCGCGTGGTTGAGTCGTTGCAGGTCAGTTTGCAGCTTGGCAAACAGTGGAGAAGCGACCTTGATAACCATGCTCGTGACCTGCCCCGTGGGCAGATTGGCTAGCGACTCGGCCATCGAGTACACCCCCACCGCCTGCGGGTTCAAGGTTTTGCCGATGATCAGGGTCTGCGCATTCGAATAGGTGAACCACGTGAGCCGGCTGTAGGTGACGGTGAGACCGAACCGCATCAGCTCGCTGGCCGCACGGATGCCGCCCAGGCGGCGCGGAACCCAGGCGGCCAGATAGAACGTGCAGATGGCTCTGAAGCCCTGGCCGACGACGAAGCCCCATGCCAGCGCCCACACGCCATGACCGAGCCACGCCAGCAGCAGCGTGGTCGCGCTCTGCAGAACAATCATCACGAACTCGACCAGCGCCAATGGACGGAACCGCATCGCACGGGCCATCAGGGCGTCGGACACCGTGACCAGCGCACCGATGATGAAGCTCAGGCCGACCAGCCGCAGCACGGGCATCAGTTCGGGGTGTTCGTAGTACCGCGCGATGGCGGGGCTTATCGTGTATAGGCCCGCGAACAGGGCGCAACTGATCAGCAACGCGAGCGTGAAGCTGCCGTCCAGCTGATCGGGCGTGATGTCCAGCCGTTGGCGGATGGCGCTGCCCAGTCCAATCTCGTTGAAGAACTGCAACAGGCCCACCACCACCATCACCATGGCCATGAGGCCGTAGTCCTGCGGGGTCAGCAGGCGGGCCAGCACCAGGGTGGTGGCGAACGAAATCAGCTTGCCGGCCCCCTTGCCCATGCCCAGGTAAAGCAGGCCTTGCAAGGTCTTCTTCTTGAGGTCGTCCATGGGGTGTGTTCGGCTGGCGGGGCTGGAAGCGAAAAGCAACTTGGCGAGCCTAACAGAGCTGTCCATGTGTGCAGCATTCGGCCATCGCTGCTGCGATTACCATGCGCCAAACCCCCAGGAACACGCGATGACTCTGAAACCGGCTCTTTCTTCCTATCTGGACTTCATGCGGTTCACCGCGGCCCTGGCCGTGCTACTGGGGCACATGGATCAGGACGGCCTGAGCATGGCCTGGATGCCCCTCGCTGGCTACAGCCAC
>JACCDS010018392.1_pt1 | contig 13043 bp, 12 predicted proteins | sample 7446441 | NCBI WGS metagenome assembly JACCDS01 (sample SAMN15323445, study PRJNA562643) | freshwater metagenome | isolation source: river surface water | place: USA:Blue River Watershed | collected 2017-08-17
ATTTGCGGCGCTTGGGGTGGCATTGCCGCCGGTATATTTGGCGCGCAATCGCTTGGCGGCTTGGGCGGCGTCAACCTGACGGCGCAATTGTTGGGCACGGCACTGGGCGTGGCTTGGGCGTTGCTGGGGGGTGTGGCGGTCTACGGCATCTTGAAATTGACCATCGGTTTGAAGCTCAGCCCCGAAGAAGAGTACGACGGCGCCGATCTTTCGGTGCACAAAATCAGCGCTACACCCGATCGCGAAGTGAGTTGGTAAAACAACAGTTTTGAGCTGGAAAGCACATTCCGTGGGGCTTGCAGGGCTTTTGGCTTGTGTTTTTCGCAGTTTTATCACTCATAATTACCAGACTTCACTGTCAGAAGCAGCGAAGTCATGTCTGCGGTGACCAGATCAGTTTCGCTTTCCTTCCGTAGTTTTCAGGTTTGTTGAATGCGTTTTCGGAGCTACATCGCTTTTATCTCTGTGTTTTGAGGAGTCCCTTTCATGGGCAACAAACTTTACGTCGGCAACCTGCCTTACTCGGTTCGCGACGGCGATCTGGAACAAGCTTTTGGTGAGTTCGGTGCTGTGACCAGCGCCAAAGTCATGATGGAGCGTGACACTGGCCGTTCCAAAGGCTTCGGCTTTGTGGAAATGGGCAGCGACGAAGAAGCGCAAGCTGCCATCAACGGCATGAACGGTCAGCCTTTGGGCGGTCGTAACGTGGTCGTCAACGAAGCCCGTCCCATGGAAGCGCGTCCTCCCCGCACCGGTGGCGGCGGCTTTGGCGGCGGCGGTGGTTACGGTGGCGGTCGTCGCGAAGGCGGTGGCGGCTACGGTGGTGGCCGTGAAGGTGGTGGTGGCTACGGCGGCGGTCGCGAAGGCGGCGGCGGTGGCTACGGTGGCGGTCGCCGTGAAGGCGGTGGCGGCTACGGTGGTGGCGAAGGTGGCGGCGGTGGTTTCCGCAGCCCCTACGGCGCTGGCCCACGCGGTGGCGCTGGTGGTGGTCGTCGCGAAGGCGGTGGCGGCTACGGTGGTGGCCGTGAAGGCGGCGGTTACTGATTCACGCCCCGGGCACCTTTCATCAGGGTGCCCTTGAATCTGACGAAGCCCTGCTCTGCAGGGCTTTTTTGTGTCCGTTGCCCACGCTATTCGCTATTGCAAGGTGGGCGGCTCAAGATGCTCAGGGCTTGGATGGGGTTTTGGCTTGTGGTTTTGCTTGCGATGAAGCTGGCGGTGATGCGGACGAAGATGAAGGCGAAGATGAAGGTGCAGATGTAGGCCGCAATGCTGCCGACTTAGGCGCCAGCGTGCCCCGCACACGGCCACGCAAGTCATAAAAGCCGGTGTTGCTGTTGAAGTCCATGCTGGCCGCCGTGAAGACATCGCGGTCTCGCACGATGCGCACAGGGTCATCGGACAGCAAGCGGTCTTCTTCAGGCAAGGCGACCAAGTGATCGCTTCTGAGCTCGATTCTGGGGCTGGTGTTAAAGGCGGCCCGTACAGCCATCGCATCGCCAATCAAGGTGACTTTTTTGCCATCATCTGTGGCAATGCCTTGTTGTGCGCGGGCGTTCATGGTGCTGCCTTGGTCGTTGGCCGCAAAAATTCGCACCTGTGCAATGTGCATTTCTTCGGACGCCGGATAGTGCTGCGCTTTGTCACCACTGATTTCACGGGTCAAGCGGCCTGAGGCGTCAAATGTTTTGGCAGAAAAATTTGACAAGCGGTAATCGGGTTCTTGCCGCACCGGTTTTTGCGTGGCAGGCGCCATCAGGGTGGGCACGCTTCTGACCAACCACCAACTGGCCGAGGCGAGCAAGGCCATCACGATCAATGGCAAATAGGTGCTCAGCCGGTCGAGCAGGTGGCGCAGCAGGCTCATGCCGATGGCCCCGATGGTCCAGGTGGGGCGGGGTCTATGGGCTTGTTCAATTGAGACAACAGGCGGCTGTAGTGGCCACTGGCCACCAACAACACATCGCAAAAAGCGCGCGCAGCGCCCTCGCCCCCGCGCTCGCTGGTCACGTGGTGGGCCACGGCTTTGGCTTGGGCGTGGCCATTGGCGGGCGCACAGGCAAAGGCCACGCGTTGCATCACCGGCAAGTCGGGCCAGTCATCGCCGATGGCGGCGGCGTGTTCCCAAGACAAGCCCAACGCTTGTAAAAACGCTTCAGCAGCGGGGCGCTTGTCTTCGGTGCCAAAGCGCGCATGCGCAATCCCCAAGGCCTGCAGCCGCACACGCAAGGCGGGTGAGTCTCTGCCCGTGATGACCACCGGCGTGATGCCGGCTTGTTGCAACAGTTTGAGCCCTTGACCGTCGAGTGTGTGGAAGCGTTTCAGCGTTTCGCCCGCTTCAGAAAAATACAGGCCACCGTCGGTCAGCACACCGTCCACATCAAAAAAGGCCACCCGAATGCCTTGCGCTTGCAGCAACAGCTCAGGCGGGAAATGCAGGGCGGGGGTCAAGGGTTTCATGTCAGATCACTTTCGCCCGCATCAGGTCGTTGGTGTTGAGCGCGCCGCACAGGCCACCGGCTTCGTCAACTACCAGCAGGCTGGTGATGCGGCATTGCTCCATCAGCTCGGCGGCCTCGACAGCCAGTGCGTCCACGCGAATGGTGCGTGGGTTGGGGTGCATCACATCGCGGGCCGTCAGCTGGCGCAGGTCAGCACCGTTTTCAACCAAACGGCGCAAATCGCCGTCAGTGAAAATGCCCAGCACTTGGCCTTGCGCTTCCACCACGGCAGAGGCGCCCAGACCCTTTTGGCTCATCTCGCGCATCAGCGTGGTGAAGGCCACATCGGGCGTCACCTGGGGCACGGCGTCGCCCTTGCGCATGACGTCGGCCACATGCGTCAAAAGGCGGCGCCCCAGTGAGCCACCGGGGTGCGAGCGGGCAAAGTCTTCGGGCTTGAAGCCCCGTGCATCCAGCAAAGTGACGGCCAGTGCATCGCCCATGGCGAGTTGGGCGGTGGTGCTGGCGGTGGGGGCCAAATTGAGGGGGCAGGCTTCTTTTTCAACCGAGCAATCGAGCACCACATCGGCATGCTGCGCCAATGAAGATTGAAGTCCGCCGGTCATGGCAATCAGTGGCACGCCCAAGCGCTTGAGCACCGGCAAGATGGCCACCAACTCATCGCTCTCACCACTGTTGGAGATGGCCAACACCACATCGATCGCTTGGATCATGCCCAGATCGCCGTGGCTCGCCTCGCCCGGGTGCACAAACATGGCGGGGCTGCCGGTGGACGCGAGGGTGGCGGCAATTTTGCGGCCAATGTGGCCACTTTTGCCCATGCCGGTGACCACCACGCGGCCCTTGGCATTCAGCACCATGTTGACGGCCTGCACAAATCGGTCATCCAAGCGCGATTTGATTTTCAAAAGGGCTGAGGCTTCGATGTCGAGCGTCTCGCGAGCCAATTGCAGGGTGTGGGTGGTTTGGGCGGGCATGAGGGCATTTTATCGGGCATGTTGTCGGGCATGTTGTCGGGCATGTTGTCGGGTATGAACTAGAGGGAAGTTGTCTGGGCATGTTTGGCCCAACCCCTGACCTTCATAGACTGGGTGAATGGCCTGAAACCACAAAAATTTCACAACGGCTTGTTACTATCGAAGCATGAGCGCATTGGAGTTGACCCTGCTGTATTTGCTGGCCGCCGTGTTGGGGGTGGTGGGCTGCCGCATGCTCAAGTTGCCGCCCATGTTGGGCTATTTGGCCGTGGGCGTGGTCATTGGCCCCAACGCGCTGGCGCTGGCGCAAAACTCAGATGGGGTGAAACACTTGGCCGAGTTTGGGGTGGTGTTCTTGATGTTTGTGATCGGGCTTGAATTCAACTTGCCCAAACTGCGCTCGATGCGCCAGCATGTTTTTGGCTTGGGCTTTCTGCAAGTGGTGCTGACTTTGGTCATCGTCACGGTGTTGTCTTTGTTCTTGGCGACGCTGGCCCCGACCCTCTGGAAGATGGAGTGGCAAACCGCCTTGGCCTTGTCAAGCGCCATGGCCATGAGCAGCACGGCCATTGTGATCAAGTTGCTGGCCGACCGGCTGGAGCTCGAGTCAGAACACGGCAAGCGGGTGGTGGGCGTGTTGTTGTTTCAAGATTTGGCCGTGGTCCCCTTGATCGTGATGATTCCGGCCCTGAGTGCGCCGGCCGATGAACTGTTTTCGGCCTTGCTGCTGGCGGCAGCCAAGGCCACCGTGCTCATCACTTTGCTCATGACCGGAGGGCAGCGCGCCATGCGCTGGTGGCTGACCTTGGTGGCGCGGCGCAAGAGCGAAGAGTTGTTTGTGCTGAACCTGTTGCTGGTGACGCTGGGTTTGGCCTGGATCACCGAGTTGGCCGGATTGAGCTTGGCGCTCGGCGCCTTCATCGCAGGCATGTTGATTTCTGAGACCGAATACAAGCACCAAGTGGAGTTGGACATCCGGCCCTTTCATGATGTTTTGCTGGGGCTGTTTTTCATCACCATCGGCATGATGCTCGACTGGCACATCGTGATCGAAAAGTGGCCCTTGGTGCTGATGTTGACCACATTGCCGGTGCTGTTCAAGTTGTTGCTGGTGACGGCATTGGCCAAGCTGACGGGCGCGTCTAACGGGGTGTCGCTGCGCACCGGCTTGTATTTGGCGCAGGCAGGCGAATTTGGTTTTGTGTTGCTGACACTCGGCTCACAAAGCGACTTGATTCCCCCCGCCTTGCTCAACCCGGTGTTGGCGAGCATGGTGTTGTCCATGTTGGCGACGCCCTTCATCATCATGCACAGCAACACCATTGTCATGAAGGTGGTGGCCAGTGAGTGGCTGCAACAGTCGTTGCAAATGACCACGATCGCCCGCAAGTCGATCAACACCAGCAAGCACGTCATCATTTGTGGCTATGGGCGTTGCGGCCAAAACTTGGCCCGCATGCTCGAAAAAGAAAACATCCCCTACATGGCGCTCGACCTCGACCCCGACCGCGTTCGGCAGGCAGCGGCTGCGGGTGACTCGGTGGTCTTTGGCGACGCGGGCCGGCTGCAGTCGCTCATGGCCGCAGGTCTGGCGCGGGCCAGTGCCGTGGTCATCACCTACCTCGATGTGCCGGCCGCCATGAAGGTACTGGACCATGCCCACAGCCATGCCCCGCAGGTGCCGGTGATTGTGCGCACGCAAGACGACTTGGACCTTGAAAAACTGCAACTCGCTGGCGCCACCGAAGTGGTGCCTGAGGCCTTAGAGGGCTCACTCATGTTGGCCAGCCATGCGCTGGCGCTGGTGGGTGTGCCCATGCGCCGGGTGATTCGCATCGTGCAAGAGCAGCGCGATGCCCGCTACAACCTGTTGCGGGGCTACTTTCATGGCGCCGATGACGACACGCTGGATGAGATTGACCACGAACGCTTGACCACGGTGAGCTTGCCCTTGGCGTCACCTTGGCTGGGCAAAAAAATCGAAGACTTGGCGTTTCATGCTATGGGCGTGCGGGTGGTCAATTTGCGCCGCGCGCATGGCCAATCGGAGAGCGTGACCGAGGCCACCGAATTGCAGTCGGGCGACACCTTGGTGCTGTCTGGCAAAGCGCAAACCTTGGCCGTGGCTGAAGAGAAACTGTTGCGCGGTTGAAGCGCTTATTTGCCGATACAGAAGCTGGAAAAAATCACACCCAGCAAATCGTCGGCGCTGAACTCGCCCGTGATTTCGTTCAGCGCGTTTTGACCCAGCCGCAATTCTTCGGCCAACAAGTCCAGGTTTTGCGCATGCGCCGCCAAATGTGCATCAGCGGTTTGCAGATGCTCTTGCACTTGGCGCAAAGCCTGCACATGGCGCTCGCGCGCAATGAACAAGCCTTCGCTGGCTTGTTGCCAACCCGCTTGCTGCAACAGTTTTTCGCGCAAAGCCTGCAGGCCTTCCCCGGTGCGGGCGGACAAGCTCAGCCCCTTGGGCTGTTGGCTAATTTGGGCGGCATCGGCTTTGTTCCAAACATCGATCACGCTCACGCTGTGAGGCAAACGGGCGAGCAAGGCCTTGGCAATGTCGGCATCGGCGTTGTCGTAGTCATGCTGGCCGGCACGCGTCAGATCGTGCAAAAAAATCACCGCATCGGCGTTTTCAATTTGGCCCCAAGCGCGGGCAATGCCAATTTGCTCGACCTCGTCGACGCCCGCGCCTTCGCGCAGGCCAGCCGTGTCGATCACGTGCAGTGGCACGCCTTCAATTTGAATGGTCTGCTGCACCACGTCGCGGGTGGTGCCTGCAATCGGCGTCACGATGGCCAACTCAGCCCCCGCAAGCGCGTTGAGCAGTGAGCTTTTTCCGGCATTGGGTTGGCCTGCAATGACCACCTTGATGCCCTCGCGCAGCAACGCCCCTTGCTTGGCTTTGCCCAGCACCGCCGTCACAGCCGATTGCAAGTGCGTCAGCTGACCTTGTGCATCGGCTTTTTTCAAGAAGTCGATTTCTTCTTCAGGAAAATCCAGCGTCGCCTCGACCAACATGCGCAAGTGAATCAGCGCATCGCGCAGGACGTGAATTTCTTTTGAAAAGTCCCCCGCCAATGAGCGGCTGGCACTGCGTGCGGCGGCCTCGGTGCTGGCGTCAATCAGGTCGGCAATCGCCTCGGCTTGGGCCAAGTCAATTTTGTCATTCAGAAAAGCGCGCTCAGAAAACTCACCGGGTTGTGCCACGCGCAAATCGGGCAAACACGGCTGGCCGCTTGTGGCGTCTATCGATGCAGCAGCTTGCAGGCAACGCGCCAACAACAGCTGCAACACCACCGGCCCCCCGTGGGCTTGCAGCTCCAGCACGTCCTCGCCCGTGAAAGAATGTGGCGCCACAAAGTAGAGTGCCAAACCGTGGTCAATGGGGCTGCCATCGGCATCGGTAAATGGCAAGTAGGTGGCTTCGCGGGGTTTCAAGCGGCGACCGGTGAGGGCGTCAATCAGCGGCGCCAGATTATTGCCCGACACCCGCACAATGCCCACCGCGCCGCGGCCGGGGGCAGTGGCAATGGCGACGATGGGTTGTTGGTGTCGGCTGAGCATGGCAGGTCAAAAAAGGCCGCTTGCGCGGCCTTTTTGTAGTTACTTGAACTTGGGCATATTGAACTGCGGTGGCACGCCCATCCGGGTGTTGATGACCCACTGCTGCGCAATCGACAAGATGTTGTTGGTGATCCAGTACAACACCAAACCGGCCGGGAAGAAGAAGAACATCACGCTGAATACCAGCGGCATGATCCACATCAGCTTGGCCTGCATCGGGTCAGGTGGCGCGGGGTTGAGCGCTGTTTGCAGCAAGGTGGTCAAGGTCATGACCAGCGGCAAGATGAAGTACGGATCAGGCGCCGAGAGGTCGTGAATCCAGCCCACCCATGGCGCGTTGCGCATTTCGACGCTGGACAACAGCACCCAATACAAAGCAATGAAGACTGGAATTTGCACCATGATCGGGAAGCAGCCGCCCATCGGGTTGACCTTTTCCTCGCGGTAGATCTTCATCATCTCTTGCTGCATTTTTTGCGGATCGCCTTTCAGGCGTTCACGCATTTCCATGATCTTGGGGTTGATGGCCTTCATTTTGGCCATGCTGGCATAAGCCTTGGCGTTGAGCCAATAGAACGCAATTTTCAGCAACAGCACCAAAGCCACAATCGCCCAGCCCCAGTTTTGGATGATGCCAAACAGCTTGTCGAGCAGCCAATACAAAGGCTTGGACAACATGGCCAACCAGCCATAGTCTTTCACCAAGTCCAATCCGGGGGCCAAGGCCTCCAGCACTTTTTCTTCTTGTGGGCCGCTGAACAACTGCGCGCTCAAGGTCTTGGACTGGCCGGGTGCCAACTCGGCCAAGGGCGTGATCATGCCCACGGCATACAGGTTGGTGTCGACTTTGCGCACAAAGTTTTCGCGCTGTACGCCTTCGGCCAACAACCAAGCGGTGGCAAAGTAGTGCTGCACCATGGCGACGTAGCCGTTCGGGGAGGACTTCTCAATTTCGGCCTTGTTCTTTTCGATGTCACTGAACTCCACCTTTTGGTATTTTTTGGCGTCGGTGTAAATCGCTGGGCCAGTGAAGGTGGAATAAAAAGAAGACTCGCCTGCGGGCTTGTTGCCGTCACGCACCAACTGCAAGTACAGCTGAGGCGACACTGGGGCAGTGCCGGTGTTGATCACTTCGTGCTTCACGCCAATGGCATAGCTGCCGCGTTGCAAGGTGTAGGTTTTGACCAGCTTCACGCCGTTTTGTGCGTCTGACTCAAAGCGCAAGGTCAATTCGTTTTGGCCGTCTTTCAGGCTGCGTTCGCCACTGAACTTCATGGGCGATTTGTGGGTGGGGAAATCGCCGCCAATCAGGCCCGTCTGTGCGTTGTAAACACGGGTGCTGCTTTGGTCCAAAAAGACAAATGGCTTGCTGCTGTCCACAAAATCGGCATGCCGTGTGAACTCAGAGCGCACCAGCGAGCCGCCTTCGGTGTCAAAACTGAGCTTCAACACATCGGTGGCCACCTCAATGGTTTCGCGCGCTGTGGCAGAAGCGTTGGGGCCCGACGAAGGTACCTGTGCCGGTGTGGCTGCAGGGGCTGTAGCCGTGGCGGCCGGCACGCTGTTGGCGCCCGCAGTGGCCGCAGGCGCCGAGGCGGCGGCTGGGGCAGCAGCTTCTGGTTTGGGGAAGAAGGTGGCTTTGTGGCCGTTGGACAACTGCCATTGGTCCCACAGCAGGACCATGGAAAAACCAAAAATCACCCAAAGGATGGTGCGACGGATATCGTTCATGGAGTCTTCTTTGACGAAGTAGGAGATAACAATTCAGAGAACAAGCGCGGGGCTTGTTGGGGAACGGGGTCATGGCCACCTTGGCACCAAGGGCCGCAGCGCACCAGCCGGTGAACTGTCAAGTAGCTGCCCATGGCAGCGCCATGTTGCTCAAGCGCTTGCAGAGCATAAACCGAACATGTGGGTTCAAAGCGGCACGAGGATCCCAGCCAAGGGCTCAGCAACAAACGGTAGCCTTTCACCACGCCCATCAACAAACGCTGCACGATCATGCGCGGGCCTCTTGCGGCAAAGCACGCTCAAACAATTGCACCAGTTCTTGCCGAACCGCCAGTTTCAGGTGGTCCGAGGTGGCGCTGGTGAATTGTTGGCGGTCAAACGTGGTGCGCAGACGCACCACATGCGCGGCCACCGGCAAGCGGTTGCCAAAGCTTTCGCTCACGTTGTAAATCTGGCGTTTGATGGCGTTGCGTGTCACGGCGCGTCGGGCCCAGCGTTTGGGCACCATGGCGCCCAGCCAGACATCTGGCAAGTCAAAAAGGGCCTGCTCCGGTGAAGGTGCAGGCCCAATTTGTTCGGCAGGTGCCAAAGGCTTGTCTGTGGGGTGAGTCAAGGTCAGACGGTGCAACGCAAAATGCGCTGTGCGCGAGACTGTTCCACCCGCCAGGGCGGCCTGAAATTGTGGGCGTGTTTTCAAACGCTGCACGATGGCCAAACCCTGGAATCAACCGCCCGAAGTGGCATCAGACCACCGCCAGACGGCTGAAAAGGCATTAGACAGCCAGACGCTTGCGGCCTTTGGCGCGGCGTGCATTGATCACAGCGCGGCCGCCACGGGTTTTCATGCGAACCAGAAAGCCGTGGGTACGGGCGCGACGTGTCTTAGACGGTTGGTAGGTGCGTTTCATAACTCTTCCTTTGAGCCCAAGGCTGCGAATCAGCTTTGGGCGAAACCCAAGATTATCGCAAACTTTCGGGCGATCGGCAAATCTGGCCACTTTAATGCCTTCGGGTGTTCCCGAGTTGATTCCCCAAAGATGTGGTTTATGATGCCCAAACGAATGCGTTACGGCATGTGGATAAGCTCTTGATAAGCTTGCTTCCGATGCCGTTTTTTCTGCCAACTGTCCACAAAAAATAAATACAACATGTCCGAGGGAAACTCCCCAGAATTTCAGATGAATGCCGGCCAGGCTTTGTGGCAGGCTTGCGTGGACGAACTGTCCCGCGAGCTGCCCGAACAGCAGTTCAACACCTGGATCAAGCCCCTGACCGCAGAGGTCTCTGACGATCAGCAACGCCTCACTTTGTTTGTCGCCAACCGGTTCAAATTGGACTGGATTCGGGCCCAATATGCTGGCCGTTTGGCGGCCATGCTGGAAAGCTTTCAAGGCCACCCTGTCCAAATCGAGTTAGTGCTTACTCCTCGCGAAGATGGCGTAAAGACTCCACGTCAGTCCACCCCATCCTCAATGGAAAACGGGCCAGAGCCGATCGACTTGCCTGAAGAGCCGGCCACCAACACCTTTCGCAGTCGCCTCAACACGGCCCTGACTTTTGACAACTTGGTCGAGGGCACAGCCAACCGCATGGCGCGTGCCGCGGCCATGCACGTGTCCGGTTCACCCGGGCACTTGTACAACCCCCTCTTTATCTACGGCGGGGTGGGCTTGGGCAAGACCCACCTGATGCACGCCATTGGCAATAAATTGCTGTCCGAGCGCCCAGAAGCCAAGGTTCTCTACATCCACGCCGAACAGTTTGTCTCGGATGTGGTTAAAGCCTACCAACGCAAGACTTTTGACGAGTTCAAGCACCACTACCATTCGCTCGATTTGCTGCTGATCGACGATGTGCAGTTCTTTGCCAACAAAGACCGCACCCAAGAAGAATTCTTCAACGCTTTTGAGGCCCTGCTGGCCAAAAAGTCGCACATCGTCATGACCAGCGACACCTACCCCAGAGGCCTGGCCTATATCCATGAGCGCCTGGTTTCCCGCTTTGACTCGGGCTTGACGGTGGCCATGGAGCCGCCCGAGCTGGAGATGCGGGTGGCCATCTTGATCAACAAGGCCATCAGCGAAGGCAGCGAAATGCCCGAAGAAGTGGCTTTCTTTGTGGCCAAAAACGTGCGCTCTAACGTGCGCGAGCTCGAAGGCGCCCTGCGCAAAATCTTGGCTTATTCGCGCTTTAACCAAAAAGAAATCTCCATCCAGCTCGCCCGCGACGCATTGCGCGACTTGCTGTCCATTCAAAACCGCCAGATCAGTGTCGAAAACATCCAAAAAACGGTGGCCGACTACTACAAGATCAAGGTGGCCGACATGTACAGCAAAAAGCGCCCCGCCAGCATCGCCCGGCCGCGCCAAATTGCCATGTATCTGGCCAAAGAAATGACCCAAAAGAGCCTGCCTGAAATCGGCGAACTCTTTGGCGGGCGCGACCACACCACCGTCTTGCATGCCGTGCGCAAAATCAATGCTGAGCGTCAGCAATTGACCGAACTTAACCAGCAACTGCACGTGCTTGAGCAGACGCTGAAGGGCTAAAGCCCCATGAGCCCGAATTTGTTCCCCGTTTTAACTGCTTTGACCCGTTTAGAGGCCGTTTTGAGGCCAAAAAACAGCGAAAATGCAGGATCTCGTCAAAGTCGTGCACAAGCCCAGGGCTGTCACGCGAAAATCACCAAAGGTAGACACCCATGATCGTCCTGAAGGCCACCCAAGACAAACTGCTGTCGGTCCTGCAATCCGTGTCCGGCATTGTCGAGCGCCGTCACACTCTGCCCGTGCTGGCCAACGTCTTGATTCGTAAATCTGGCCATGCGGTGCAATTGACCACCAGCGATCTTGAAATTCAAATCCGCACCACAGCCGAAATGGAAGGCGACCCGGGCGACTTCACCACCACCGTCGGTGCTCGCAAATTGATCGACATTTTGCGCACCATGCCGGCTGACCAAACCGTCAGCCTCGAGTCCTCACAAGCCAAGTTGATTTTGAAGGGCGGCAAGTCCAAGTTCACTTTGCAGACCTTGCCTGCAGAAGACTTCCCGTTGGTGCAAGAAGCCGCCTCTTTTGGCCCCGTGTTCAGCGTGCCGCAAAAAACCCTCAAGCAGTTGCTGAGCCAAGTGTCTTTTGCCATGGCGGTGCACGACATCCGTTACTACCTGAACGGCATTTTGTTTGTGGCCGAAGGCAACCGCCTGAGCTTGGTGGCCACCGATGGCCACCGCTTGGCGTTCACCGCCGCCACACTCGATGTGGCCGTGCCCACCAAACAAGAAGTCATCTTGCCGCGCAAGACCGTTTTGGAGTTGCAGCGTTTGCTGTCCGACAACGATGGCGCTATCGAGATGCAGTTCGCCAACAACCAAGCCAAGTTCAGCTTTGACGGCATGGAGTTTGTGACCAAGTTGGTTGAGGGCAAATTCCCCGACTACAACCGCGTCATCCCCAAAGGTCACAGCAACAACCTCACTCTGGGCCGTCAAGCCTTGTTGTCTTGCTTGCAGCGCACCGCCATCTTGACCAGCGACAAGTTCAAGGGCGTGCGCCTGAACCTCGACCCCGGCAGCCTGCGCGTGGCCTCGACCAACGCAGAGCAAGAAGAAGCCGTGGACGAGCTGGACATCGACTACTCAGGTGACAGCATCGAGATTGGTTTCAATGTCACCTACATCATCGACGTGCTCACCAACATGGGCCAAGACATGGTGCGCATCGACCTGGCCGATGCCAACAGCTCCGCACTGATCACCATTCCCGAAAACGACAACTTCAAATACGTGGTGATGCCCATGCGCATTTGAGGCTCGCGCCCACCGGCGATAGACCTTATCGAAACCCGCGACCTCTCGCGGGTTTCGGCCATTCAAGCGACAGAGAAAATTGAACATGACCGAAGAAAACAAGCCCAGCGAAGACGCTTTCACCACCGCGCAACCGAAGATCGACACCAATCAGGCAGGTGCTTCAGAAGGCTACGGCGAAGGCTCTATCCAAATTCTGGAAGGCTTGGAGGCGGTACGTAAACGCCCGGGCATGTACATCGGCGACACCTCTGACGGCACCGGCTTGCACCACCTCGTGTTTGAAGTGGTGGACAACTCCATCGACGAAGCATTGGCGGGCCACTGCGACGATATCGTCGTCACCATCCACAGCGACAACTCCATCAGCGTGACCGACAACGGTCGCGGCATCCCCACGGGCGTGAAGATGGACGACAAGCACGAGCCCAAGCGCTCCGCCGCCGAAATCGCCTTGACCGAGCTGCACGCAGGCGGCAAGTTCAACCAGAA
>JACCDS011024651.1_pt1 | contig 13042 bp, 30 predicted proteins | sample 7446441 | NCBI WGS metagenome assembly JACCDS01 (sample SAMN15323445, study PRJNA562643) | freshwater metagenome | isolation source: river surface water | place: USA:Blue River Watershed | collected 2017-08-17
CCGTGAGTGTGCTCTCTAATCAAATCTACATCTGAATTACCCATGACTATCCTCCTCCTCCCACACTACCCAACTGGGTACGGGACGGGGATACCCCGCCTCATCTGGGAAACTCGTGTAACTAACACTGTCCCCACAGGGGGAAATTACCCACCTATCTCCAAACTCACCCCTATCCCAAAACATTTCTACTGTTACCCCTCCATCCCGAGACCCCATAATGTCGTACCCATTTCCATATTTATCTTCCACCCTAGCATATCCTAGAGAATGTTCTATGCGTAGTAAAACCTCGGCATTTTTGGGAGCCGACGCCAATAGAGCGGCTATCGAACCTATTAAGTTTACCTTCCCCATGTCTAGTTTATCCCTTCTCGTGGGCGCTCTCCCACAATTTTACACCTAAAAAGCCTTATTTTCTTCCCGACCCGAACTGGGATTGTTGCAATGTCCTCCTTCCCAAACTCAGCAATTAGTATTCTCTGCCCCTTACGACACTCCTTCAAGGCTATGTCGAGGGGGTAGGCAAGTATACCCTCCCCATAATAGGTGTTCTCGCAGGTGTTGGCATTAGGGGCTTCGTAGGTGTTCCCGATGACATATTTTCTGCCATCGAATATTCCTTCTCCCCTCTTATTCACCACAATATAAGCATGTATTTTCCCAGGCTGGTCCTTGAAGGCATGTAACGGGTTGGACAGAGCTGGATTTATGCCCACAGCACCATATAAATCGGCAGAGGAAAGGTCTGCGCCATCAAAATCTGCATTAGTTAGGTTGGCAAAGGTCAACTTTGCCATTGGAAATCGTGCCCCCCTCAAATCAGCTCCCGACATATCTGCTAGAGCAAACACCGTCTCCACGCAGGAGGAACTATTAAGGGTGCTACCGCTGAGGTTTGCCCGCGTAAAATCCGCGCTATTAAGATTTGCATCACATATAATCGCCATAGAAGCATTAACTTTATATAAATCCGCACCAGTAAGATTGGCACGCCATGCGTTGGCCTTGACCAATTTCGTGCCCCACAGTTCGGCTCTCGACAGATTAGCATCTACCAAATTAGCGAGACTAAGGTCAAAGCCCCGCAAATTAGCAAACGTTAGGGATTCCCCTTTGAGGTTAACACCTATTAGGCTAACCCCCCTTTGGTGCGCCTCTAACAATGCTCCTTTTACCGAGCGGGCAGTTTCACTCGTGAAAATTCTTCTTCCCCATCTATCTTGTAGTTCAATCATCTATTTCCTCTATAGGGGTCTTAATAACAGCCCCGTGTAACAGTAACGTTCTTATTGTCTTTTCAAAATCCGTGCCTTGTATGGCGTAGTGCAATGGGGACCATGCCCTTTTTCCAGTTGCATTGACATCGGCACCGTAGCTGATTAACACCAGTACCATCCCGTAGGCTTTGTCAGTGTTATCCCAATCCCTATCAACCACGAAATGTAACGGGGTCATTCCCCACGTAGTACGGGCGTTTACATCTGCTCCATAATCTAGGGCAGCCTTAATTACCCAAGCATCATCGTGGCAACGACAGTACATATGTAATGGGGTTATATCTTCCAGGTCTCTTGCGTTTACATCTGCTCCCTTGCTGATTAGGTATAGAAAAATCTGCAAGCCAACAGGATTGTCCTGTACATCAAATAGGACAGTCCTTCCGTATCCTACCACGGCATTAACATCAGCCCCAGCTTCTACTAAATCTCGAACAGATTTAAGGGACTTAGACTCATTGACAGCGTCCGCTAGTTCTAGGTTAAGACTGTCCATCCCGTCATTCCACTCCCAAAGCGGTCTTGATTGCTGCTACTTCGGACCCTTCAGAAAAATCGCCGTTATAAACACCATCTATAAAGTACAAAGCAACTGACATAGCTCTAGCCCTAACAGCTAAAGACTCATACAATTTTCGCCTCTCCTCATCATCTGGTAGATTCAGCCACATGTCATTAGCTGCTTCCTCAAGCCAGTGTATAGCTTCTTTCATCACCCCTCCTCAATCTCTACAATTTTATCTTGTAAATACTCTAGTACATCCTGAATAGTTCTAAACTCCCTATCTTCAATAAGCTGGATAAGGTCTAGTACAAAGTCCTCCTGACCTAGCCTGTAAGCCTCGTCAATATCCACACGTGAATAGTCCATGCTTACTCAGCATCTCCTTTTAGAATGCTATCCTTAAACTCAAACCAATCTTCATTTCTAAAGGTTTCTATGGCGGGCAAATTATCGAGCGGGTAGGTAGCCACTAACGCCACGCCGTAATACTCCTTATCGCTTCTAAGGTGTGCATATCGGCCTGGTGCGCCTGGATTCTTGTTATAGCCCTTGTAGACCTCGAACACGTTTTCATCGAGGTTGATTATGTAGGCCCATTCACAGAAAAGGCTATCGGCCAAAAAATCCGCGCTATCAATCATCTCGTTAATCGTACCATCGAGCAGGGCGTCAAGTTTACCTTGGTAGTCGCGCAACCTCCAGTAGTCCTCTTCGGTTTCTGGAATGAGCTTGATAGTGCGGGCTACTCGGTTTAGCGTGTCAAGGTCGGACTTGTGTAGCTCCCTGAGAATGTTAACTCCCAGGTTGGAGGGATAGGAGTCAAAGTGATTATAGGTTACAATATCCCTTCCGTTGAGTCTAAAGCCATATGCGCCTCGGGTTCCCACGTCAAGCTCCCTTCACAAGATGAATATATACGATAGAAACATGAAAAACATTAGAGATTAAGCGGCGGCCTGATGATGGCCCCATGCTCAAGAAGTGCGAAAATGGCCCCGATTGCATTCTCTTCACGCACGGCGTAGTAGAGTGGCGACCAGACCCAAGGCCCTACCGCGTTGACATCAGCGCCGTAGCGGACCAGCAGGTGAACCAGGTGCTCATCGGCGCTATGACGGCTAACCGCACGGTGTAGCGGGGTCATACCCGTCTTTGACGTAGCGTGTACATCGGCACCCGCCCTTAACAGCATCTCTACAAGCACGGGGTCTTCGGAGTGTGAGCACATCTGATGGAGTACCGTGCTGCCTAGCGCATTGCGATTGTTGACGTAGACACCCTTACCTACCAGGTACTGCAAAATTTCGCGCCCTAAATGACCATCACGAACAGCCGAAAGAACACTATCCCCATGCTCCGATAACACATTAACATCAGCCCCAGCTTCCACAAGGTCTACAACTGGCTGGATGGTCCTTGCATACGACACCGCGCAGTAGAGCGGGGTGTAACCACTGCGACGGGTGCTGTTAAGCACCTTGACATCCGTGGTCGGAAGCGTGCCAGGGTAGTTCATCCAAAATCCCATGTCCCACAGAAGTTCGTTACTCATATGACAAGCATAGACCAGATTGATATGAGAAATATGATAAAATTATATCTCATATAACTCATGTTAATCTTATAAATCTCATATGGAAATGATTAAGATATAGATATGACTACTTACTTAGACGGCGGCGTGTTTAAGACGAAAAAGGCCCTCAAGGAAGCGATTAAGGAAGGACAGGAGGTGTATGTATACGCCATGAACCCCTGGGGCATTACCGACGTGCCTGACGGGGAACACGCCCTGGTCGGACCTGGGCCATACGAAAGGAAGTGGTACGCTAGCATCACCACGCAGGGGCAAAAGATAGTTAAGATTAGCTAAACTAGAAAGGAGACGGACCCCGCTACTAGGCGGGGTCCACGCGCTTTTGACGAAAAGCGCGGGCGGCGCATTAGCGCCGCTAGGGTAGCTCGGGGTCAACCATCCGTACTGGCCTCTTGCTATGGGAAAACCACCACCAGTTCCCATCAGTCGCAATGTCCGCCTCACGGTTGAGCTGTTCGGCCTCTTCGTCGGTGATGAAGCGCTTGTCAATGACCTCTTCGCCGTCTGTCAACATCCACCATGCACGGGCGTTATCCATAAGGATAGTGTAGCCCGCGCCATGATGAGAATGATGAGTGAGAGCCCTACCCGAAGGTGGTAGGTAGGGCCTCAAGCGGGTAGGTGCCGAGCAGGGCTACACCGTAGAACATGCTACCAGCAGGCCCACCGCGCTTAGCATAGCGGCCAGGGGCCTTTGGGGACTCGTTGAGTCCCTTGTAAACCTCTAACACACCCTCATCGAGGTTTACTATGTAAGCCCATTCACAGTGTGAGCTTTTTGCAAGAAAGCCCGAATTGTCTATGATGTTAGTGAATTTACCGGCGAAAAAATCCGCTACCGAAATGTCAGGGTGGTCAACCCTACGAAAATCCCTCGCCTTGATAGACCTAGCAACGCGGTTGAGTGTGTCACTATCTATTTTGTGCAGCTCCTTGAGTATGTCGTTCCCTAGACCAGAGGGGTAAGAGTCATAATGATTATATGTAATAATATCCTGACCATCTACCCTAAATCCGTAGGCTCCCCTAGTCGCCATTAGCCCACCCCTCTCGCCGCGCCCGGACCTCAAGGCGATACTCACGCACACAAGCATCATAGTAGTACAGCCACGCGGTAGGAACCCCACGCAGCGCCCTGTGTTGCTGCTTGGCCCTCTCCTTGGACGCCCTAACGCGGCTCAGTAACTCACCGTAGTCTCTCATGTGGTCCCCTTTCACAACTAAATTATAGTTTATAGGAATATGAGAAAAATGAGATTTTGACCAAAGGCGCGGCGGGCAACCTTACGGTTGCCCCACAGGTCACAGAATTTTCTCGTAAACGCTCTGGATGTCAAAGGGGTCGCCGTACCAGCTAGCCCAGATGTCGGTGTACTCTCCCTCACCTACCCGCACCATCAGACCAGTCACTCCATAGCCACGGTCTTCATAGTTCGTGAGGGAAAGCACATCCTCGATGTCCTGGCTATCCAGGACTAAGTGCCAGCCGTGGTCAAATTCTCCTAGTGTTCGCTTGTTTTCCATGACCATATCTTACCCCTTATTTTTATTAGAATTATGAGATTTTGCTCGCTTCTATGGCCTATATGCTGTTCTAGCATCTAGGACGAATAAGGGAAGCGGGGGTTATTCCCCCGCCCTCCGGTTAAAGGTTAGGACTGGTCCCTTGATGCGGTCGAGCCGAGCAGTGCGCCAGCCCTCTTTGATAAGGTCGTAGATGGTGACGTATGTTTCAGTTACCTTGTCTACCACCCCGTAGCGGGTCCGCATTTCCCCATCACCCGCAATGTACGCGAAAGCTACCAGGTTGCCTTGTGAGCGAGCCGCGCTGAGTGTTTTTTGAAGTCCCATATCTTCCTCCTTTATTCTGCTAGTCTGATGATTGCGCCGTTTTTTAGTAGCGCGGTTTTTCCGCGTTTGGCTGACTCCTTGGTAAACCTCGCTACCGCCTGGTCGTGTTCGTAGGTGTTGAACACAATCTTGTGCTGACCGCTAGCACTTACCCGTGAGACCTGGAAGAGCGTTTTCATATCTATATCTTAATCCGTATATTTATGAGAATGATGAGAGGGGGACTAGCCCCCTACTCCGCAAACCTCTTGAGTTTTCGGTACTGTCTAGGGGTAATTTCGAGCGTGAAGCGGCGCAGGGGCTGTAGGTGCCCTGGCAGGACGTTATACCCCACATATCCCTCGTCCCACACCCCGACAACATCCTCACCATCGAGAGCGACATACAGGCGGCGCGGGTTGCCGTTAGCATCATGCTTGGCCTTAAGGTGCAAGATGGTCATTAGAATACCCCCAGGGACTCTACGCGGTCAAGGCGGCTAGCGCTTGAGGTGTCGCGCACAGTGTCAAAGATTACTACGTGTTCGGTGCCTACGTGGTCAACGATGCCAAACCGCTTGTGCGGCGTGCCATCCAGGGCACGGCATATAAAGGAGACGGTTTTACCTTGAGCTTTGGCGACTAGGAAGCTGGTCCTGATGTCCACATGTTCCCCTTTCACAAAACAAGTATAAGACTTGATAAAATGAGTAAGATGAGAAAAATCCGCGCCATCTTAATTCTTAATCTCATTATTCTAACTTTTTTCTATCATATGCTTATACCATGTTAAGAGCATCTGACACGGTAAATCTAGGTCTTAGAGTATCCAGAACAGCCAATTCAAAGCTGGTAGGCAACAGGCGTGACCTTAACTTTTTCGCTACCTACCGTGAGGTGGGTAGCACATGCCCTAGCACATGCCCGTTGCTTAACGCGGGGTGCTATGCCCAACAGGGTAAGGTACACCTAGCGGGGCGTGGTAGGGTGTCGCGTAATGACGGCGAGGTATTCCTTAGCGCGGTTCGTGATATGCCCAAAGGGGCTATGGTGCGCTTGCACGTGTCGGGCGATGTCATGGCTGATGGTAAAAAAACCGGCTCTAATAAAATTGATATTAAATATCTAAGGTCACTGATTAAAGCGGCAAAATCACGTCCTGACGTGACCTTCTACGGCTACACACATGCCTGGTATTTAATTGATAGAAATAAGTTTAAGTTTCCTAAAAATTTAGTATTAAATGCTTCTTGTGATAATGATAAGGATGTAGTGGTAGCCAAAGCTCTCGGCTGGGACGTGGTAACTGTCTGGCCCGAAACCGTTACGAAGCGGCGAATTGGCAACACCGTAGTTTGCCCTAATCAAACCTCTGGGCTTTCGTGCGCTGAATGTAAATTGTGCATGAAACCAAATCGCGTGCTAGACGTGGCTTTCCTAGCTCACGGAGTTTCTAAAAAGAAAATATCAGCGCGGGTTAGATTGGATTGAGGGGCTAGATTCCCCTCATGGGTGGGTGCGTCTTTTCACAAGCTGGGGCGTCCCGATAGCTTTTTCACAAGGCGGCCAAGGCCGCCCGCGCCTTTCGTCAAAATAATAATTACAATCCTATTTCTTCCTCAATTCCATTATTACAGGAATTGCTGAAATAATGTATATTAAGATGATAATTATGTCATATATGCTATCTATCATCAAGTACCGCCACCGCAGCGATTATAAACACAACTATATAGAATATAAACAAAAGTATATCACATATCATATTTTATCTCCAATCTTTTTATATTTGTTAATAATTCATAAGATAATCAATCCTTCCAGTATAATTCATAGTTTTCTCGTCCTGGACGTGAAATTACGAAGTCCGCCGTCTCTTTTATAATTTCTAAAGATTGTATAATGTACTCAAAATCACTAGGCACCACCACCCGAACCGAGTCCTGTCCAGGGAATATGGCTAGCACCGTAAGGCCCTCGAAGTAGTGTGCGGTCCTGGTGCTAAATTCGCGCTCCCTGACATCATTTATCGTATTTTTATAAACCTTGATTATATCAGTTATCTGTATTTCATTATCAGATGGATTATAAAACTCAAGTACATCATATTTTTCTTGTTTTAATAATTCTATTGTCCTAGACGCATTTTCTCTGATTTCCTCCCAGCTCTTATCAAAGAATAATTCATATAAATCTGTATTTAATACTCTTCTTAACACCCTATTTATACCATAATTGTTATAACTGCTACGCCAATATCCCACCTGGAAAACGTGTTTGGGGTAGAGTTCTGATGGTTGAGCTATGAAGTGTTTGTCTTCTCCCTCTCTTCTTAGTAGATAGACCTCGATGCCCATTTTAGACTCCTTTCATGGCCGGGATTTTTTCGCATACCTGTTGTTGTTGCCACGTTACCTGCCAGGGTAGCTCAAACCACGCCGCTGGTAGGAAGTCCTCACCCGTGTGGAGCCCGATGTCCCTCCTAAACCACGTCACCCGCCAGCCATCATCGGTGTGGATAGTTCCCGTAACCGAGTTTTGGCTACTGTCCTTGTAATTATAGGTTGACACTCCGATATGCTTCACTCCAAGTCCAATTATCTTGTGGATTGCCCCGTCATCGGGTTTACCAACAAGGTTCGTGATATTGTCGTAGGCAAGTTCTGCCTCTTCTATCATCTTATTTATTTCTCGTAAGGTAGCCATATCTAATCCTACCCCTTCTTATGATTAAAATTATGAGAATAGAAAAGCCCCCGCTTATATGGCACCGCGCTACGGCTTGACCAGACCTCATCACCGCGTACCATCACCGCCGTAATGCCGCTTGTGGCACCTCCGAGCAGGGAAGTAATGTCCTCTTCATCTTCAGGCATGGTCAGCAGTACCCAACCAGTCCCCTTGAAGTCCTCAAACAACCTATCCCCGGTCTTCTGCCAGGGCAGCTCATCCCAGGCCGATGAAAGAAAGTCAGCACCCGTTAGGGTGTTAGCATCTGCCTGTACCCAGATGACGCGCCAACCGTCGTCGGTGTCGAGCAACCACATCCTTTGCTCGTCATCATCTGTATAGCCATTAAAGGTAAAGACCACAAACTCCCTGCGCTCGTCGTAGGAGCTTACATATATCTCCGCCCCGTTATCAAGGGGGTAAGCGGCATCTTTGGCGAGAGCCGCTTCCCAGGCTAGATTGGAAATGTAATTTATGTTCATAAGGTAGTATAGGGTATATCTATATTAGAAATATGACAACACCCTTCTCCCGAGCACTACCCTTGCACCCCTGTTTAACATGAGAGCAAGTGTCGCGTAGTCCGAAAGGTCCGAGTTCCTAACGGCTACCGTAAGCGGTGAGTCCGTGTAATCCCCCACGGCGTTAATGTCAGCGCCGTAATCTAAGAGCAGTTCCACCAGCTCCCGCATGTTCTGGTGCCCCCGTAGAAACACCATGTGAAGTGGCGTATTTCCCCCGAAGTCCAGATAGGCCGCGTCGGCTCCGTGTTCGAGCAGTTCCCTGATGACCTCAAAATCCGAGCGTACCTGGATATGATGGATAAGGGCCGTTCGTCCCATAGCATCGAGATGGTCTATGTCTATTTCTTCTAGGGAGAGTAGGTACTTTAACACGTCAATTTTTATAGCGCGGAAAATTGCGGTTTGGCCCCTGGTGTCGGCTATGTTCGGGTCAGCGCCAAGCTCGATAAGGCGCTTGACCTCGTTGAGACCAGCAAACATAGCGGCAAGGTGTAGCAGGGGGCCGTCTCCCCTGTCACGTAGCGCTAGGTATTCGGGCTTTAGCCGGCTAAGGTCTGGTGAGTCATACCACCAGTCTTTCCTAAAGGGGTTGCTCATTATCTTACCTCCCGTAGTGCGTCAAACAGTGATTGCCATTTTTCGGCTGGGGGTGTGGAATTATCTAGCTCGGCAAGCTCAGTTAGCTGTGCGTCATACTCTTCTGGAAACCTGAAGTAGAAGCTAGCGTAGGTAGAGTCATATTCTTCGTCTTCATCGTGGGAGTAGTATGGGTTAGCTTGCAGGTCGCTATTCCAAGGGCCTTTGGGGTCGGTTTTGCCGTCAAAGTATTCTGGAAAGTTAGACCGGCACATCTCCTCACTGTCGTAGTAGTCCCTATTGCCCCCACCAGTCCTGGTATAAATTACGATGTTTTTTCCGGCCAAATAACAATCCCGAAACCGTGGTACATCTACCCGCCTAAGACCCAACACGGCTAAGAGTAGGTCAGCGTGGTCGTTGACTCCAAACAGTTGATTATACAAGCTCATGCCTACCTCCTACCTGAAACCATATCCCATTTAGTCATGATAATTATGAGATATTTACCCAGGGCAACCCGTGCCAGCGCTCAGGTAGAAACACGTCCCCGGTTCCCCCGCTAGCATGAAACGTCACCCAAAGCACCCGCCAGCCATCCTCAAGCCATGCTTCCCGTACCGTGCGGTTCTTGCTTTCAACCCCGTTATCCCGATAGGTTGACACCGCAACAATCTTGTGCTCAAAGTTGCGGGTCTCGATAATACCCCGTGGGTCCGGTCTTGCGGCGTCACGGGCGCTGTGAGCTTCGTTTATGGCAAGCACAACTTCATCAATGTTTGTCATGATTAAAGAGTATATCAGATGATTATGAGTTATATGAGGCAACAATGGTCTCTCCATCATACACATGCCCCTCAACTGGGTATATGACCCCCACATACTCATACTCGTCGGCCTGGACCTCGTGCCTGTAGATGTCGCCCGGAGTTCCGCCGCACTTCACAACAAGACGCTTGCCATCTGCTAGCATGGCCTCATATGTGAACACATATTTATAATAACTCTTGAATTTTACTTTAATATCTCCATATTTTTCGTAAAATTCTTCCATTAGTAGTGCTCCCAGTGTGAATGTTTTTCCTCTTTGTCCTCAACCGGCAGATATATGGGGCGTAGGGTGTGCCTGACTAGCCTAGCTGCTACATTGGCCTTGAAGTCCCCACCTACAGCATAGTCATCCTCGGGGTATTTAGCTAATATGGCGTTTATAAGGGCAAGGGCCAGGTCGCCGTCAATGGGCATCTCTTGCTTAACATGTATAACATCGTCGAAATCATGGGGTAGGGTGTCATACTGTTCTTCTGAGAGCCACCATTTTGAAATCCAGATTAGTTTCATAGTTTTATTATAGCTGGGTTTTTATGTGAATCATGAGTCCTCTTGCCCCGTGCCGTAACAGCCTGGACATATCACAAGCACCTCATCGGGTAGGTAGTTGCCAAACCGTTCCGAGAAGTGCCCAGGCCCTCCCACGCAGGTGAGGTAGCCATCCCCCAGGCACTTAGGGCAATTTGACGAAAGGCGCGGCGGCGGGGCGGGTGTTAACCCGCACCCTCGCTCCAGGTTTCCCACAAGTGCTCCAGTTCCTCGTCGGTGTAGTCTTCTGTGCGGGTTGTTACCTCGTCGCTGTGGTCTGTCCAGAAGTCTTCCATGACCTAATGATATACCGCCCCATTGTGAGAATGATGAGGGCAGCCTTGCGGCTACCCCGTGTTCTCAACCTGCCAGTTGGTATCAATTGGGCGACGGTAGTTGTGCCTCAATTCTACCCTTGCCCCACGCAACATGAGTAGGTCAACAATCTCATCCCCGACTACTGGGTTCCTCAAGGCATACACAAGGGGGGAATCAGTCTCTCTCCCCACGGCGTTTACATCAACCCCGTGCCTCAACAGCTCGATTACGACCAGGTCTATGTTTTCGTTATCTCCACCACGGAGAGCGCTATGTAGAGGGGTCGCCCCGAAATCGTTTCTAGCGTTTACGTCGGCCCCATGCTCCAACAATATCCTCACTAAGTCTATATTTCCATCATTAGCGTGGATATGCAGAGCGGTATTTCCCCAATTATCACGCCAATCTATCTCTACCTCACAATCAATCAGGTACTTAAAAACCTCTACCTGCTTGGGGGCAATAAATAGCAGGGTTTCTCCATACCTATTTACCTGGTGTATGTCAACCCCTAGCCCCGCTAGTCGCTTTATGGTGTCGAGACTAGAATTTTCTACCGCTAGCCGCATCGGGGTCCAGGCGCTATCTCCAAATGGGGTATCAACCTGGGTGATGTCTACTTGAGCCCAACTAACGGGCTCTTCCCAAAAGGCTACGCTGTGCATGGGGTGCCTACTCATGGTCATCCTCCAAGGGCAAGTATAGGGTGTGGAACTATGAGAATGATGAGATTTGACGAAAGGCGCGGCGGGTGGGTGCCGCCGCTACACGGCGGACCCGTACTTCACTAGCTCCGCAACAATCTCCTGGTGTCCCACTTTACAGGCTAGCTGTAGGGGGGTTTCCTTCCAGCAGTTCTGTACGTTGACATCCGCTCCGTGACGTAGCAGGACCCTTATCGCCTCTAGCGACTGATTTGCAACGTGATGGTGTAGGGGGGTGGCAAGTGAGCCGGCGGTGTACCTGTTAACATCTTCACCCTGCTCTATCAGGTACTCTAGCTTTTCTGGGTCATCAGTCTCAAACAGACGTTCCCCAGAAGATTGTTTAGGGTGCTTATGAAGCGTAGCCCCCATCTCAATTAACCGTCGTAGGGTGTCCACGCTAGCATACTTGATAGCTAGGTCCATCGGGGTCCAGTCATGGTCATGGTCATCACGAAGCACCTCGTGCATTGCAGTAACATCCACCAACTCCCAGTCAATGGGATCTTGCCAAAACTCTGGAAAGTGTATCAGGTAGCTCATATAGACAGTATAATCCTTAAAAAATTAGAATGATGAGATTTTAACGAAAGGCGGGGCGGGCGTGGTGGAGTCTAGCGGACTCGAACTTGCAAAGCGGGTGCTCTCCCAGTTGAGCTAAGACCCCAAAAGAGCAGGAGCCGCGTGGGGTCTCCGGCGTGTACCCCGTTATGTCGCGGCACCTGCGATAAAGCCTTTTTTCGTCTTGCCCAGGACGTACCCTAGCGACCGCCTATATGGGAGTCTTTTTGTGTGGCGCTCCCCTTCCACGTTTATATTATAGCATACTTTAATCATAAGAAGTATGAGGCTTTTTTCCAGCCGAGTTTTTGGAACTCATCAGGTAGGAAGATTGACCCTGTAGGAATGCCAAGGTCTTTGTCAATCCACTGGACAGTCCAGCCGTCGTCTGTGGTTAACTCTCTGTGTATCCTTCTGTGGTCTTTGTGTTTATGGTTAAAGGTGGTTATTTTTAGCCGGTTTTTTTCGTCATCCCAGGCAATCAAGATGCCCCGGTGCGAAAACATTACCCCGCGCTCCTTCGGCTCCTGGTTGTAGCGCTGTTCGGCAAGCTGGGCCTGTTCCACTAAGCTTCTGATGTAATCAATGGTCATGACCCCATAGTACCTGGTATAATTATGAGAAATATGATAAAAATCGGCTCTTGACAGCCTTGAAGATATGGTGTATCATCTCTTTGGGTCTGACCTGGTTTCGACTAGGTTTCCCGAGGCAAGGCTACGTGCAGAGGTTGCCGCTGGCCTCTTAAAAAGCGGCACGCCATAACTGGCACCCAGTCTTTACCCCTCGCGGCTTGACCGCGAAGCCACCCAAAGCAAGGCTTGCAGCTCCCTGGGCACGGCTTAACAAAGGGCAAGCTAGTTGCAGAAACCGCGCTGGTCTGCAATAAAGGTTAAGGCGCTGCAAGGCTAGACAAGGCCACCCGCGTGGGCAATCTAGCAGCAAGGCAACAGAAACGGCGGGTACGCACGTAAGGGTAAGCCGACCAGGGGACGCTTAGGACGTGGGTTCAATTCCCACCAGATCCACCAAACACCTATTGACAAGGGGCTACCCTCG
>JACCDS012179163.1_pt1 | contig 13041 bp, 8 predicted proteins | sample 7446441 | NCBI WGS metagenome assembly JACCDS01 (sample SAMN15323445, study PRJNA562643) | freshwater metagenome | isolation source: river surface water | place: USA:Blue River Watershed | collected 2017-08-17
GACTGTAGCTATCCGTTGAAGAGTTCGTGTCATATTCATCCTTCCTGCTGTGAGGCGCGCCAATAACTGCCTGCTATTCTTCACTTTTTTGCTGGCTGATACCAGTATGCAGGGGCCGTTGCCCCGCTTTTTCTGTCGCTGACTTTTTCGCACTCTTTACCGGTGCAGTGCAACAAGGCACTATCAGTGAAAGTGTTTGCAGTGAAAGTGTTTGCAGTGCAGATGTTTGAGCAAGTGAACGCTTTTGCATACGGAAGGCTTTCACAGCTCCGTTTTTATCATTCGGCGCCCCGCCGGTTCGCGGGTAACAGCAGGAGTTGGCTGATGCAGAGGCTGCGTGGTTCTCCCATCTGGTTACGGCTGGTGGTGTCTGTGATGCCTGCCATGGTTGTACCTGCCATAGTTGCGCCTGCGCTGGCGCAGCCGGCCGAAACGCTCAAGGTCATACAGCCAGGTACCGCCGCGCCGGTCACTCTTCAATTGCAACCCCGGTTGTGCCTGCATTATCCGCATGAAGCCTGCCAGTTGAAATTACAGGTCAGCTGGCCGGCCGGCACTGCGGCTTGTCTGTATAAAAAAGCGGAAAACACGCCATTGCTGTGCGGTGACGGCGCCCCCCAACAGATACAGCTGGCGCTTGGCAGCCACACCCGTTTTGAACTGCGCGCGCAGCAGCAGAACACCCTGCTGGCCGAGCGGCTGGTGCGGGTGCTGCAGGTCGATTTAAATGCCGGCGATCAACTGCTCAAACGCAGTCCGTCCAGCTGGGGGCAGCCTTGATGCATCATTTATTGCTGATTGAAGATGATTTGGAACTGTCGCGGCTGGTCAGTGATTTTCTGCAAAGCGAAGGCTATCAGGTCACCAGTTGTGGCAATGCGTTGAAGGCGAAAAAGCTGCTGCTGGCGCATAAGTTTGACCTGCTGGTTTGCGACGTGATGTTGCCGGGCAGCAGCGGTTTTGACCTGGTACGGCAGATCCGCGACCAGTTTAAAGGGCCCATTCTGTTTATGACGGCGCAAACATCGGTCGGTGCTCAGCTGCAGGGGCTGGCACTGGGCGCGCAGGATTATCTGTTAAAACCGCTCGACCCGCGCATTTTGCTGGCGAAGATCCGTGTCTTTCTGCTGCCGAAAACCGAGCCGGACAGCAAGGCTTTGCTGAGCTGCCATAACCTCAGTGTCGATAAAGTCAGTGGTCAGGTGTTGCTGGCGGGCCAGGACGTCAGCCTGACCAACGCTGAACTGCAGTTGCTGCTGACGTTGCTGGAGCAATACGGCGTGGTCATCAGCCGTGAGCGGTTGTTTCGTGAACAGCTCGGTCGTGAATATGACGGCACCGACCGCACCATGGATGGCCGGGCGTCGCGGCTGCGCCGGAAATTGCAGGCGATAGATCCGCAGTGGAATGTGCGTGTCGTCTGGGGGCAGGGCTATTGTATCAGTCACAGCAGCCTGGGCGATGTCAGTCCGGACAAGGCGGCCTCTGCGCCAGCTGAGCCCGCTGAGCCGGTTCACAGAGGTGCTGACTGATGCCAAAAGAGCTCAGTACTGGCTTTAAAGCCGGTATCCGTTCGCCGTTGCTGCGTTTTTACCTTGGCATTGTGCTGGTGGTGTTGTTGCTGTTTTTCAGCCTGAACCAGCTGTACAGCTGGGTGTATCAGCGCGACGACATTGCCGACGCGTCACAAAGCCTGCTGCAGGACGTCTATCAGTTTGAACTGGGCAACCGGCTCAGTTGCCGGCTCAGCGACAACGATGACTGTCTGGACGCACTGTTTGTCACTTATCCGGCCGGCATGTGGCAACCTCAGCCTGGTTTTTATTATGCGGTGGAAGTGATGCGCGATAGCGCCGGCCAGGCGTCGATGTGCAGCGAAATGGCCGGCGGCGAGCTTTTGTGTTTAAGCCAGCTCAATCTGCCGGACGGTACTGATTTCAGTATCGACCTGGCCCACGTGTTTATTTTATTGCTGATGCTGTGTTTGTTCTGGTTCAGCCGCAATTTGTTTCGCGACGTCGAAACGCTGCGGATCAGCGCACTGCAGGAAATCCGGCTCGGCCGGCTGCCGGCCTTTCGTTTAAGCGTCAAATCTTATCTGCAGCCATTGGCGCAGTCGCTTAGCGGCATGAACCAGCGCATTGCTGACTTAAATTCACTGCAGCGCGAAATGGCCGACACTGTCTGCCATGACATCAAAACGCCGCTGGCGCGGCTGCGCTTTATCATGCTGAGTTTAGAGCCGCAGTTAAGCGGCGCGCAGGCCGAGCAGGTACGGCGTAATCTGCAGGAAATTGAAGACAATGTTTACGACTATCTGCGTCTGGCGCAGCAGGATTTTCGCGCTGATTTGCAGCTGAGCGAACTGGATGTACGTCAACTCTGTACTGAACTGATTGATAAATTTGCCGCCAACTCTGAACACAGCCTCCAGCTGCAGGAGGGACCGCCGCTGCAGATCCAGGCGGATCAGAAATTGCTGCGCCGGGCCATTTCCAACCTGCTCAGCAATGCGCTGCGTTATTGCCACAGCGGCGTCTGGATTGTGCTGAGCCAACAAGGCCATGACTGCTTCATCGACATCTGTGACGACGGCCCCGGCTGGCAGGACGGAGCTGGCCACAGCGCTGTTTCAGCGGAAACAAAAAGTGCAGCGGACGGTATGCCGCATCATGGTATCGGCCTGGCGATAGTGCAAAGGGTCGCTTCGCAGCATGGTGGCCAGCTGCAACGGCTGAAGGATGCCGGCGGCGGCGCCATCGCCCGGCTGCGGTTACCGGTGGGCATGACTCCACACTGACTGGCCTCGGTGGCTCGTTTTCAACGAAGCACAGCGACGATTCGCTGAATCACTCTGCTGTTTTATCAGTCAGCTCTCGCTGCGCCATGCCTGGCCGAACTGTTTTGTCAGGCGCTAATACTGTCAGCTTCCCTGCCAAACAGGCTACAACAACTCGCGCCAGACATAAGCCGCCAGCGGATGCTGCTGGCGTTTTAAGTCGCGCACAAACAGCTGGGCTATCCAGCTGGCGCCTTGCACCGACAAATGGGTGTTGTCGGTTTTGCCGTCCGGGAACTGTTGATAAAGCCCGGCCGGCACCTGAATAAAATAAGCCTGACTGGCCGCTGGCCCAAAACGGCTCAGATCGGCACAGCTTTGCGCGTTTAAATCAAACAGTGTCACTTGTTCAGTGCCGGCGACCTGGCGGGCAGCTTGCGCATAGTCAGCGAGTTTGTTTTCCAGCGCCCCCTTGTCATCAAAGCTGCGTCGGCAAATTGAGGTGGCCAGCAGCGGGATCGCGCCTTTGCTTTTCACTTCGCTGATAAAGCGGCGCAGCAGCTGCGGATAAGTGGAATCGACCGCGGCATAGCGTGCCGGGTCGTCCTGTTTTTGGTCATTGTGGCCAAACTGGATGAGCACGTAGTCGCCGGCACTTAAGTCGCTGAGCAGCAACTGCCAGCGGCCTTCGTTTAAGAATCGCAGCGTGCTGCGGCCATTGGCGGCATGATTGAGCACGGTGAGTTCCGGCAGCAGAAAAGCGCGCAGCAGCTGGCCCCAGCCGCGTTCCGGGTAATTCAGATTGGTTTTGTCGGCCATGGTCGAATCACCGACCAGATGCAGGCGCGGCGCGGGTTGTGAGGTGGAAGTGCCGGCTGGGATGCCGCTGGCGTCTGCAAGGTGGCAGTGCATCAGGAGTCCGGGTAGTAAAAGTAACAAAGTAACGAATTTTATCATCTGGATCATCTGTTTGTGGCTGATTGATTTCTGTTGTTCTGTTACGCATAGCCAGGCCTGCTGTTGCATGGCATTCTCGCCGGGCTGGGTTTATTAACCGGTTTTATCTGCTGTTACCCGGCGCAGGCAGCTTTTTTGCGGGCCACAGCGCTGCGTCAGTCCGGTGCTGCGGGTTTCAGCCAGCGCCGGATTTGCGCCAGCGTGCGCTCCGGATACCAGTCGCCGTCAAACACTACAGCGCCGGGCTCGCTGGCGCTGAGTAGTTGATTAAGCGGGCCCGCCGGTGGCAGCGTGTCGGCCAGCCAGGGATACAACGGCTGGTTGGCGGCAAACCAGTTGCGGTCGCCCCAGCGATTAGGCTGATCGCGCGCCGGCTCGGCCGGGTAGGTCACCCGATAAATCGGCCGGTCCGCTAAAGCGGCGCTGAAAGTGTTGCCAAGCAACGCAAACTGACCGTCGTAATGGCGGCGACCCAATTCAAAGCCGGTGACGCCATGAAAGTGCGAGCGCAGCACCACCAGTTGCTGCGCTGCACTGAGTTCGCCGTCATGCCACAAGGTCGCAGTGGCTTTGTGGTTGACAAAATCGCTGTCGACCACCAACGCAGTGCCGCGCGGACAGAGCAAATCGACGCGGCCGCTGAAAAAACTGCGGCTGTGATAATACAGGCCATCCTGTTTGTTCCAAAGGCTCACGGTATCGCCGCCATTAGTGGCAAGCCGGGTCTGATCGGTGATGATGCGGCTGGCGTTGGTAAAACCGCGCAGGGCAAACTGGTGGTCAAAACGGTCCGGATCTGTCGGGTTTTCCAACACGTAACTGTTATGGACGGTGAGGTCCAGCAGCACGATATCGCGGGCGTTGATATTGACCACCGCTGCGCCCCAGTCGTTGGTCAGCGCGGCACCACGAGGCAGATGCTGCGGCTGATGCTGGCGGGAGATATCCTGAGCAGGCTGCGACGAGCTTCGCAGGGCGGCAGGGATTTCGGCCGCCTGACGGCGCAGAAAATGACGGCGCAGCTCCGGGTACTGCAGGATGCTGCGCTCCAGCCCGCTGCCGGCCAATACCACTTTGTCGCGCTTGAGGAACAGCTTTTCCCGGTAAAGCCCCGGTGCGATACGGATGATGGCCCAGCGCTGCGTGGCGCTGCCATTGTCTGCCGGCAGGCTGTCGATGGCGGCCTGAATGGTGGCAAACACATCCGTGCCAGGCGACGCATCCGGCATCACCTGCAAATAAAGCGGGGCAGGCAGCGTTTCGGTGGCGGGTGATATGGAGTGGGTGTCCACGGAGTCGATGGCATGGGTGTCCATGGAATACCTCTGATGGGTGTCCACGGAACGTTCGCTGGTGGGAGTCCATGCAAAGGACTCTGATGGGTGTCCATGGAATGGATGTCCATGCAAAGCAGGGATGTCTGCGGAACGTTCAGATGGGTGTCCACGTAATACTGGGCCCATGAAATGGCTCGTATGGGTGTCCAGCGAATACGTATGGGTGTCCAGAAAATAAGTGTCCAGCGAATAGCTGAGTGTGGGTGTCCGAGGAATAGAGTTACGGTGGGTGTCCACGGAGTACGTATGGGAACGGCTTGTATGGGTGTCCACGGAATAAAAGCGAGCAGGCGCCCCGGCCCTGTCAGTCTGTGAAGGGGTTGCCGCTGCTGGCAGTGTCAGTAGCGTGAGCAGGACAAGCAGGCCTGCCTGGCGTTGTGTCCAGGCAGGTCGCCAGCAGCTTCTCAGTGCTGGCATTTGTCAGTGTTTCAGTAACTGCGCGACTTGCGCGCCGGCCATGATAAAGGGAGCAACACCTTTGGCGTCGTCGCGGATCACCGGTTCGTTCTGGTAATAGTCGTAGCTGCCATCTCGGCCAAAACCGAGGCCGGCCACCTGGACCATCTGGGTCAGGTGAGCAGTGCCGGCGGCGTCGACCAGCACGAACTGGTTCAGCAGGCCCTGATAGGCGCTCAGCGTAAAGGCGCGGTAGCTGTCGTCCAGCAGGCCCTGATTCAGCGCTTTGGCAAAGAAATAGACGAACATGCTGCTGGCACTGGATTCCAGATAATTGCCCGCTTGCTGCGGTTTGGTCGGAATTTGATACCAGACACCGCTGTTGGCATCGGCATGTTGTTTCAGAGCGGCCGCCAGTTCAGTGGTCATCTTCAGCAGCGGCGCCCGCAGCTCCGCATTATCGCGCGGCAGATAATCGAGCGTATCGACCAGCGCCATCGCCAGCCAGCCCACACCGCGGCTCCAAATCTCTGGTGACAAGCCGCTTTGTTTGTCAGCCCAAATTTGCTGCTTTTGTTCATCCCAGGCGTGGAAGTACAGACCGGTGGCCGGGTCGCGCAGCTTTTCTGCGACGGCGACAAACTCATGCACGGCTTCGTTCAGGCTGGCGCCGTTTTCAAACAGCTGGCTGTACTGCGCCAGAAATGGGATGCCCATATAGACGCCGTCCAGCCACAGCTGATGTGGGTAGATTTTTTTATGCCAGAATGCGCCGTTGCTGGTTTTCGGATGATCTTTCAGCTGGGCGCGTAAGCGGGCGGCCGCCAGCTGATATTTGGCTTCGCCAGTTTGCTCGTACAGCCGCAGCAGCACTTTGCCGCTGTTGATACTGTCAATATTGAATTTTTCCGGCTGATAACTGTGAATGTTGCCATCGGCCGTGACAAAAGATTCACCCATTGCTTTAACGGCAGCCTGATACTTCGCGGCCTGATCGGCCGGGCTTATTTTGGCTACATCATCAAAGGCCTGCAGCAACAGGCCGGTGGTGTATTCAAAAGTGGTCGGGCGCTCGCGTTCAAAGTCCCAGCCGCCCCAGACATAATGCGGCGCCTGCAGTTGAAGGCCGGCGTCGGCCAGTTGCTGGCTCCAGTACAAAGCCCGCTCAGCCGTTAACGGCTGCTGCACGGCCGCCAGCGTGGCAGCATTGTCGATTTTAACCCGCAGCGGCCGGTCGAGGATCTCCAGTTGCTGCTTAAGGTAAGCGACAAAATCAGCCTGATTGGTGATGCCGTTTTTCTCGCCTTGCCAGGCCGCCAGCAGATAATAATCCAGTTTACGCGCCTGATTGCTGCTGCCCGGTGCCGCCGGTGGCAGGCCAGTCAGCTCCATCACCGCGACATGGCTGTGTTCGTCAGCGGTCAGCTGGTCCAGCTTGCCGCGTTTAAACAACACCGCCATACCGAGCAAGTCGTTGTTCAGGCTTTGTTTGCCGTACGTTGCCAGATAAGTGTACTGATGGCCTGACACTTCCAGCGTGCCGGTGAGCAGTTCAGTATCCGGCAGCTTGCCAAGGCCAATCGCCAGATTGTCCAGTGCGGGCTGATTGCCATCCGGTGCCCCGAGTGTCAGCTGGTTGCGCAGCAAGCGGCTGCCGGCCTGCATCGACAACAAGGCTTCGACATTGAGCGTTTTGCCGGCGATTTGCCAGTCTTTGTAGTGAATGCTGAGCGATGAATACAGCGGGCCAGACTGATGAATGGTCGCGCTGTGGCCGCCGACTTTCGCCACGCCCTGCACCGCTTTGCTGCCGGCATCCCAGTAACCAAAACCGCCGGCGCCTAAGGACTTGCCCACTTTGAGTAAATCCAGCCCCCAGGGCTGCATCTCGTGATAAGACTTGTAGCCATCGAGGCCAACCTGGTGCAGCACCGGGGCGCCTGTGACATTGCCAAAAATATCAAAGCCGTTGCGCCAGTCGAGATAAATCCGGTAGGCCACCCGGTCAGATTCGATGCCGGGGCCTTCGTAGCGGATAAATTCGCTGTGATCTGTGTATTGCGGCGGTGTTGTCAGGCTTTGAACGTTTTTGAAGGTCCCGCCTTTATAGACTTTACCTTCCCATTGGCCGCCGGTTTTTTCGGAAATCTCGGCTGCGCTGCGGGCTGGCAGCTGCAGCTGGCTGGCGCTTAAGCGCACTTGCCATTGTTGTTGCTCTGCGGCGGCGAAATCGCGCATCGCCATCAGGCTGTCTTTACGACCGTCGCCGTCGTTGTCAATCAACTGACTGGGCACTTCACTGTCACCCGCCCAGACCGACAGCGCGGCCGGGGCTTCCTGCAAGCCAAGGTCCGCCAGACTCAGCGTCACCGCCGCATCAGACCGGGCAAAAGCCGAAGGATTCTGCACGCTCAGCTGTGCCTGCACACCGGCCGGCAAACTTTGGCCCGTGGCTTTGTTCTGCTGGGTGTCCTGCGAATTCTGCTGTGAATGACCATGGGTGTCCTGCGAAGTCGCAGCGGCAGGCTGGGGGGCTGCGGGCACGGCGGTTTTATCTGCGGCCGGCTGACAGGCGCCAAGCAGCAGGCTCAAAACAGCCAGACTGCCAAAGGTTGTTTTGGATTTCTGTGCTGCGCCAGCGGCAGCATGGGAGAAGATGTTCTTGCGCACAGTTATTACCTGTTGATTGGTCGGCCGGATTGGAGTCCTGCGCCGTTTTTACATCATCCGGCGGGAAACCCACCGCGCTGAAAAAGGCAGCGGCTGGACAGACGCCGCTGCAAAGATCCAGGAAAATCTGCCACTGCAGCGCGACGCGACGCCGGGCTGCTCAGCAACGGCCTGTTGAGTGCCGGGCTATTTAGCTCCGAACCGTTCAGTGCCGGCCTGTTCAGCACCGCCCTGCTCAGCACCAGATGCTGCGCCAGCTGCTGCAATGACAAGCTTCCTTGCCGGGAGATAGCACCCCAGGCATCTGCGCCTGAGGTTGACTCAACTGCTGCCTGCGCAGCAGTGACAGATCAATACTTGTACTGCACGCCGAGATAATACTGGCGACCGGTTTCATGGTAATAGGTCAGCCGGTTACCGGCGCTGTCGACCCACTGGTCATCCACTTCATCGGTCAGGTTCAGCGCTTCAAAGCTCAGTTTCCACTGCTCTGTGATGGCATAACTGACCGACGCATCGACGTTGGTGGTGGCGTTAGTGCCTTCCATGTCGTTGTTATCGCGACCAATCGCAGTGGTCAGGTACTTGTCCCGCTTGGCGAGACTTACGCGGGCATTGAGTTTTTCATGCTCGTAGTACAGCGTCGCGGCGATAGTTGAGCGGGACAAACCGGTCAGGTCGCGGGTCGCCTGCACGACACCTGCCGTGTTGATGTAGTCCATCTCGGCCGACACGTGGGTATAGTTGCCGATAAAACCAAAGCGGTTCCAGAACTCTGGCAGGAAAGTAAACGGCAGCTGATAGCTGACTTCATAGCCTTTTAAGTCACCGCCAGGGCCGTTTAACGGCGTGGTGACAGACCAGTCAACGTTCTCGGTACAGCCAAAGGCGTCGCCATAACCCGGGCCGGCATTACAGGCGGCAACCGCTGCTGACACCGGCAGGCCGGTTTCAACAAAGGTTTTGGTTTCACGCAGTGTCTGGACATGGCTGTCGATATCTTTCTGGAACAGCGCAATGCCGAGCATTGATTCGTCACTGAAGTAGAACTCAAAGCCTAAGTCGTAAGTTTTGGCTTTGGTCGGCTCCAGCAGCGGGTTGCCGCCCGCCACAGTACGGCTGCCGCCTGACACCGATACCGACACGTTTGGCCTGATTGATGACAGACCGGCGCGCGCCATCACTTCGGCATAACCGAAGCGCACAATAACATCTTCCCACGGTTCGTAGTTCAGGTTCAGTGACGGCAACAGGTCGTCATACTGATGCTCTGCGGTCACCTGAGTCGCGGTGCCACCCAGGGTTGCCCAGGCGGTCGAACTCTGGTCGGTGTCAATGCGCCGGGCGCCGGCATTACCCCAGAACGGCGCGCCGGCCAGTTCGGAGTTAAAGCTCGCCATCAGCCACAGGCCAGTGGTTTTTTCTTCGGCAGAATAGTTGTCGTCACGACGGAAATCTTTGCTGACTGTAAAGACGCCGCTGTTGCTGTAGATGCCATATTTGGCGTCAATGGCAGCAAAGTCCGGTACCAGCCAGGCGGGGCCTGGGCCAAGGCCTGATTCATAGCTTTTAATCAGGTCCGGTGTGTAGACAATGCCACCGCCATTTTCGGTCTGGCGACGGGCTTCATAAGTGTCAAAGCTGAATTCTTTCTGATGCACGCCGGCTTTGATAGTCCAGACGTCATTAAGCATCCAGCTTAAGGTGATTTCAGCGCTGTCGAACTGGTTCTCTGCCCCGAGCGGACGCAGCCGCACTGAGTTGGAAGTCCAGCCGGTTGGCTGATAAATGCTGTCACCAAAGGTCAGGATTGGGTTTTCACGGGCCGCGCCACGATAGTCGTAGCTAAAAGCGGCGCCGGTTTTTTCCATCACCAGGGTGGTTTGCACCGGGTTGTCGAATTTAGACACCGCGCTGCCGACCATAGCTTCGATTTTTAAGTTATCAGTCAAATGGTGGCTGAAATTCAGGTTGATCTGATGAAAGTCGGTGCCCAGCTCGTCATAGCGGTTTTCGGCGCGAATGGTCGCGTTTTCAAAGCTGCCGTACGTCATGGTGTTGGTGTCGTCGATAAAATAATCCAGCACGTTCATGGCGCCGGTATTACCGCTGGCGGCTGTGGCGGTGGTCGGTCTGTTGGCGCCGGCGTTCAGGATGCCCTGCATAAAAATTTCATTACGGCTGGCGTCTGTGCTGGCATACAGGATGTCGAGGTCGACTTTGGTGTCATCATTGGGTCTGTACTGGAACGCTGCACTGGCGCCAATTCGTTCCATGTCGTGGCTGTAAGAATCGTAGCGTGGCAGCCGCGGCCGGAATGCATTGTTGATTTCGTTCAGTTCAGTCGCGGTGCTGGAGCCTTTGTAGCGGCCAAAGTCGTTGACGTTGTTCCAGCGCACTGTGCTGGCGCCTTGGTCTTTCAGCGTGCGCTCTGAGAAAGAGCCCGACACCAGCGCACCAAACTTGCCGTCGGCAAACTGGTCGCTGATCAGGAACGAGGCTTTCGGGTCACTTTTTTCTGACAGGTCGTTGTAACCAAGCTGGCCGGACGCAGAGAAGGTGAAGCCGTCATAGTCAAAAGGCCGGGCGGCACGCAGGTCGACGGTGGCACCGAGTGAACCTTCTTCGACGTCGGCGCTGGCGGTTTTGCGCACCGTCAGTGAGCTGAATAAGTCAGATGAAAAGGTGTTGAAGTCAAAACCACGGCCCCGATTAGCACCGCCGATCTGGTCAGTGCCGCCGGAGGTGGAAATCGCTTCCATGCCGTTAATACGGACACGGGTAAAGTCAGGGCCCAGGCCCCGTACGGTAATTTGGCGGCCTTCACCGGCGGCGCGGGTAATAGCGACGCCCGGGATCCGTTGTAACGATTCGGCCAGGTTTAAATCCGGGAAGTCGGCGATGTCTTCGGCCATGATGGCGTCGATGGCACTGTCAGACTGGCGTTTAACGTTCAGCGCGTTGGACAGACTGTCACGGAAGCTGCCCGTGACCTGAATAACTTCGATATCCTGTTCGGCTTTTTTTGCTGCGGCGTCAGGCTGGCCGGCGGTTTGTTGCAAAGCGAATGCGCCAGCGCTGTAGCTGCCGGTCATTGCCACGGCCATTGCCAGCACCAGCGGTTGCAGGCGCCAGGCCTTTGTTTGAGCTGCCATGATGTCTTCCTCGTCGGGTTTGTACTTATTTTGTGCCAGCAGGCCGACTATTGCCGCGCGCCGCTGACCCTTTTTTCTGCAGGCCCGTGTCGTGACGAGCCCTGTTGATTGAATCTTTTTGTTTTTGTCTATCGGTGGCAAAATTCGCTTGCGTTTTTTTGCCACCGATGGCAAAAAGCTAACACCAAGCCATAATCACTGTCAAACCCAGTGCAAAAAAAAAGCAGTTTTTGTCAGTGAAAAAGGTAAGAATTGTCAGGGTAAGCCTGAAATATTGATTGCTTTCAACAAGATAAATTATCAAGCAGGCCAAAGCCTGCAGGGAGTCCGGCATGCAGCTGCAACAGTTATTTGGTCTGGATGGAAAAAAGGCGCTGGTGACCGGCGCCAGCCGCGGCTTGGGGCAGGCGATTGCGCTGGCACTGGCCGATGCCGGTGCTGAAGTCTGGTGCGCCAGTTCACAGCCGGGCGGGGCTGATGCCACTGTGGCAGCTATTCGTCACGCTGGTGGCATGGCGCAGGCTTTGTCGGCCGATCTGGCTGACAGCAATGCCGTGCTGCAGCTGGCGGAAAAAGCGCTGGACCAGGCCGGTCACCTCGACATTCTGGTCAATTGCGGCGGCACTATCAGCCGCACACCGGCGGTCGATTTTGCCTTGGCAGACTGGCAACAGAATCTGGCGGTGAACCTCGACGCCACCTTTTTGTTGTGTCAGCGCATCGGCGCCCGCATGGTCGAGCGTCGGCGCGGCAAAATTATCAACATCGCCTCGATGCTCAGTTACAGTGGCGGCATCACAGTGCCGGCTTATACCGCCAGCAAACATGCGGTGGTCGGGCTGACCCGCGCGTTGGCCAACGAATGGGCCGGCCACGGCGTTAACGTCAACGCCATAGCACCGGGTTACTTTAAAACCGACAACACGGCGGCGCTGCAGGCCAATACCGAGCGCAATCAGCAAATTTTAAGCCGGTTGCCGGCCGGACGCTGGGGCGAACCGGCTGATTTGGCCGGCGCGGCGATTTTTCTGGCGTCGCAGGCCAGCGACTATGTACACGGCCATGTGCTGGCGGTCGATGGCGGCTGGCTGGCGCGTTAAGCGGCATTTTTCCTTTTCAGGCGGAGCAAACCGATGAGCGTTTTATTTACCAACCGTTATGCCACTCACCCGGACGATGTGCGCCGGTACGACACTGAGCAGTTACGGGCGCATTTTTTAGTCGACAACCTGATGCAGCCCGACGTGCTGGTGCTCAATTACACCCACTATGAGCGGCTGATTGTCGGCAGCGCAGTGCCGGTCCAGGGCCCAGTGGCGCTGCAAACGGTGGATGCACTCAAAAGCGCCTATTTTTTAGAGCGCCGTGAGCTTGGCGTGATCAACACCGGTGGTGCTGGTGTGGTGCGCGTCGATGGCACTGATTATCCGCTGGCGTTTCGGGAAGCGCTGTATGTCGGCAAAGGCGCGCAGGATGTCAGCTTTCACAGCGTGGACGCCGGCGCCCCGGCCAAATTTTATCTCAATTCGACCCCGGCACATCATGCGTACCCGCACCGGCATATCACCATGGCCGACTGCAATGTGCTGCATATGGGCGAACCCCAAACCAGCAATCACCGCGACATTTATCAGCTGATGATCAAAGGCGTGGTCGACACTTGTCAGCTGCAGATGGGCCTGACAGTGCTGCATCCGGGCAGTGTCTGGAACACCATGCCGGCGCATCAGCATGACCGGCGGATGGA
>JACCDS012185651.1_pt1 | contig 13041 bp, 10 predicted proteins | sample 7446441 | NCBI WGS metagenome assembly JACCDS01 (sample SAMN15323445, study PRJNA562643) | freshwater metagenome | isolation source: river surface water | place: USA:Blue River Watershed | collected 2017-08-17
CGGGTCCTCAAGCCAGGCTACACCACGGATCTGAACGGCACCTCGCGCGAGTTCCGCAACGCCCAGGGTTCGCGGGCCATCGTCTTCGTGCTGGCGCTGCTGTTCATCTTCCTGGTGCTGGCGGCACAGTTCGAGAGCTTCATCGACCCCTTCGTCATCATGCTCTCGGTGCCGTTGTCCATGATCGGCGCGCTGCTGGCGCTGAAGTTGAGCAACGGCTCGCTCAACGTCTACTCGCAGATCGGCCTGATCACGCTGGTGGGCCTGATCACCAAGCACGGCATCCTGATCGTCGAGTTCGCCAACCAGATGCGCGAGCAGGGCATGGAGATGGTCGAGGCCGTGGTCAAGGCCGCCAGCCAGCGCCTGCGCCCCATCCTGATGACCACCGGCGCCATGGTGCTGGGCGCGGTGCCGCTGGCGCTGTCCAGCGGCGCCGGCGCCGAGAGCCGCATCCAGATCGGCTGGGTCATCGTGGGCGGCATGACGCTGGGCACGCTGCTGACCATCTTCGTGGTGCCGACCATGTACACCCTGCTGGCGCGTCGGCACGCGCCGGGCGCCGACAAGCGCGCCGTGCAGGAAGGCCCCGATCTGCCGTCGCGGTAGCGGGTGGTCCGTCGCGGTGCATGCCGCACAATGCACGGCATGAGCACCCCTGGTTTCGATGCGCGTGGACTGACGGCCGCCGAGGCGGCGCGGCAACTGGCCGAGGACGGCCCCAATGCCCTGCCGGCTGACGGCGGGCGGCGCTGGTACCACATCCTGGCCGAGACGGTGCGCGATCCCATGTTCGCCCTGCTGCTGGCGGCGGCCGGCCTCTACCTGCTGCTGGGCGAGCCGCAGGAGAGTCTGAGCCTGGCGCTGATGGTGCTGGTGGTGATCGGCCTCACGCTCTACCAGGAGGGTCGCACCGAGCGCGCCATCCAGGCCCTGCGCGATCTCTCCAGCCCGCGCGCCCGCGTCATCCGCGACGGCCAGGTGCGGACCGTCGCGGGCCTGGAGCTGGTGCGCGGCGACCTGATGCTGCTGGCCGAGGGCGACCGCGTGGCCGCCGATGCCGAGCTGCTGTCGGCCGGGGAACTGCAGCTCGATGAATCCCTGCTCACGGGCGAATCGGTGCCGGTGCGCAAGCGCGCCCGCACCGGCCAGCAGAGTGTGGCGGGGCAGGAGGAGACGGCTGCCGTGTATGCCGGCACGCTGGTGGTGCAGGGGCAAGGCCAGGCGCGGGTCACGGCCACCGGCGCGCGCAGCCAGATGGGTCAGATCGGCCAGGCGCTACAGGAGGTGCGGGCCGAAGAGTCGCCCATGCGCCGCCAGACGCGTACCCTGGTGCAGCGGATGGCCTGGCTGGGCCTGAGTCTGTGCCTGGTGCTGGTGCTGGTGCAGGGACTGACCCGTGGCGACTGGCTGCAGGCCCTGCTGGCCGGCATCGCGCTGGCCATCGCGATGATGCCCGAGGAGTTCACCGTGGTGCTGACCGTGCTGCCGGCCCTGGGTGCCTGGCGCCTGTCGCATGAGCAGGTGTTGACGCGGCGCATCGCCGCCATCGAGACCCTGGGCGCGACCTCGGTGCTGTGCGTGGACAAGACCGGCACCCTGACCGTCAACCGCATGCGCGTGGCCCGATTGCATGCCAACGGCCAGGAACTCGCGCTCGAGGCCGGCCTGCGCGAGCTGCCCGAGGCCTTCCACGCCGTGGTCGAGTACGCCATCCTGGCCAGCCGCGTCGACCCCTACGATCCGATGGAGCAGGCCTTTCACCTGCTGGGCCGGCAGTTCCTCGCCGGGACCGAACATCTGCACAGCGGCTGGGCCCTGGTGCATGACTACGCGCTGACGCCCGAGCTGCGCGCCATGGCCCACGTCTGGCAGGGCGACGCGCCGGCCAGCCACGTGGTGGCGGCCAAGGGTTCGCCCGAGGCCATCGTCGACCTCTGTCATCTGGATGCCGCGCGCCGGGCGGAGCTGGCCGCCGCCACCGATGCCATGGCCGCGCGCGGCCTGCGCGTGCTGGGCGTGGCGCAGGCCCGGCACCCCGGCCCGCCCTGGCCGGCGCTTGAGCATGACTTCGACTTCGAATTCGTCGGCCTGGTCGGCCTGGCCGATCCGCTGCGCGAGGAGATCCCGCAGGCGGTGCGCGAGTGCCATGAGGCCGGCATCCGCGTGGTGATGATCACCGGCGACTATCCGGTTACCGCGCGTGCCATAGCCCGCGAGGCCGGGCTGGCCGGGCAGGAGGTGCTGAACGGGGACGAGCTGGACCGGCTGAGCGATGCCGAGCTGCAGCAGCGCCTGCGCACGGCCAGCATCTGCGCGCGCATCGCGCCGACGCAGAAGCTGCGCATCGTGCAGGCGCTGCAGGCCACGGGCGCGGTGGTGGCCATGACGGGCGACGGCGTCAACGACGCGCCGGCGCTCAAGGCCGCGCACGTGGGTGTGGCCATGGGCGCGCGCGGCACCGACGTGGCGCGCGAGGCGGCGGCCATCGTGCTGGTGGACGACAACTTCGCCTCCATCGTGCGCGCCGTGCGCCAGGGGCGACGCATCTTCGGCAACCTGCGCAAGAGCATGAGCTACATCATGGCCGTGCACGTGCCGATTGCCGGCGTGGCGCTGCTGCCGCTGCTGCTGGGCTGGCCCATCTTGCTGTTTCCCATGCACATCGCGCTGCTGGAGCTGGCCATCGACCCGGCCTGTGCCATGGTGTTCGAGAACGAGCCGGCCGACCAGAACGTGATGCGCCAGCCGCCGCGCGATCCGGCCGCACCGCTGTTTGCCGGTGGCCTGCTGGTGCAGTCCGTGCTGCAGGGCCTGGGCGTGCTGGCGGCGGTGCTGGGCGTGTACCTCTGGGGCACCCAGGCGCTGGCCGAGCCGCAGGCGCGCGCGCTGGCCTTCGCGACCCTGGTGCTGGGCAACCTGGCGCTGATCGTCTCCAACCGGGCCGGGCCGCGCGGCCTGCTGGCCTCGCTGCGCGTGCCCAACCGCCTGCTGTGGCTGGTGAGCGGGGTGACGCTGGGCCTGCTGGCGCTGTCGCTCTACCTGCCGCCCATGACGGCGGTGCTGCACATGGCGCCGCTGACGCCGGCGCTGCTCGGCCTGGCGCTGGCGGCGGCGCTGGCCTGCCTGCTGTGGTTCGAGGTGCTGCGCTCGCTGTACCGGCACCGTTGAGCCCGGGACGGGCTCAGATCACGCCGTCGAACATCATCACGTCGACCTCGTCGCCGATGGCCACGTTACCCTGGCCATGGTGCAGCACGATCAGGCCGTTGCCCTGCACCATGGAGCTCAGCACGCCCGAACCCTGGTTGCCGGTGGTGCGTACCTGCAGTGTGCCGTCCGGCGCCGATGTCACGATGCCACGCTGGTATTCGGTGCGGCCCGGCTTCTTGCGCATGGCTTCGAGGCTGCGCGCGCGCAGCAGTGGCGCCGGCGCGGCGGTGCAGCCCATCATGCGCAGCAGGGCCGGGCGCACGAAGGCCAGGAAGGTCACCATCACGGCCACGGGATTGCCCGGCAGGCCGAACAGAATGGCCCCCACGCTCCCCGCTGCGCGTGGTTCGCTGCCCCCCGAGGGGGCTGTTTCGCCTTGGGACGGCCCGGCGGCGAAACGCACAGATGGATTAATGCGGCCCACGGCCATCGGGCGGCCCGGCCGCATGGCGATGCGCCAGAAGGCCACGTCGCCCAGCTTCTTCATCATGGTCTTGGTGTAGTCGGCCTCGCCCACGCTGACACCGCCGCTGGTGATGATCGCGTCGGCTTCGGCGGCGGCCTGGCGGAAAGTGGCTTCGAGCTTGTCCGGCTGGTCGCCGACCACGCCGTAGTCCAGCACCTCCAGCCCCAACCGCCTGAGCAGGCCGAACACGGTGTAGCGGTTGCTGTCGTAGACCGCGCCTTCGCGCGGCGCCTCACCCAGGCTCAGGATCTCGTCGCCGGTGGAGAAGTAGGCCACCTTGAGGCGGCGCCAGACCCGGACGGTGGGGATGCCCAGGCTGGCGGCCAGTCCCAGCGCGGCCGGCGAGAGTCGCGTGCCCTGGCGCAGGGCGGGGCGGCCCTGCATCACGTCTTCGCCCAGCAGGCGGCGGTTGTCGCCCACCTGCAGCAGGCCGGGCGGGATGGTGATGAGGTCGCCCGCGGCCTGGACGAACTCCTGCGGCACCACGGTGTCCAGCCCGGTGGGCATGATGGCGCCGGTCATGATGCGCACGCATTGCCCGGGGCCGACCGTGCCGGCCCAGGCCTTGCCGGCCAGTGCCGTGCCCACGGGTTTGAGTGTGAGCGGGCCATCGGCGCGCAGCTGGCGTCCGTCGAAGGCGTAGCCGTCCATGGCCGAGTTGTCGTGTGGCGGCACGCTGACCGGGGAGATGACGTCCTGCGCGAGCACGCGGTCCAGCGCCTCGAAGAGCGGCAGTTCCTCGGTCTCGCTGACCGGCTCGACCAGGCGGGCCAGGAAGTCGTTGACGGCCGCGGCGCTCAGGGCCTGCGGGTCGTAGCCCTGCAGCTCGGCGGCGATCTGCTCGATGGTTTTCATGGGCTCAGGAGTCTTCCAGCTGCTTGAGCTCGGCCAGGGTGTTGGCATTGGCGAAGGCCAGCGGATCGTCGCCGGGCTGGTCGAAGGGCACGACGACGGTCCTGTGCTGCGCGGTCCAGGCATCGATCTTGCGGCCCCCCTTGTGGGTGAAGTCGACCAGGCGCTCCAGCAGCTCCACGCGCAGCAGGCAGAACACCGGCTGGGTGCGCACGGTCGTGCGGCCGCTGTCGTCGGTCTCGGGGGCGGCTGCCATGGCGATCTCGGCCTGCTCGCGCTCCAGCGCCGCGGCCAGGCGGGCCACCAGGTCCAGCGGGAAGCGCGGCGAGTCGCAGGGCACGGTGACCAGATAGGGCGTCTCGCAGCGCTCCAGCCCGGTCAGGAAGCCGGCCAGCGGGCCCGGGTAGTCGGCCAGCACGTCGGGCCAGACCGGGGCGCCGAAGGCCTCATAGGCGGCCAGGTTGCGGTTGGCATTGATCATGACCTGGCCGACCTGCATCTGCAGGCGCAGCAGCGTGCGCAGCGCCATGGGCATGCCGTTGAAGTTCTGCAGGCCTTTGTCCACCCCGCCCATGCGGCTGCCGCGGCCGCCGGCGAGGATGAGGCCGGTGATGTCTTGCGGCGCGATCACGATCAGCCTCCGATGTAGCTCATCTCGACGCGGCGCGCAGGGCCTTGGCTGTGGTCAGGCGGCATCTGCCCGCGCAGTTCGGAGTAGCGGTCGTCGCGCGCAGCCCAGATGTGGCCGATGGCCGATTCGATGTCGGCGTCGCTGGCGCCGTTGCGCAGCAGGGTGCGCAGGTCATGGCCCTGGGTGGCGAACAGGCAGAGGTAGAGCCGGCCTTCGGTGGAGAGGCGGGCGCGGTTGCAGTCGCCGCAGAAGGCGTGCGTCACGCTGCTGATGACGCCGATCTCGCCCAGGGCGGGGTCATAGCGGCCGTCGGCGCCGGCATAGCCCCAGCGCTCGGCGGTCTCGCCGGGCGCGCTGGGTTCGAGCTGCACCAGGGGCAGCTCGGCGTGGATGCGCTGCACCACCTCGGCCGAGGGCAGCACCTCGTCCATGCACCAGCCGTTGGTGGCGCCGACGTCCATGTACTCGATGAAGCGCAGCACCATGCCGGAGCCGCGGAAGTGGCGCGCCATGGGCAGGATCTGCTGCTCGTTGGTGCCGCGCTTGACCACCATGTTGATCTTGATCGGGCCCAGGCCGGCGGCCTGGGCGGCCGCTATGCCTTCGAGCACATCGGCGACCGGGAAGTCGACGTCGTTCATGCGACGGAACACCGTGTCGTCCAGGCCGTCCAGGCTGACCGTGACGCGCTGCAGGCCGGCGGCCTTGAGGGCCTGGGCCTTGCGCGCCAGCAGCGAGCCGTTGGTGGTCAGGGTCAGGTCCAGCGGCTCGCCGTCCACGGTGCGCAGGGCGGCCAGCTGCCCGATCAGCACTTCGATGTTCTTGCGCAGCAGTGGCTCGCCGCCGGTCAGGCGGAGCTTGCGCACGCCGTGGGCGGCGAACAGGCGGGCGATGCGGGTGATTTCCTCGAAGCTCAGCAGGGCGCTGTGCGGCAGGTAGGCGTAGTCCTTGTCGAAGATCTCCTTCGGCATGCAGTAGCTGCAGCGGAAGTTGCAGCGGTCGGTGACGCTGATGCGCAGGTCGCGCAGCGGCCGGCCCAGGCGGTCGGCCAGCAGGCCGGTGGCGGCGATGCGGGTGGCCGGGTCGAAGGCGGCGGCCGGTGCGCTCAGCGTCGGAATGCGCTGGTCGACCAGGGGGATGACACGTTCGGACATGCCCCCTATTGTGACCCAGCTGCCGATACCCCTGCCGGCAAGGCAGAATCAGGGCGGAGAGTTCCCGAAAGCCGAGATTGCCCTGTCCCTGCGATGCGTAACAAGAGACTGCTGAACTGCCTGCCCGTGCTCTGGGGGCTGGGGGCCGGTGTGGCCGCCCAGACGCCTGCGACCGTCTCGGAGAAGGATTACCTGGACGACGTGCCCGTGGTGCTGTCGGTCTCGCGCCTGCCGCAGCGCCTGGACGAGACGCCGGGGGCGGTGAGCATCATCGACCGCCAGCTGATCCGCCTCAGCGGTGCGCGCGATGTCGCCGACCTGCTGCGCCTGGTGCCGGGTTTCCGTGTCACCAGTTCCTTCGAGACCAACACGCCCATGGGCAGCTACCACCTGGGCTTGAGCGACTACAACGCCCAGCTGCAGGTGCTGGTCGATGGCCGTTCGGTGTATTCGCCCTACCTCAACGGCGCCACCGGCCCGGGCCTGCAGGCCGTGGCCCTGGAGGATATCGAGCGCATCGAGGTGCATCGCGGCTCCAATTCGGCCGCCTATGGCGCGCGCGCCTTTCTGGGCACGATCAACATCATCACCCGCAGCAGCGCCGACAGCCAGGGCACGGCGCTGGCGCTGGGCGCGGGCGACAACGAAATCCTGGATGGCTATGTGCGCCACGGCTGGGGCGACGACCGCGCCAGCTACCGCCTGAGTGCCGACCAGCGCGCCGACCGCGGCCTGGCCGGCAGCAGCGGCCCCGACCGGGTCAGCCGCGTGAACTTGCGCGGCGACCTGAACCTGGGCGGCGGCGACCAGCTGGAGCTGCGGGCCGGGCAGGCGGTGATCAGCGCCGGCGTAGGCTTTGCCGGGCAATACGGCGATGCGCCGCGTACGCGCACGATCGACACCTCCTTCGTGCAGGCCGACTGGAAGCGCAACCTGGACCAGGACCAGGACCTGGCCGTGCAGTACTCCTACATGCTGGAGAAGACCCACGACTACTTCCCCTACCTGGATCCGGCCGTGCCGATCTATTTCGGCGGCCCCATCGATGCCAGCGGCTACGGCAACAGCCAGAGCCTGACGGCTACCCACACCACGCGCTGGGGCGCCGATTTCCGGCTGGCCTGGGGGGGTGAGCTGCGGCGCGAGGCGCTGGTGTCGCGCCCGCGCTTCGACACCGATGCCGAGCTGGTGACCGACTTCTCCCGCGTGTTCGTGAACACCGAATGGCGCCTGCGCCCGGAGCTGATCCTCAACGCCGGCGGCATGTTCGAGCACAGCTCCATCAGCGGTGATGCCTTTTCGCCGCGCGCCATGCTGAACTGGCACGTGGCCCCCGGCCACACCCTGCGCTACGGCGTGTCTCGCGCGCACCGCACGCCCAGCCTGTTCGAGCAATACGCCAAGGTCGTGTACCGCGACCTGGTCACCGGCGCGCCGCTGCTGACCACCTTCGAGGGCACGCAGAACGTGCAGCCGGAGCAGATCCTGGCGCGCGAACTCGGTTACCTGGGTCACTGGCCGGCGCTGCAGGCCGAACTGGACGTGCGGCTGTTCGAGGAATCCGTCACCGACTACATCAAGGAGCAGCAGGACAGCGGCCCGAAGTACTTCGCCAACCGCGAGGACTTCCGCATCCAGGGCGGCGAGTTCCAGCTCAAGCTCAGGCCCTGGCAGGATGGCCAGCTGCTGCTGGTGCACAGCCTGACCGACAGCACCAAGCAGCTCCATGACGATGCCTGGCGCACCCCGGTAGCCATGACCGGCCTGTTGCTGGCCCAGCGTCTGCCCGGCCAGGTGGATGTCAGCCTGCTGTATTCGCAGATCGACTCCATCCAGTTTCCCTTTGCGTCCATGCGCGCGCCGGCGACCAGCCGTACCGATGTGCGGCTGGCCAAGGGTCTGAAGCTTGGTGGCCGCAAGGCCGAGCTGTCCTTCGTGGTGCAGAACCTGGGGCCGGCCTACCAGGACTTAGCGCCGACCTTCTATTTCCGGCGTCAGGCCTACCTGATGCTGCGACTGGAGCCCTGAGCCGCATGCGCCGCCTGCTGCGTTCCCTCGCCTTGCTGCCGCTGCTGGCCGGGCTGGCGTGCGCCGCGGGCGCGGCCGAGCCGGCCGTGCTGGTCGTGGGCAGCGAGCGCAGCACCGCCTACCAGGAGGCGGCCCACGCCGTGCTGGCCGAACTGGGCCGCGCGGGCGAGCCGCGGCGCGAGGGCCAGTTCCTGACCCTGGCCGAACTGGCCGGGCCGCGCGCCGCGGCGCCGCGCCTGTACATCGCCCTGGGCGTCGATGCCTGCCAGGCGCTGGCGCGCAGCAACGGCACGGCGCCGGTGCTGTGCACGCTGCTGCCGCGGGCCAGTTTCGAGCGCGTGCTGCGCGAGACCGGCCGACGCCCGGGGGCGGGCTTCTCCGCGCTCTACCTGAACCAGCCGCCCGGGCGGCAGCTCGACCTGATGCGGCTGGCCTTGCCGCAGGCGCGTCGCGTGGGCGTGCTCTGGGGGGCGGATGCGCAGTTCACCGAGCCCCTGCTGGATGCCGCGGCCCAGGCGCGGGGCCTGAAGCTGGTCGGCGTGGTGGTCCGGCCGGAGGAGCCGGTGTTCAACAGCCTGAAAAAGATCCTGGACGAGTCGGATCTGCTGCTGGCCGTGGCCAACCCGCAGATCTACAACAGCGGCACCATCCAGAACATCCTGCTGGCCTCGTTCCGCGCCCAGGTGCCCATGCTGGCCTTTTCGCCGGCCTACGTGCGTGCCGGTGCGCTGATGGCGGTGTACTCGACGCCGGCGCAGATCGGCCAGCAGGCCGGGGCCATGGCGCGCGGCGTGCTGCAGGGGCAGCCGCTGGGCGTGCCGCAGTACCCCCTGCAATTCGAGGTCAGCGTCAACGAGCATGTGGCCCGTTCGCTGGGTCTCAGCCTGGATGCCTCATCATTGACGGAGCGGCTGCGCCGCCTGGAGCGCGGCTCATGAAACTGTTCGACATCCGCGATCGCATGCTGCTGGCGGCGCTGCTGCCGGTGACCCTGGTGGCGGTGCTGCTGTCCACCGTGTTCCTGACCGGGCGCTACACCGATCTGGACACCGCGCACCAGGAGCGCGCCCGCTCGCTGGCGCGCCAGCTTGCCAGCGCCGGCGAGTACGGGCTGTTCTCGGCCAACACCAGCAGCCTGCAGGCGCTGGTGGGCGGTGCCTTGCGCGACGCCGACGTGGTATCGGCCCGCATCCTGGACGCGCAGGGCGCGACCCTGGCCCTGGCGGGCAAGGCCCGCTACAGCAGCCTGCCCGCGCTCGGCGCCCAGGAACAGCAATGGCTCGACGCCGCCAGCGGCCACGAGCTGCTGGTGCAGCCGGTCCATGCCTCGCCGGTGCGGCTGGACGACCTGTTCGAGGGCGAGGTGGCCGCCGCGCCCGCTGTGTCGGCGCCGCCCCTGGGGCACGTGGTACTGGAGGTCTCGCGCGCCAGCGTGGTGTCGCGCAGTCATGACATGCTGATGATCGGGCTGGCCGTCACCCTGGGCGGCCTGCTCTTTGGCGGCGTGCTGGCGGTACGCATCGGGCAGGGCGTGATCCGCCCGATCCTGCGTGTCTCCGACATGATCGAGCGCATCGGCCGCGGCGAACTGTCGGTGCGCGGGGCGATCCGGCCCGACGATCCGCTGCGCGACCTGCAGGCCGGGCTGAACCAGATGGCCGAGCATCTGCAGCAGGGGCGCGACGAGCTGGAGCGGCGCGTGGCGCTGGCAACCGCCGAGCTGCGCAACAAGAAGGAGGAGGCCGAGACCGCCACCCTGGCCAAGTCGCGCTTCCTGGCCGCCGCCAGTCATGACCTGCGCCAGCCCATCCACGCCCTGGGCATGTTCGTGGCCCGCCTGGCGCAGCTGCCGCATGACCGCGAGACGCGCCACCTGATCGCCAACCTGGAGGCTTCGGTGCGCGCCATGCAGGACCTGCTGGATGCGCTGCTCGATATCTCGCGCCTGGACGCGGACGCGGTGCGGGTTCATCCGCAGGCCTTTCCGCTGGCGCAGATGTTCGAGCAGCTGCGCGGCGCGCTGCTGCCGGTGGCAAGCGACAAGGGGCTGCGCCTGCGCCTGCGTTCCAACGAGCTCTGGGTGATGAGCGACCCGACCCTGCTGCATCGTATCCTGCTCAACCTGGTCAGCAATGCGCTGCGCTACACCGGACGCGGCGGGGTGCTGGTCGGCTGCCGGCGCAGCCGCGGCGGCAGCCATGTCTGGATCGAGGTCTGGGACACCGGCGTCGGCATCGCGCCCGAGCACCAGCAGGACATCTTCCGCGAGTTCTACCAGATCGGCAATCCGGAGCGCGACCGCAGCAAGGGCCTGGGCCTGGGCCTGAACATCGTCGAGCGCACGGCGCGCCTGCTCGGGCATCCACTGCAGCTGTGTTCCATCCCCGGCCACGGCACGCGTTTTCGCCTCGAAGTGCCGTTGGCGCCGCCGGGTGACCCCGCGGCCCGGACGGCAGTGGCCGATGCGCTGCCGTTGGACGACGTGCGCGGCCTGCGGGTGCTGGTGATCGAGGACGATCGCCAGTCCGCCCAGGCGCTGCGTGGCCTGCTCGATTCCTGGGGCTGCGTGGTGGCGCTGGTGGAGGGGCTGCAGGGCGCGCTGACCACGGTAGACGGCGGCTTCGAGCCCGACCTGGTCCTCAGCGACTACCGGCTGCGCGCCGGCGAGGCGGGCCTGGAGACACTGCAACGCCTGCGCGCCGCGCTGGCCCGGCCGATTCCGGCCTGCCTGATGAGCGGCGACACCGATCCGGCGCTGATCCAGGCCTGCCGCGATGCAGGGCTGCCCCTGCTGCACAAGCCGGTACGCCCGGCCAAGCTGCGCACGCTGATGCGCCGGCTGGCCCGTCCCGCCGCGGCGGCTTAGGGTCGGGTCACACGCCTTCTCTGATACCGGCGAACGGGCGCCGGCTCAGTCGGTCTCGCCCGGCGCCGTCAGGGGCCGGCGCGAGCGGGCATAACCGTGCCGGTTGGCGGCCAGCACGGCCTGTGTGCGGGTGGTGACACCGAAGCCGCGCAGGATGCTGCTGACATGGTTCTTGACCGTCTCTTCCGACAGGTAGAGCAGGCGCCCGATTTCCTTGTTGGTGTAGCCGTCGAGCAGCAGCTGCAGCACTTCCTCCTGGCGCGGCGTGAACAGCGGCGCGGTCGCCGGCGCCAGCTGGTCCTCGTCGGCCAGGGTGGCCGGCGGCGGCGGCACGTAGATGCCGCCGGCCAGCACCACGCGCGTCACCGACAGCAGTTCGTCGCTCATGCCGGACTTGGTCAGGAAGGCGGCCGCCCCATTGCCCATGACCTGCTGCATGACGCGCGGATTGACCGAACCGGACAGCACGATGATGGGCAGCTCGGGGTGCTCGCGCGCGAACACGTCCAGTGCCTCCAGGCCATTCATGTCGGGCAGGTGATAGTCCAGCAGGACCAGGTCCAGGTCGGGTTGCTGGCCGGCGATCTCGAAGGCCCGCTCGCAGGTGCCGGCTTCCAGCACGTCGACGTCGTCGTCCAGGCCGCGCAGTACCTGGCGCAGGCCTTCCCGGATCAGGGCGTGGTCATCGACGACAAGTATCTTCAAATGGCATCCCGGCGCGTGGCGTTTCGCCCGGCATGGTAGCCCATCAAGGGCCGCTGGCTGGCCGCGGCGGGCCGGAGCGGCGGGCGTCACCCCAGTGCGCTGGGGACGGTGGTGGCGAAGTCGTCGTCGACCTCGTGGAACTTGCGGCTGGTCGGCGGCAGGTCGAATTGCTGCTTGTCAGCCGAAGTGCTCCAGTAGCTTGGTGCCGGCAGGGTGGTGTAGGGGCAGCCGCAATTGGGGGCGAAGGACCAGACCACGGTGTGGGCGCTGTGGTCGGTCTGCGGGTCGAACTGCTGCAGGCTTTGCAGGATCTGCTGTTGCAGCAGGGGGGCGAAGCGCAGCAGGCCTTCGTGCCACTTGAGGATCACCAGCTGGATCTGGTGCGCCGTGGCCTGGCCGGCCTGGGTGCGCGAGGCGATCTGGCTGCCGATCCAGTCGGTCGGGATGCCGTTCTTGCGCAGGGTGTCGCGCAGCACCACGCGTATCAGTTCACGGTCCGAGATGGCTGGATCCGGCGCCCGGCCTGCGTCGGTGCCGGGGATCTGCGTGGACTGGTAGTCCTCGGCCAGCAGATCGTCGCGTTTGGCCTTGTCGCGCGACGGTTTGAAGAAATCGAACACGGTGTAACCCTCCAGGGATGATGCCATCAAATCCTGTGCCCGATGTTGCCCCGGGTCGACCACCAACGATCTGGCCACAGTGTAGCGGATCGCGGCCGCGCCAGGACGAAAAAAAGCCCGCGCCGGGGCGCGGGCGGATGCCGGCAGGGCGGGGCAGGTCAGCTGCCGTGCACCTTCATCATCAGCGGCACGATCAGCAGCGCCACGATGTTGATGATCTTGATCAGCGGGTTGACGGCCGGGCCGGCGGTGTCCTTGTAGGGGTCGCCCACGGTGTCGCCGGTGACGGCCGCCTTGTGGGCATCGCTGCCTTTGCCGCCATGGTGGCCGTCCTCGATGTACTTCTTGGCGTTGTCCCAGGCGCCGCCGCCGGTACACATCGAGATGGCGACGAACAGGCCGGTGACGATGGTGCCCATCAGCAGGCCGCCCAGCGCGTCCGGTTCGAGGACGATGCTGACCAGGATCGGCACGATCACCGGCAGCAGCTAGGGGATCATCATTGC
>JACCDS012301524.1_pt1 | contig 13039 bp, 9 predicted proteins | sample 7446441 | NCBI WGS metagenome assembly JACCDS01 (sample SAMN15323445, study PRJNA562643) | freshwater metagenome | isolation source: river surface water | place: USA:Blue River Watershed | collected 2017-08-17
ACCTCTAGGTCATCGCTTATCTCATTGAATTCATCGAGGAGTTCATCGAGGAGTTCATCGAGCACTGCGGCGGTTGGCAAGTGCAGCTACATAATTAACAGTCAATGGAATAATGGCTTTACCGCAGCTATTCGCATAAAAAATACCACCAGCACTGTGATTAGCGGTTGGAATGTGAATTGGCAATACGCAGATGGTTCCAAGGTTACTAATTTGTGGAACGCCACATTGACTGGAACTAATCCTTACAACGCAAAAAACCTGAGTTGGAATTCAACTATTCAACCGGGGCAAACCGTTGAGTTTGGATTTCAAGGTACTAAATCCGCTGCCGTAGCAAGTATTCCTGCTATTACCGGCGCGGTCTGCGAGTAAATAAAATAAATTTGGCCTCACGTTGTGGGGCTTTTTTACGTTAGTTGAGAATTAACCACAAGGAAAAATGAATTATGAGTTCGTTATTAAAAAATTCGATTAAGCAATTCAAAAAAATCGGTCTGGGTTTGGCGGTTTTGGCCGTTACCCAATCAGCATATTGTGATTGGACGGTGCAAGGGAGTCAGATTATTGATCCTAATGGCACACCCTTTGTGTATCGCGGTGTGAATTTGGGAATATTGCCTGATGACGCATCGCTACCGTTTGTGATGAGCGATATCGCCTATTCAGGCGCAAACGCAGTGCGCATTCCTGTGCAGGGTATGGGTAATGATCGTTTGACGCGGTATGTAGAGCAGTGTAAGCAAAATAGATTAGTTTGCGTACTTACGGATACCAGTATTTACGGTTATGGAGATAATTTTGGACCCTCGAATCAGTCAGATATCTTGTACGCATGGTTAAGCCGCAAGCCGGTTCTTGATGCCTATAAAGATTACGTCATCGTCGATATTGCCAGTGGCCCTAGCGGGAATGGTGGAAATCTTATAATGCAGTTTTACGAGTTTATCGTTGTGCTTTTACGGCTACAAGGCGTTACGAATCAATTAATGATTAGTGGTTCGAATTGGGGGCAGGACTGGAGTAACGAACTGCGCGATAATGCCGAGTACATACGTTCCAAAGATAGTTTGAACAATGTTATTTTTTCCGTGCATATGTATGAAGCTTATAGCGATCCCGCGACTATTCGTTCCTATCTGAAGTCTTACCTTGATCGTGGCTTACCGATTGTTGTGAGTGAGTTTGGCCCGGTTCGTCGCGATAGAACTAATGAGACCAGAAACCCCTATGTGAATAATACGGTTGCTGTAGATTCCATCATGGCGACGACTCAGGACTTGGGTGTTGGTTATTTGGGGTGGACCTGGAGTGGTTACACCACTAAATTTACAGATTTGAATATGTTTACCGCGTTTGACCCAAATAAGATTACTCCCTGGGGAACTCGCTTGATCGACGGCGAGAATGGCATTAAGGCAACGGCCAAACGTGCATCGCATTTTTCAGCAGGCAGCGCTTCATCGCGTAGCTCTTCCAGCGTGTCCAGTGAAAATCTACCGCCTTACGCGGTCATTACGGGTCGTGTTGTAAATCCTGCGTGTGGTTCGGCATTTGCGGAAATGAGCGGCGCCGATAGTAAGGATCCAAACAATGATCCACTGACTTATTCGTGGCAAGTGTATGACTCTTCACTTTATTCTTATCAAAATTTCACTGGACGGGATTTGAATTTTCCTATTCGTTCAAACGTTGTTTATCAATTTATATTAGATGTGGAGGATGGTCGCGGTGGAAGAAGTACGGCGACTAAGGATATGAGCCTCAATTTTCCGAGCGCTTGCCCACCACCGCCAAGTTCATCCTCATCGATGCGCAGTTCGAGCAGTCGTTCATTCAGTTCAAGCAGCAGTTCGTTTAGCTCGCGCTCCAGTGTCAGTTCGCGGCCGTCGAGCAGCTCGGTATCTTCACGCAGTTCATCCAGCGCGGGCGCGACCAAAGCACAATGCAGCTACGTTATTAATAGCCAGTGGAACAATGGGTTTACCGCAAGTATCCGCATTAAAAACACCAGCAACACGGCGATTAATGGTTGGGACGTGAATTGGCAATACGCCGATGGCTCAAAAGTGACTAATCTGTGGAACGCTACCTTGAGTGGATCTAATCCGTATTCGGCAAAAAATCTAAACTGGAATTCTACGATCCAACCAGGGCAAACCGTAGAGTTTGGGTTCCAGGGGAGTAAATCGTCCGCTGCGGCTGCGGTTCCTGCGGTAACGGGTGCTGTGTGCCAGTAATCCCGCGTTAATATTAAATAACCGGTAAAGATTTTTAAGGTAAAAACCAAATACTGGATCAAGAAAAATTGCCCCGCACTCGCGGGGCTTTTTTTGTTCGAGCTATCTCAAAATTTACAGGTGTTTAAAGTGAATATTAAAAGCTGCTTTTGATTTGTACGGAGAATTGATATTTGTCGATTTCAGGGCCGCCATCGAGCGGGTAGGCAATATCAATATGAGTGACGTTGTGAACGTTATCGTCTTTACCACCGGTACGGGTTCCAGAGATGCGCAACCCTACGCCGACACTGCGCAACGTTTGTTGAAAGGTTTGGGTGACCGCAGAGTTGCCCCATACGCGCCCCTCGTCATAGAAAACGGCGGCGCCCATATGAAACAGCGAAAGCCACTCTTTCTGGCCAAAAAAACGTTGTTCGACGGTGAATAGGCGCAACTTGTCGCCGGCTTGAAAGCGGGCAGGGTAGCCACGCAAACCTGTATCACCTCCAAGCTCCAGGGGTGTATCGATAAAAAGATTTTTACCGTAAGCCTCTTGCACATGCGCATAAAATTGCCCACGTTCAAAATTTTGCCAGTGGTAGCTCAGGCTAAGTTGATTAACGGATTGTGTGGTTGCACCTGAACCATAAAATCCGGAGCTGGTAAATTCACCTATCAATAATTGCTTGGCGGATAAAGAATAGGCGCGTGAGTAATCCACTTGCACCAAGGTTGTTTGGTCTAAAGCGGATGCGTTGGCATTGACGGTTCCAAGGCGAATTCGTAGCTCCGCGCCGAGGTTAATATCTTCTACGCGATTAATTTGTTGGATGTTATTGGCTTCTATGAAGTGGTTGTTCGTGTATTGATATTCTGCCCAGAGTGTTTGGTAATCCCGGTCGTAAGGCAGCACGAATGGTTCAGGGCCGGTGATGGTCGGTAAGTTAAAAAACTCATCGTAGTTGTCGTCATAGCCAAACAACAGCCGATGGGTGCGCTGGTCGGTTGATTGGGGAAAACGAAAACCATAAAAAACAGAATAAGCATTACTGTTGTGTATAAAACGTGCCGCTTCATCTCCAGCGTTAAACAAGGTGTCTTCTCGATCAAAGTCCTGAATGGTTATTCCACTGCTCCAGGGGGTGCGAATAGATGCGAATGGCTTGGAGAAACTGAACAATTGTGCTTTACCGTCGCTGTTATCCGAGTAACCAAGGGATAATTGATTTTGGTTGCCGACATTGGGGTCGCGATACACAATTTCATCACTGGTACGTTCTTCAGTGGACTTGTGCTCTACCTTCACCGTTTTACCCAAACCCAAAAAATTTGAGTCATGTAAACCATAGCCATAATGGGTATTGCCGCCGGAGCGTGAATAGGTCAGCTTGGGCACCAGTGTCCAGACTTCTTTCACATCTACCTGTACTTTTGGAGGGGTAGACTGTTCGCCATTTTGTTCGACCAGCTTGACATGCGCGTCGCCAATAAACCGTTTACTGCGCAAGCGCCGTGCACTTTCGTCGAGTAAATGTTGATCCGGCACCTCACCTTCTTTGAAGGTCAGTTCCTTTTTTATGGTGCTTGTTCTGGTGTTGATATGTAGACGATTCACCAAACGAAACACCCAGTTGTTCTCGTCTGGATTGGATTCATCAAAGATCGGGTGAGTGTTAATTTCTATTTCTTCAATTTCCGGCATTGACGGCTTGCTTGCCGAAGATGGAGGTACATCACTGCCGTAGACGTTGGTGTTGATAACACTGGCTATCACCACTGAAAGGGTGAGTGGAACTAACGCCCCGATTCGCTGTGTAGACATAATAACCCTGTTATTCGCGCGCATTTATACGGAGATTATAGCCAACCCGGAAGATAGCGCCGGAGCATGCCTTAGAAATTGTTCAGGTATGTTTGATTATGCACGGGAAAACTTAACGCAAAATTAAGTGTTAGTGGCGGATGGGAAAACTCGAGAATTTACGCTTTTAGGGTAGATAGCTCGCTACACAGACGCAGCGAGCCAAGAGTAGAGTTATAGCTTGAATTGATCTTTGCCTTTGTCATCTTCGTCGATGGAAATTCGGATTGCTAGAAATTCATTGCCAAGTGCAACGCCTTTCACTTCAACGCGTTTGCCAAATGCGATGGCAAAAAAGCTGGCTGGGTTTATGGATTTTCCTTCCGCATCGCGATACTCGGTGTTTTCATCAGTCACGATTTTGCGCCCGAACAGGGTAAAAGAATCAGCGCTAATACTGGTGATAATACCTTCCAGTTCGCGCTCTTCGGGCTCATTGTCATCGTTATCTTCGCGTTCAATTTTGGTAGCGATAAAGCCGGTCTCATTGGAGTAGCCGGTAACTTCGACCGCATCACCCACTTGCAGGCTGGATAAATTGAAACGTTTAACCCGGCTACTGCCTTTGTCTTCATAGCGCGTAGCGATGGTAGTGCGAATGCTGGTTCCGTCCACTTCCAAGGTTCCGGTGACTATGCCAAATCCGGCGCTGTTGTTGACAGTAATATTGGTAATTTTGCCGGCAATTTTGTTATTGACTTTGTGTTCAAACTCTAACTTCTCGGCTAATAATTTTCCGTCGCTTGTCACTTTGCCGTCCACTTCAACCTTGATACCCGGCGCCAGGTTTTTGGCTTCACCATTGTCGTAACGGGTTTGTGCATTCGTGGTTACCTGCATTCCAGCAACTTCAAAATCCATTGCTGAAACAAAGCGTGTGATATATCCCTCAATCGATACAGACTTTATGTTGGTGGAAAATTCTGTGGCAACGCGATTGACTTGGGTGGCCAGGAATAATTGGTTGGTATCCTGAATTCCGCGAACGCTGACAAGCAAGCCATTGCGCAAATTCTGGTTCCCCAAATTCAGATTTGCACCCGCGTAACTAATTTGTTGTTGGTTGAGTTGGAAGGTCATGTTCATGGTGTTTACATCGCGTACAAACCCTTGCAGCTGCTGCGATGAATTATCAGCAAGTTCAATACGCGTTGCGCTAATACTGCCGTCAGATGCCAGTGATCCGCTGACTAAAATCCGCGCACCCGGCGCTAACCCTTGCAATCCGCGCGGAACGATTTTCACATCAAAAATGGTGTCGTTGCTGATCTTAATTTCCTGATTCATTACAACGAGCGTGTTGCCAGTCTTGGTAGTGATTGTTCCAATAAGATTCGGTGTAAATTCAATTTTGTCGGCGCTGGCGCTACCGTCTTTGGCGATGCTGCCGATGAGTCTGACTTGATAGCCGACTTGCAGATTTTCTTCCATGGCCATATCACCATTGATGAGAATTTGCGCCTTGTCCGAGTTGTAGCGCACACCATTCACAATCACACTGCCGAAGCCATCGATAGTGCCTTGAGTGCCAGTCGCCACGGGCGCGCCGCTACCATCTATACCGGACACATCGCTGCCACCGGAGCCACCGCAACTCGCGAGTAGTAATACACAGAGCGATGCGATCAGCCGTGTTAGAAAATGGGTCATTGTTAAGCTCCTTTATCTGGCTCGGGCTGATTGGCGTCCACTGGAATGGTCTCCGGGGTCTCAGGCTCGATCAGATGACTAAATAAATAAGTGCCGACACCCATCCGCATAAATTCGTTGGTTGGTGAGCCGGGTGAATCGTTTTGTTCGTGTTCACTAAGCCATGCATCAATTTTTTCCAAAAATGCCTGACCTTCTTGCTCAACATATTCGCGAAATGCCGCAAGGGTATCGGGCGACATTTGGGTGTTACTCGCGCGCCGTTCAAATTGTAACGGTTGCTGTTTGTTGGCTTTGTATAAATTGTGGTGCAATGTGTTGCCCAGATCGCTGATGACGCTACCCGCACGTAAGAGCGCGCCGGGGTCAGATTGAGTGGGAACAAAATAGCGTTTGGTTGCAATGACTTTACCGTCAGCAACGTCTTCCACTACGCCAACCCGTTTTAATTCTTTTAGTAAGGCGCTGGCAGGAAAGTCGCCGCCGTAACGACGCACCAGCAGGGCAAAGCTCTGCTGTTCACCTTCGATGCCCAAGGGCAGGGGATGGTTCCCTGGCGCACAAAAATCCGGGTCATGGTGCCATGCGGAAAGTAGACGGGTGAGGCGATCCTGATGTTGTTGGTTGTGTTCGCCTTCGCGTGGATTGTTGAGCGATTCTTTAATGCGGGAGACTTCTTTGCGGTCGATGCCTGTAAGTATAGCCACGCGGGAAAGATTGGTTTGGCGACCACGCAAGCCGAATTCATCCGAAGCGACCTGGACATAGATTTGTTTGCAGATCGCGACCAGGTCTTTATGAGTAACACCATTACGCAGCAAAATACCGATGATCGGCTCCATCAGTTGCCGACATGCAGCTAAGGCTGTGTCTTTTGGAGTGCTCATAAATTGGTAACCGTACTACGTATGACTACTGCTACAGATGGCCTTTATAAGGGTGCCGCGAAATGTACCAGAAAAAACCCTCACAAAACGCTAATCAAAATAAAAAGCCCCCGCATACCCCTTGGGGTTGGTATGCGAGGGAAATGCTTAGTCGTTTATCTGGAGCTAATTAGTCCTCCAGTTCAATTTTCAGGGCGATGGCCAGTCCGTTTTGAGTAAGGCCTTTTACTTCAACTTCTTTGCCTAATGCCACCGCGAAAAATTCTTCCAGCGAGGCAAAACCTTCGAAACGGGTAAGGGCATTTACTTGAATCACTTGGCCTGCAACAGTAATGCTGCCGTCGCCAACCGCTTCAACTACACCTTCGACTTCCAGTTTCCAGTCTTTGTCGCCAAAGGCGTGTGGGTTGTGACGCTCAACACGAGTGGCGATGTTGCGTTCTGCCGTGGTCGCTGTGGCCGCAACTTTGTAGCCGCGCACATGGAGCGTATCGCCAGTTGCAAGATCTTCCAGATCGAAAAAGCGCACTTTGGAGCGGCTGCGATCGTTGAAGCTGGTGTCTTCAGTAACCTCGAATACCATTCCGTTCACGGTGAAGGTTTTAGTGGTCAGGTTGATTGCATCCACTAACCCTTTCTGGCTGATTTTGGCTTTGTAATTGAGTTTGATTTTTTTGGCGACCAGATTCTGGTTCGCATCCAGCTCGCCGTAGACCTTTACTTGGGTACCTTCTAACAGGTCATCGCTGTCGCCACCCTCAAAACGGGTACTTGTGGTAATCAAAATCACCGTTTCTTCGATAGTAAAGCTGGTTCCACTGATCAACTCGGTAACTGGGCCGCTAAGGGTTACGAGATCACCTTTTTCGTGGTCATCATCATGTTTGAAACCCAGGTGACTTGGATGCAGGTTGCCAACGGCGACAAAGACATCGGCAGAAAAACTACCAATTACGCGTATTTTCAGCCCATTTTCGAGCGTCGCTCCACGGAGTGCAGAGAGAGTTGCCTTGCTGTAGTCCACCAAAGTGCCGTTGATGGTGAAAGTCATCGCGGTGGTATTCAGATTTTCAATGTCACCCGTCAGTTGGTATTTGTTGTTTGCCAGTGACGACTTGACGTCAATGCGGGTAGCGATGAGCTTGCCTTCGGCATTGGTGTAACTACTGACTTTAATAATGTCGCCGACTTTCAGTTGATCCACGGTGACATCGTCATCAAAAAAAGTATCAGCAGTAATGATGATGGTCTGCCCAAGCGCGATTAGCGTGCCGGCGTTTAAATCGATGCTCGTGATCGGGCCAACCAGTTGTGATTCGCCTTCCAGCTTAGTGGCGGTGCCGTGAATACCATCGCTGTTTACCTTGCCGCTGATACGAACGATCTGGCCAATTTTGAGATCAGACTCAACCAGGCTCTCGCCGTCTATCTCGATGGACGCACCTTTCACATCGTAGTGAACGCCGTTGACTATTACGCTGCCAAAGCCGGTCACCATACCTTGGGTGAGCTCTGCCTGTGCTGTGGCATTGCCGGGTGTACTGGAGTTGTTGCTACTTGTACTACTGCCACCGCCACCACCACAGGCTGCCAACAGCAAGGTGAGTAGTACTGGGGAAAGTCGTAAATAGTTCATGATTCTTACCTCTTGCTTATTGCCTTCTCAAAATCCTGTCGGGGCCTCTCAAACCCTTCAGGTGGAGTAGGAAGTTGTTAATCTTCCATATTTGGTATTTTATTTACCAAATATGGAATTTGTTGTGCGTTAAGTCAAGGTTTTGAAAGTCATGGGTCACAAATAGAAAAGCCCCGGCGCGTGGCCGGGGCTTTGGGTGACAAGTGATGTGACGAGCGGATCTGACGAATAACTTAGTGGATTTTAATCAGGAACATCTTGGGCCACTGTTTACCGGTTATCCAGAAGGCGTTACGGGTTGGATCCCACGCAATCCCGTTGAGGACTTGCTCACTGTTATCCAGTTTAACCTGTGCTCTGAGGGCGGCAAGGTTGAGCTGGGCCAATACTTTTCCGGTGTTTGGATCAATTTTCAGGATGCGGTCGTCGTGCCAGATGTTGGCCCACAATACGCCATTCACATATTCCAGCTCATTGAGTTGGGATATTTCCTGCTCGCCATCGGTTACCGTCAGGGTTTTGGTAATGCTGAAATCCGTTGGCTGATGATAGTAAATTCGCGAACTGCCATCGCTGCGAATCAGTGCTTTACCGTCTGTGGTTAGGCCCCAGCCTTCGCCGTTGTAGTTCATACTTTTTTCGTAATTCAGTGTGGCTTTGTCATACACCAATAACGTTTTTTCCATCCAAGTCAGCACGTAGAGCTTGTTGTCCAGCAGTGCCAAACCCTCGGCAAAATATTGGCTAGGGATGGTTTGCTTTTTGGTGAAGGGGGCAGAGATCTTGGCCCAGGTGCTATCTGGTTCTGTAATGGGGTAGGTAACCAGCAGCGATTGATTGTAAAGGCCGCTGGTTTCATAAAACTGTTTGCCGTCAACCAGGAAGCCCTGGGTAAATAGCACTGGTTTATGCGTGCGTTCAGCAATTACTTCGTAGCTTAATTCGTCTGCGGCAAATGCGTTGCTGGCCCAGAGGTTGGTAGTCAGGCTGCCTACAACCAAGAGGTTCGTAATCAGCCGCTGGCTGGTGCACAATAGTGTGCTGTAGAGGGATTTTGTGGCAATCATAGGATTTGCAAAGTTCTTATTTGAAAGGCGCACATCATGAAGCGTTTGCGGTCGTTTGTCAGTATCACCTTAATTGGTGGTTTGTTGGTCATTTTGCCGATTGTAATTTTCGCCTGGCTAGTAGATTGGTTGTTGGGTTTGGTGCACGCGTTAATCCAACCGCTCAGTTTGTGGCTTGTTGCGCAAACTACTTTTACTAATTACGTTGCCGATGCGTTGGGTGTGTTGCTGTTGCTATCAGGATGCTTCCTGATCGGTTTGTTTATTAAGACCAGTGTGGGTGAGTGGGTGCATGATCAGATAGATGCCTGGTTGACTCGACTTGCTCCTGGCTACAAAACCATTCGTGAAGTGGTATCCCAATTGCTGGGCGGGGAGGGCAATACCTCGTTATTAAAAGGTGATGTGTGCCGGGCTTACATTATGGGGCGTGCGGCGGGCGTGTCGGTTACCGCGATAGTCACGGCGAAACATGCTAATGGCGATTTCACTGTGTATGCACCGACTGCACCCATTCCTACCTCGGGATTTGTTTATCATCTCTCAGCAGAGTGTGTAGACATGTTGCCCCATGTCAGTGTGGAAGAGGCGATGCGGACGGTGATCGCCTGCGGCAGTGGCTCGCAGGTCATCTCTGAAATTCCGGATGGCGATGCGCAGCTTGAATATTCCAAAAATGAAAAAGGCCGTTAAGCGGCCTTTTTTCTTTTTTGTTGGGTGTATTTAACGTTTTTTACGGCGGATTAGTCTTTTTTCTTCGCCTTTTTGGCGGGTGATTTTTCCGCCTTGGCCGGTTCACCTTTTTCTGCTTTCTCTACTTTTTCTGCTTTGGCAGGTTTGTCGGCGCGGGTGGAAATCAGAGCAACTTCAACGGGCGGCAAGCGTGGGTTTTCACCGCGCTCGCGGCTTTCCACGTAGTTCAATGCATCAGTTACCGCTTGGGTGACTTTGCGTTCGATTTCTACCATGTCCTGCGGCGACATAAAGAAAGTCATGTCCACGTCATGCCGGATGTAGCGCGGCGGCAAACGGTTTAAGGCAACGCAGGCAACATCGGCTAGAAAATCCCTGTCCCCCTGTTGTACCCGCTCGCTTTGGTCAAAGACCTCCTGAACTACCAGTCGCTCATAATAGTTATGCAGAAAATCCACTTCATCTTCCAGAACATAGGTGCGGTTAGTCAGCATGGAACTGCCTCTCTTTGGCTATTTTAGTGGGATGCTAAGGAGTATAGACGCTACTAACGCTTATTCTTGATCAAATCTCTAATTAAGAAGCGGGCCGGGTTCAACGCATTTACCAGCTCGCTCGCAAGCGGTTGCGGCTCCTGGTTGATGTGGGCCGCGAGTATTTCTGCGCACAGGGGGGTATATGCAAGCCCGCGTGAGCCGTGGCCGATATTGATGTACAGCCCGGGTAAGTACTTTCCTGTTTCTTGCACCGATGCCCGTGCATTTTTACGCAAGGGGGCAAAACTGTGCAGGGTGGCGGTTTCATCAGCTACCGGGCCAACCGCCGGTAAATAATCGGGCAAGGTGCAGCGGAAGGCGACCCTGCCATCCAGTGCACTCACATCCAGATTTTTCCAGTCATCCATTAACTCCGGCAAGGGCGCGCGCAAATTCTCCAGATTAGTCTGGTGGTCTTGCGTGCGTAGTTCTCTGGATTCCTCTTTCAAATTAAAGGTTGCGCCGGTGCAGTGAAAACCCGCGCGCGCCGGGGCTATGTAACCTTCGCTGCAGATAACGGTTTTAATTGGTTCACTCGACGCGGTAGCAGGTAGATAACTGATTTGTCCGCGAATCGATTTAATTGGCAAATGCTGCGTCTGTGCGAACGCCTGTGCGTCACGTGCCGTGGCGATAATTACGATAGGCGCATGTAATTCGGTGTTGCTATTAACGCACCACATACCATTGTCGTGCTGAATATTTTGCACCTCGCATGCACAGATTAACTGGATAAGCGGGTGATCAATCAGTTGTTCGCAAAGTTGCACGGGGCTAATCCAGCCCGCATCAGGGAAATAAAGTCCGTCCTGGCTCAAGGGTATTCCGGCAAGATCGCTTGCTTGTTTTGCCGTCACAAATTGCACGAGTTCCGTTGCAGTGGAAAATTTTTCACGCAGTTGTGTATGTAGTAGTTTTTCAGCATCGTCATGCGCGAGTTGCAATACGCCGGTTTGATCGCCAATAACTGGCCAGCGCGTGGCGTAAAACGATTGTGCAAATTGCAAGCTGGTTAAATTGAACTCTGCTTGAGCTTCTTGCTTGTGCGAGAGTTTTGCATAGAGCACACCTTGCGGGTTGCCCGACGCTTCTGCGGCAATATTATTGCTGCGTTCAAGCAAGGTAATTCGCCAGCCGCGCTCGGCCAATGCGCGGGCACTAGTGCAACCGGCAAGTCCAGCGCCGATAATGATTGCATGTTTTTCACGTGGGTTTACCGGGGTGCTATTAATTACCCAGGGTAAAGGGAACTCGGAGAAGCTTTTATAAAAGGGTTGTGGATAAAAATTATCGTTGCAGCTATCAGGAAATACAGCGGTGAGCATGTCACGTTTGCGACCAAAGCCGGCGACTTTCTGTAACCTGAAGCCAGCGAATTTTAACCCTTTTTTTACGATCGATGCCGCACTGAATGTTGCCGCTGTGGTGCCTGCCTTGCTTAATTGATGAATGCGAGAGAATAAATCTTCACTCCACATCTGCGGGTTTTTTGACGGAGCAAATCCATCCAAAAACCAAGCGTCAACTTTAGTGGAATATTGTGCGTAAAGCGGATCGGTAGTTGCGAGTAATTGTGCAAATCCGCGCGCGGCATCATTAATAATCAAGGTGAGCTTGATGCGTCCATCCATGAAGGATAGCCGGTGAAATCCTTCGCCTACAATGCAGGGGTAAGCATCGACAAGTTGTTGTGATAGGTTCTTTAGCTCAGGCCAAAGCGCTAACGCGCGGTGCAAATCACTTTTACTCAACGGAAATTTTTCCACGGTCACAAAGTGCAGCTGCGCACCGGCCGGAGCCGTATCTAACCACAACGCCCATGCAGCCAAAAAATTCAAACCGGAACCAAAGCCCGTTTCGGCTATTACAAATTTTTCAGAGTGCTTTAATTGTTGCCAGCGTTCAGCAAGTTGGTTGTGGCGCAAAAAAACGTGGCGTGTTTCTTCCAAGCCATTGGCACGGGAAAAATAAACGTCCCCAAATGCGCTGGATAAAGGTTGCCCATCCGCATCCCATTCCAGTTGAGCGTAGTGGATATGATCGGGATTTAGTTGGGCGCTCGGTTGCTGATCACTCACAGACCGAATTCTTCCAGGACTTGCGCACACCATTCCTGAATGCGTGTATCGCTTAATTGAAATTCGTTTTCTTCATCCAATGCCAAGCCAACAAAATAATTGCCATCGGGTGTCAGGGCTTTGGACCCTTCAAATTCATAACCGGAACGCGGCCAGTAACCGCAAGGTGTCGCGCCGCGATGAACTAATTTGCTGTGCAAATAACCCATGGCGTCCAGGAACCATTCGGGGTAACCCACCTGGTCGCCCAAACCATAAATCGCAATTTTTTTTCCGGCGAGTTCCAATGAATCCAGATCGTCCCAAATCTCTTCCCAGTCCTCCTGCAATTCGCCGTAGTCCCAGGTGGGGATGCCGAAAATCAGATAATCGTAAAACTGGGTTTGGATGATCGGTGTTTCAGCGATAT
>JACCDS010984954.1_pt1 | contig 13038 bp, 16 predicted proteins | sample 7446441 | NCBI WGS metagenome assembly JACCDS01 (sample SAMN15323445, study PRJNA562643) | freshwater metagenome | isolation source: river surface water | place: USA:Blue River Watershed | collected 2017-08-17
CGCGCGGCAAGCTGCCGCTGCTGGTCGGCGGCACGATGCTGTATTTCAAAGGGCTGCGCGACGGGCTCGACGACCTGCCGCAAGCCGATGCGGCCTTGCGCGCGCAGATCGACATGGAGATCGCGCGTCATGGCGTGCCGGCACTGCACCAACGGCTGGCCGAGGTCGACCCGCCCACTGCAGACAGATTGAAACCCACTGATACGCAGCGCATACAGCGCGCGATGGAAATCTACCTGCTGACCGGCCAGCCCATGTCGTCCTTGCTGGCCAAGGCACCACGGCCCGAGCTGCCGTTCGAACTGCTGCCGATCGCGCTTGAACCTTCGGATCGCAGCGTGCTCCACCGCCGCATCGAACAACGCTTCGATGCGATGCTGTCAGCCAGCCCCGGCCTGATGGACGAGGTCAAAACCCTGCGCGCGCGCGGCGACCTGCACCCCGGGCTGCCGTCGATGCGCTGCGTGGGTTACCGGCAAGCGTGGGAACATCTGGATGGTGACTATGATTTCGCCACCATGCGCGACAAGGGCATCGCGGCCACTCGCCAACTGGCCAAGCGCCAGCTGACCTGGTTGCGCAGCATGGATGACCGAATCGTGATTGATTGCTTGTCGTCGGATGCGACGACGCAGGTACTGGCAAAACTGCAAGAAAAGATGGGCAGGCAACTCAGTTGACAGAGCGCACCGGGATCGTCATAATTTCGGGCTTCGTGGTGATATAGCTCAGTTGGTTAGAGCACAGCACTCATAATGCTGGGGTCGGTGGTTCAAATCCACCTATCACCACCATTCATATAAATCCCGACTCTTAGCAGTCGGGATTTTTTTTGCCTGTTCCCCCAGTGTTGGCGGGGTTCGGCGCATTTTCCTCTTGAGCGGCCTTGCGTGTGGGACTCGGTTTTCTGTGCCCAGAACCCCTGTTTTCTGTCTCTATTCTCTGCCGGGCTCTTGAGCGTTCAAGTCGTATGGTCTAGCAAAATCAACGGGTTACAGCGGTCAGGTTGGAGCTGGCAACCACTTCGCGATTGAGTAATAACGTAGCGAATCTTGCCCGTTCGACACAAAAAAACCGCCCGAAGGCGGTCACTGGTGTCGGGACGTTGATGTGGCTATTGGTACGATCCCAATCTGGCTTGCTGAGCCGTCCATTCGGTGGGCAGGCCACCGCCGCGAATGAAGTGCTCCAGAGCCATCTTGCTGTCGGGTCGAAGGCTGGCGTGAATGATTTTGGGATCCAGGTAAGCCAGCTTGGCAATCCGACTAGCCTGACTGAGGTTCATTTCCTCGGCCGCAGCAATTTCGGTCAACGAGCCAAAGCGACCGTCGTCAAGCAGCCGCTGCCAGTGGTGGGCCAGCCCAAGGGCCCGCAGCAAAGGGCTGGGTTTCTCAAGTTCACGTTGCTGGTGCTCACGCGTCGCCTCGTCGATGAACTCAATGGGTGTGTCGAATGGCGTAATCACCTTGCGCCGTACGCCTCGTTTGACCAGGGTCCAGGGGATGTAGGTCTCCATCTGCACGCCGCCAGCCGGACTCGGTGTCTGCCTGGTCACCGGTTCGCCGATGACTTTACCGATGTCTTTCTTGCCCATAAGCACTCCTATCGGAACCGTTCAAAAACCGCCCGCTGTTCGCTCCAGGAACTGGGGATGCGGTTGCGGATCAGCCAATGCGCCGTCAACCGTCGGGGCTGTTTGCCGGCCATCAGTTCTTCTATCAGGTCAGGGGCCAGCAGTCCCATCCGCACCAGCCGGTTCACCGTCGATGGCGTGACACCCTCAACCTTGGCAATGTCGGATCCACTGGCGTACACGCCAGTGTCCAGCAGGTCTTGCCAAAAGAACCCACGACCGACGACGTTGAGGATGTTGACGTCATGAGCAGGAGCACCCGTGTCCGTGATCCATCTGCCCGCCCGCCGCTTCAAATTCAGCGGTACAAAGGTAGTCTGGTCTGTTGGACCGTTGGAATTCATGCCTCCTCCATTTCTACAAGTTCGGTGCCGATGCTGTCTGGAGCAAACTCTTCGATCAGATCTTTCCAGCCGAGCTCTCGCCATTTCACCTTCAGGCCGCCTGGCACGATGTCCACACGTTCGATCATCAAGTTCACGATGCGGTGCTGTTCAGCTGGGTAAAGTTGTTCCCATACGTTCCCCAGCTGGCGCATGGCCATTACCGCCATGTCCTCGCGCACGGCAGCACCGTTTTTTCGGATGAACCGGCATACGCCTGTCACAGACTCCGGACTCGAGAGCACATTCTTGATCTGGGCCAATGTGGCGGCCTCGACTTCATCGGCGGGCAGGCGCGCGTAGGTCTTGCTCTCGGCACCGAACCTGGCCTCTGACTTCGAGAAGTAATACCGGTACTTGCGACCATTCTTGTTGGAGTAAGTTGGGTACATCCGCTCGCCGGATGGGGCATAAAGCAAGCCACGAAGCAGGGCGTCCGTGCGCGAACGCGCTTTGGTTTCTACCGAGCGCGTATGTCCGTCGCTGGCCAAGATTTCGTGAACCTGCCCCCAAAGACCCTTATCAATGATGGCGGCATGAACGCCAGGGTGCCAGTTGCCCTTGTGAGAAATCTCCCCCAAATAGACTCTGTTACGCAGCAGTTTGTAGAGGAACTTTTTGTCAATGCGCGCTCCACTGCGCATCTGACCACTGCGCGTCACCCAAGCCTTCGTGGTGAATCCTTCCGCGGTCAGGGCGGCTGCGATTTGGGTTGTCGAGCCGTTGGTCAGCATTTCATTGAAAATTCGCCGAACGATGGCGGCTTCCGCTTCATTGACGATGAGTTGCCTGTTCACCACGTCGTAACCCAGTGGCGGCACACCGCCCATCCACATGCCCTTGCGTTTGCTGGCGGCGATTTTGTCCCGGATGCGCTCTCCGGTAACCTCTCTCTCGAACTGGGCAAACGACAGTAGCACGTTGAGCATCAGCCGACCCATTGAGGTCGTGGTGTTGAATTGCTGCGTGACCGAAACAAAACTTACCTTTCGGCGTTCGAACACTTCTACCATCTTGGAAAAATCCGCCAAACTGCGTGTCAGGCGATCAATCTTGTAGACCACCACGATGTCAATTAGGCCTCGCTCGATATCGGCCATCAGGCGTTTCAGCGCGGGGCGTTCGGTATTGCCACCAGAGAACCCGGGATCGTCGTAGTCGTCGGCCACGGGAATCCAGCCTTCTGCTCGCTGGCTGGCGATGTACGCATGGCCGGCTTCGCGCTGGGCGTCGATGGAGTTGAATTCCTGATCCAGCCGCTCGTCGGTGGATACGCGGCAATACACCGCGCAGCGCTGGCGCGCTTTTTTGCTCGGGGTGTCGTTCACAGCACACTCTCCGCTGGACGGCGCAGGCCAAAAAAGAGTGGGCCAGACCACGAGCTGCCAGAAATGTGGCGAGCCACCGCAGATAGGCTCTTGAAGTACTTGCCCTCGTATTCGAAAGTCCCCTCGGCGGTCACTTTGACGTAGTGGTCACGCTCTGCCCATTCACGAACCAGGACAGTACCGGGCGTCAGCGTGATTTCAGGCCCCTTGCGGCGGGTTTTTATCTTGGACTGCCTGACACCGATGTTGGTCAGCCGGCGGCGCGTGTCGGGATCCAGACCACCAAAGGCTTCCTCCTGCAGTTTGTAGGCAATTCGTGATTCCAGGTAGACGCGGTTGGTCTTTTCTGGACGGGTGTTGAAGTAGCGGTCCCAGAGCGCCCACAAGTCTGGCAGCGGGATCGAGGGCAGTGAGGCCACTTGCTTGGCCACCGATGATGATGTGTCGTTCATGACAACTCCTCTTTTTGAGACGGGGTTGTATGAACGCGCTGGTCGGGCAGAAAGCCAAGGTTATCCGGCTTCTCCGTTGGCTCAGTAGCCACATAACTGCGTGTGATCGCGTTCGCGAGGATGCTGCAGATTTCGCTGGCTCTGGCGCCAGGGGACATCTCTGGCGGTGATAGAAGTTTGATGCTTTGCATGACGGCTCCGAAGAATTGCAACCGTCTTTATGGTCCGCCAAATCCCCCGAAGCGGAGGGCAACGCAGGGTAAGGCTGGTCGATTGTTCGCAGCTGGCTACATCAGAGACTTTCAACCAACTCAGTCACGGATGTCTCCTCGCCATCGTCGTCGATGACCATCTCCATGCCAGGCATTTTGAGTTCCCACGCCCGTGCGCCTTCGACGCGCACGATGTAATCGCGCCATGGGGAGCTTTTGCCGGTGAAGAGGTTAGAAGGCGATTTGCAGCCGGTGCCGTCCATCAGCAGTTTGGAATTGACGTGTGGAGTGCCTGCCGCATAGGCATCAACCAAACGCTGCAGAACAGTGATCTTGGCCTTGTTGGTCACTTTCCATGGAGCCTTGCCCGGAATGGACAGAACGGCAGAGTAGCCATCTGCAGAAATTTTCAAGCTGACAGACGTTCCGCCCATAGCAGCCAGTTGCCCATGTCGATAGGCTACCTTCAATCGGTTCGTGTCGATGGCTGCTTCTTGTCCCGCGCTGGCGAGTACATCATCGATCGCAATTACCACATTGGTGCCGGCAAATGGAAACGGTGCGGATGCTGTCGTCAACACAATGCCGGGAACGGAGCGAGGATGAAGCCGCAAAGCGGCATCCACCTGTGCGAACTGGCGGTCATTGGACATCCTTGCAGCGAAGTACAGCGCAACCGCCTGACCATCAATTTCGAGTTCACCCAGAAAAATGGGCTCCTCCTCTTGGTGCTTGCCACGAACCCCCAGCAGACCGGCGCCCAGGGCCGTGATAATTTCCTCTCGCAGCCAGTTCAGGTCCACTTTCCACAGGCGAGCATGCCTGGCGGGCAATGTCACATCGGCTCCGGTCAGCGGATCGCGGTAACGCACGAGGTTCGGATCGGTACAGCGCTCCAGGGCAACGGTAAAGCGTTCACCCTCGGCCACCTCGATCACCTTTTGCGTGATGCGATTCCCTTCTGTAATGATGCCCTCATCCTCGAATCGTTCGATGTCAATGCCCAAATGTGCCAAGGCGAAACCATCCATGGGGCTGGTTGCGCTTTCGAGGAGCTTGGCCACTTGCCTGATGAGATTGGCGTCATCAACACCCGAGCCAGGATGCAAGGGCTTGAGGACACCCAGCGCCTCGAGCAGTTGTGTTCCTGCATCTCGTAGCCGCCGGTCCTTTTCGCCCTGAAGGCTGCAGCGCCCAGGCTCCGCCACCACAATAGATAAAGTAGTTTCGGCGGTCTCGCCATCAAACACGAAGTCAGCGACCAACGTGACGCCCAGGATGGCGCCAGGCTGTGAAAACGGATGGGCACTCCATCGCTGATTGATGACATCGTGCAGTTCGACACCGCTGTCGATATGCAGCGTGACAGCGTCAGTGGAGTGTCCGATCAAGGCCTTGGCCTCGGTCAGGTACAGGCGTTCGACTTTCACTCCGTCCAGGCGGGGTTTGACATCCTTGAGCGGCAGGGCAAATCGCGACAGGTCGTAGCGCGATCGGTTTAGCGGTCGATTTGATAAGGGGATCTTGAAGCCATGTTTGGACAGCACATTGGCCAGCGGTGCCCGCGTTGACAGCGTGTGCGCGTAGGCTTCGACAACTTTTCTCTCCGGGTTGTAGACCAGCGTGGCATCTCGAGCAGGAAAGTAGCAGAAGGTCTTGCGGTTTCGATTGACCATCTGAACTGCGGTCACCTGGTCGCCAGCAAATCGAACCACCAAGTAGTGAACGATCGCGCTGTCACCGTTTTTCTTTTCGTCAGCCAGTGGGACATAGACCACCTCGCATGGCTCGTTCAGGCGCATGGCCTGGGTCAGTTGTGTCTCCAGTTCTTTGCGGACCGTGTCGTTCCAGATGAAGGGCGGCGCCTCGTCGCACGGGATGTCAAAAGCGTCATAAAGGCGCTTGCTGCCCCGAATGTCGGCAGTGTTGAAGATCGACTCGGCGACATCAAAAAGCCGGGCTGATTCGTCGGAGTGGGTCCGCATCCAGACTGATCGACCGATTTCCCCACCATCTTGCGCCAGGAATGCAGCGAGTAGTTCGTTGTCGTTGAGCTGATCGGCAACGGTGGTGAGGACTTGGGAACCGCGCGGCGATGCCAGACGCAGAATGCGCAGTGCTTCCCGCTCGGCGGGGTCCCGTTGGTCTTTGCGCAGGTGTTTGATGTGTTCGACCAGTGCAACGGAGAGCTGATCATCAACTTGCGACCAATCGAAGCCACGGGCCAGAGCTTGGCATTCTTGAAGACCACTGAAGGTCTTGAGGATAGGCGCCGTTGCGAGTTCGACGAGTTCCAGCAAGCAGTGTGCGTTTGTCAGGGTCTTCTTGCCCATGTTGTCTCCTCCGGCCTGTTACATGGCCACGGTCCATTGGCGCATGACCGCCACTGATTGAGTCAATCCCTGCGCCAGCAGGGTGTCCAGGTATTCGTCTGCGGTTTTCGGCGGGTTCTTCAGTGAGCGCCGGTGGCTGGCGGCCGCCTCCAGTACGCTGGCCGGATGCAGGTCTAACAGGTCCACGATGAAGTCATCTGGATGCTGGGCTGCCAGGTTGTAAGGCTTGAGTGCGTCGGTCGGAAAGTCCTTCAGGTTGAAGGTGACGATCAAGCTGGCGCCTGAGTGAATGGCGGCAGCCACCACGTGGCGGTCGTCGGGGTCTGGTAGTTCGATGGACGGAATCAGGTATTCAAACCCAGCGACCAGGCTGTCACGCACGTTTGCATTCATCAGCTGGCGCGTGCGGTTGAGTTGGTCGCTGTTCAGGTCGTTGCGGTTGGTCAGGACGTTGCGCGTCCACTCGTCGTGGATCATGTCGCTCCAGCGTGCACGGTACAGATCCGACAGCGCCAAATGCATCAGCAAATCGCGCAACGGTGCCGGATACAGCACGCAGGCGTCATAGACGACGGTGAAATGCGAACTCATCCGGTCAGTACCCCATGTTGAGTTCCTGGGCCTGAGCGGCCAGCTCATCCAGGGCCTTGCGACGCTCGGCATCAATGCGCTTCTTGTAGGCGATCACGTCTTGGTAGCGCACACGGCGATGGGTGCCGATCTTGTGGAACGGGATGTCGCCTTTTTCGAGCAACTGAACCAGGAAGGGGCGAGAGACGTTGAGCACGTCGGCAGCCTCCTGGGTCGTCAGCTCGGCGTGGATCGGGATGATCGACACCGCATTGCCTTGGCCGATCTCAGTCAAGACTTCCAGGAGCAGACGTAGCGCGGAGGTCGGTATCCGAACTGCGCGTACAGCACCTTTTTCGTCATGGAAGTCGATCTGCTGGACCTCGGACCGTGTCTGAAGCACGGTCGATAGCGCCCGACCAGACTCTCTGGCGAGCGCGATGTCCTCTTCCGAGGGCAGGGTTTTGGGGATGGCGGGAGCGTTCATGGAGGGTCTCCTCGTCGGGGTGAAGTTCACGTTGAAGGCATTATAAACGAAATAAGCGAAATCGCAATAACCGAAATGGGCATCTCTGGTCCATATAGATCAACAACTTGCACGGGATGTAAGGGTTCCGCCATGACCGGAATGCCGGGCTTAAGCCGGACAAGACCAACCCCAAGCCCAAGGGGTGGAGCAATTCAATAGGGACTCCCAAAACAAACGGAGTCCCGCAATGCGAAATCAAGCCCTATCTGTTCCAACCGGCCGGAGCCGGCCGCGCTACCAGCCGGAAAACGCCCCGCGTCTGGCCCTTGACGAAAACGAACTCGCTGCCCGTTGGGGGCTGTCGGTCAAAACGCTGCGCCGCTGGCGGCAAGAACAGCTTGGCCCGGTCTTTTGCAAGCTCGGCGCCAGCGTTCGATACCAGATCTCTGCCATCGAGCAATACGAGCGCCAAGTCGCTCGGTTCTCGACCTCTGCGCGTGCATACCAGTGAGGGGCCGGCCATGACTGATCTGACTGTCTTTCCCGCTGACATCGCCGAGATGTCGATTGCCCAACTGGCCAGCCTGCCGACCCAGCAACTCCACGAGGTCGACAAAAACCTGGATCAGGCCATCGCCTGGCTCAAGAGCGCGCGCACCAAGGTGGACGCAGCCCTGGAGCAACGCTTTGGTGCCCAGGGGCGCGAGGCCCTGCGCGATGCCGGGCGTGATTTCGGTACCGCCCACCTCAAGGCCGACGGCTTGCACGTGAAGTTCGAGCTGCCCAAAAAAGTGTCTTGGGACCAGAAAAAGCTCAAAGCCATCGCCGAGCGCATCGTCGCTTCCGGGGAAGCCGTCGAGAGCTACCTCGACGTGAAGCTGGCGGTGCCTGAGTCCCGTTACACCAATTGGCCGCCGGCGCTGCAGCAGCAGTTTGCCGATGCCCGCACGGTCGAGGCCGGTAAGGCCACGTTCCAGCTTTCATCTGACTTGGAGGGTCGATCATGAACCAGCAACTTGTCCCTTTTGACTTTGAAGGTCGCCCCGTCCGAGTCGTGACGGATTCACAAGGTGAGCCATGGTTCGTTGCCATTGATGTCTGTCGTGTACTTGAAATCGTCAAGCCTGAAAACGCATACGGGCGCCTGGACGATGACGAAAGGGATACCCGTACTGTGGGTACCCCTGGCGGCCCTCAAGAAATGGTTGTGCTCAATGAATCCGGTCTATACAGCTTGATTCTGACCAGTCGAAAGGCGGAGGCCAAACGCTTCAAACGCTGGGTCACCCACGAAGTACTACCGTCGATCCGCAAGACAGGCAGCTACGCCGTTCCCGGAGCGCTTGCGAGTTTGCCGGCTCCCACACAGGACCGCGTTACCGCGCTGCTCCTGATCGGCGAAGCCGTGGCCAAAGTGCCTGGGGTCAAGGCTGGCATTGCCATGGCCGCAACGCTCACCTGCATCCAGGAGAACACGGGCTTAGCTGTGGAGGCCTTGCGGCGGACGCTGCCCGCGGCCAATGAACCCATCTGCTCCCTCAATCCGACCCAGCTCGGAAAACTTGCCAACTTGTCAGCCAAGAGCACCAATCTGCGTCTGGCCGCCCTGGGTCTGCAGTACCGCAACGATCGCGATGAATGGGAGCTGACTGACGCTGGTGAAGCCTGGGCTGAGGCCATGCCGTATTCCAGAAATGGTCACAGCGGCTACCAGATCCTCTGGAACCCGACGGTGGTTGAGCAGCTGCGGGAGGTGGCGTGATGGCACTTCCAATCATCTCCGCCTCACAGCGCTTGGCAGAAAAGCAAGGCGTCAAGCTGGTGCTGCTCGGCAAGTCTGGCATCGGTAAAACCACTCAGCTCAAGACCCTGCCTGAGGACCGCACGCTGTTCGTGGATCTGGAGGCTGGCGATCTCGCGGTCAAGGACTGGCATGGCGACTGCGTGCGTCCTGCCACCTGGCCCGAGTTCCGAGATCTGGTTGTCTTTCTGGCGGGCCCCAACCCGGCCCTGCCGGCAGACGCGCCGTATTCCAAGGCTCATTTCGACCATGTGTGCGAGCGCTACGGTGACCCGGCCCAACTGGCCAAGTACGACACCTACTTCGTCGACAGCATCACGGTACTGGCGCGCCTGGCACTGATATGGGCCAAGGTCCAGCCGCAGGCGCTGTCCGAGCGCACGGGTAAGCCCGACACCCGCGGGGCCTACGGTCTCCTGGGCCAGGAAATGCTCACTGCACTGACCCACCTGCAGCACGCCCGTGGCAAGCACGTGGTGTTCGTCGCCATCCTGGACGAGAAGCTCGACGACTTCAACCGCAAGGTGTTCGTACCGCAGATCGAGGGCTCCAAGACCGCCGCTGAGTTGCCCGGCATCGTCGACGAGGTGGTGACCCTGGCCGAGATCAAGGCCGAGGACGGTAGTAGCTACCGCGCCTTCATCACCCAAACGCTCAACCCCTACGGCTACCCCGCCAAGGACCGCTCCGGCCAGCTCGATCTGCAGGAGCCGCCCAACCTGCGCGCGCTCATCGACAAGTGCGCCGCCGCCACCCGTTCATCCCATCCGGTTTTCACATCCCAAACACCCAAGGAGTAATTCATGTCCGCCTGGAACGATTTCAACGACGCTGAACAGCAGCAATCCTTCGACCTTATCCCCAAAGGCACCGTGGCCAAGGTCCGCATGACCGTCAAGCCTGGTGGGTACGACGATCCGAGCCAAGGCTGGGTCGGCGGTTACGGCACCCAGAGCTTTGAAACCGGCAGCATCTTCTTGGCCTGCGAGTTCGTGGTGCTCGAAGGTGAATTTGCCAAACGCAAGCTGTGGTCCAACATCGGCCTGCAAAGCCCCAAGGGCCCGACCTGGGGCAACATGGGTCGCACCTTTGTGCGCGCAGCCCTGAACTCGGCCCGCAACGTCCGCCCTGACGACAACACCCCACAGGCCGCTGCCGCACGCCGTATCCAGGGCTTTCATGAACTCGATGGCCTGGAGTTCGTCGCCCGCATCGACATCGAAAAAGACGGGCGCGGCGAATCGAAGAACGTCGTCAAGATGGCCGTGGAACCGGGCGAGCCTGAGTACGCGGCCTTGATGGCTGGCGCAGGGTTCATCCCCAACCGTACGGCTGGGAGCCCGACCGCAGTCCCACCCGCACATCCAGTTACGGTCCCAACCGCATCCCCGCCCGCAGCGGCTGGGCGCCCTGCAGTGTCCGGCAAGCCGGCCTGGGCGCAGTGAGGGGGGTGAATGAAATGCTGGGTCTGTTCCCGACAGGCCCGGGGGTACGGCCATACCGACAACCGGCATGGCATCGGCAACCCCCGGCGCTACCCTATCGATTGGGTGTTTTGTTCCCGTAGCTGCCAGGACGCGTTCCATCGCATGTACGGCCACTGGGCGGATGCCCAGAAGTTCGGCAAGGAGGTCGAGATGATTGACGCCTCTGACATCGAACGCGCCGCCATGCGCCAGTGCCTCAAATCCTTCGGTGAGGCTGCCGGTGAGATTGGCTTTGCCAAACCCCTGGGCGACTACTCGGAGGCCGAAGCGCTGCAAGTCATCGACGCCATCGTTACTGGCTACACGGATGCCATGGCGGTGCACCACGAAGCCAGCAAGTACCCCCCGGTGCGCGGCATGCCACCCGCCCCGGACCCGTTGGTCCACCCGTTCGCCGACCTGGAGGACGACTTGCCTTGGGAAGAGCCGAAGGGGGCGAAGCCATGATGGACTACAACTCTTCGGCCAGCGTCTCAGGCCAGTTTGCCGAGCTGATCGACGCCGGCATGCAGCGCAGCCGGGCGGCTGAGCCAGGTCGTGACTACCTCGGTGCCTCGCGCCTTGGCGTGGCCTGCGAGCGGGCGCTGCAATACGAGTTCGCCAAGGCCCCCATCGACAGTGGCCGTCGCCTGGAGGGGCGCATGCTGCGCATCTTCGAGCGTGGCCATGCGATGGAGGATTGCATGGTCACTTGGCTTCGCGAGGCCGGGTTTGACTTGCGCACCCGCAAGGCAGACGGAAACCAGTTTGGCTTCTCGGCTGCCGATGGGCGCCTCAAGGGCCACGTCGATGGCGTGATCGTCGGTGGCCCCGAGGGCTTTGCATATCCCGCCCTTTGGGAGTGCAAGTGTCTGGGCAACAAATCCTGGAGAGACCTCGACAAACACAAGCTGGCCGTTTCCAAGCCAGTCTACGCGGCGCAAGTCGCGATCTATCAAGCCTATCTCGAACTGCACGAGCATCCGGCCATCTTCACGGCGATCAACGCCGACACCATGGAGATCTACACCGAGCTCGTGCCCTTTGATCCTGCGCTGGCGCAGCGCATGTCGGACCGGGCCGTCAAGGTCATCACCGCCACCGAGGCAGGTGAGTTGCTGCCTCGCAGCTTTAACGACCCGACCCACTTCGAATGCCGCATGTGCGCCTGGCAGGACCGCTGCTGGAGTAACCCTGCATGAATGACAACAACATCCCTCAACCCGAGCCTATGGTGGATGCCAAGCAAGCCGCCGCCGCGACGCGCTTGCCGTATTACTGGTTCTCTGATCCTGCCATGCGCAAGCGTTTTCGCATCCCGCATTACCAGATCGGCGGCCTGATCCGTTATCGCCTGTCTGAGCTGTCGGTGTGGATGGCTAACAGCCAACTGCCCCAGGGGAAAGTCTGTGCAGCGCGAGAGGAGGGTCAATGATCGATTTCAACGACATTGAAAACCCTGCGTCTGAAGGTCGCGAAGCCACGCGCGAACAAGTCCGTGTTGAACTTCTGGCACGGCTCGACTCCGTGCTGTTGACGCTCTTTCCAGCCGGCAAGGTCAAGCGAGGCAAATTCCTGATTGGTGACATTCTCGGCAGCCCGGGCGACAGCCTAGAGGTTGTGCTCACTGGCGAGAAAGCCGGCCTGTGGACCGACCGCGCCGATGACTCGGGCGGTGACATCTTCGATCTGATCGGTGGTCACTTCGGCATCGATGTCCATGCTGGCTTTGCGGCGGTGTTATCACGATGCGCTGACCTGGTCGGCCGCAGCGCAGCCACACCGGCTCGTCGCAACAAGCAGGAGGCCCCTGTCGACGAATTGGGTCCGGCCACCGCCAAGTGGGACTACCTCGATGGTGAGGGCAAACTGATTGCGGTCGTTTACCGCTATGACCCGCCCGGAGGCAAGAAAGAGTTCCGCCCCTGGGACGCCAAGCGTCGCAAGATGGCGCCACCCGAGCCACGGCCTTTGTACAACCAGCCTGGCATGCGAGCCGTGGACACCGTCGTCCTGGTCGAAGGTGAGAAATCGGCTCAAGCCCTGATCGAATTGGGGCTGTGCGCCACCACCGCCATGCACGGCGCCAACGCCCCGATCGAGAAAACCGACTGGTCGCCGCTGGCGGGCAAGGTTGTGCTGATCTGGCCAGACAAGGACAAACCCGGCTGGGAATACGCCGACCGAGCCTCCCAGGCCATACTGATGGCTGGGGCTCGAACTTGCCACATCCTGTACCCGCCAGAAGACGCACCAGAGGGCTGGGACGCCGCCGATGCGAGTGTTGAAGGCTTTGATGTGGGTGGCTTCATCACCCATGGCCCGCGCATGCAAATGCACCTGGTCGACGACGACCCGGACACCCTCGCCAATGCAGCGGGGCCGGAAGAA
>JACCDS010175521.1_pt1 | contig 13035 bp, 8 predicted proteins | sample 7446441 | NCBI WGS metagenome assembly JACCDS01 (sample SAMN15323445, study PRJNA562643) | freshwater metagenome | isolation source: river surface water | place: USA:Blue River Watershed | collected 2017-08-17
ATCGGCTACCAGGATTATCTCCAGGCCCGCCCTCAGCCCAAGTGGGATGGCGGGGTCGCCGTGATTGTGGCCCAGGGCAATATCAGCGACGGAACCGAAAAACCAGGTGCGATTGGTGGTAAGTCGACGAGTGCTCTGATCGAGAAAGCGCGCGAAGATGAGCGTGTGAAGGCCATTGTGCTTCGTGTGAACTCGCCTGGCGGCAGTGCACTGGGCTCAGAGCTCATCCGACGTGAGCTTGAACTGACGCGCGCGGCGGGCAAGCCCGTAGTGGTCTCGATGGGCGATGTGGCAGCGTCTGGCGGGTACTGGATATCGCTCGCGTCAGACGGCGTGGTCGCCGATGCCGCAACGATTACCGGGTCGATTGGCGTGTTTGGCATCTTCCCCACGTTCGATAAAGCAATGCAGAACCTATCGATCAATACTGAGGGCTATGGCACCACATGGCTTCGTGGTGCCTACGACCCCCGCCGCCCACTTGATCCAAAGTTTCAGCAGATGCTGCAGGGGGTTTTAGGACAGGTCTACGAAGAATTCATTACCAAGACAGCAGAAGCACGTAAGCTCAACCCCAAAAAAGTTGATGCAGTCGGCGGTGGGCGGGTGTGGCTTGGCCAGCAGGCGCTTGACCATGGTCTTATCGACAAGATCGGTGGGCTTGATGTCGCGATCAGTCTCGCTGCCGAGAAGGCAAAGCTTGAGGCAGACGCACAGACCCGCTACTTCAAAAAGAAAGACAGCGGTTTTGATCAGTTCATCGGAAAGTTTCTTGGTACGGTTGCCACGGAATTCGGAATAGGTTCTCGCGCGGACTTGGTTTCGGCGATGGCCGGAGCCTCTGCACCTATCATGAGCCACTTCGAGAGAGATCTTCAATGGCTTGCGAATATCACTAGCAACACTCAGACGAAGGGGCTTATCCAGCCGACAGCGCACTGCTTCTGTAGCCCCTTAGATTTCTAGCCAAGGGACTGCCATGGAATGGAGCGTTACCGACAGTATTATTCGAGCGGCCGTTGGTCTATTTGTCATCGTTGACCCGATTGGCAATGTAGTGCTCTTTCTTGCCGTCACGAAGGGCTTTTCGGACGCGAAGCGAAAGCGTGCGGCGCGATGGACGGGACTGACCGTGATGGGGGTGCTTTTAGGCGCCGCGATTATCGGTCGGCTCGTACTCGATTTTTTCTCAATACGACTGGCAGCGTTCTCCATCGCAGGCGGAATTCTGTTTCTGATCCTGGGTATCTCCATGTTGAACTCTGAGCCAGAGTCGCTTCCGACAGATTCTGGATCGGAGGCTACAGATGACTCCCCTGTATCAGCAATCGTGCCGCTTGGTGTACCGCTGCTCGCAGGACCTGGTGCAATCAGTACTGTGATCCTTAACAGCCCAGGGGTCACAGTAGATCCTGTCGCGACAGGACTCTTGCTGTTGGCGATTGTCGGTATCGGCCTTAGCACCTGGATCTGCTTTGCTTTTGCAAGTCAGATCATGCGATTTGTCAGCCCTATTGCCGTGCGGCTGATCTCACGACTGATGGGCCTGGTGCTTGCAGCTTTAGCGGTTGAGTATGTGGCTCGCGGGCTCTATGAGATCTTCCCGGTTTTAAAAACGGGGTTGAGTTGAGCGCTCCCCGGATTGCGCTTGCCCGCAACCGTCGCTTAGTCGTTCGAATCGATTGAGCTCGCCAGGAAACCTCCCACCTGGCGATCCCACAGACGCGCGTAGAGCCCGCCCTTTGTTAGTAGTTCTTGGTGCGTGCCCTGCTCGACAATCTTGCCGTGATCCATCACGATCAGTCGATCCATCGCGGCAATCGTACTGAGTCGATGGGCGATGGCGACCACTGTCTTGCCCTCCATCAGATCCACCAGGCTCTCCTGAATCGCCGCTTCGATCTCGCTATCGAGGGCACTCGTGGCTTCATCAAGAACAAGAATCGGTGCATTCTTCAGAATCACACGCGCGATTGCGATCCGCTGACGCTGGCCGCCGCTCAGCTTCACACCGCGCTCACCGACATGGGCATCCAGACCCGAACGACCGGAGAGATCTTTCAGGTCATCGATAAAGCTGTCGGCATGGGCTTTTTGGATCGCGCGCCGGACTTCTTCATCCGTTGCCGACGGTCGACCGTAGAGCAGATTTTCACGAACCGAGCGATGCAGTAAAGAAGTATCCTGCGTCACCATTCCGATTGCGGCACGCAGACTGGTCTGGCTCACCTGAGCAATATCCTGGCCATCGATCAGAATGCGGCCACCCTGAATGTCGTAGAGCCGAAGCATCAGGTTCGTGAGCGTGCTCTTTCCCGCACCACTTGGGCCTACAAGACCCACCTTTTCGCCAGGACGGATCACCAGATCAAAGTGTTCTAACACTGACTGGGTTTCGCTATAGGCAAACCGGACCTGCTCAAACCGAATCTCTCCGGTCTTGACCGCCAGGTCGCGCGCGTCTGGATGATCGACTACCGCCTGACGTCTTGCGAACATTTTTAGGCCATCCCGAACTGTGCCGATGTTTTCAAAAAGGCTAGCCATCTCGTACATGATCCAGTGGGATACCCCCATCACCCGAAATGCCATCGCCAAGGCTGCTGCCGCTGCACCGGGACCCAGCAGTTCATCTGACCAGAGCATCAGTACAAGACCGCCGGTACCTAGAATCAGCAAGACACTCAGGGTGTGGTTAACGACTTCAAAACTACTGACGAGACGGTTCTGCGGATAGACGGTGCTCATAAACTCATCCATCGACTGGCGGGCATAGGATGCCTCACGCTCGGTGTAAGAGAAAAGCTTCACCGTTGCAAAGTTGGTGTACGCATCGGTAATCCGGCCGGTCATGATGCTTCGTGCGTCGGCCTGTCGTTTGCCAACCTCTGCAATGCGTGGCACGAAATACCAGAGCACCGCGGAATATCCCACTACCCAGAGTGCAAAGGGAATCAACAGCAACAGATCAAAGCTGGCCATGATCGAGGCCATCGTGATCAGGTAGACCAGCACGTAGACCAGAATGTCACCAACCGTCATGAGAACGTCACGAACCGCAAGCGAGGTCTGCATGACCTTCGTGGCGATACGCCCTGCAAACTCTTCCTGATAAAACGACATGCTCTGCGACAGCATCAGCCGGTGGAAGCGCCACCGCAGTCGCATGGGAAAGTTTCCAAAGAGCGCCTGATATTTGACCAGGTCCGCCAAGACCACCAAAACAATACTGAAGACGAGGAAGCCGCCAACAAGCCAGAGCTCGGTTGCCTTCGTTGCGAAGAACTCCGACGGTGGCGTGGCAGCCAACCAGTCCACCACCATACCGAGTAGTGCGAACAAGAACGCCTCAAACGATCCAATCAGCGCCGTGAGCAGCGCCAGGATCACAAAATAGCGGCGAACGCCCTTGCTGGCATAGACCAGAAAGGCTCCAAGTGTTTCTGGAGCCACCGCTGGTGCAGCAGGGGGATACGGATGAACTAGCTTTTCAAACTTAGAGAACATGCGATAACGATAGAACGGGGTTTACCGTGTTATCGCGCCACTCCCATCTTTAGCTGCCGGTTAAAGGCATCCGGGGTTGGTGCGCGACCCAGAAAGCTTTTCGCCATGGTGTCGCCGTCTACCTCACCGCCACGCGATAACACCTGTTCACGATATCGACGGCCAGTCTCGGGGCTCAGCATCTTGCCTTTGAACTGGCTATACATATCAAAGGCTAAGACCTCAGACCAGAGGTAGCTGTAATAGCCAGCTGCATAACCGCCTGCGATATGACCAAACTGGCCAGGAAACTGGGTGTTCTGAACGTAACCGAGTGCGGTTGCACCTTCCATATCGGCCCACACGATCATCGGATCAACCGAACCCGACGTGTCCGTATGTAACCGCATGTCATAGCGGGCATAAAGCGCCTGGCGGGCATATCGCAGACCACGTCCGAAGTTGTTCGCCGCGGTAATGCGCTTCATCAGGTCTTGATCAATCTTGGGACATCCGGGAGCACAGTGGGATGAGAGCATCGACAACGTCTCGTATTCCCGCGCCCACTCTTCATACATCTGACTGGGAACCTCGACAAAGTCGCGCTCAACGGCGGTGCCGCCCTTCATCACATACCGTGTCTTCGAGAGTACCCCGTGAAAGATATGGCCGAACTCGTGCATCAAGGTGACGAGCTCTTGATGTCCAAGCCCTGTGGGGTTGAAGTTCGCTACCAACACGCTGGTCGGCATCCGTCCGAGCAGTGTGCTCGGGCGACGCGTGCCAAAGGCCGCAGCATGGCCGTACTTCCCTTCCCGGGGAAAAAGGTCCAGGTAGATCAGACCGACATCCGCACCGGTCGCAGCATCCTGAACGGCAATCGCACGAACAGACTCGTGCCAAACGGGGGCATCGATAAAGGTAAATTTCAGGCCATAGAGCTTTGACGAAATATCTAAGGCCCAGCTCACTGCAGCCTGCGTCGGAAAATATGCACGTAGCTTTTCTTGATCGACCTGATAACGCTCCGCCTCAAGCCGTCGCTGCCAATAGGCCACGTTCCAACGAACCAGATCTGACTTTTCCCCCTGCGCCTTCATGTAGGCTCGGATCTCATCAAGTTCCCGCTTTTCAATCTCTTCGGCCGTCTGGCGTACCTCTGCTAGGAAGTTGTTGATACGGTCGGGGGTCTTGGCCATCCGATTGCGGACCTGATAGTGCGCAAACGTCTTATAGCCCGTGATCTTGGCGGCCTCATCGCGAAGGGCCAGAATTTCTTTGAGCACCTCAAGATTTCGAGCAGAGCCACGATTCACGTAGGCTGTCTGATAACGACGGCGCGCCTCGTCGTTATCGGCATATTCCATGAAAGGGATGTATTCCGTGCTGCTAAACCCAAACAGGTAACGGCCCTCGGCATCTTTTTTCAACCGTGCAAGCACACCCGCTGGAACGCCCTTTACCTCGGCTTCCGTAAATGCAAGCTTGTCTTTGTTCTCACGGACCGTCTTTGCGAACTCAAGCGATAGTTTGCTTAACCGTTCACGAATACTTTTTAGCTTTGCGCGAACCTCGGGCGTCCCGGTCACGCCACTGTCTTCAAAGCTCATGAGAAACTCGGTCTGAAGCCGCTGATCAATAGGGTCGGATGCCTTTGCATTCTTCACGAGGGCGTAGAGCTCAAGGCTCTGCATCATCTCCGTGCCGATCTTGCCAATCTCAATAATGCAGGCCTCGGCTGCATTACGGACCTGGGGATTTGGCGACAGGCTATTCGCAAGATAGATCGGACCGGCAACGTCTTCCATCGTGACGGAAATCGCATTCCACTCCGTAAACACCGCGCGCGCGTCTTTAAGGTCCTGACGTTTTTCCAACGCCTTCATTTTTTGGCGAACGTTTGCCAACATGGCAGGGCACTGGGCTTTAATGTCGTCTGGCGATAGCAGCGGCACCAGCTGGCCCTTGAGCCCTACTGGCACTGGGGCGGACTGGGCCGAGGCCGCGGCGGATAAAAGTCCTACCAACGCGGAGACACAGGACTTCCGAATCAGAGCGAAACGCGTCATAAAAACCCTTTGGTGAAAAGATTAAAACTGCTTTAGCTTGGGAACGGCACTCAGGAGCGTCTTGGTATACGGCATCTGGGGGTTCCCCAGAACCTGATCCACAGATCCGGACTCGACGATCTGGCCCTCATGCATCACCGCAACACGATCACTCAAGTACGAGACAACACCAATGTTATGCGTGATAAACAGGTAGCTCACAGACAGCTCTCGCTGCAGAGATCGAAGAAGATTCAAGATCTGGGCCTGCACCGATACGTCCAAAGCCGATGTCGGCTCATCACAGACGATTAATTTAGGCTCCACGGCCAGGGCCCGGGCAATCGCAATGCGCTGCCGTTGACCCCCTGAGAACTCATGGGGATAACGATCTAAGGCCTTCGGGTTAAGGCCAACACTTTCCATCAGCCGGGTCAGCTTGCCTGCGCGCTCATCACTCGTCCACTCCGGGTGCAGGCTGCGCATGCCCTCTTCCAGCACCTCGCGAATCCGTTGGCGCGGATTCAGGGATGAGAACGGGTTCTGGAAAATGATCTGAGCGGTCTGTCGCGCACGGTGTAAGGCCTGCTTATTCGCCGTCACCAGATCAGTTCCGTTCAGCAAAATCTGGCCACCAACCAAGGCCTTGGGGCCCAAGATATTCATGATCGCTTTGCCGGTTGTGGTCTTCCCGCAGCCAGACTCTCCTACTAAGGCAAGTGTCTGTCCCTGGGGAAGATCAAATGAGATTCCGCGTACGGCATCAAAATAACGCTGCCGTTCGAAGAACCCGCCGCCAAGACGATAGCGGACCGTCAGGTCTTCTACCTTGAGTAATTCGCTGTGTGGGTTCTCGGCATCTGCTAAGACTGGATTCAGGGATGCCGACGGCTGTGCCGCTAGCGTACCGATCGTGGAAGTCGCAGCACGCTTTTGTGCGTCTACTGCAAAATTAATCTGGCCTGCTCGTGCACAACGCACCAGATGGCGCGCGGCAGTCGTTTCAGACGCCCCGGGCCCGGCACTTAGCGCCGTAAGCATCAGATCTTTCTGAGTACAGGCGTCCTGAACCCAGGGGCAGCGGCTTGCAAACCGACAGCCAAGAAAACGATGGGTCAGCTCAGGAACGGTGCCTTCAATCGCCGCCAGAGACTGGTCACGGCGGTCTTCTCCCGGTAAGGCCTGCAGCAACAACTGGGCGTAAGGGTGTCCAGGGTTCTTGAAGAAGTCTTTAACGTTGGCCAGTTCAACGATCTGGCCGGCATACATAAGTGCGACCTGGTGCGCCATATCACTCACCACGGCCAGGTCATGCGTAATCAGAAGAATCGCCATGCCGCGCTCACGCTGCAGTGACTTCATCAGATCAAGAATCTGCGCCTGAATGGTAACGTCAAGAGCCGTTGTAGGCTCATCTGCAATCAGAAGATCTGGCTCCGCTGCAAGCGCTAGCGCAATCATGACCCGCTGGATCTGACCGCCGGAAAGCTCAAAGGGATAGGAATCGATTCGCCTGCGAGGCTCAGGAAGCCCAACGCGCTCAAGCCACTCGAGTGCCTTCTCGCGCGCGGCAGCACCTTTCACATCGGTGTGGCGCTCGATCACCTCGATGATCTGCTTACCCACCGTCATCACGGGATTCAGGCTGGTGGCGGGCTCTTGAAAGACAATCGATAACCGTCGGCCCCGCACCGACTGCATCTGAGCTTCGGAAAGGCTTAAGAGCTCCAAGTCCCGTAGCTGAACACTGCCGTTGACCACGGCACCGTTATCCGGCAACAGCCGCATCAAGGCCATGGCGGTCATGGACTTGCCGCAACCGGACTCCCCGACCAACGCAAAGGTCTCCCCACGATCAATCGACAGGCTGAGGGCATCGACCGCACGGGCAATACCGGCTTCTGTAATGAGCTCGACACTGAGATCTTGGACTTGAATATCACGCATCATGTAGGCCGCCTCACCAGACGCGCTCTAGGATCGAAGGCATCGCGGATCGCATCTGCCAATAGGTTTATCGACAGCACAATCATCACCATAAAGGCAAACGCGGTCGCAAGCGTCCACCAGACAATCGGTGTCGCAGCAAGTTCTGAGCGCGCGGTGTTAATCATCACGCCAAAGCTTGCAGTGTTCGGATCAACACCGACGCCCACGTAAGACAGCACGGCTTCCGCAAGCACAAACGCAGAAAACTGCATCACCATATTGATTAATACCAGATGCATTAGGTTCGGCACGATATGGCGCGCCAGAATCCTTGGGGTTGAGACACCAAACGCCTGCGCGCCCTGAATGTAATCAAGCTCTCGCAGCTTGAGCGTTTCTCCACGTACCAGACGACAGAGCCCGGTAAAGGACGTGATCCCCAGAATTAGACACAAGAAAAACAGCCGGGCATCTGAGCGCTCCAACGCCGTCTCAAAAAGTGCTGGATTGGTGTCAATAAACACCTGCAACATCAGAACGGTCGCCGCAATTAGCAGCACATCAGGGATAGACGCGAGTAAGGTGTAGATGTACTGAATGACCTCGTCCACCCAGCCGCGGAAGTAGCCTGCAATGACCCCCAGGATGATGGCCAAGGGAAGCACCACAAGCGTGGTAAGACTTCCAATCACCAAGGCGGTCCGAACGCTCTTTAAGGCCGCAACCAGTACCGAGTTTCCTGTGCGGTCTGTCCCGAAGACGTGATAGACAGCAGACAGCTCAATCACCCAGGCGCAGACCAGAATCAACCCCGTCGCCGTAAGCGCCAGAGATCGCCATGGCCATTTGGAATCCCCTTTGATAAACGCCTGCCAGGAATGGTCAACACCCTTCCCCTGTCGCATCGCGCCAATCAAAAGTCCGATCACGATAAGGCCTGCGGATATCGCGACTGCCTTCGCAACCGCGGTAAGGGACCGCGTCATAAGATCAGCGGAATGCTCAGTCTCGGGCGACTTCAGGTGCGCGCCACCAAAACGAAGTCTCGGATAGTCCCGAACGGCAACACCGTTACGCTCGATCGTTTCCTTGCGAAATGCCTGATAGGCGAGCGGCTGTGAATAGCTTCGCTCACGCGCGCTGGCCAGAGTGGAGAGTGCCGCATCCAACAGAGAGCGCGGCTCTCCATAGACAGTCGTCGTCTGGCCCGCTGCCGCCGGCAACGCAGGCCGATAGTGAATCGAATCAAGCGCCGCGATGACTAAAAAGAAAAGAATAATCAGACCACTGACCGCAGCAACCGGACGACGAAAAACAAGCGACCAGTTCGCCCGCTGCTGGGGATTGCGCATCACGCGCCAGGCATAGACGGCGATCGCCAAGAAAATTGTGTAGACGAAAAGATCAGTCAGGATGTAGGTCATCTGCATGATTAGTCTCTTCTCATTGCAGACGGATCCGAGGATCCGCCAGCGAGTAGCAGATGTCCGTCAGAATCAAGCCCAGGATATACAGCACCGACCCCACGAAAACCATCGATCGAACAATCGCAAAATCCTGAGAGCCAATCGCCTCAATTAAGTAGCTACCAAGCCCTGGGATTGAGAAGAATGACTCCACGATCAGGCTTCCCATAAAGAGCAAGGGGATGACGGCAACAGAGGCACTGATAATTGGGATCAAGGCATTGCGCAACACATGGCCAAAGAGAATCGCCTGCTCCGATAGCCCCTTTGAGCGAGCAGTACGGACATAATCTTTCGCGATCTCTTCAAGGAAAACGGTCCGGTTAAAGCGCGTCTCGCCGCCAAGTCGGGCGATCACGCTAATCAAGACCGGCATGATCAGAAACCGCCAGGCGTCTGATCCAGGATCGAATCCAGATACAGGCAAGAGCTGTAGCACGCGCGAAAAGACGAACTGACCCGCCACGATAAAAAACAGTGCGGAGATCGAGGTCAAGACCACGCAGATCACCGTGCCCCAGAAATCCAGATAGGTCGCCCGGAAAAACGCTAGCCCCAGGGCGAAACAGATGGATAGCCCCATCCCAATCACAAACGCCGGAAGCGCAAGGGCAAGGCTCGGCGTAGCGCGGCGCTTCATCTCAGACGAAATATCCCGCCCGCTATCGGCCTGACCGAAATCAAAGACGAACATCCGAAGAGAGCTATCGACGAAGAGCGTGTCGGTAACCTTCGCAACCCCTTGTGCCTTGTCATTAAAGAAAAGCGGACGGTCGTACCCACGCTCCGCCTTCCATTTCTCGATGGCATCCGGGGTAATGCGTTTGCCACCCAGCTGCATGCGGGCCATGTCGTCTGGCGTGTTCACCTTAAAGAACAGCAAGAAGGTGACCAGGTTGATGCCAATCAGGATCGCCAGGCCATAAAGAATCTTTCGGACAAGAAAGCGAATCATGACGCCTCCCCGCGTTTCGCAAGCGCAGACTGCTGCTGCCGTCTGCGCCAAGCGCGCCAGGCGGGCCAGCTCACTGCAATGAGCCCCACAGGAATGAGTAGTAACGGCCACCATACGGGCTGGTTCCACTCAGCAATTTTCTGCACGCGAAGCGCTGGGTCAATACGCAGGTACTGCAATTGATCGCGAATAATGTTTGACGGCTTGCCGTTATAGACCCATTGATGGAAGGCACCACCATATTCTTCAGACCAGCCAAACAGAAGGGGCATGTCCTCCTGCATGACCTGGCCCATCTTCTGGATCAAGGCCGCACGCTCTGGTGTATCTTCCATGTCCTTCATCTTGACGAACAAGGAATCGAACTCATCATTGCGCCAGTTAGACGCATTCTCTCCATCGACGGCAACCTTCGAGTTGGGGCCGTAGAGCAAGAACAAGAAGTTCTCAGGATCCGGGTAGTCCGCAAGCCACCCCCAGAAGAAGAACTGCGCTGCCCCTTTACGCATCTTGTCCTGGAAGCGGTTGTAATCGGTATTCCGAACCTCGACCTGAATATTCAATTTTTCAAACTGCTTCACCGTCCAGTCGAGCCGAGCCTTATAGCCGGGGCCGACCCCCTGGGTGTCATAGTTGATAACCAATGGTTTACCGGTCTTTGCATCACGACCGTTGGGGTAGCCTGCCTCGGCAAGCAGTTTCTTCGCTTCCTCAATACTGCGGCGCTTGTAATTCCCTTGAGCATCTTTTTCATAGATCAACGGGTTGTGCCCGATCTTGTCGTGACCGAATAGTCCTGGCACCACAATACTGTGGTTCGGCTTTGCGCGGTTATCTTCAAAGATCGCGACATACTCTTCAAAATCAAAGGCAATCGCCAATGCATGACGCAGCTTACGGTTACGGATTTTCTGCTCTGGGGTCTTGCCCTCCCCCACAACTGGGTCTAACCAGTTAAAACCAAAGTACCAAAGACCAACCTGAATCGTGCTGGGAAGTTTGATCTTGCGCTCAAGAATGTCCTTGGATCGGCCGGTGCCGTCCTCAATCGAGACCTGATAAGCAATTCCAGGCTCACCACGCTCAATCTGGGGATTGTCGTAATAGCCTTGAATGAACTTAGTAACGACCGACGTTCCTTCCTTCTCGATGATGGAGACAGCCTTATCAATGAAGGGGGTGCGCTTTCCGCAGTCGTCAAGATAGCCCGCTTCCTTATCGGTCGACTCACCCTCACACGGATAGACGCCACCACGATAGTTCGGGTTCTTCTCCAAGACCATTCGCGCGTTCGGGACAAACTCGGTGAGCATGTAAGGGCCGGTACCCACAGGCCAGGTATTGGCAATCAGATTCTTGCGCACCATTCCTGGCTGGGAATAAAACGCGTCGACTTCCCAGGCAATTGGAGCAAAGAAGGTCATCGCCAGCCAGTACTTAAACTGAGGGTACTTTCCAATCACACGAATCTGGAGGGTGTGGTCATCAAGCACTTCCACCCCAGGCAGCTCATGCTCCCGAAAATCAATCCAAGGCAGATGCCCAAACGGCCCAATGTCGCGTGCCGATTTGCCGGTCTTGAGTGACTCGTTAAAGGCCTTGATCTTCTTGCCGTAGTCGGCGAGGCCAACGATCTTCTCAGAGAGAAAACCAAACGCAGGGGACTTGACCCGCGGGGTTGCCAGGCGCTTGATCGCATAGGCGTAGTCATAAGCGGTCAGCTCTCGTGTGCCTTTCTGAGCGAAGTCATAAGGCGTGCGTTTATCTTTAAGATCGTCCTCGGCGAGTGCGTGGTAAAGCAGTTTGCCCTGCGCATCTTTGGCAAATGCCGGGTGCGGCTGATAAAGGATTCCGGGTTGAACTGCCAGCTTAAAAACCGTTTGCGCAATCTTCTCGCTCGGCGCTGTCGCCGGCAGCTTCTTGCCAGACTTATCCAGGTAGGTGACCTCTGGCATCTGGGTCAGCGTCCGCGGAATCAGTTCATAAGGACGCTTTAGGTAGTGATACTTGAGCGGGGGCTCATAGACCGCATAGGTCCAAGGCGTTTCGTTATTGCTGTACGACGACGTCGAGTCGAGGTACTTCGGCGTCTCTTGGTACGACGTAAAGAATGTGTTCTCTTTAAGTAGCGCTTCAGGGACAGGCTCGTTTGAGACCGAGCAGCTCGCCAGAAACGCAAGCGCCAATCCAGCGATCGATAACCGATGGAGCCGCACCGATCGCACCCGCGCTATGCCAACTCAGTTTGGCGGTTAATCGCCAAACTGCTCCGCACCGACAATCCCGAGCTTTTTCAGCCCAACCCGCTGTGCAGTGGCCAGCACCGCCGCGGTGGCGTCATAACGGCTGCCGCCATGCGCTCTGATATGCATCTCGGGCTGAGGCTGTGTCGAGGCGGCCTGTTTCATCCGCGCTTCGACTTCACTCATGCTGGAGAGCTTCTGACCATTCCAAAAAACAGTCCCGTTAAAGTCTACATCGACCCTGACCACCACGGGCTTGTTATTGGTGGGTGGCGACCGAACCGGCATATCCAGGTTCACGGCATGTAACTGGATGGGAATCGTGATGATCAGCATGATCAGCAACACCAGCATCACGTCGATGAGCGGCGTGGTGTTGATATCCATCATCACTTCGGGTTCATCTGACTGCCCAATCGGGCCGACACTCATGGACATAACAATTCCTTATCAGCGACTTACTTGGCCATCGACAGGCTCAGTAATGAATCCGACTTTTTTGATGCCAGCGCGTTGCACAGCATTCATCACCTTACCAATCGACTCAAACTTCGACGCCCCATCACCCCGAATATGAACTTCGGGCTGCGGTTTCATGTCGGCAAACTTCTTCAAGCGATCTGCGAGATCAGTCGTGTTCTTGATCGGCGTGTCGTACAAAAAGATACGACCCATTGCATCCACCGAGATGATGACGTTTTCAGGCTTCGTCTCACGCACCTGAATGGTCTCTTTCGGAAGATTGACCTTCACGGATGTGGTCACCACCGGAATCGTGATCAGAAAGATGATCAGCAACACCAACATGACGTCCACGAGGGGCGTCGTGTTGATCTCGCTGACTACTGCATCATCTGCATCGGTCTCAGGGGACCCTACATTCATCGACATCGCAATCTCCGGCGTAA